>Ga0075364_10001145_pt1 | contig 14169 bp, 11 predicted proteins | sample EndMetdeltDD1764_FD_71517 | JGI IMG/M metagenome (GOLD analysis project Ga0075364, IMG submission 71517) | Populus endosphere microbial communities from Tennessee, USA - Endosphere MetaG P. deltoides DD176-4 | ecosystem: Host-associated > Plants > Roots > Endosphere | place: USA: Tennessee... | reverse complement strand
ACGGTCAACCAGAAGGGCAAGCCCCTGCATAACCCCATAGTTGGCAGCAGGATCGGGCACTTCTTCTTCCAGCTGGCGTTGCTGCATGTTACTCACATCTGCCAACGCCGGATACAAGGCTTCAAGCCGACGCGCAAGCACCTCTGGTTGGTTCATTACATCCCCCAGCATGTTATAGGCCACAGCGCAAGGATTAATCTGCTGGCCATAATCACGCCCATCCTGGATTTGCCGGAGACGGGTTTCCAGGGCAATAGTTGGCGTGGAACGACCCGCATATTCGATTTCTTCCCATCCCTGGGTAGGTACAGCTATGGGAGCAATTTCGATAGTATGCTCAGCATCCACCCCGCTTTGCGTCACTTTTCGCTCTAGAGACTTATAGCGTGCAATCGCCCACGCTTCATCGACACCTCTTTGAGCATTTAAGGTCGCTTCCATATGCTGCAGTTTCATCACTGGACTCAAGAAAGTTGCTGCCGTACCGACTAGTCCCAATACCCGCACAGCCTGATGAGGGCTTTGGAGCATTTTCTCAAGCATACCCGGTTTCTCGTTACGGGGCACAATGTCATTGAGCCGCGCCAAACGCTTTTGCCCATCTTGCCATGCGGTATGTGCTACTTCACTCGAAGTAAGGGTGACCTTTACCTTTGGCCCCAGTTCCACAATAAAGTTACCGACTTGTTGCCTGCCTGCCTCTGGGGCACCGAGCATTTCATGATAGTTCATAGGTAAATTACTGTACAACCTTTTGTTGAATAAAGCAATATATAATTAGCACTCTTGGCATGAGAGTGCTAATTTTGTATGATAGAAAGAGCATAAGGGATATTGCGATGAAGCCAGAGAAATTTACTCACAATATGGTTCAGGCGCTTCAGGCAGCCACCGAGCTGACTGCTGGACGGCAAAACCAAGAACTCTTTCCAGTGCATTTACTTCGGGTGCTCAGCACTCAGACTGACACGGCATTCGTAGGACTAGTGCAGCGCGGTGCTGATCTGAGTGCCTTTCAGCATTACCTGAATGAACGCATTGCTCAACTTCCTCGGGTTTCTGAGGAAGTAACACCCGACCAGGTGCGCCCAAGCAACGAACTCATCCGGGTACTCTACGGTGCCGAAAAAGAAATGAACGACCTTGGTGACAGCTATGTAAGCACCGAGCACATTCTTCTTTCGGCACTCAAAAATCTCAAAGATGATGCCCTATGGAAGCATTTTAATCTCAGTTACGCTGACCTTAAAAGCAAAGTGAATGAAGTTCGAGGTGGTACCAAAGTGAATGACCAAACTCCCGAAAACAAGATGAATACTATCCAAAAATATGGCCAAGATTTCACCAAACTGGCCGAAGATGGCAAACTTGATCCAGTCATTGGCCGGGATGAAGAAATCCGTCGCGTTATGCAAGTGCTGAGCCGTCGCACCAAAAATAATCCTGTCTTAATTGGCGAACCTGGAGTAGGGAAGACGGCGATCATTGAAGGCTTGGCGCAACGCATCGTGAAGGGTGACGTGCCAGCGACGCTCAAGGATAAAAAACTCATCGCCCTAGAGATTGGTTCGCTCCTGGCCGGCGCCAAATTCCGAGGTGAGTTCGAAGAGCGGCTCAAGGCGGTCTTGGATGAAGTAGAGAAGAGTAATGGTCAAATTATCCTCTTTATCGATGAACTACACACGATCGTAGGAGCGGGCGCCGCCGAAGGAGCCGTAGATGCAGCCAATATGCTCAAGCCTCTACTCGCTCGGGGTAAGTTGCACATGATTGGCGCCACTACCCTCAATGAATACCGCCAGCATATCGAAAAGGACGCCGCATTGGAGCGCCGCTTTCAACCCGTGTATGTGGAACAACCGAGCGTCGAAGATACCCTAACTATCCTGCGCGGCATCCAAGAAAAATACGAGGTGCACCACGGTGTCAAAATCACCGATAACGCCCTGGTAGCCGCGGCTCGTTTAAGTGATCGCTATATCACCGATCGCTTTTTGCCAGATAAAGCCGTTGACCTCATCGACGAAGCAACCTCCAGTCTAAAAATCGAAATCGACAGCATGCCAACCGAACTGGACAGACTCAAACGGCGCATCACGCAATTAGAAATCGAGAAGGCCAGCCTGGAGAAAGATACATCAGATTCAGCCAAAAGTCGCCGCAGTGAAATCGACAAAGAAATTGCCAATCTCAAAGAGCAATCGGGCGGCATGGAACAACGGTGGAAGCGCGAGAAAGAACAGATTGACCAACTGAATGGCATTAGCGAAAAGATCGAACAACTCCGGGTTGAACGTGACTTGGCCGAACGCGAGGGCGACCTGGGTAAAGTAGCCGAGATACAATACGGCACCATCCCCGAACTTGAAGGCAAAGCGCAAGATATTCGCGCTAAAATCGCCGCGATTCCCGCCAAGCAGCGCCTCTTGCGTGAAGAAGTCACCGACGAAGACATCGCCACCGTAGTGAGCCGCTGGACTGGCATCCCTATTACCCGTTTACTGGAGAGTGAATCACACAAACTCAGCCACCTCGAAGAAGCACTCGGTGAACGAGTGATTGGCCAGCAAGAAGCAATTACTGCCGTCGCCAATGCTATCCGTCGCTCCCGTGCCGGCATTGCCGACCGTCATCGGCCCATTGGCTCGTTTCTTTTCCTCGGCCCAACCGGTGTAGGTAAGACAGAACTTTCCAAGGCACTGGCCGAGCAACTCTTTAATGACGAGCATGCCATGGTACGTATCGATATGAGTGAGTATATGGAACAGCATGCCGTCGCACGCCTGATCGGCTCGCCTCCCGGCTACGTGGGCTACGAACAAGGTGGACAGCTCACCGAAGCAGTCCGCCGGCGGCCATACGCCGTCATCCTTTTTGATGAAATCGAAAAAGCACACCCCGAGGTCTTTAATATCTTGCTGCAAGTGCTAGATGATGGTCGTCTCACCGACGGGCAAGGCAGGACAGTCAACTTTACCAATGCAATTATTATCATGACCAGTAATATGGGGAGTACGCTCATCCAGGAATGGGATGGCAATGACGAGATGTCACTCTATAACCAAGTCATGGATATGGTGCGCCAGGAGTTACGACCCGAGTTTGTTAATCGCATTGATGACATCGTGCTGTTCCACCGCATCAGCAAAGAATTAATGGCCAAGATTGTCGAAGTGCAACTCCAAACCACCGCCAAGCAGTTACAAGAGAACAAAGACATTCACCTTACAGTCGATGAAAGCGTGGCGCATTTGCTCGCCGAAGAAGGCTACGATCCAGCCTTTGGCGCGCGGCCGCTCAAACGACTCATTCAGCAAAAAATCTTAGACCCGCTCGCCATGGAGATCGTAGACGGCAAGATTAAAGAAGGCGATCATATCAAGGTCGAGATTGGGCCGAGTGAAATGATCGAGTTTAGCAAGCCAGCCTAATTCTTGGTTTGGCAATTCTCATAGTAGGCTATAATGGGCCTCGTGAAACTCAAAAAACGTCATATCCGCCTCATTATCTCGCTGATCATCCTCGCGCTGGGCGGTGTTGGCGTACTTACCACCGCCCCTGTAAAAGAACAGGTTACGCAAGTTGCCAGCCAGCAAAATCCAGGGCTCTACCAGGTAGACCATGCCGCTGACGGCGACACTATTGTGGTTAAAAATGGCGATAAAAAAGAAACTGTACGACTCATCGGCGTGGACACCCCCGAGAAGAACGATCGCCGTAAACCAGTCCAATGTTTTGCCAAAGCCGCCAGCGAATTTACCAAAAGCAGGGTAGAAGGCAGGGAAGTCCGCCTCGAGGCCGATACGCAGAGTGATAATCGTGACCGCTATGGCCGGATGCTGCGCTATGTCTATCTACCTGATGGCACATTGCTAAACAAAGCAATCATCAGCGAAGGATATGGCTTTGCCATGACTGGCTTTTTGCATACTAAAATGGAAGAATTTAAAACCGCTGGCCAAGACGCGAGGGAACACAATAAAGGTTTATGGAATGCGTGCACTATTAGCACTACCACTGGTTATCCTCAGACTAACGCCGCTAATTGAGTGGGCTTTTGCGAGCTTTGGGCCGAGCAAAGACCATGCGTCGCAATGACAACCGCCGCCTATGCGGATCGTATCCCCGGTGGATTGCCCGCAGCGGCAAATAGGTGGCAATGAGTGCAAAGGCCACTAGGATGGTGGTCCTTTTTCTTTTTAGATGATGCACTTCGTAGGTGTGCATATTACTCATGGCATAGTCACGCATATCCGGCCAGGTATCATTGAGGCGACGAGCCGAGATGGATACCACCAAGCGCGGGGCGTAAAAAATTCGTTGCTTTTGCAGCTGCAGATGCACCGCTAAATCCAGGTCCTCGTGCACCCCTTTGCGCAAACACAGCTCAGCGCGAACCGCTTGCCATGCACTCTTACGAATAGCCATGTTGGAGCCATGGAGAAAGATGGCGTCTTCTTTGTTCACTGCCGAAAAGGCGCGCAAATGTTTGTCTACCAGATTAAAAAAGCGGGGGAGGTCATAGTAGTGGATAGCACCCGTAGTCGCTGCAATCCCCGGATGAGCAAAGATACGGCGTAGCTCCGCTACCCAGTGAGGCGTGACTCGGGTGTCGGCATCGATGCGCCCAATGATGTCACCTTTAGCCGCATTAAATCCAGTCGTACGGGCAAAAACCACGCCGGTCTTGGGCTCATCAATAATCCTAATCTTGTGCTTGTACTCTTCTAAAAGTGCATGTGTTCCATCGATAGAATTGTTGTCGACAACAATGATTTCATCGGCCGGTTCTGCTTGCGACAATAGCGCCTCCAGGCACGGAATAATAGTATCTTCCTCGTTGTAGACCGGCACAACAACAGAGACGGTAAGTTTAGGGTGATTCTTGGTCATTTCATGCATCATTATAGTATATACTCAAGGGTAAGCATCATGAAAAAGACTCAGCCAACGCATCGCAACCTGCATCCAAAGCTTCATAACGCCCAACAGCATTTCAAACAGTTCTGGCACTGGATTACCCATCACAAAAAACGAATTGCCATTGTGGTGGGTAGCCTATTTGCCGCCTGGCTTCTTTTTGTTATTAGCGTCGCTGTCTGGTATCAGCACAAACATCGCAATGATCCCTTTCAGCCCGGGGTAAGTTTCTCAGTCAAATACGCTAAGGAGCTTGGCGTTGATTGGCAGGCAAATTACAAAGCCCTTTTGGATGATCTTGGCTTTAAATATGTCCGCCTCATGAGCTACTGGGACGACACTGAGCCTGCCCAAGGGCAGTACAATTTTAACGACCTGGATTGGCAACTTAACGAAGCGGCCAAGCGGGGAGTGAAGGTATCACTGACCATTGGTAAGCGACAACCTCGCTGGCCAGAGTGTCACCAGCCTCGCTGGGTAGAACAACTTAGCCCGGCCAACCAAGATGTGGAGCTAATCAATTTCGTCAAAGCAGTAGTGAGCCGCTATAAAGATAATCCTGCTATCGAGAGCTACCAACTAGAAAACGAGATTGCCAACCGTTTATTTGCGCCGCATTGTCGCACCTTTGACCGAGCCTTACTCCAAGAAGAGGTGGATTCGGTGAAGCAAATTGACAGCAAGCACCCATTAGTGATTAACGTCAGCAATCAATCAGGTATTCCGTGGCGCGGCCCCATAGGCGATAAGGTCGGATTCTCTATCTATAACATTGCCTTTGCTCGCTTTGGTCCCTTTGGATATTACTGGTCATTTGGCTGGGTACCTTCGCAATGGCACGCCTTCCGTGCGGGTTTGATTGAATTGCTCTACCATAAAGAGACCTTCATTCACGAGCTGCAAGCTGAACCTTGGGGTCCAGCCGCCACTAAGGACTTGCCATTAGAGGATCAAAACCGCAGCATGAGCCCTGAGCGGATCAAACAGCAAGTTGCTTACGGTGAGGACATTGGCATGCACCGCATGTACCTCTGGGGTGGAGAATGGTGGTACTGGCGTAAGACGCAGTTCAACGACCCTACGCTGTGGGATACGGTACACGAGATCACTAAGCCAACAAGAGCTCAGCGTTAAGCTTTTTCGGCAAAACTTCTGGCCAAAAGTCCCAAATGCGCTACTGCCCCAGGGTTATGAGCAACCGCATGATTAGCTTCTTGGAGAGTGGCGAGATACAAATTAGTAACTCGTTCCGGGCCATATCTAGTTACTTCATATTTAATCTGACCATCAAATGGCCCGTTCGGCGTAGCAGTACTGTGCTCTGCACGAGCTAACATAAGAGTAGTGTCTTCATGTTGGATGATCTTGGCTAAACTGACGTGTAAAGTAGCTTTTCCAGCAGCCAGAGATAATTCGTTTTGATCTGATAAAACAGCCTTGAAAGCTTTGCGGTTTTTCGCATAGCCCATCGCAACAGTAGTTAGAATCTTGCGCGTAAAGGAGCGTTTAAGTCTCCGGCGTACATGCCTATCTTCAACATCTTTACCTTCCGTATTAATGCCATACATCGCTAAAAAAGTATCAAGCAACCCAGTGGCAGCCATCGTATCAAAGAATGCCGAGGGTGTAATATGTAAATCCCGATTAATCGCTTGGACCGAGCGATTATGCACATCAGGCGGCTCACCGGCCATGATCCAGGGAACTTTACGATCTTCAACTGCCTTGGCCGCATGCGCTAGCGCAATACTTGCACCCTGCGACATACCCATAAAAGCAACTCGTCCCAGGGGGATTTCGAGCTTTCCCAAAGCCCTATCAACCGCTTCCAGATAATCCTTATAGGGCGTGAAGTAACTTTCCTTATTCATTCTAAAGGGATAGCCTGGATGCAGTGTAGGAGCACTCACAGTCACCACTGGTGTTGAGAAAGCCTCGGCTACATGGATAGCTCCGAGGCGATGCAATGGACTGCTCGCAAAGGCGAACGGGGGAAGGTGATGCACAATGAGCTCGTCTGCATCATAGATACCAGGACCATTCTGAGGAACAGTGACCTCAATATCAAAGGGACCTTCCGAGCGAAGCTCGGGAGTGAATGGTTGCTTTACAGCCCTTACTCGTGCATTTACCTCTGCAAAAGCCTCAGAACCATACGCATCTGGTGCTATATCCAAGCGTTCCATGTAATCAAATAATGTAAGAAATAATCAGGATTCAGACTATACTAAGTAATAATATTGTACTTATCGCAATATAGCAACTGCTGGTGACCTAATGAAGTCCCGACATCAAGCGTAGTAAAAGCCATTTCTAGCTAGCCCGTTCCACCTCTGGTGCAGGTGAGGTACAATAGGGTGGATGAAACAAGCAACACTCTTATTCCTTTTCCAAGATGATCAAATTTTGTTAGCCATGAAAAAACGTGGTTTTGGCGCTGGTCGCTATAACGGGGTCGGCGGCAAGATCGAAGGGGACGAATCCATTGAAGAAGCCGCTATTCGCGAATGCCAAGAAGAAATCGATGTCACGCCCTTTGCTCCAAAGCGTGTAGGTAGGCTTACCTTCCGCAATCAGGAGGTTGAAGGGCAGGATATGCTCGTACACATTCTCGCGGCGCATGATTGGGAGGGCGAGCCTGCTGAGTCTGAAGAAATGAAACCGGAATGGTTCTTTATGGATATGATCCCATACGACCAGATGTGGGAAGATGATCAATATTGGCTACCACTTGTCCTTACTGGCCATACCGTAATGGGTGAATTCGCTTTTGACCGTGATGACCATATAATCAACCACGATCTGCAGGTGGTCTCGGCCGAGAAGCTCCATGAAACCTAGCTACTGGCAATCCCAGACTGCAGATGCGCCATTATTTCCAGATATCGAATGGAGCAAACCAGAACAGCGCTCGCAAGCCGGCAAATTACTTATTATTGGCGGTAACAAGTTAGGCTTTGTCGCCGTTGCTTCGGCCTACGAGACAGCCACCAAAGCGGGCATTGGCGAATCACGGGTTGCGCTTCCGGACGTACTCAAAAAAGCCATTGATCCTGGCGCCTTCGATACTGTCTATGCCGCCAGCAATCCCTCGGGCGGCTTCAGCAAAGAAGCACTATCGGAGCTCAAGGGGTATATCGGCTGGGCCGATGGTCTTTTATTTATCGGTGAGAGTGGCCGCAATGCCGAAACGGCAATTGTCTATGAGCAATTACTCAATATTGACCGGCCCACCATTCTCACGCGAGATGCGCTTGATTTAGTGCGCACGCAAGCCCGGCAGTGGCTACAGAATCCGCAACTTTGCGCCGTCGCAACCTTTGCCCAACTCCAAAAACTCTTCCAGGCTGTGCAGTATCCCAAGATGCTTCTTTTTAGCATGCAGCTCGCCCAGCTTGTGGATGCATTGCATAAATTTACCATCACATATCCAGCGAGCATTATTACGATGCATCACGGGCAGCTCATTGTGGCACATGATGGCCAAGTGAGTACCACACCCTGCGATGACAATTTGATTATTTGGCGAGGGACGATTGCTACACGAGCGGCAGTGTATATTTTGCAACATCCTGCACAACGCTTTGAGGCTTTAACGAGCGCAATGCTACTACCGAAAGATGGAGACACTTTCGCCAAATCCTCAGTTTGACCACGAGTTATGTAGTTACGAGGGTACTCCTAGTAGCTACGTACATTTGGGAATAAAGTTAGGGATACTTATTCTAACAACTACTATTGCAGGTAAGTTTGAGGACAGAGCGAGAAAGTTTAGTGACGATCATGAAAAGGCGATCCAGCAAGCTCGCGCTGAAGGAAAAAGTCCACAAGAAGTAGAAGAGATAGGTCGAAGATTGAGGGGAGAAGCTCATTCGGCATTGAGTGAAGCGTTGGAGGAAGATGAGAATACGTAGTGATCAGCAAATTTTTCTATGGCTGATACTTCGCATCTATGCCTGTGAGAGCTTTAAATCCACTTCTAATACCAACGAAAAATGCTACCTGAAGGCAGCATTTTTCGTTGGTGCCGGAGGAGAGACTCGAACTCTCACGGGCTAATGCCCACGGGATTTTGAGTCCCGCGTGTCTACCATTCCACCACTCCGGCATGTGATATTTATCAGGCATATTGTACACTAAAAGAAACAATTATGCCATGAGTCAACGAAACTACCATATCCCCCCTAGAACCACGCCGCCGGGCCGACATCCAGACCCCCAGCAGCAGGCGAGCACGGAATATCTGCGCCAACAAATTGCGCAGATTTATTCGGGTGGAGCTAGGGGAATTGCACCAAATCCTCAACTGCAACCCTACCCAGAACCCCAGACCCAAGCCACCGCCCATGACACTCATGCCACCTTAGAGACACCTGCCCAAGACGCCTCTACGGAAGTACCAGAGAGCTACGCACAGACGTATAACCAAGCGTCACAGACAGAAGCCGAACCACAAGCAGGCTACGACTGGCAAACCTATCACAGCGCCTGGCAGAACTACTACCAGCAATACTATGCGCGCTACTACCTGCAGCAACGCGCTCAGCCTGCACCGCAGCAAACTGCCAACGGCGCAACGTCGGACAATCCATACAAAGAACTAGCCGGTACCATGAGTGGCAGTACACCCGAGAAAAAGAAAAAATCCTCCAATCCCAAAGTTGCCGCAGCCAATGAGCTGAAAGATAAACTACGTGATAAGGTCGAAACTCGTGCCAAAAAGGCCCAAGCGAGCCCTCACTTTAAGCCAATCATTACTGCGGTTATCGTAGGGTTCCTCTTCCTGTTCTTGCAATTCAACCGTACAATCGTCGCGCAAGCCAAATATTATATCAGCCCTGGCACTCTTACCAACGATGGCAGTTCGATTATCATCAACCCTGAAAGTGTCGCGAGCGTTGGCAATGACCCGCGTATCATCATCCCGAAAATCAATGTAGATGTGCCCGTGGTTTATGACGAACCTTCATATGACGAAAATAAAATCCAAAAAGCCCTGGAGCGGGGAGTGGTGCACTACGGCTCTAGCGCCCTGCCTGGGGAGCTTGGCAATAACGTTATTGTTGGTCACTCCAGTAATGATTTATTCGATGCCGGTGGCTACAAATTTGCCTTTGTGCTGATTGACCGTCTGAATAATGGTGATATTTTCATGATCAATTACCAAGGTAAGCGTTATGTGTACAAGGTCTACAATAAGGCCGTCATTAATCCGAGCGACTTCTCGCTTATTAACATTACACCAGACAAGCCTGTGGTGACGCTTATTACGTGTACACCTCCAGGTACCGCCCTCAAGCGGCTGCTCGTGCAAGCTGAACAAATTAGCCCTGCCCCAAACTCAGATCAAGTGGCACAGCAGCCCAATCAACAGGGGCAGCAGAGTTTGCCTTCCAGTATGCCAGGGAATTCGCCAACCTTGTTTGAACGGATTAAGAATATCTTCTAGCCAATGGCTACTTCGCAGCGCGTTGCAAAGCACCTAGGTCGACTGCACCCTGAAGCTGGCCGTCCAGCAATACTCGCTTGGCCAGCAGCAGACCAAATCGTTTTCGTTGCCGATTACTAACAGGCGGGCGGACGCCATATTCCTTTAGGTCAATGGCTTCAGGTGGCACAAATGGCTTTCCTTCTAGAAGACTATAAGAGGTTTCCTTCCCATCAGGATCTATGACCGCCGAGAGTACATAGAGCATTCGCGCTACAGCCTCAATGGCATTGTCGGTGAATCCTTCACTTGGTTGAGTGAAGGGGCACGTTCCGCCAGTGCGTATTGGAACGGGGTTCTCTCCTGGTGCTTCTTGGTGTTTTTTGAGTTCTTTATAATGAAATTCTCGCTCCCAATATTCTCGAGCAGCCCGGAAGAGTACGTTTGCCTCGGGGCTAATTTTGGCACGATAGACACCCGGATACTTTTGGCTCGGGGTCTCTCTGATTGTTCGTTCTACAGGGGGTTTGTCAAAACCCTTACCCTGGACACCAATTGGTCCACCAATCCCCAAAGAAGCCTTTCGAGTAAAAGCGGAGATAAGACGAAAAAGAATAATCTCTGCCTGCCTGATTGCCACTGTCTCAATATCACCATCTTGCGTTTGCAGTAACTCTGCATTCACTGAAGTAAATAGCCTTCCAATTGCTTCTTTATAGCCTCTAATGACAGAGGTAATTTCATTATGAGGCGTATCGCTCGCGCGTAATGTGCGTGTTTTGACAGTAGTCTGATGCGCCTTACTACGAAGCAGGCGTTCTTGGATATCGCTCAAGAGTTGTTCATCTTCGCCAACCAACGTAAGTAGTACGGCGGCGGCGCGAACCCATCGTTTCCGCGATCCATCTTCCTCTTTACCTGGTTCAATTGGAAAGAGCACTTCATGGGTTACGGGTCTATAAGGTGATCCCGCTGTCGTTGTGTAAAAGGTAGGGTACACGTCTGCAAAGCAATGGGCTAGAACACGCCTTTCAACTGTGAAAAAGTCATCTTCCTTATGTCGCACTCCCGAGAAGATGCTAGCAATACTACCCAAGTTGCAATAGTTGCGATTATCTTGAGCTTCGTGAGCTTCTGTCCATAAACGCCACATTTCATCATCGAGCAATGTACCACCGCTTTCAATCGCTAATCGCGTCTGTGCCTCTAGTTGGGAATACGTTCTTCCGTGAGTAGCTCCTTTGCCCGTAATCAGACAATCATGAGCCACCATCGCCTCAAAACACTCCCGCACCTTCTTGGCAGGATCCAAGAGCTCTTCGGGTGTAGTTCTTGATAAACCAGGCAATTGTTCCGTAAAAGGAACTCTGTCGATAGGAAAGCGGTAAGCCAGTTCATTAATCCGTTCAACAATCTCTGGGTCAAGAAGGGCAGTCTCCAAGCGATCACAAAAGTCGATTAATGGCGGCGCCATTACTTCTCGTAAATAGAATCCGACATCCTTCGAAGCTTCTCTGAGTTCAGTTTGGATTTGGATCTGCGAGATATTAGGAAAAGACTTTGGATGGCCGGCGTCATACAACCTATCATTAACATCGCTGAGCGTAAGCACTTCTGGCATGCCACAAGCTTGGTAATATCTTAGGTTATTGTTTTACCTTCATACTTGTAGAAGTAAAGTTGTAGGGGCGAGAGGTGCTGCTTCCATCTTGAGCCTTAGTGAAGGTATATAAGACGTCATCGTCTTCATCTAATAGTGGCTCCAATTCGGCTTGCGACTCTACCAGGGTTTGTTGATTGGTGCCATCGAAATCCCAGACCTTGAGCTTGTCACCAACGACGCCAGCAATATGGAAGTCATCCAACCAGCGAGAAGGCTGGGTCTCGTTCAGGGCTGTAATGCTATAGCCGAACTTTTGTTGCTCATAGAAGTCATATATACCAAACTGCTTGCCTTGCTGCAGCATCAGGAAGCGGCTGTTACTATTAAACTTCACCACATCTGGTGCAAGACCAGAGAATTCGGCAAAGGTCTTGCTGCGTTTTACAGGTTCGGCAATATCCTGGTAGACACTCGTAGTCTGCTTAGTGCGGTTAGCTAGTACGAAGTAGGTGTGGTGATCGAATTCGCTATACTTTACGATCACATCATCATCTGGCGAAAGCTCTTTCAAGATAATATCTTTATCTTTGATGCGCATGCCCACTTCTTGCGTCTTTTGATCACCCTTGCTAACCACACGGTGGAAGGCAATCGAATTATCGCCATACATTTCAAACTGCCGTACACCGTTCATCAAGGCCCCAGATGCCGTGTTGGAACCAATATCAAAGCGTCGCAACACTCCATCCGTGCGGGCATACACAATATTAGTATCGCCACCGCTGAAATGCACTTCATCCACCTTGAGCTGGAACATCTGGTTAATATTCACTGCCTCTTCTGGCTGGGTACGGTCCACCCGAAGATATTCCGTAATATCACCATTCACATGCTTAATCAGGAACTGCTTGGAATCGAGGGACCATTCCACGAATTCGAGTTGCCCAATTTTGCCATCTTTTTTGGTCAGTTGGTCATCAGGCATAGTGAGCGTAGTGTACGCTGCCTTTTGAGGATCTTTAGTATCGATAAGTTCTAACTTATCTCGATCGCGACCGCCTGGATTAAGGATGACCCAGCGTTTATCAGGTGAAACCTTGCTAAAGGTCACCGCTTCGTAATCTTTAATGGTGCTGGTAGTTAAATTCTGAGGAATCAAGCGAGGATAATTAATCCAATGAATATGCCCAGCAATAATATCCACTTGTTTCTGCCAGGGGCGATAGCCGGTCTGGGCCATTTCTATTGAATAACTCCCGGCTGGAAGGGTTTGTTTGTCGGGTGTGAGGTTCTTATACGCTTTGCCATTTATTTTGTAGTGCACATCTACTGGATGGGAGCCTAGTTGGAGGAGACCTTCGCGGATTACCCCAAATTGATTTTTATCAAAACGGTAGCCCATGGCCACTAAAATAACCAGGGCAGTTAAAACCACAGTGGCCATAGTCATTAGCCCGTAGGTGAAAAAACGAATGGCTCGACGAAAACGCTTGGATTCAGGATCAATTTCAATCATAATTACTGTCTAGTATAGCAAAAAGATGGATAAATACCCTTGCTTAGATGCCAAAATCCTTCTACCATAGTCGGTAGCATAAGCACAAACAAGTTGGGGTAGAAAATAAGAATGAAACAACAACGACAAAACCTTATCGTCATCAACGGACAAACCTATGATGCACGTTCAGGTATGATCGTCAAAAACACACCTGCCACCCCGCTAAAGAAGGTATTCAGCGATATCGCTCCAGCCGGTCCACAGAAAAAATTCCCACATGCTTCTTTGGTGCAAAAACCTACCGAATTCAAAGTTCCCGCTAAAGAAGCGGCGGGATCCAGTCACGCCAATGCCGCTCGTCACCATGTTGCCGCTGCCAAAGTACATCGCACACCGCAAAAGACTAATACTTTGCTCCGGAGCGGCTTAAAGCGTCCTCAATTCGATATTGCACCCCGCAAGGCTCAAACTGCAGTGCAGGAAAAACAAGAAACGCCGCAACCTTCAATGTCTCGACACGAGCGAGCTGCCTCTGTAGCGCGCCCGTCTTCAGTGAAACACTTTGCCGCTCACGATATCGCCCCTCAAGCTCAAGCAGTCAAAAAAGCAGCGCCAGCCGAACCAGCGGCTTCACTCTCGCTCGCTCAACTACAGAGTCAGCATCCCGCCATGAAGCAGGAAGCCGAAAAAACACCAGAACGCACCGCCACCGGCTCTGCC
>Ga0075364_10001144_pt1 | contig 14183 bp, 12 predicted proteins | sample EndMetdeltDD1764_FD_71517 | JGI IMG/M metagenome (GOLD analysis project Ga0075364, IMG submission 71517) | Populus endosphere microbial communities from Tennessee, USA - Endosphere MetaG P. deltoides DD176-4 | ecosystem: Host-associated > Plants > Roots > Endosphere | place: USA: Tennessee... | reverse complement strand
GACCAGTCGCGCAGCGCCTTGGTCGGCAGCGGCCTGGTCAACGACATCCGGATCAACTGGGTGTGGAACCCGCCGTGGGGTCCGGACAAGATCACCGACGACGGGCGCGAGCAGCTGCGCGCCCTCGGCTTCACCGTCTGACTTCCAGCTCGGCCCGGGCCTGCGACCGCGCGGTGACCGCTTTGACCGATGCGACGGCCCCGTCGGCGACGCGGGCGATCCCGGCGACGTGCAGCGTGGCCGACTTCCCAACGTGCTCTTCGGCATCCGCCCCCAGGCCGCCACGGTACGGGCCGCGCAGCGTGACGTGGAAGGGAACGTCGGCACCCGCGGAAAAGAGATCATTAACCACAACCTCGCGCGGATCGAGCACCGCTTCGTAAGCGGCGCCGGTGCGCGCGTCATCGATCTCGTGCACGGGCGCGGCGGCCAGGTCGCCCCGATCCAGCCAAGCGCGCACGGTTGCCTCGGCCTCGGGATCGGCCGGCACCGGCTCGGTCGACATCCACGGATCGATGTGCGGCGGGATCAGCGGATGAGGCTCGCCCGTCGCGAGCTGCGCCTGCATGGCGAAATAGTCCTGCTCGACATAGTTCTCGGTCAGCCGACGACCGTTCCACTTGTATAGGCCGATGCCGCGCCAGCATGCAAGGGCCCGCGCCCCTTGAGCGGGCATGGCCGCATGCTCGCTGAAGTGCATGCACAGCCGGTCCCCGTTTAGCACGAACTCATGCACGACGATGCCCAGACCCGGTGCGGCGTCGAAGATTTGACGAACGGCCTGGCTGTAGGTGGTCGACCGGACGAGGGACAACCCGTTGATGTGCACGACGTAGTCGGGCTCCATGATCTGCTCGTAGAGGGATTGATCATGCGAGTTCGTGTAGTCGATGCAGTACTTGCGCATCAGCGCGACGAAGGGATGCATGTCACTCCTGCACGAACGACCCGAGAAGCTGTGGTACTCGCAGGGATTCGGGGACGTGCTCGACGCCGATGGCCCGGTCGATCGCTTCGTGCAGGTAGTAGATGCGCCGCTCCTGATAGCCGAGCTGCAACGACGGCAGGATCCCCGCATTGAGCGAACGCTGCTCGCCGGGCAGCACGTCGAGGTCCTCGAACAGCACCTTCGACAGGGCCGCGATCACCATGGCGTTGGTTTGCCGGTTCGCGTCGGAGTCGACGGCGAGCGACGAGCACCAGTGGACGTTGTACGCCGACGCCGATGCGCCGGTGGGCCAGTTGGTGATCAGGAAGACAAACCCCGTGCCGGCGAACACGATGCTCAAGTTCGGGAAGACGTGATAGGAGAACGTTCCGCAGAACGGCAGGTCGCCGAGGCTGGGAAAAAGGCCCGGGAAGGGCGACAGCGATTCGCCGTCGATGCCGTCGCGATAGGGGACCAGCATCCGGGAATGGCCGTTGGGCAAGAGCTGGATGCCCGTCCCCGACTGTTGCAGCGTTCGCGCCGCCGAAGTCCGGTGCACGTAGTTGACGTGGTAGCTCTCGAGATTGGCGTCGACTGGGAGTTTCCAGTTGACGGGGACGTGCCGCACCGTTCGATCCGCCAGGTGCAGCCGGCCGTCGAGCTCGACGAAGTCGCTGAGGTCCGCACCGACAGAGCCGAGGAAGTCCGACAACGGCTCCGCTTCCGCGTCGAGATTGATGAATACCAGCGGGCCCCACGACTCGCACCGCAGCTCGGCCAAAGCATGGCACTCCGGGTCGAGGCCGGAGAAATTGAACGCCTCCGGGTACCCGACGAGCTTGCCGTCGAGCGAGTACGTCCACGCGTGGAAGGGACACGTCAAGTGGCGTCCTGCGTTTCCCTGCGATTCGACCAGGAGAGCCGCCCCCCGATGGCGGCATGCGTTGTAGAAGGCGCGCACAATATTGTCCCCGCCGCGGAGCAGCATGATCGGCGTGTCGAGCTGGTCGAGCAAGACATAGTCGCCGGGGTCGCGAAGCTGGTCGGCATGGGCGACGAACAACCATGAGCGGGAAAAGACCGTGGCGGCCTCGAGTTTGGCAAAGGCGGTGTCGAAATAGCGCCCGGCGGGCACGGGCGGGAGCACCGGGAACTCCGGCGGGTATGTCCGTCGCTCCGCCTCCGCACGAGCGCGCTGTTTTACCGCATCCATCACTGCCGAGCTCATCCCCATTGGGCCAGTTTTATGAATGATCGCTCATTTTGCAAGGATGTCGTGAAATCTCGGCAAGAATGGATGCATGCCGAATCAGCAGAAGGCCCCGGCGCGGCGGTCGCGAGGCCGGCCGCCCAACTCCGACGGACAGGTCACCGCCCAGCGACTGCTCGAGGCCGCGACGGCGGTGTGTGTCGAGCGCGGGTTCGAGGGCAGCACGCTTCCACTGATCGCCGAACGGGCCGGCGTGTCACCGACCGCTCTCTACAACCACTTTCACAGCCGGGAAGAGCTGTTGTACGCCGCCGCGGTGCGCGCCCTCGACCAAATCACCGACGTGGCGCTGCGGACCGGCCACGGGGAGCGCCCCCTCCAGGCGATCGCGATGGCCTATCTACAGCCCGAGATGCGACAGAACCGACGACTGATCGCCGAGTTGCACCTTGCTAGCAGGCGCGATGCGCGCCTGGCGTCGTTGCTTGCGCAGTGGCACAACAAGTACGCCGACCAGTTCGTCGGCGCGCTCTCGGGGTCAGACCCCAGCCCCAAAGCCACCACGAAAGTCATTTTCCTTCTGCTGCTTGGGCTTTGCCATCTCGACGACCTGTCGACCATCCGCGCACCGCGCGCCGCAGTAACCGAGCGCGTCGAGCGCCTCATCGATGTGCTCGTGCCGGGCTCACTCGATTAAAACCGCTGACGGCGGATTACCCAATCGCGGTGTCAGAAGGCGTCTTCGGACACGCGCATGATGTCGTCGTCGATCGACTCGATGACGCCGCGCACCCCGGTCAGCTTCGGCAGCATGTTGTTGGCGAAGAACGTCGCGACCGCGACCTTCCCCTTGTAGAAAGCCTCGTCGCTGGCGGACGCTCCACCGGCTAGGGCGGCGCTGGCGACCTGTGCTTGCGCCAGCAGTCGCCAGCCGATGAGCAGGTCGCCGACGGCGAGCAGGTAGCGCACCGATCCGAGCCCCACCTTGTAGATGTCCGTGGGGTGTTGCGCGGCGGACATCAGGTACCCGGTCAGGGCGCCCGTCATCGCCGTGACGTCCTCGAGGGCGGTTTGCAGCCGTTCGGCTTGCGGTTTCAGCGATTCCTCGATGTTCTCGATGGTCTGGGTGATCTGAGCCGTCACAAACTGCAGAGCCTGGCCGTGGTCGCGCACGATCTTGCGGAAGAAGAAGTCCAGCGCCTGGATGGCGGTGGTGCCCTCGTAGAGCGAGTCGATCTTCGCGTCGCGGATGTATTGCTCGACGGGGTAGTCGGTCAGGAAGCCCGAGCCACCGAACGTCTGCAGCGATTCGGTCAGGACTTCGTACGCCCGTTCCGAGCCCACCCCCTTGACGATCGGCAGCAGCAGATCGTCGACGCGGTGCGCCATCTCGGGATCCGCGCCCGAAACCCGTTGCGCAACAGCGCCATCCTGATGCGCGGCGGCGTAGAGATACAGCGCCCGCAGACCCTCGGCATAGGCCTTCTGGGTCATCAGGCTGCGCCGCACGTCCGGGTGGTGCAGGATCGTGACGCGCGGCGCGGTCTTGTCCGTCATCTGGGTCAGGTCCGCGCCCTGCACCCGCTCCTTGGCGTAGGCAAGCGCATTGAGGTAGCCCGTGGACAGCGTGCCGGCCGACTTGACGCCGATCGTCATGCGGGCGTGCTCGATGATGGTGAACATCTGCGCGATCCCGCGGTGCACCCCGCCGACCAGGTAGCCGACGGCGGGCACGTCGGTGGCACCGAACGTCAATTCGCAGGTGGGGGAGGACTTCAGGCCCATCTTGTGTTCCAGCCCGGTGACGTACACGCCGTTGCGCGGACCGAGTTCGAAAGTGTCGGGGTCGAAAAGGTAGTTGGGCACGTAGAACAGGCTCAACCCCTTGGTGCCCGGGCCGGCGCCCTCGGGCCGGGCCAGTACCAGGTGAAAGATGTTCTCGGTGGTGTCGCCGACGTCGCCTCCGGAGATGAACCGCTTGACGCCCTCGATGTGCCAGGTGCCGTCGGGCTGTTCGATCGCCTTGGCGCGTCCGGCGCCGACGTCGGAGCCCGCGTCGGGTTCGGTGAGCACCATCGTGGACTGCCAGTCCCGCTCGATACCCTTCGCCGCCCAGTCCTTCTGCTGTTCGTTGCCCTCGATGTACAGCGCATTGGCCATCACCGGGCCCAAGAGATAGAAGCATGCAGACGGATTGGCGCAGAAGATCATTTCGTTGACAGCCCACGTCAGCGGCGGCGGGGCGGCCATGCCACCGATCTCCTCGGCCAAGCCCAGGCGCCACCATTCAGCGTCCTTGATCGCCTGCACCGTTTTCACCAACTCGTCGGGCACGCTGATGCTATGCGTGGCCGGGTCGAACACCGGCGGGTTGCGGTCGGCGTAGGCGAAGGACTCGGCGATCGGGCCCTCCGCCAACCGTGCGGCCTCGGACAGGATCGTTCGGACCGTGTCGACGTCCAGCTCGCTGTAGTCTCCCGTGCCCAGCACGGCGCCTACGTCAAGAACCTCGAGAATGTTGAACTCGAGATCGCGGACGGGGGCGATGTAGTGGCCCACGGCGGTTCCCTTCACTCATGGTGATCTGCCCGTTGATCGGGCTTAGTCTCCCCGAGCGAGGAAAACGTACGCAACCGTAAGTAGGGCTGTTGCTACGTACCCTTCGCGCCGGGTACGCCGAACAGGAGCCCCTTCGTGCCGCCCTGGCCGGGTGTGCCGAGGATGGAGGCGTTGCCGCCGTTGCCGCCATTGCCGACCAGCACCGCGTTGCCGCCGTTGCCGCCATTGCCGGCAAAGGTCCCGCCATTGCCGCCGCCCCCGCCGTTGCCGAACAACCCGGCCTGGCCGCCGATCCCGCCGTTGCCGGTCGACCCGCCGCCGCCGCCTGCACCGCCGTCACCGAAGAGGAACCCGGCGGCGCCGCCGTTTCCGGCGTTGTCGCCGGAGAGTGCGTTGCCTCCGTTGCCGCCGTTGCCGATGAAGGAGGACCTGCCGCCCTGGCCGGCGCCGCCGAGGAAGGTGTCGCCGCCGCCACCGCCGTTCCCGTAGATCAGGCCAGCGTTGCCTCCGGCGCCACCGGGGGAGGTGCCGTTGATGTTGGTGCCGCCGAGGCCGCCATTCCCGAACAGTATGGCGGAGCCGCCTGCCCCGCCGGCGGCGCTGCCGCCGCTGTTGCCGCCGCCACCGCCGTTGCCCCAAAGCATCCCGCCGTTGCCGCCGGCGCCGCCGGCCGCGCCTAGCCCACCCGCGCCGCCGGCCCCGCCCAAACCAAGCAGGCCCGCGGAGCCGCCCTTGCCGCCGGCCTGGGCGGCGTTACCAGCCGCGCCATTACCGCCGTTGCCGAACAAGAGCCCGCCGTCCTCGCCGTTAGCCCCTGGCGTGGCGCCGTTGTTGCCGTCGCCGATCAGGGGACGCCCGAGCAGCGACCGGAAGGGCGCGTTGATTGCGTCGAATAACGGCTGGAGGGGGCCGGCGCTGGCGGCCTCCGTAGCGGCGTACGCCTGCGAGCCGCCGAGCAGGGTTTGCACGAATGAGTCGTGAAACGCCGTCGCCTGGGCGCTGAACGCTTGATACGTCTGGCCGTAGGTGCCGAAGAGCGCCGCGACAGCGGCCGATATCTCATCCTCGGCCGCGGCTGCCACGCTAGACGTTTGGGCCGCCGCCGCCGAGTTGGCCTCATTGAGCATCGAACCGACGCGGGCCAGATTTCCGGCCGCCTGTGACACGAAATCCGTATTAGCGACAACGAACGACATCTCGAACCTCCCCAGTGAAGCCCCAACAACTCAAGAATCCTATCGCGATCCGCCGCCCAAATGTTATGTATTCGACACGTATTTCTTAGCGGGGACGTAGCGCCCGCCGGCGAATGAATTCAACGACCCAAGCGGCGCTTGGCGCGCCTGGCTTGCCTTGTGCCAGTGACCAATTCAATCGCATACTGCAACGTAATCGAGACGCGTTGGCGATCGTGTCGTCCCTACACTCGGTTGATCCTGACGAACTCCACCCCCTGTGAGGCCGCCGGAATGACCTTGACCGCCCTCGAAGTGACTGCCGCGCAGGCTTCTTTCGACCGCGTACCAAGCGGCATTCGGCCGTTGAATTGGCGGGCGGCGCTCTGGCAGGTGATGTCGGTGCGTTGGGCGGCCGTAGCCCTGGCTCTGTTCTTGGCCGGGCTGGCCACCCAGCTGAACAGCGCACCCGAAACCGTGTGGTGGACGCTGTATCTGGCGTGTTACCTCACCGGTGGCTGGGGGTCGGCATGGGCCGGCGCGCAGGCGTTGCGCAACAAGGCGCTCGATGTGGACCTGCTGATGATCGTGGCGGCGATCGGAGCCGTCGCGATCGGGCAGATCTTCGACGGTGCCCTGCTGATCGTCATCTTCGCCACGTCGGGTGCGCTCGACGACATCGCTACCAAACACACTGCGGATTCGGTCAATGGCTTACTCAACCTCGCGCCGGACCGCGCCGTGGTGGTCGGCGACGACGGCAGTGAGCGGGTGATCCCGGCCGGCGAGCTGGCGGTGGGGGACCGGGTGGTGGTGCGGCCGGGGGAGCGGATCCCCGCCGACGGCGCCGTGACGTCGGGATGCTCTGAGGTCGACCAATGCTCGATCACCGGCGAATCGATGCCGGTGGCCAAGGCCCGCGGCGACGAGGTGTTCGCCGGCACCGTCAACGGATCCGGCGTGCTGCACCTGGTCGTCACCCGCGACCCGTCGAAGACCGTCGTTGCCCGCATCGTCGAGCTCGTCTCCGAAGCCTCGGCCACGAAGGCCAAAACCCAACTCTTCATTGAGAAAATCGAACAACGCTATTCGCTGGCCATGGTGGGGGCGACCCTTGGCCTGATCATGATTCCCTTGATGCTGGGTGCTCAGTTGCAACCAACGTTGTTGCGCGCCATGACCTTTATGATCGTGGCTTCCCCGTGCGCGGTGGTGCTGGCGACCATGCCACCGCTGCTCGCGGCGATCGCCAACGCGGGCCGCCACGGGGTACTGGTCAAATCCGCGGTGGTCGTGGAACGCCTCGCCGACACCAGCGTCGTCGCGCTGGACAAGACCGGCACCCTGACGTGTGGCATCCCGCGGCTGAACGTCGTTGAACCGCTGCACCCCGACGTGCTCAGCGCCGAAGGGCTGCTCCAATTGGCCGCTGCGGCAGAACAATCCAGCGAACATCCGTTGGGGCGTGCGATCGTCGCCGAAGCCCGCGGTCGCGGCATCGCCATCCCGCCCGCCGAAGACTTCCGCGCGCTGCCCGGGCGCGGTGTGCGCGCCACCGTGGGTTGCGATTTCGTGGAGGTCTGCAGCCCGCCCAGTTACAGCGGCGAGCCGCTGCCGCAACTGGCGCCCATCGTCGCGGCCGGCGCCACCGCTGCGATCGTCGTGCTGAATGGCGTGGCGGTCGGAGTGCTCGGCCTCAGCGACCAGGTTCGTCCCGACGCCGTGCAGTCGGTCGCCGCGCTGATCGCGTTGACCGCCGCGCCGCCTGTCCTGCTGACGGGTGACAACGTCCGCGCGGCCAGGCGGGTCGCCGAGCACGCCGGGATCACCGACGTGCGTGCCGCCCTGCTGCCCGAACAGAAGGTCGAGGCTGTGCGCGCCCTGCAGGCCGACGGTCACCACGTGCTCGTGGTCGGCGACGGCATCAACGATGCCCCCGCCATGGCGGCAGCGCGCACGTCCATCGCGATGGGCGCCGGCGCCGACCTGACCCTGCAGACCGCCGACGGCGTCACCGTGCGCGACGAGCTGCACACCATCCCGACGATCGTCGGGCTGGCCCGCCAGGCCCGCCGGGTGGTGACGGCTAACCTGACCATCGCGGCCACCTTCATCAGCATCCTGGTGCTATGGGACCTGTTCGGGCAGCTCCCGCTGCCGCTGGGGGTGGCCGGCCACGAGGGATCGACCGTCCTCGTCGCGCTCAACGGCATGCGCCTGCTCAGCAACCGGTCCTGGCGCGCGGCGGCGGCCACCGCTCGTTGACGGCACGTCGTACGCTCCCAGACGTGGGTACGCGAGACCTCACCGAAGCGCTTTTCAAGCCGACCGTCGACGCCAACGACAACGTGCTCGTCTACTTCTGGGCACCGCTGTGCCAACCGTGCGACGTGTTCACGCCGACCTACGAGGCGTCGTCGAGCAAGAATTTCGACATCGTGCACGGCAAGGTCAACTTCGAAGTCGAGCAGCACCTGGCAGATGTCGCTCAGGTCACGCTGTTGCCCACCCTGATGGCGTTCAAGAAGGGCAAGCTGGTGTTCAAGCAGGCCGGCATCGCGAACCCGAAGGTGATGGACGACCTGGTGCGGCACCTCAGGGCATATCAGTTCCAGGACGAGCCGCCCGCGCCCCAGCGGCGCCTGATCTGAGCTGCCCCGGAACAAGAAAAGAGCGCAGGGCGTTAGGCGGAACGTGACCACACAAGACTTAACTGCAGCGCAGTTCAACGAAACGATCAACGGCAACGACATGGTGCTCATCGACTACTGGGCGTCCTGGTGCGGACCGTGTCGGTCGTTTGCGCCGACGTTTTCGGCTTCGGCGGAAAAGCACCCCGAGGTGGTGCACGCCAAGGTCGACACCGAGGCCGAACAGGAACTGGCGGCGGCGGCACAGATTCGCTCCATCCCCACCCTGATGGCCTTCAAGAAGGGCAAGTTGCTGTTCAACCAGCCCGGCGCGCTGCCACCGGCGGCGCTGGAGGACCTGATCCAGCAGCTCAAGGCTTTCGACGTGGACGCCGCCGTCCAAGCCGGAGAAGCCGAACAGGCCTGATCAGCGCGATTTGTTGCCGTACGCGATACTGCACGGGTGAGTCTGGTCCTCGTTGAACAACCCCGACCCGAAATTGCACTGATCACCCTCAACCGGCCCGAGCGGATGAACTCCATGGCGTTCGACGTCATGGTCCCGCTCAAGAAGGCCCTCGAGGACGTCACCTACGACAACTCCGTGCGGGTGGTGGTGCTGACCGGCGCGGGCCGCGGATTCTCCTCGGGCGCGGATCACAAGTCCGCGGGCACGGTGCCCCACGTCGACGAGTTGACCCGCCCGACCTATGCGCTGCGCTCGATGGAGCTGCTCGACGACGTCATCCTGGCGCTGCGCCGGATGCACCAGCCGGTCATCGCCGCGGTCAACGGCCCGGCCATCGGCGGCGGGCTGTGCCTGGCGCTGGCCGCCGACATCCGGGTGGCCTCGACCAGCGCCTATTTCCGGGCCGCCGGGATCAACAACGGGCTGACCGCCAGCGAATTGGGGCTGAGCTACCTGCTGCCCAGGGCCATCGGATCGTCGCGGGCGTTCGAGATCATGCTGACCGGCCGCGACGTGTCCGCCGAGGAGGCCGAGCGCATCGGGCTGGTGTCGTGTCAGGTGCCGGAGGGCCAGTTGCTGGACACCTGCTATGCGATCGCCGCGCGGATGGCGGCGTTCTCGCGACCGGGAATTGAGTTGACCAAACGTACGCTGTGGAGTGGACTGGACGCCTCCAGCCTGGAGGGACATATGCAGGCCGAGGGCCTGGGGCAGCTGTTCGTGCGGCTGCTCACCGCCAACTTCGAAGAGGCGGTCGCCGCGCGCGCCGAGAAGCGGCCGCCGGTGTTCACCGACGATAAATAGGGAGCGATCGTGATCACCGCCACGGACCTCGAGGTCCGCGCTGGAGCACGCATCCTGCTCGCACCCGACGGCCCGGACCTGCGGGTGCAACCCGGTGATCGCATCGGTCTGGTCGGACGCAACGGCGCGGGCAAGACCACGACCCTGCGCATCCTGGCGGGGGAGAGCGAACCGTATGCCGGGTCGGTCGCTCGCAGCGGCGAAATCGGTTATCTGCCACAGGATTCCAAAGAGGGCGATCTCGAGGTGCTGGCCCGCGACCGGGTGCTGTCGGCCCGCGGACTCGACGTGCTGCTCACCGATCTGGAGAAGCAACAGGCGTTGATGGCCGAGGTGGCCGACGATCACGCGCGCGACCGCGCGATCCGACGCTACGGCCAGCTCGAGGAGCGATTCGTCGCACTGGGCGGTTACGGCGCCGAGAGCGAGGCGAGCCGGATCTGCGCGAGTCTCGGCCTGGCCGAACGGGTGTTGACGCAGCAACTGCGCACCCTGTCCGGGGGGCAGCGCCGCCGGGTCGAGTTGGCGCGCATTCTGTTCGCCGCGTCCGACACCGGCGCGGGATCCTCCACCACGCTGCTGCTCGACGAGCCCACCAACCACCTCGACGCGGATTCGGTTGGCTGGCTTAAGGATTTCCTGCGGGCGCACACCGGGGGGCTGGTCATCATCAGTCACAACGTCGAGCTGCTCGCCGATGTCGTCAACCGGGTGTGGTTCCTGGACGCGGTGCGCGGCGAGGTCGACGTCTACAACATGGGCTGGCAGAAGTATCTCGACGCCCGCGCCACCGACGAGCAGCGTCGCCGTCGGGAACGCGCCAACGCGGAACGCAAGGCCGCCGCGCTGCGGACGCAGGCCGCCAAGTTGGGCGCCAAGGCCACCAAAGCCGTTGCGGCCCAGAACATGTTGCGCCGTGCCGACCGAATGATCGCCGCGCTCGACGAGGAACGCGTCGCCGACAAGGTGGCCCGGATCAAATTCCCCATCCCGGCCGCGTGCGGTCGCATACCGCTGGTGGCCAAGGGCCTGAGCAAGAACTACGGATCGCTCGAGGTGTTCACCGGGGTCGACCTGGCCATCGACCGCGGCTCGCGGGTGGTGGTGCTGGGACTCAACGGCGCCGGCAAGACCACCCTGCTGCGGCTGTTGGCCGGCGTCGAAAAGCCCGATGCCGGACAGCTGGAACCCGGACACGGCTTGCGCATCGGCTATTTCGCGCAGGAGCACGACACCCTGGACATCGGTGCGACCGTGTGGGAGAACATCCGCCACGCCGCACCCGACTCCGGCGACCAGGATCTGCGCGGCCTGCTGGGGGCGTTCATGTTCAGCGGTCCGCAGCTCGATCAACTCGCGGGCACGCTGTCCGGTGGGGAGAAGACCCGGCTCGCGCTGGCCGGCCTGGTGGCCTCCACCGCCAACGTGTTGCTGCTCGACGAGCCGACCAACAACCTGGACCCCGCCTCGCGCGAGCAGGTGCTCGACGCGTTGCGCAGCTATCGCGGCGCGGTGGTTTTGGTGACCCATGACCCGGGGGCGGCAGAGGCGCTCGCCCCTCAGCGGGTCGTGCTGTTGCCCGACGCCACCGAGGACTATTGGTCCGAGGAGTACCGCGATCTGATCGAGCTGGCCTGACCTAGGCCGGCGCCGCAGCCGATTTCGCCAAAGCGGCCCGGGACCGTCGGCGGGTTCTTACTCTGGGTGCCCTGGGGAAAGCGGTGGAGGTTCCGTGAGAAGGGCAATGCAACAGTCAACGAAGACGCGCGACCAGTTGCTGCACGAGTTGCGTAACGCCTATGAGGGCGGGGCCAGCATCCGCAACCTGGTGGCCACCACCGGCAGATCCTACGGATCCATTCACAGCATGCTGCGCGAGTCGGGTACCACCTTGCGCGGCCGCGGCGGTCCCAACCACCGCGCGCGAATCCATTAGGCTCAAATCACTCAAATCAATTGCGCCGCACCGAGTTCTCCACCAGGTCGAGAACGGCGGAAAGCCGCTGCGGGTCTTCGCCGGACGCCAGCCGGGCCACCAACCCGTCCAGAACCAGTTCCAGGTAGGACTGCAACACGTCACCGGGGACGTCGTCGCGCACCCGGTGCGCCTCCTTCTGGCGGCGCAGCCGTTCGTGCGTCGCGGCGGCTAGATCCGCTGACCGCTCGGCCCAGCCGCGGCTGAACGCGGGATCGTTGCGCAGCTTGCGCGCGATCTCCAACCGGGTAGCCAGCCAGTCGAACTGCTCGGGTGCGGCCAGCATGTCGCGCATCACCTGGATGAGCCCCTCGCGGGACGCAACATCGGCCATCCGCTCGGCGTCCTCATGGGCCAGCTCGAAAAACAGCGTGTCCTTGTCCCGGAAGTGGTGGAAGATCGCGCCGCGCGACATTCCGATCGCCGTCTCCAGGCGCCGAACCGTCGCCCTGTCGTAGCCGTGCTCGGCGAAGCAGCGGCGCGCGCCGTCGAGGATCTGACGGCGTCGGGCCGCCAGATGGTCCTCGCTGACTTTTGGCATGCCGGGGGCGTGGGTCGTCTGGACTAGGACTTCAGCATGTTGCGCAGCACATACTGCAGGATGCCGCCGTTGCGGAAGTAGTCCGCCTCTCCGGGGGTGTCGATGCGCACCACCGCGTCGAACTCGATCGGGTCGCTGCCGTCCTTCGTGGCTTTGACCTTCACCGTTTTCGGCGTTTTGCCGTTGTTGAGTTCCTCGATGCCGGTGATGTCGAACACCTCGGTGCCGTCCAGGCCCAACTCCTGCGCCGACTTGCCCTCCGGGAACTGCAGCGGGATCACGCCCATGCCGATCAGGTTGGAGCGGTGGATGCGCTCGAACGACTCGGTGATCACCGCCCGCACGCCGAGCAGCAGCGTGCCCTTGGCCGCCCAGTCGCGGGAGGACCCGGACCCATATTCCTTGCCACCCAGCACCACCAGCGGAATGTCTTGTGCTGCATAGTTTTGGGCCGCGTCGTAGATGAACGCCTGCGGGGCGTCATCCTGGGTGAAGTCGCGGGTATAGCCACCCGAGACGTCGTCCAGCAGCTGGTTGCGCAGCCGGATGTTGGCGAACGTGCCGCGGATCATCACCTCATGGTTGCCGCGCCGCGAACCAAAGGAGTTGTAGTCCTTGCGTTCAACTCCGTGGTCATCGAGATACTTCGCCGCCGGGGTGCCCGGCTTGATCGCGCCGGCGGGTGAGATGTGGTCGGTGGTCACCGAATCCCCGAGCAGTGCCAGCACCCGGGCGCCCTTGATGTCGGTGACCGGCTCCGGCTCGGCGGGCATCCCCTCGAAATACGGGGGCTTGCGCACGTAGGTCGAATCCTGATCCCACTCGAACGTGTCGCCGCTGGGCGTCGGCAGGTTGCGCCAGCGCTCGTCGCCCTTGAACACGTCGGCGTAGTTCTTGGTGAACATCTCCTGGCTGATCGCCGACGCGATCGTGTCGGAGACGTCCTTCTGTGACGGCCAAATGTCTTTCAGGAAGACGTCATTGCCGTCCTTGTCTTGCCCTAGCGGCTCGGATTCGAAATCGAAGTCCATGGTCCCGGCCAGGGCGTAGGCGACCACCAACGGCGGCGACGCCAGGTAGTTCATCTTCACGTCGGGGTTGATGCGTCCCTCGAAGTTGCGGTTGCCGGACAGCACCGCCGCGACCGAAAGGTCGTTGTCGTTGACCGCCTTCGAGATTTCGTCGGGCAGCGGGCCGGAGTTGCCGATGCAGGTGGTGCAGCCGTAGCCGACGAGGTAGAAGCCGAGCTTCTCCAGATACGGCCACAGGCCAGCCTTGTCGTAGTAGTCGTTGACCACCTGCGAACCCGGCGCCATCGTGGTCTTCACCCACGGCTTGGCGGCCAGACCCTTTTCGACGGCGTTGCGCGCCAACAGCGCCGCGCCCAGCATCACCTCGGGGTTGGACGTGTTGGTGCACGACGTGACCGCGGCGATCACCACTGCGCCGTGGTCGAGCTCGAAGTCGCCGTATTCCTCGGACTTCACCGCCACCGGGTTGCTCACCCGGCCCTTGGCGTGCTTGGCGGCCGATTCCACCGGCTTGTGGTCGTCGGCGTGGCCATTGGTCAACGCGCTCGGGTCGCTGGCCGGGAAGGTCTCGTCGACCACCTCGTCCAGCTTCGAGTACTCCTCCTTGTCGGGATCGTCACCGACGTAGTCGCTTATCTGCTCACGGAACGTAGATTTGGCGTCGGACAACGCAATTCGGTCCTGCGGACGCTTCGGACCGGCGATCGACGGCACCACGTCGGACAGATCGAGCTCGAGGTATTCCGAGAATGTCGGCTCGTGCTCGGGGTTGTGCCACATGCCCTGTTCCTTGGCGTAGGCCTCGACCAGCGCCAGCTGCTCCTCGCTGCGGCCGGTGAACTTCAGATACGAGATGGTTTC
>Ga0075364_10001143_pt1 | contig 14187 bp, 13 predicted proteins | sample EndMetdeltDD1764_FD_71517 | JGI IMG/M metagenome (GOLD analysis project Ga0075364, IMG submission 71517) | Populus endosphere microbial communities from Tennessee, USA - Endosphere MetaG P. deltoides DD176-4 | ecosystem: Host-associated > Plants > Roots > Endosphere | place: USA: Tennessee... | reverse complement strand
CAAGGCCTTGTCATGAATCAAAAATCCTGGCTGCTCAACCTCAGCCTGCTGAAAACGCATCCGGCGTTTCGCGCCGTATTTATCGCCCGTTTTATCTCCATTTTATCCCTTGGCCTGCTTGGCGTCGCCGTTCCGGTGCAGATCCAGGCCATGACTCACTCCAGCTGGCTGGTCGGGCTTTCCGTCACGTTAACGGGTAGCGCAATGTTTATCGGCCTGATGGTCGGCGGCGTGCTGGCGGACCGCTACGAGCGCAAAAAACTGATCCTGCTGGCGCGCGGCACCTGCGGCGTGGGCTTCGTCGGGCTGTGCCTGAACGCCTTGCTGCCGGAGCCGTCGCTTATCGCCATTTACGCGTTAGGGCTGTGGGATGGGTTCTTTGCCTCGCTGGGCGTGACGGCTCTGCTGGCGGCGACACCGGCGCTGGTTGGGCGTGAAAATCTGATGCAGGCCGGGGCGATCACGATGCTCACCGTGCGTCTGGGTTCGGTGATTTCGCCGATGGTCGGCGGCCTGCTGCTGGCGACCGGGAATGTTGCCTGGAACTACGGCCTGGCGGCGGCGGGGACCTTTATTACCACGCTCACCTTGCTGCGTCTGCCGCTGTTACCCCCTCCGCCGCAGCCGCGCGAACACCCGTTAAAATCGCTGATGGCGGCGATCCGTTTTCTGTTCAGCAATCCGCTGATTGGCGGGATCGCGCTCCTCGGTGGGCTGCTGACGATGGCGAGCGCGGTGCGCGTGCTTTATCCGGCGCTGGCGATAGAGTGGCAGATGAGCGCCTCGCAGATCGGCCTGCTGTACGCGGCGATCCCGCTCGGTGCGGCGTTTGGCGCCCTGACCAGCGGCAATCTGGCGCACAGCGCGCGGCCTGGACTGATCATGTTGTCGGCGACGCTGGCCTCGTTTATCGCCATCGCTTTCTTTAGCCTGATGCCATTCTGGGCGCTGGGCGTGGTGTGTCTGGCGCTGTTTGGCTGGCTGAGTGCGGTGAGTTCTTTGCTGCAATACACCCTGATTCAGACCCAGACGCCGGAAGGCATGCTCGGGCGGATCAACGGCCTGTGGACCGCGCAGAACGTGACGGGCGATGCAATTGGCGCGGCGATTTTAGGCGGGCTGGGGGTGATTATGACCCCGGTGGCGTCGGCGAGCAGCAGCGGTTTTGTGTTGGCCATTGTCGGGGTGATTTTATTGATGACGCTGGCAGAGTTACGCCGGTTCCGTCAGGAACCCGTTGTGATTGAAGAAGTATAAAATGCAGTGCCCGGTCAGGCGCAACCGCCACCGGGCACAACCGTCTTCGCTATTTGAATAACGCCTCTAAACGCTGCAACACCAGCATCGCACTGTAGTAATCCAGGCGGAAGGTCTCCGTGCCGAGCGCCCAGACGCGTTTGTTTTGCACCGCCGGCAGATGGGCCAGCAGCGGGTTAGCGTAAATCGCATCCACATCTTTCTGGTCACCCGCAAACAGGAACAACCCTTCTCCGTTCAGACCCGTCGCCAGGTTTTCACCGCTCAGTTGGATAATATCGTGGCGTTGGCCCTGGCTTTTGGACGTGTGTAGCCCGGCAGGCAGTTCAGCCAGCTGGAAGCCGAGCTGTTGCAGGAATTTCCCCTGCGCCGATTCGGTGGTCCACAGGTTCGCGCTGTGCGCAGCGGCGGTGTAGACGATGGCGTTTACCGGCTGTGGCGGCAGCTTCATTTTCTGTTTCACCTGCGCCAGCTGCGTGTCGAATTCCGCGATGCGGGCGGCAGCCTGCTTTTCCTGCCCGGTGATCGTGCCGAGCTGCGTCAGCAGTTCCTGCCAGCTTTTATCGTCGTAGTTAATCACCAGTGTCGGCGCGATGGCCGAAAGCTGATCGTACAGCGCGAGGGCTGAATCGCCGCCGGTAGCGCTGATCAGGATCAGATCCGGCATTTGTGCGGCCACGGCTTCTGCGCTCGGTTCGCCGATATAGAGGCGGGAGAGTTTGCGTGCTTTGGCGATATCGCCCCACTGGCGCATAAAGCCCTGCGCATCCGCCACGCGGTTGTTAGGGGTGGTGGCACCGCTGGCAATGACCGGCGCGTCAATCGCCAGCAGCGAGCCGGTGAGGGTCACGCTGGTGGAAACAATGCGGGTCGGTTTGCTTTCGAGGGTGTGCGTACCGTGGCTGTCGCTCACCTGACGCGGCCAGTCGGCGGCGGTGGCTGAGGTTAGTCCTAAAACAAAAAGTCCTGCGAAAAGCAGGGTTTGACGACAAACGGCAGGGAGTTTCACAAAGCGGCATCCTGTTTTTGTTGAGGTTAATGCTTCTCATTTTCATGAATGCGCCGAAGGGATGCAAGCGATAGTCGCACAAGATGCGCTGTCGGCGGTTGACACCGTCGCGCTCTGCTATTAGGTTAGCCATCGAAAATATAAATGATAATTATTCGTACTGCGTTTATCATTTTTAAGGAGGATGATATGGATACGTCATTGGCTGAGGAAGTTCAGCACACCGCGACCACGCTGCAATCAGACAGCTTTTTCTTTATGTCGCCTTATCGCAGTTTTACCACGTCAGGCTGTTTTGCCCGTTTTTCTGAATCCGCCGTTGGCGGCGACGATCCGGCAGGTGCCTTCCAGCAAAAGCTGGCGCAGGCGTTTCAGCATGCCAAAGCCAGCGGAATAAGCCATCCGATTATGGTCGGCGCTATTCCGTTCGATACCCGCAAACCGTCGTCACTGTTTATTCCGCAAAACTGGCAGACCTTTTCCCGCCCGGCGCGACAAAAATCCGCGCGCTATCTCCCAGGGGCGCAGGAGCTGTCCGTCACCCGACGCACCGAAATTCCCCCTCAGCCCGTTTTTGAAGAGATGGTGGCCCGCGCCGCTGCGCTCACCGCTACGCCGCAGGTCAATAAAGTGGTGCTGTCGCGCCTGATTGATATCGCCGCTGACCAGAAGATTGACAGCGGGGCGCTGCTCGAGCGCCTGATCGCGCAGAACCCGGCGAGTTTTAACTTCCACGTGCCGCTTGAAGACGGCGGCGTGCTGCTGGGTGCAAGCCCGGAGCTGCTGCTGCGCAAAGAGGGGGCGCATTTTAGCTCGCTGCCGCTGGCCGGTTCCGCGCGTCGTCAGCCGGACGACATGCTGGATCGCGAAGCCGGTAACAAGCTGCTGGCCTCGGAAAAAGACCGCCACGAGCATGACCTGGTCACGCAGGCGATGAAAACCGTGCTCGAAAAACGCAGCCATCATCTGACCATGCCCTCTTCCCCGCAGCTGGTGACGACGCCGACGCTCTGGCATCTGGCGACGCCGGTGGAGGGCGAAGCGCACGACAACGAAAACGCCCTGACGCTGGCCTGCCTGCTGCACCCGACACCCGCCCTGAGCGGTTTCCCGCATCAGGCGGCGAAACAGCTGATCGCGGAGCTGGAGCCGTTCGATCGCGAACTGTTTGGCGGCATCGTCGGCTGGTGCGACAGCGAAGGTAACGGCGAGTGGGTGGTGACGATCCGCTGCGCGCGCATTCATCAGAATTCTGTTCGCCTGTTCGCGGGCGCGGGCATTGTCCCGGCCTCTTCACCGGTCGGTGAGTGGCGCGAAACCGGGGTGAAACTCTCCACCATGCTGAACGTTTTTGGTCTGCACTGAGGAACCATCATGAGCATTCCCTTTACCCGCTGGCCCGAAGACTTTGCCCGGCGCTACCGCGAAAAAGGCTACTGGCAGGATCTGCCTCTGACCGATATTTTGACCCGCCACGCCGGGAGCGAGGCGACGGCAATTATCGACGGCGAGCGTCAGTACACTTACCGCCAGTTCCATCAGGCCGTCAACAATCTCGCCTCCGCGTTGCAGGCGCAGGGCGTGAAACGCGGTGAAACGGCGCTGGTGCAGCTCGGCAATGTCGCCGAGTTTTACGTCACCTTCTTCGCGCTGCTGCAGGTGGGCGTTGCGCCCGTAAATGCCCTGTTCAGCCATCAGCGCAGCGAACTGAACGCCTACGCCGCGCAGATTGAACCGGCTTTACTGATTGCCGATCGCCAGCACGCGCTGTTCGCGGGCGATGAATTCCTGAATACCTTTGTCGATCAGCACCGCTCCGTGCGTGTGGTGTTGCTGCGCGGCGATACGGGCGAACATGCGCTTGAAGCTGCAATTGCGCGCCCGGCGGATAACTTTATCGCCAGCCCAACTCCGGCCGACGAAGTGGCCTTTTTCCAGCTCTCCGGCGGCAGTACCGGCACGCCGAAGCTCATCCCGCGCACGCACAACGATTACTACTACAGCATTCGTCGCAGCAACGAGATTTGCGCCATCAACAGCCAGACGCGCTACCTGAACGCGCTGCCTGCCGCGCATAACTACGCCATGAGTTCCCCTGGTTCCCTGGGCGTGTTCCTCGCGGGCGGCTGCGTGGTGCTGGCCAACGATCCGAGCGCCACGCTCTGCTTCCCGCTGATCGAAAAACATCAGATTAACGTCACCTCGCTGGTGCCACCGGCGGTCAGCCTGTGGCTGCAGGCGATTGCCGAAGGGGCGGGCAATGCACAGCTCGCCTCGCTGGCGCTGCTGCAGGTGGGCGGGGCGCGTTTGTCTGCGACCCTTGCCGCACGTATTCCGGCGGAGATCGGCTGCCAGCTGCAGCAGGTGTTTGGCATGGCGGAAGGGCTGGTGAACTACACGGCGCTCGACGATTCCCCGGAAAAAATCATGAACACCCAGGGCCGTCCGATGTGTCCGGACGATGAAGTGTGGGTGGCCGATGAACAGGGCAATCCTCTGCCACGCGGCGAAGTGGGACGTCTGATGACGCGCGGGCCGTACACGTTCCGTGGCTATTTCAACAGCCCGGAGCATAACGCCAGCGCCTTTGACGCCGACGGTTTTTACTGCTCCGGCGATCTGATCGCCATCGATGAACAGGGTTACATCACCGTTCAGGGGCGCGAAAAAGATCAGATCAACCGTGGGGGCGAGAAGATTGCCGCCGAAGAGATCGAAAACCTGCTTCTGCGCCACGACGCGGTCATTCATGCGGCGCTTGTCAGCATGGAAGACAGCCTGCTCGGCGAGAAAAGCTGTGCGTATCTGGTGGTGAAAACCCCGCTGCGAGCGGTGGAGGTACGGCGTTTCCTGCGTGAGCAGGGCGTGGCGGATTTCAAGCTGCCGGATCGTGTCGAGAGCGTGGATGCGCTGCCGCTGACGCCGGTAGGAAAAGTGGACAAGAAACAACTGCGCCTGTGGCTGGCCGAACGCGCCCAGGGCTGAGGAGTTAAAAATGGCAATTCCAAAATTAACCGGTTATGCGCTGCCAACGGCGGCCGATCTGCCAGACAACAAAGTGAGCTGGGCGTTTGAGCCGGAGCGCACGGCGCTGCTGATCCACGATATGCAGGAATATTTCCTCAACTTCTGGGGCGATAACTGCCCGATGATGGAGCAAGTGGTGGCGAACATCGCCCAACTGCGCGATTACTGCAAAAAGCATAACATTCCGGTCTACTACACCGCGCAGCCGAAAGAGCAGAGCGATGAAGATCGCGCCCTGCTGAACGACATGTGGGGACCGGGCCTGACCCGTTCGCCGGAGCAGCAGCGCATTGTCGCCGCGCTAACCCCGGACGAAGCCGATACGGTGCTGGTGAAATGGCGCTACAGCGCGTTCCACCGCTCGCCGCTGGAACAGATGCTCAAAGAGACGGGCCGCAATCAGCTGCTGATCACCGGTGTGTACGCGCACATCGGCTGTATGACGACCGCGACCGACGCTTTCATGCGCGATATCAAACCGTTCTTTATCGCTGACGCACTGGCCGATTTCAGCCGCGAAGAGCACCTGATGTCCCTCAAATACGTGGCGGGCCGAACCGGTCGCGTGGTGATGACTGACGAACTGCTGCCGTCCGTGCCGGCAAGCAAAGAGGCCCTGCGCGACGTCGTACTGCCGCTGCTGGATGAGTCCGATGAGCCGATGGATGACGAAAACCTGATCGATTACGGTCTGGACTCCGTGCGCATGATGGCTCTCGCGGCTCGCTGGCGCAAAGTGCATGGCGATATCGACTTCGTGATGCTGGCGAAAAACCCGACCATTGATGCCTGGTGGGCGCTGCTTTCCCGCGAGGTGAAGTGATGGCCGGATTCGATTTTACCGGCAAAACCGTCTGGGTGACGGGGGCCGGAAAGGGCATCGGGTACGCCACGGCGCGGGCCTTTGTGGAGGCGGGGGCGCGGGTGACGGGCTTTGATCTCGCTTTTCCCGAGCAGGATTACCCGTTTGCCACCGAAGTGCTGAACGTAGCGGATGCCACCGAGGTGAACGAGGTTTGCGGGCGCGTGCTGGCGACCATCGATCGCCTCGACGTGCTGGTTAACGCGGCAGGGATTTTGCGCATGGGGGCGACGGATCAGCTCTCGCAGGACGACTGGCAGCAGACTTTTGCGGTTAACGTCGGTGGGGCGTTCAATCTGTTCCAGCAGACGATGGGCCAGTTCCGCCGTCAGCAGGGCGGGACGATTGTGACGGTCGCCTCTGACGCTGCGCATACGCCGCGCATCGGCATGAGCGCGTATGGCGCGTCGAAAGCAGCGCTGAAAAGCCTGGCCCTGACGGTCGGACTGGAACTGGCAGGCAGCGGCGTGCGCTGCAATATTGTCTCGCCTGGCTCGACGGATACGGACATGCAGCGCACGTTGTGGGTGAGTGACGACGCCGAGCAGCAGCGCATTCGTGGGTTTGGCGAGCAGTTTAAGCTTGGCATTCCGCTGGGTAAAATCGCGCGTCCCCATGAAATTGCCAATACCATTCTGTTCCTCGCCTCGGATCTGGCCAGCCACATCACGCTGCAGGATATCGTGGTGGACGGCGGCTCAACCCTGGGGGCGTAGATGATCTGGAAACGTCATTTGTCCCTCGAAGAGCTGAACGCCACCAGTCACAACACCATGGTGGCGCATCTCGGGATGGTTTACACGCGTATTGGTGACGACACGCTGGAAGCGGAAATGCCGGTCGATGCACGAACGCATCAGCCGTTTGGTCTGATGCACGGCGGGGCTTCGGCGGCGCTGGCGGAGACGCTCGGTTCAATGGCCGGTTTTCTGATGACCCGCGACGGGCAAAACGTGGTGGGTACGGAGCTGAACGCCACCCATCATCGCGCCGTTTCACAGGGCAAAGTGCGCGGTGTGTGTCAGCCGCTGCACCTCGGGCGTCAGAACCAAAGCTGGGAGATCGCGATCTTTGACGAGCAGGGGCGGCGCTGCTGTACCTGCCGGTTAAGTACGATGGTGCTCGGGTAATTTGGTTGCGTGGGATTGCCCGGTAAGCGTACAGCCACCGGGCAATCTTCGTCTTACAGCATTGAAATCACCCGCTTTAACAGGCGAATGCGTGGCTCGATCGAGGCTTTATCCAGCCACTCGGCAGGGCTATGGAAACCGGCACCGATCGGCCCGAAGCCGTCGAGAGTCGGAATGCCGAGCGCTGCCGTATGGTTGGCATCGCTGCCTCCGCCCACGGCCTGCCAGGTGATGTCGATTCCTTCCTCTTTGCCCGCCTTTTCCACCTGCTGCATCAGCGCCTGGGTCGCTTCGCTGGCCGCCATCGCAGGCTTGTGATTAACGCGGGTAAGTGTGGTCGTCACTCCCTTCAGAAAACCGTTTTCGCACAGGGCGGTGAGCGCGCGATGCACACGAGTGTCTTCATCATTTTCCCAGAAACGCACATCAAGCTCCGCAACGGCGCTGTCCGCCACCACGTTTGCCGCGCTTCCGCCGTTGATCACCCCAACGTTGAGGGTGGTGCCGCGATCCCAGTCTGCCAGGGCATTGATGGCGATAACGCTGTTAGCGAGGGCGGTGATCGCCGAACGGCCTTTCTCCGGATCGTTCCCCGCGTGCGCCGCCACGCCGCTAAACGTCAGATGATATCCGGCCATCCCTTTACGGGCTTTCACCAGTGAGCCGTCGGCGCGGGCGGCTTCGCACACCAGCACGCAGCGGGCGCGTTTCGCCAGCCCGCCGATCCATTCGTGAGAGTAAACTGAGCCGGTCTCTTCGTCCGGATTCATCGCCACGGCAATAGAAAGGCGCGCTTTGTCGGCGGCATCCAGCTCGCGCATCGCCCACAGAATATTGAGTAACCCGCTTTTCATGTCCGAGACGCCCGGCCCGTACAGACGAGTATCATCCTCGCTCATCGGGCGCTCCGCGACGGTGCCCGGCGCAAAGACCGTATCCAGATGGCCCACCAGCAGGACATCCAGCTTTTCTGCGTCGGGTTTATTGCACACCAGCACGCCGGGGCCGACCTGCTCGCCAAGATTCACCCGCTCGGTGTGCCAGCCCTCCTGCTGCCACAGTGATTCCATAATGCCGGCAACGGTGGCAACGCCTGCCAGAGTCTGGGTCCCGCAGTCTACGTTCACCAGGGTTTTCAGTTCGTTGATGTAATGGTCAAGATTCATGGTTCCGTCCTGTTCAGAGAATAATGCGCATCAGCAGCATGGCTAAGAAGGCGTTGATGACCGAAATGGCAATCATCAGAGGAATGCGTTTGGCGCGGGTTCCGATCACGCCAAGAATGCGGCCCAGATACTGGACCTGAGAACCCATCAGATAGATGGCCGGGGCGAGAATTGCCAGATGTTCGCCGCTCAGAATGCCTTTATCAAACAAGCCGATAGCGACGCCAATACCGCCGCCCATCGACATCCAGCCGCCAATCAGCACTGCGGCCGCTTCACCCGGCAGGCCGAACAGCCCCATCAGCGGGGCGAAAATCATCCCCAGCCCTTTGAGTGCGCCGGTGATCTCCAGCGCTTTGATGATGATAAAAGCCATCACCACGTTCGGCAGGGTACTGCTGGTGGCGATGCTCCAGCCTTTACGCGCGCCCTCGACAAAAACATCGGTAATGACGGGATTGGATTGCGGTGCACTCATGAGGCTTCTCCTTCTGCCTGTTGGGCCACGGCGGCTTTGTTACCGGTGAGTAAGAGGATCAGGCGCAGGATGTTGGCGCCGACGATTTTCATGATGAACATCACCGCGACACAGGTGCCGATGGAGGTCGGGACGGCGGCGGTGCCGTCTATCGCGATCAGGGTGAATAAAATGGCGCCGGAGGAGAAGAAGTTGGTGATCATCGCCCCCGCCGAGAACTGGAACATCGCAAAGACGTCTTTCTCGTTTTCGCTGATTTGCCCCTCATCGGCAAGATTACGGGTGAGCGACGCGCCGACATCGGTGCTTTGCAGGCTGCCGATCAGCGCCAGTCCGGTGGTGCCCGGAATGCCGATCAGCGGGCGCAGCAGAGGCGTCAGCAGTTTACGCGCCGCCCGCAGCGCGCCGTAATGTTCCAGCACGTTGATCATGCCGAGTGCGAACATCACCGCCGGAATCAGCCCCAGCGCAAACAGAAACCCGTCCATCGCGCCGCTGCCGCCGGTACCGCGAAAGGCGCTGGTCGCCGTGGTCAGGGTACCGTCTTCGAGGCTGGCTTTGCTGACCACTTTGCCGAATGCCCCGTTGAGCGTGGTGAAATCAAACACGCCGTACCACTCTTTTCCCCCTAACAGGCCGGAGAAGAAAACGGCGGCGAAAGCCAGCGCAAAATAGGCGCCGGGCCCTACCTTATAGTCCTGAGGTATTGAACTTTTCATATCCTTTTCCTTGTTAACGTGCGAATACACAAGGGTATTTTGTTGATTATTTGCTCAGATAAGATGATTCAAATCATTTCGACAGGGTGCTTTGCCAGGAAAAAACCAAAAATGTGACGGGGGAGGAGAGAGGAAAACGCACGCGGAAGGCACGAAAGTGATCCGCTTAACACTGTGGCGTAAATATCTGGTTTGACCACACATTATTGCGTTTCAGAGTTGTTAAATTTTAAGCAGTGATCTAGAAACAAAATGTAACATCTCACTGTTTCACGCTAACGGACAACAACTATGAACAACTCAGGGAAATACCTCATCTGGGCAGTGCTCTCCGTTGTGGGCGCATTTGCTCTGGGCTATATCGCCCTCAACCGTGGTGAACAGATCAATGCGCTATGGATTGTCGTCGCTTCCGTCTGCATTTATCTGATCGCGTATCGTTTTTACGGGCGCTTTATTGCTGACAAAGTGTTGGCGGTAGATGGCACGCGCATGACACCTGCGGTTCGTCATAACGACGGGCTGGACTACGTCCCGACGGATAAAAAAGTGCTGTTCGGCCACCATTTTGCGGCGATTGCCGGGGCGGGGCCGCTCGTCGGGCCGGTGCTGGCGGCGCAGATGGGCTATCTCCCTGGGATGATCTGGATCCTCGCGGGCGTGGTGCTGGCCGGTGCGGTGCAGGATTTTATGGTGCTGTTCGTCTCGACCCGCCGCGACGGGCGCTCGCTCGGTGAGCTGGTGAAAGAGGAGATGGGCGCAACGGCCGGGGTGATCGCCCTGATCGCCACCTTTATGATCATGGTGATCATTCTGGCGGTGCTGGCGATGATCGTGGTGAAAGCCCTGACCCACAGCCCATGGGGAACGTACACCGTGGCCTTTACCATCCCGCTGGCGATTTTCATGGGGATCTACATTCGCTATATCCGCCCTGGGCGCATTGGTGAAGTGTCGGTGATTGGTCTGTTCTTCCTGGTCTTCGCGATTATCTCCGGCGGCTGGGTAGCGGAAAGCCCGACATGGGCGCCGTACTTTGACTTTACTGGCGTGCAGCTGACCTGGATGCTAGTGGGCTACGGTTTTGTGGCGGCGGTTCTGCCGGTCTGGCTGCTGCTGGCTCCGCGCGATTACCTCTCCACCTTCCTCAAAATCGGTACTATCGTGGGGCTGGCGATCGGGATTCTGATCATGCGCCCGACCCTGACGATGCCGGCGCTGACCAAATTTATCGACGGCACCGGCCCGGTCTGGACCGGTAACCTGTTCCCGTTCCTGTTCATCACTATCGCCTGTGGTGCCGTCTCGGGCTTCCATGCCCTTATCGCATCTGGCACCACGCCGAAGATGCTGGCCAATGAAAATCAGGCCTGCCTGATTGGCTACGGCGGTATGCTGATGGAGTCCTTCGTCGCGATTATGGCGCTGGTCTCTGCCTGCATTATCGATCCGGGCGTGTACTTTGCGATGAACAGCCCGATGGCGGTGCTGGCGCCGGCCGGAACCGTTGACGTGGTAGCCTCTGCGGCGCAGGTGGTGAGCGGCTGGGGCTTTGCGATTACGCCGGAAACCCTGACCCATATCGCTAACGAAGTCGGGGAGCAGTCGATTATCTCCCGTGCGGGTGGTGCGCCGACGCTGGCGGTGGGGATGGCCTATATTCTGCACGGCGCGCTCGGCGGGCTGATGGATGTGTCGTTCTGGTATCACTTCGCCATTCTGTTCGAGGCGCTGTTTATTCTGACGGCGGTGGATGCGGGGACGCGCGCGGCGCGCTTTATGCTGCAGGATCTGCTGGGGGTGATTTCGCCGAACCTCAAACGCACGGATTCGCTACCCGCCAACCTGCTGGCAACGGCGCTGTGCGTGCTGGCGTGGGGTTACTTCCTCCATCAGGGGGTCGTCGATCCGCTCGGCGGGATCAATACCCTGTGGCCGCTGTTCGGTATCGCTAACCAGATGCTGGCAGGCATGGCGCTGATGCTCTGCGCGGTGGTGCTGTTCAAAATGAAGCGTCAGCGTTACGCGTGGGTGGCGCTGCTGCCAACGGCGTGGCTGCTGATCTGCACGCTCACCGCAGGCTGGCAGAAAGCGTTTAGCCCGGACAACAAAGTCGGTTTCCTCGCGATCGCCAATAAATTCCAGGCGATGATCGACAGCGGCAAGATCCCGGCGCAGTATACGGAGTCGCAGCTGTCACAGCTGGTGTTTAACAACCGTCTGGATGCCGGGCTAACAATCTTCTTTATGGTGGTGGTTGTGGTGCTGGCGTTGTACTCTCTGAAGACCGCGCTGGCGGCACTGAAAGAAGACAAGCCGACCGCGAAAGAGACGCCATACGAGCCGATGCCAGAAAATCTGGATGAGATTGTGGTTCAGGCAAAAGGGGCACATTAATCATCATGCCGGGTGGCGCTTGCGCTCACCCGGCCTGCTATTTTCACCACTCCGGGAACCGAATCATGTTCGATACCTTATCCAAAGCAGGGAAATACCTCGGCCAGGCGGCCAAAATGATGATCGGCGTGCCGGACTATGACAATTATGTCGAGCATATGCGGGTTACGCATCCGGACCAGACGCCAATGACCTACGAGGAATTTTTCCGCGATCGTCAGGACGCCCGTTACGGCAGCAAAGGTGGGGCGAAGTGCTGTTAACCCTCTTTCGGGTGATACAGACTGATCTGTTCCTGCGTGCAGCCGTAAATGACCGCAAGTTTTTCACGCGCGCGCTTTTGCGGGCGTGAGTCCGAGACCAGCGCCTCTTAGGCCAAAATAATCCTCTCATTCCCCCTCTGGCCACTCGCAAGCGCCTCCGTCAGGCGACAGAGGCGTGCAAAAAACCTGGAATCAGGGCGGCAAAAAAGTCTCAGGCATTGAGGCCGCCATCCACATCCAGACCGGTGCCGGAGATTTGCCCTGCCGCTGGGCTTGCCAGGAAGGTGACCGCCGCCGCGATATCTTCCGGCTGGCCGTAATGACCGATGGCGATCAGCTGGCGCTGAGAGTCGGCCTGCTCGCCATCTTCCGGGTTCATGTCGCTATTGGTAGGGCCGGGATGGACCAGATTGACGGTGATGCCGCGCGGTCCCAGATCGCGGGCCAGACCTCGGGTCAGGGAGTTAAGCGCTGATTTCGTCATGGAATAGACCGCAATACCCGGCTGGGCGACGCGGTTGGCGAGACAGCTGCCGATATTAATGATGCGACCGCCGTCAGACAGATGGACCAGCGCGGCCTGTGTGGCGATCACCACGCCGCGTATATTGACGTTGATAAGGGCATCAATGTCCGCCAGCGTCATGGACTCCAGCGGACCGCCGCGCGCAATCCCGGCGTTATTGACCAGAATATCCAGCCCACCGAGCGTGCGTGCCGCCTGCGTAACGGCATCCTGAATGGCCTCTGCGCTGGCGCTGTCTGCCTGAATGGCTTCGCTGTTGCGCCCCAGCGCCGCTATCTCTGCGGCGACGGCCTGGGCTTTATCAGCGGATTTTTCATACGTAATAACCACGTCGGCCCCGGCCTGAGCCAGGGATAGCGCGATGGCACGGCCCAAACCACGACTGGCGCCAGTAACCAGCGCCTTCTTACCCGTTAAATCGATCTGCATGATGACCTCGTTGCGAGAGTGGTGAGAATCATCATTAGGTATAGACGGTCGAAGCGATTAGCGGCTGAGGTTTTCCACCTTCACCAATGCGGCGTAAAGCGACTCGGGCGTAAGCGTCACCGGCAGAGAGTGAATCGACTCCACCGGGCGCAGCGTATGGGCGATCACCTTATCCAGTTCAGCGCGGTTGTTAATATCCACCTCCAGTTCGCGAAGGGTCGTTGGCAGATGAAAACGTTGATACGACGCAATTAACTGCGCGTGAACATCGTCCTGACCGAGCAGGGCGCTCTGCACCAGAATGCCGTAGGCCACTTTGGTGCCGTGGAGTAATTTTTCGGTCTGCGGCAGAACCGTTAAACCGTTATGCACCGCATGTGCGGCCGCCACGCGGGTATAGCGCTCGCCCAGCCCACCAACCATCCCGCCACCGGCGATAATGGCGTCGACCACATCGCGAAACGCCTGGGTTTGTTCGCCGCGCGCCTGATCGGCCAGTGCCTGCTCGCTGCTCTCCAGCAGCACGTCGCGGATCGCCAGCGCGCCGTTAATGCCAAGCCGCACCGTCAGAGGCAGTGCTTCCGGTTTCGGTGCCAGCACCACCGCTTCGTACCATTTCGCCAGCGTGTCGCCGATACCCGCCAGCAGGTATTCCGCCGGGGCGTTGAGGATGATCTGTGGCTCGACCAGCACCAGGAAGTTGGCGTCATCGAAAATCTCAAACTGAAGCGCCTGACCGGCGTCGTTGTACCACACGGACAGCGGCGTCCAGGCCGCGCAGGTGGCGGCGATAGTCGGAATGCCGACGAACAGCGCACCCAACGACGCGCCACGGCTTTGACCGTGTCCATCACTGCGCCGCCGCCCACGCCGATCACCACGCTGACGTCATCGCCCGCGTCATTCACCAGATGGGTCACATCG
>Ga0075364_10001142_pt1 | contig 14190 bp, 16 predicted proteins | sample EndMetdeltDD1764_FD_71517 | JGI IMG/M metagenome (GOLD analysis project Ga0075364, IMG submission 71517) | Populus endosphere microbial communities from Tennessee, USA - Endosphere MetaG P. deltoides DD176-4 | ecosystem: Host-associated > Plants > Roots > Endosphere | place: USA: Tennessee... | reverse complement strand
CAGCTTCATGATCGTGCGCAGCGTCTGCCCGTACTGCCGGTGAAGCGGTCCGGTGGTGTACGGGATGTCGTAGCGTTGGCAGAGGTCCTTGACCTTGACCGAGATCGCCGCGTAGCGGTTGCTGGGCAGGTCGGGGAACAGGTGGTGCTCGATCTGGTACCCGAGCTGTCCGCTCATGACGTGCAGCAGCTTGCCGCCTTCGAAGTTCGCCGAGCCCAGCATCTGGCGCAGGTACCACTCGGCGCGGGTCTCGTCCTCGAGCTCTTCCTCGGTGAAGTGCACCGCACCGTCGGGGAAATGACCGCAGAAGATGATCATGTACGACCACACATTGCGCATCAGGTTTGCCGTGACGTTGGCCGTCAGCGTCTGGAAGAACGCCGGACCCGTCAGCGCGGGGTACATCAGGTAGTCCTTGAATGCCTGCTTGCCGACCTTGTCGCCGATCTGTCGGAGTTGTCGCTTCAAGAGCTTCGGGTCCTTCTTGCCCTTGCGGATCGCCTCGATGTCGAGGTCGTGGAGCGCGACACCCCACTCGAAGAACAGCGCCAGCAGCGCGTTGTAGACCGGCTGGCCGAGGTTGTACGGCGTCCACTTCTGGTCGCGCGACATTCGCAGGATGCCGTAGCCGACGTCGTTGTCGTGGCCGAGAACGTTGGTGAACTGGTGGTGGATGTAGTTGTGCGAATGCTTCCACTGCTCGGCGGGCTGGGTGGTGTCCCATTCCCAGTTGCTGGAGTGGATCTCCGGGTCGTTCATCCAGTCCCACTGGCCGTGCATCGTGTTGTGGCCGATCTCCATGTTCTCCAGGATCTTGGCCGTGCCGAGCAGGGCCGTGCCGAGCAGCCACGCGGGTGGGAAGAAGCTTGCGAACAAGGTGATGCGTCCCGCTGCGGCGAGACGACGCTGCAGCGTGATGATCCGCAGGACGTAGTCGCGGTCGGCCTGTCCGCGGGAGGCCTCGATCTCGGCCCGGATCTCGTCGAGCTCCCTACCGATCGCCTCGACCTCGTCGTCGGTCAGGTGGGTGTACTCACGGACGTCTGAGAACGCCATGGTGTGTCCCTTCTGTAGCTGATGGAGTCGGATGGTCACAGTGAAAGCGTGCAGTCGCCGGCGGCCACCGAGATGCAGGTCTGGATGTACTCGTTGGGCTCGCCGTGCTCCTCGCCGCTGCGCAGGTCACGGACGCGTCCGGAGGCAAGCGGGACGTCGCAGGTGTGGCAGATGCCCATACGACAGCCGAACAGCATGTTGACCCCGGCCTTCTCACCTGCCTCGAGCAGCGTCGTCGCTCCGTCGACGTCGACAACCGGGCCGCCGATGCCGAAGGTGACCGATCCGCCCTCGCCGCCGTCGGCGAGGTTGAGCGTGAAGCGCTCGACGTGCAGCTGGTCGAGCACGCCGTACGTCTCGTAGTGCGAGCTGACCGCGTCGAGCATCGGCGCGGGCCCGCAGGCCCACGTCTGACGCGTAGCCCAGTCAGGGCACACGTCGTCGAGCTGGTCGGGCGTCAGCATGCCGTCGGCGTCGGTGAACCGCTCGTAGAACGTGAAGGTCTGGTAGCGCAGCGCCAGCACCCGTAGCTCGTGGACGAACATCATGTCGTCCTCGGAGCGGGCGGAGTAGGCGAGCACGATGTCGGTGTCGGGTATGGAGTCGCGGCGGTCGAGCGTCCGCAGGATCGACATGACCGGGGTGATGCCACTGCCGCCCACCAGCATCAGCATCCTCGCCGGCGGCGGATCGGGCACCACGAAGTCGCCCTGTGGCGAGGCGAGGCGCACGATCGTGCCGGGTTCAAGCCCGTTGACCAGGTGCTCGGACAAGAAGCCCTCGGGCATCGCCTTGACCGTGATGCTGACGGTCTTGCCCTCGACGAGCGGGACGGACGACAGCGAATACGACCGCCAGTGGAAGCGGCCGTCGATCTCGACCCCGATGCCGATGTATTGGCCCGGGGCGTGATCGAACGACCAGCCCCAGCCAGGACGTATGACTAGGGTTGTCGCGTTCTCGGTCTCGGGGATGACCTTCTCGACCCGCCCCCGTAGCTCACGCTGCGACCACAGGGGGTTGATCAGCGCCAGGTAGTCGTCGGGTGAGAGCGGAGTAGTCATCGCCCTGCCCAGCTGACGCAGGCGCTTGAGTGCCCCCGAGCGCTCGATCAATGGTGCGGCCATGGGCGTCCCCTTCGGTGTACAGATGTTCACCAGCGGTGTAACTTAGAGTGACACTTTGCTGATCGCCACGCAACAGGACGTGGATCACCTTCCCGCGCCGAGGGCATCATGTGCCCGCCGCGACGCGAGCGGATCACCTCGATCCGTCGTCAGGACGTACGTCCCGGGACACCTAGTCCGTTGGGATGATTCTGAAATGGTCCGGCGGTGAGCGCCCCTCGGCCTCCCTAGTATGTGCCGCAGGGAGAGGGACATGGACTCGATATCCACGCGAATTGCGCAGGCGGCGCGCGCCATGCCGGCGCTGAGCTCTGCGACGGTGGCGATGTACGGCTGTGGCGCGGCACTACTGGTCGCCGGCGCAGCCACCTGGCAGCCGGGCAAGAACCCACGGTGGGTCATCGTCACATTGGCGGTTGTCGCCGCTGTTTTTGTCGTCTGGACGCTGGTGCGCGGTGCCAAGTTCTCGCGCCTCGAGGCGCTGGTGATGGCATCGGTCCAGCTGGCCACCGTGGGATGCCTCACCTGGACGACGAATCTGGCACTCGGAGCCTTCGCGAACGGGACGATCCTGCCGATCGTCGGTGTCTACATCATCTGGTTCCTGCACCCCGTCGCCGGACGCGTTGTGCTCTACGCCGGGGCCGCGTGGTGGTTCACGGCGATCCTCCACCAGCAGAATTCCACGATCGTGCCCTTCGCGGCCTCCGTCATCATCCAGACGATCGTCGCGGTTGAGGTCTTCTCTCGTGTGAAGATGCGTGTGGACCGGCTGGCCCGGACCGACCCGCTCACGCATATGTTGAACCGGCGCGGCATCACCGAAGTGCTGGAGCTGGAGCTGGACAGGGCGACGCGACGAGGCATGCCCATCTCCGTTGTCGCGGTTGATCTCGACGGTCTGCGCGAGGTCAACAACACCCTCGGGCACCAGGCCGGCGACGACCTCTTGATGACCATCACGCAGCATTGGAGTCGGCGGATGCGCCGAGGTGACGCGATCGGCCGCATCGGCGGCGACGAGTTCATCTTCGTGCTGCCCGGGACCACCATCGACCAGGCCGAAACCATCGTCGATCGGCTCGCGGCGACCTCGCCAGGCGCCTGGTCGGCCGGTGTCGCGGACGTGACGATCGGCGATACTGTCACGTCCCTGCTCGAGCGGGCCGACCGCCGCATGTACGTCGCGAAGGCATCGCGTTACGGCGCCTGACGTGCCGCAGCCGCGAGTCCGGCCTACCGTGCAGATATGAGCGATCACCCTGACGCGGACCATGTCCGTCCTCCCGATGTCAGCGACAAGACGGTAGAGGCCCTCGGCAAGCTCAGCGAGGCCCTCGAGACCGTCGAAGAGGCTCGGGGGTTGCTGTACGCCTTCCACCGCCGCTGCGGGGAGGCCGATCTGATGCTGGGCGATGCCGTCGACCTGTTGCGCGATGCTGGCCACACGGATGTTGCGGACGGCCTCGCGGACGATCTCGTCGGTCGCAACATCATCGAAGGCCGCTGGTCGTTCCAGGTGGTCGAGGAGTACGACGCGGGGTATTACGCCGCGTTCAAGAACCACGAGCGGTCGGCCCGCGATCAGCTGGCCGCCGGCCGAGCGCACCTGTTCGAGGCGGAGATGAAGGAAGACCGTCGAACAAACGGGCGACGGCACCACGAGGCGACGCCAGACTGACTCAGGTGCGGTCGCCCTCGGCCCGGTTCTCGGCGATATAGCGCAGCCGATTGAGTGTCTCGACGTTTCGGATTTTGATCGCGGCGGACCGTAGTGGTGCGGGCACCAGGCGTCCGGGGCCCTCGACGACGTCCTCCTCGATCGTCACCAGGCTGCCGGCGCTGTCGGCCTCGACCGTGAGGCGCACTTCGGCGCTGCCGGCGGGCCATCCCCGAGCCTTAAGGGTCATCCGCGTGGGCGGATCCCACTGCAGCACCGTCGTGGTGTCGTCCAGGATGGCGGGCCAGGTGCCGACGGAGTGGTGCAGCTCGGAGCCTTCCGCGGGCCACTCGGCATCGACGGCACGCATCCGGGTCGCGCCGACAACCCATGTCGGGTAGAGCCAACCATCGGCCAGCACGGCGAACACACGATCGGGTGGACAGGCGAAGCGGGCGCTGACGCTGTTCATGGGGCTCCTTGGGTCGCGGCACGAAAACCGTGTCTTACGGCGATTACCCCCCGAGTCAGCGGGTACACCCGGGACAGTCGACGAAAGGAGTCCATCATGGGATTCGGAGACAAGCTCAGCAATGCCGCCGAAGATGCCAAGGGCAAGGTCAAGGAAACCGTAGGCAAGGCAACCGACGACGAGTCGCTCGAGGCCGAAGGCAAGGGCGATCAGACGAAGTCGAGCCTCAAGAACGCCGGCGAGAACGTCAAGGACGCCTTCAAGAACTAGCGTGTCAGTGATACCGGTACCAACGACGGGGACGCATCGACCACATGCGGGTCGGTGCGTTCTCGCGCGTTCGACGTGTCACCGGCTGCCGGCGTCCCAGCGGTCCGCCTCCTCTCGGGTAGGCGCCGATCCGCCGAGACGCGCGGGCACCCACGGCTCCCCTGCCGGATGGGTGCCGTAAGCGTCCTGCACCTCGTGCAGCAGGTCGGTCATGGCCACATGCAGTGTCGCCGTGAGCTCTTCGGCGGTGCCGATGGGCGGCAGGGGATCGCCGATCGCCACCGACACGGGCGTGCGGGTCCGTCCGAGCCGCATAGCGCCACCCTTGGGCGCGATGCGCTGGGAGCCCCAGACGATGCCCGGCAGGATCGGCACCCTAGCTTCGAGCGCCATCCGCGCCGCTCCGGTCTTGAGTTCCTTGATCTCCAGGCTGCGACTGATGGTGGCCTCGGGGTAGATGCCGACGACCTCGCCGGCTCGCAACTCCTCGACCGCGGCGCGGTAGGCGTCGCGCCCTGCTGAGCGATCGACCGGGATGACCTTGCACCCCCACATCAGCCAACGGAGAAGCGGATTGCGGCGCAGTTCGACCTTGCCCATGAAGCGGATCAGTCGGCGGTCGACGTCGCGCACGCTGATCCCGATGTACGTGAAGTCGACGTAGCTGGTGTGGTTGATCGCCAGCACGACCCCACCGGTGGCCGGCAGTAGCCCGCGGCCGACCCGGGACGTCCGATGGCCTCCGATGAGGTTCGCCGCCCGGAAGATCGTCACCAGCAGGGCGTAGATCACAGCGAGTCCAAGATCTCCACCGTGCGTGCCCACGCCGGGGAGTTCGGATCGATGACAGCGAAGTGATCGCCGTCAACCTCGGTCAGCTGGGCCCGGGCGCCGACTGCGATGGCCCGTTCGACGTAGTCCACCGATTGACTCAACGGGACGGTGCCGTCGGACGTTCCGTGCACGCAGTGGACCGGGACCGCAAGGGGGATCACCGCCGTGGGATCGGCCTGTCGGTAGCGGTCGTCGGCCGTCCCACCCATGAACCGCTGAACCGCTCCGCCTCCCAGGTTGTCGGCGGTCGCCGACGCGAGGTCGAGGACGCCGGCTTGCGAGATCGCCGCTGTGACGGGCACAGCCGGATCGGCCCACGGCGACCCGCTGAGCTGCGGCCGTCCCGCGGCCCACACCGCGAGGTGTCCGCCGGCCGAGTGGCCGAGGGTCACGACCCTGGAGGTGTCGAGGCGTTCGACACCTGCCAGTGCATCGATCGCCGCCGCGGTGTCATCGAACGTCTGCGGCCAGCCGCCTCCGTTGCCGACCCGCCGGTACTCGATGTTGTAGGCGGTCCATCCCTCGGCGGCGAGCGACGTCGCCAGCGGTCGTCCGAGCGAGAGGTCGTACTGCGACAGCCAGAAGCCGCCGTGGATCACTACGACGACACCCTTCGACGTCCCCTCAGGGCGGGTGAGCTCGGCGAACTGTGCGGCGTCGGCGCCGTACCTGATGGTCTCCACTCCGTCCTCCTCCGGGAGCCGTTCCGGGTCACCGGAACCGCGGCTGCATGCGGCCACCACTGCGGTCGCCATCAGGGCGAGCACGCTGCGTCGGTCCACGGGGACATCACAGCGGAGTGTGGCGTCCGCCGCCACCCGAATCGGTCAAGACACCCTCGGCGGACCGATAGAATCAGGACTCGGTCGAGCCCTGGAAGGGGGTCCAGTGGACGTCCATGATCTCGACCGGTACCTCCTGGTGGGCGCCGCCGTCCTGATCCTGGCGATCCTCGCTGTCAGATTGTCCGTCAGCATCGGCCTGCCCTCCCTCCTGGTCTACCTCGGGCTGGGGCTCCTGCTCGGCAGCTCCGGGCTCGGCATCGAGTTCACCGATGTCGAGTTGGCCCACGCTCTCGGCTTCGGAGGCCTCGTCCTGATCCTCGCCGAGGGCGGTCTGACAACGAAGTGGGAACACGTCAAACCCAATCTGGGATACGGCCTGCTGCTGGCAACGCTGGGCTCGGCGGTCAGTGTGGTGGTGGTCGCCTTGGGAGCGCACCTGCTCCTCGGCATGGAGTGGGAGCTTGCGGTTCTGATCGCTGCCGTCCTGACCCCGACGGATGCCGCCGCGGTCTTCTCCGTGCTGCGCACCGTGCCGCTGAAGTCGTCGGTGACCGGCACACTCGAAGCGGAGTCGGGTCTCAACGACGCACCCATCGTCGTGCTGGTCGTCGCGATCAGCGCAGGCGAGGTCGCCGACAAGGGCATCGGGTATCTGGTGGGCCTCATCGTCTTCGAGCTGGTGGCCGGCGCATTGATCGGTGGCGCGATCGGCTGGCTGGGCGCCTACCTGCTCCGCCGGGTCGCCCTGCCGGCATCGGGCCTCTACCCGCTCGTGGTGTTCGCGTTCGCGGTGCTGGCCTACGGTGCCGCGGCCTGGGTCCATGCCAGCGGCTTCGCGGCGGTCTATATCGCGGCGCTGATCCTCGGCAACGCCGACCTGCCGCACCGTACCGCCACCCGGTCGTTTGTCGAGGGCATCGGATGGCTCGCGCAGATCGGCCTGTTTGTCATGCTCGGCCTGCTGGCCAGTCCGGACGAGCTGCAATGGTGGCACGTCTGGCACGGGCTCGTTGTCGGGGCGATCCTCACGTTTATCGCGCGGCCACTGACGGTCATGGCGTGTGCGGTCTGGTTCGGTCGCAGCACCAAAGAGCAGATCTTCGTCGGGTGGGCAGGGCTGCGCGGCGCGGTCCCGATCGTGCTTGCCACGATCCCGCTGTCGGCGGGAGTCGCCGGTTCCCGCGACCTCTTCAACGTCGTCTTCGTCGCCGTCGTGATCTACACATTGCTGCAGGCCGCCCCCTTGGCGCAGCTCGCCTCAGCGTGTGGGGTGCTGACGGATGCGGCGCGTGATGTGGAGGTCGAGGCTGCGCCCCTCGAGCGGGTCTCGGCCGATCTCCTGCAGATCCGTGTGCCGAAGCACTCGAAGCTGGCCGGTGTCGAGGTCGGTGAGCTGCGGCTGCCGGTCGGGGCCTCGATCTCGCTGATCGTGCGCGACGACCGGACGTTCGTCCCGCACCGCACCGATCGGATCGCGATCAACGACGATTTGCTGATCGTCGCCGAGCGTTCCGTGCGCGAGGAGGCCGAAGCTCGGCTGCGCGCCGTCGGTCGGTACGGGCGCCTCGCCGGATGGGGCCGAGACTCCCGCTGACGCCTGCGCCCCCGGGAGGTGGATTCTCAACCTCACGCCGACGTCTCCCGGATGGAGGTGGATCCGCAACCGTCTGAGCGCTGACAAGGTTGCGGATCCACCTTCCCCGGCGGGGAGGCGGGCGGAAAGCACCCGGTCAGGCCAGCGGGACGACCGGTACGCAGACGTTGATGTCGCGGTCGGTGTCGATCGTGGTGATGGCGCCGTCCTTGAGACCGCGGTAATTGTCACCGACCACCACGACGATGCCGTCCTCGACGCTGATGTCGGCCGGGGCGTACTCGACCTTGTCTCTGAACTGGGCGGCGACCAGCTGGACCCGCGGGTCGTCGGGGTCGGCGGTCAGGATCGCGACGCGGTTGGGCTTGGTCGCACTCGCGCTGTTGCCGATCTGTCCGCCCAGGAAGCCATTGGCCTGCAGGTCGATCAGCGCGCGGTTGGCCAGACCGGAGCGGGTGGACGCATTGAAGACGTTGACGGTGACGACATTGCTCGCGAGCGGGCTGCCGGCCGTCACCACCGACTCGGTGCACGTCGCTGCAGCCTCGACAGCATCGCCAGTGCCTGCGGTCAGCAGCCGCAAGCCCGTCAGGGCGCCGACAACGAACACGGCGACCGCGAGGGTCAACGTCAACACTCGGATGCCGGCCCTCATGCCTTCTTGCCCATCGAGTGGACGCGAGCGTGCAGCATGTTGCGCTGTTGCAGCGCCGCGCGCAGGGCACGGTGCAGGCCGTCCTCCAGGAAAAGCTCGCCGCGCCAGCTGACGACATGGGCGAACAGATCGCCGTAGTAGGTCGAGTCATCATCGAGCAGGTGCTCGAGATCGAGCTGAGTCTTCGTTGTCGTCAGGTCGTCGAGACGCACCTGGGAGGGGGAGATCTCGGCCCACGAACTCTGTGTCAGCCCATGCTCCGGATAGGGGCGCCCCTCGCTCACCCGCCTGAAGATCACCCGGTCAGTGTAAGCAGACAAGGGCCCTCGCGCCGGTAGCCTGTCGCCATGACGACCAGCGATGACGCTCAGGCCGCGGCCGACGAAGCGGCCAGACTCGCGGACGAGGCGCAGGCGGCCGCAGCGGCCGCACAGAAGAGGGCAGACGAGCTCGCCACCGCCGCGGCCGAGGCGAAGACTGCCCCGCCGCCAGGCGACCCCACCGGGTCGGCTTCGTCGTCGGCGGCGGACAGCGAGATCGTTCACATCGTCCGCGCCGGCTACGCCTTCGAGGGGACTGCGATCGAGATGGGTGCCCTGCTCGACGGCACCCCGCCCGATCTGCGAGCGGTCCCGTCGGCGCAGGTGCGCATCCCGCTGGCGATGCTCAACCGCCACGGGCTCGTCGCCGGCGCGACCGGCACGGGCAAGACCAAGACCCTGCAGGTGCTCGCCGAGCAGATCGCTGGCAACGGCGTGCCGGTGTTCGCAGCCGACATCAAGGGCGACCTCTCCGGCATCGCGACGGCTGGAACTCCGGATGACAAACTGCTCGAGCGGACGAGGAGCATCGGCCAGGACTGGCAGCCGGCGTCCACCCCGACCGAGTACTACGCGCTCGGCGGTATCGGGCTGGGCCTGCCCGTGCGGGCCACGATCGATGCGTTCGGTCCGACCCTGCTGTCCAAGGTGCTGGGACTCAACGCGACCCAAGAGTCGTCCCTCGGCCTGGTCTTCCACTATGCGCGCAAGGCATCACTGCCGCTGATCGACCTCGCCGACCTGCGCGATGTCCTGACGTACCTGACCGGTGACGGCAAGGCCGAGCTGAAGGCGCTGGGCGGCCTCTCTGCGGCGACGGTCGGGGTCATCCTGCGTGAGCTCATCGGCTTCGCGGATGAAGGGGCCGACCAGTTCTTCGGCCAGCCCGAGATTGTGGTGTCCGACTTCCTGCGGCTCGCCGCCGACGGCCGTGGAGTGGTCTCGCTGCTCGAGGTGCCGGGTGTCCAGGACAAGCCGGCGCTGTTCTCGACCTTTCTGATGTACCTGCTCAACCAGCTCTTCGAGGAGTTGCCCGAGGTCGGCGACTCCGACAAGCCCAAACTGGTTTTCTTTTTCGACGAGGCCCATCTGCTGTTCGCCGACGCGTCCGACGACTTCCTGCAGACCATCACGCAGACGGTGCGCCTGATCCGCTCGAAGGGCGTCGGCATCTTCTTTGTCACCCAGACGCCGAAGGACGTCCCGAGCGATGTGCTCGCCCAGCTCGGCTCACGCGTGCAGCATCAGCTGCGGGCCCACACACCCGACGCGGCGAAGGCGCTCAAGGCCACGGTGTCGACCTATCCCAACACCACCTACGACCTCGAAGAGGTCCTGACCTCGCTCGGCATCGGCGAGGCCATCGTGACGGTGATGAGTGACAAAGGTGCGCCGACGCCCGTCGCCTGGACGCGGCTGCGCGCTCCACAGGGGTCGATGGACCCGACCCCGTCCGACCAGATCGCCGCGGCTGTTTCGACCTCCCCGTTGCTGGCGAAGTACGGCACGGCGGTCGACCCGGAGTCGGCGAGCGAGATCCTCGGCGCGACGGCCGCCGCTGCGTCGAAGGCTGCCGAGCAGGCCGCCGCCGACGATCGCCTGCAAAAGGAGTCGGATCGGATCGAGAAGCAAGCGCCCCGGCGGCCGTCGACGCGGTCCGCGTCCCGATCGCGCAAGATGTCTCCCATCGACCGCGCCGTGGGCGAGGCCAGTCGCACCCTGGCACGCGAGCTGGTCAAGAACCTGTTCAAACGCCGCCGCTGAGGCCGAACGCCGTGAGCCTCAGGGAAGGCCCTGGGAAGAAATCAGGGTGAGCACCAGTTGTGCTCGACAACTGAGATCACCAAGAATGGGTAAGACAACGGCGCATCTGGGCGCCGTTGTGTGGGTTCAGGCCAGGTCAGGACACAGGAGGAGTGATGGTGCAGACGTCACAGGATGTCACGCGGACCGAGCGCATCCGCTCGACCGGCGTACTTCCTGCGATCGGCCGCGCGGGCATCGAAGTCGCCCTCATCGCCGTCCTCTACGTCGGATATGTGGTGTCCCGCACGTTCGCCGACACGGCCTTCGCACCTGCGCGCGGTCGCGCGCTCGACATCCTGACCTTCGAGAAATCGTGGCGCATCGACATCGAAAGCTGGCTCAACGACCTGTTCTTCGCCCATGAATGGATCGGCGTGCTCAGCAGTTTCTGGTACGCCACGACGCACTACTTCGTGACGCTCGGGGTGCTGGTCTGGCTGTATCGCCGAAGCCGCACGGTGTACGTCACGGCTCGTCGTGCCTTGGTCGGGGCATCGCTCATGGGATTGGCGTTCTACCTGCTGATGCCGACCGCGCCGCCGCGCCTCGTCCAAGGCGGCTATCACGACATCCTCAGTCTCAACTCCGGTATCGGGTGGTGGAGCCAGAACGGATCCGCCCCCAAGGGCATGGGCGACATCACCAACGACCTCGCCGCCTTCCCGTCGCTGCACGCCGGTTGGTCGTTGTGGGTCGCGGTGGTGCTGATCCTCGCGGGCGTGCCCCGCATCGTCCAGGGCCTCGGGCTGGCGTACGCCTTCATGATGACGGTTGTCATCATCGGCACCGGCAACCACTGGCTTGTTGATGCAGTGGTGGGCTGGATGGTTGTACTCGTCGCTTTCGCCGCCGTCACAGCATGGGAGCGCAAGGGGCCCGGTGGAGCGCACGACGACGACCTCGAGTCGTCGAAGTCACGGACGCAGCCGACCACGCCCTAGCCGGCCGACGAGTTCTCTCGCTTATCCTCGCAGGGCCTCGTCGATGGCCTCGACGAACTCATCGGTGGTGGACGGGGTCAGCGGCTCGCCATTGAGATAGAACGACGGGGTGCCGGTCACGCCGAGCCTGACGCCGTCGTCGACGTCTTTGCGCACACGCGCGGCGACCTCGGGGCTCGCGACGTCGGCGTCGTACTGCGCCATGTCGAGGCCGAGGTCCTCGGCGAAGGTGCGGAACAGGGCCGCCTTGGAGTCCTGGGATTCTCCCCACTCGGCCTGCGTGTCGTACATACGCCGGTACATCTCCTCGAGCTTGCCCTGGCGTGCGGCCGACTCGACGGCGTAGGCGGCGTTGTTCGCATTGGTGTGACTCGGGATGGGGAAGTACCGCAGGACGAAAGTGACCTCGCCGGCGTATTGCTCGCGGAGCTGCTCGACAAACGGATATGCGGCGCGGCATGACTCGCACTCAAAGTCGAGGAACTCCACCAGCGTGACCTTGCCGTCGTCCGCGGTGTCGAGGCGGTGGCTGTCGGCGCGGACGGTGATGTTCTGGCGTTCGGCGGCGTCGGCCGGTTCCGATCCGGTGAGGTTCTGGACGGCGACGACTGCTGCGAACGCGAGGACGGCCACCAGCCCGACAAGGAGGGCGATCTTGGTCTGTTTAGTCATGGTGTTCACCGATCATCTGTCTGATGGGCGTGGGGGGGTAAGGATATGGAGGGTGCCGACATCCGCCGGAGGGCTCGATTCGAGGGAGCAGCAACTGTCCTGGCGGTCGGTGCAGCCGCACGCGACATGGTTGTCGCCTCGGCTGATCGGGGAGCAGCAGCCCTCGCCGCGCCAGGCCTCCAGGCCTTCGCGGGCGGCGACCGCGGCGATGACCAGGCCGGCGATCGGGTCGGCCCACGACCACCCGAGTGTCGCGTTCAGCACCAGCCCGACCAGCAGCACGGCCGATAGGTAGGTGCAGAGCAAGGTCTGGGTGCCGTCGGCGTAGACGGAGTTAGAGCCCAAGGCCCTTCCGGTACGGCGTTGCCCATACGAGATGAACGGCATCACGACAAGCGACACGGCTGCCAGCACGATTCCGACGGTCGAGACGTCCGGTTCGGCGCCGACGATCAGCGATCGTGCGGACTCGAATCCGACGTACGCGGCCAGCGCGAAGAACGAGAAGGCCAGGAGCCTCAGTGCCTGGCGTTCACGCGACTCGGGGATGCGGTGGGAGAACTGCCACAGGATGATCAAGCCACTGGAGACCTCGACCACCGAATCCAGACCGAATCCGACTAAGGCCACCGAACCGGCAATGACGCCCGCGGTGATGGCGACGATGGCCTCGATGACGTTGTACGTCACCGAGAAGCCCGCGAGTATCCTGGCTCGTCGGCCCAGCCTTTGCCTGGACGCCTGGTCAAGATCACTCACGGGCGCTCACTCCGTGGTTGGGGCACAGCGTGACGGCGAAGCCGGTCAGGTCGAGCAAGGGCTCCGCGGCCGAGAGTAGCTGAGTCGTCGCCTCAGGATGGGTGACGCTGAATACTGAGGCGCGTCCCTGTGGGCGAGAGGTGACCAGACCGCAGTCCTTGAGACATGCCAGGTGCTTCGACACCGTGGACTGGGCCAGGCCGAGGTGTTCGGTCAGCTCGACGACACGGTGCTCACCGAGCAGGAGATGTTGGAGGATCACGAGCCGGGAGCGGTCGCTGAATCCGTGGAAGAGGCACGCCGCCGCGGTCAGGGAGTGATGCGATGCTGAATCGGCGCTGGTCAATGTCATCGTCACATGACGATGTTATGTCGCCCGCTCGCGCCCGGCGAGCGAAGGCCTCTTGGGTACGGCTCAGTCGAGTCCCGCGGCGAGGCTGCGACGCTCGATGAGTACGGTGTCGCGCCATGTGCCGGCAGCAGGGCCGATGACGGCTCTTGCGACGCGTTCGCGGATACCGATGGTTCTGAACCCGTGTCGCGCGTGCAACCTGAGACTCGCGGTGTTCTCGCCGAAGATGCTCGACTGGATGGTCCAGATGCCAGCGTCTTCCGTGGACCCGATCAGCGCGGTGAGCAGGACACCGCCGATGCCCCTGCCGCGGGCGGCGGGAGCGACGTAGATCGAGTGTTCGACGACGCCGACGTACGCGGGGCGGGCGGAAACGTGCGTGCAGGCCACCCAGCCGACAACGGTCCGGTCATCGTGGACGGCGACGAAGCGGTGATCGTCGAGGTGGGAGGCGTCGAATGCCGCCCAGGCCGGGGGTGCTGACTCGAACGTGGCGTGACCGGACGCGATGCCGGCGGCGTAGATGGACTCCACCTGCGGCCAGTCCTGTTCGGCCATGGCCCTGACCGTGACGGCATCACCCATGGTCGTCATTGTGCCCGCCCCGCAGGTCCAGGGCGGCCGAGTGTGACAACTCCGCTACCGCCGAGCAGCAGCCACCGTCCGCGGTGGCCTCCTCGACGCTCAGGCGTTCGCCGCGGCCTACGAGTTCCCCGTCGAACGACAAAACCCGCCCTGCGGTCTGTGGGCGGGTTCTGTGAGCCGGTTGGGAATGTCGGCCGGCATCGCTGTGGCGGAGGATAGGGGATTCGAACCCCTGAGAGCTTTCACTCAACCCGCTTTCCAAGCGAGCGCACTAGGCCACTATGCGAATCCTCCGTCGAGAA
>Ga0075364_10001141_pt1 | contig 14192 bp, 15 predicted proteins | sample EndMetdeltDD1764_FD_71517 | JGI IMG/M metagenome (GOLD analysis project Ga0075364, IMG submission 71517) | Populus endosphere microbial communities from Tennessee, USA - Endosphere MetaG P. deltoides DD176-4 | ecosystem: Host-associated > Plants > Roots > Endosphere | place: USA: Tennessee... | reverse complement strand
ACCCAGGTCAAGGCCATCGTCGACGACGTCCGGGCTCTGCCCGAGGCATTGAAGAAGATCGACGTCGCCGATCTGCAGAAGCAGGCCACGGGCTTCGCCCAGACGGCCGTCGGGACGGCGACCAGCACCTACGCCGATCTTGCCAAGAAGAGCGAAGACTTTGTCGCCAAGGCCAAGGGCCTCACGGTCGACGACCTCAGGAAATCTGCCGACGATCTGCTCGACAAGGCCGAGGACAGCGTCGAGGACGTTGTCGAAGATGTCACGAAGCAGGCTCGCAAGGCCGCAGCCGATGCTCAGAAGCTGGCCTTCGACTACGTCTCGCTCGCCAAGACGCAAGTCACCAAGGTGACGTCGAAAGCCCCTACGACGGTGCGCAAGGCCGCCGAGACGGTTGACACGACGGTCAAGAAGACTCCGGAGCCGGCCAAGAAGGCGCCCGCAGCGAAGAAGGCCCCCGCCAAGAAGGCTCCGGCGAAGTCGGCAGCGGCCGCCACGAAGACAACGCCGAGCGCAGCGGCTCGCAAGACCGCGACGGCCGCAAAGAAGACCGCCCCGGCTACCAAGTCCGCGGCGGCCAAGAAGGTGCCGGCCGCGAAGAAGGCGACGCCGCCGAGCGCCTGACCTGCACACAGCGCAGGAAAACGCCGAGTGGCGTGAGGAGGTGGGCCCCGAGGGGGCTCACCTCTTCTTTGCTCCCGGTAGCCTTCGAGCATGTTCGAGATCCAAGGTGGCCTCACGCTGGTCCTGACGATCGCGCTGTTCGCCGTCAAGGGATTCGCTCTGATTGACTGCGTGTCGCGACGGCCGGCTCAGTTCGACCTCGTCGACACGCTGCCGAAGAAGACGTGGCTCATCCTGCTCGGGTTGGCAGTGGCGGCGCATCTCATCTTCCTCTACCCGCTGAGCATCCTGAATCTGCTCGGCACGGTGGCCGCACTGGTCTACCTCGCCCAGGTGCGTGGTTCGATCTCTCGCTGATCGGTCAGCGCGGTCGGGCAGGGTGCAGCCAGCGCGTCACGATGCGCAGGAGATTGCCGAGCTCAGCGTCGGCATCGATCTGCGGGTGGGACGCGCGCAGATCGCGGTGGGCGATGACAAGACCGGTCAGCCATCGCGACACATCGGGGACATGGAGCTCGTTGTCGATGTGCCGGTCCGCGACCGCCTCGGTGCCGAGGGTGCCCATGATCTCCTCGACGCCGGCGTCGACGGGTCGAGTCGGGTCGGTGGCGAGCTGCTCGACGAGCGCGAGCAGCCGGTCCCAGGCGGAGTCCATGAGCCCGAGCCTAGTGTGCCCGGCACTAGAACAGTTGTTCGATCGCGCGTAGGCTCTGACCATGACGGACTACTACCAGGGCTCGTTGCTCGACGGCGGTCAGCCGGCCAGCATCGGCGGGCTCGCACCACGCCGAGTGCCCCTCGGTGGCGGCGCGTGGGTCGACTTGGTGCCGGGATGGATCCAGGGGTCCGACAACCTATTCCTTCGGCTGGAGGCCGAGGTGCCATGGCGAGCTGAGCGCAGGGAGATGTACCACCGGGTTGTCGATGTTCCTCGGCTGCTGAGCCACTACGGCGTCAGCGACGTCCTGCCCGATCCTGTGCTCGCCGACGCCCGCGAACAGCTCTCCGACCATTACGAGTCTGAGCTCGGCGAGCGCTTTGCCACGGCAGGTCTGTGCCTGTATCGGGACGGCCGCGACAGCGTCGCCTGGCATGGCGATCGCATCGGCCGGGGCCGCACCGCCGACACGATGGTCGCCATCGTCTCCCTCGGTGACGCGCGGAGGCTCGCGCTGCGTCCGAGAGGCGGGGGGACGCAGGTCGGCTTCGCGCTGGGCCACGGTGACCTCGTTGTCATGGGCGGATCGTGCCAACGCACCTGGGATCACGCGATCCTGAAGACCGCCCGTCCCGTCGGCCCGCGCATCAGCATCCAGTTTCGGCCCCGCGGCGTCCTCTGAAGCGGTGCGCTGGCGTCCACGCCCAGTTTGAGGCGGTGCGCTGGCGTCCACCTGCTCGACGGTCTTGGGCGCTGGCGCACCTGCCCGTGTCCACAGCCGCTCGCGGCTGCGCTGGCGTCCACAGCTTCCGCGGTGACGGTCGTCGGGACGGCCGCCGAGGCGCGACCGTGGATGCATGCCCGGCCCCAGACCGATCCCGCCATCGTTACGGTCCCGCCCGTTCACCGTGGCCGAAGCGCGTCTGCTCGGTGTCGGCGAGAAGGTGCTCCGGGGCAACAGGTTTCGGCGGCTGTTCCGGGGCGTGTGGGTGTGTGTCGATCACGTCATGACCCGGCTCGACTGGATTGCGGCCGCGCGCCTGGCCGCACCGAACCGGGCTCACTTGAGTCACATCACCAGGATCCAGGCACTCGGCCTGGACTTCGGTGACGAGAAGACCTACCACTTCACCGTGGCGGGCGATCTGCATATCGCGCTCGACGACATGTTCGTCCATCGCACCGAAGTCCTTCCGCCGCTGGACGAGATCGGTGTGACCCCGGCGGTCGCCTTCATCCAATACTGTGCGTCGGCAAGGCTGATCGACGCGATCAAGGTCGGTGACTGGCTGCTGTACCACCGGCACGCGACGACGCTGGAGATCGCAGAGCTGGCTCGCCGCGACCCATGGCGGCCGGGCGCCCATCAGGTGCGACGGGTTCTACCGCACCTCGATGCGGGGTCACGTTCCCTGAAGGAGTCAGAGTCCAGGGCGCTCGTGGTGTTCAGCGGCTTGCCGAAACCCGAGGTCAACGTCGATCTGGTTGTCGGCGGGCGATGGTTGGGATGTGTCGATCTGCTGTTTCGTGTGTGGCTTTTGGTCCTGGAGTACGAGGGGCGCCAACACGCCGAGACCGTCGAGCAGTTCGGCAAGGACATCTCTCGTTATGCGACGTTCCGTGACGAGTCCGTTGCGTACCTGCAGATCACCAACGAGATGCTGAAGAGGCCCCGAGATCTGGTGCGACGTATCCACCGGTTGCTCGTCGACCGCGGGTACGACGGTCCGGAGCCGATCTTCGCCGATCGCTGGACCGGGCTCTTCCAGGCCATTCCGCGGTCCCGAGGCGGTGCGCTGGCGTCCAAGAAGTGGCACATTGTGGACGCCAGCGCACCGCGCCGGGGAAGGAGCGGACGTTAGCTGGACGGTTACTTCTTGCCGCGGTTGGCGCGGTTGCGCTCGGTGGCGTCGAGGATGATCTTGCGAATGCGGACGGACGCCGGGGTGACCTCGACACACTCGTCCTCGCGGCAGAACTCCAGCGACTGCTCCAGCGACAGCTTGCGCGGCGGCACCAGCTTCTCGAACTCGTCGGCGTTCGAGCGGACGTTGGTCTGCTTCTTCTCGCGGACGATGTTGATGTCCATGTCGTCGGCGCGGGAGTTCTCGCCGACGATCATGCCCTCGTAGACCTCCGTGGCGGGCTCGATGAACAGCGTGCCGCGCTCCTGGATGTTGGTCATGGCGTACGACGTCGCAGCGCCGGCGCGGTCGGAGACCAGGGAGCCGGAGGGACGGGTCGAGATCTCGCCGGCCCACGGCTCGTACTTCTCGAACGTCTGGTGTGCGATGCCGGTGCCGCGGGTGTCGGTGAGAAACTCGGTGCGGAAACCGATCAGGCCACGCGCCGGGACGATGAACTCCATGCGGACCCAGCCGGTGCCGTGGTTGATCATCTGCTCCATGCGGCCGCGCCGGACGGCCAGCAACTGCGTGATCGCGCCGAGGTACTCCTCGGGTGCGTCGATCGTCAGACGCTCCATCGGCTCGTGCACCTTGCCGTCGACTTCCTGGGTGACAACCTGGGGCTTGCCGACCGTGAGCTCATAACCCTCGCGACGCATCTGCTCAACGAGGATGGCCAACGCCAGCTCGCCGCGGCCTTGGACCTCCCAGGCGTCGGGTCGCTCGGTCTCGACGACCTTGAGGGAGACGTTGCCGATGAGCTCGCGGTCGAGACGGTCCTTGACGAGGCGCGCTGTGACCTTGGTGCCCTTCTCGCGTCCGGCCAGCGGGGAGGTGTTGGTGCCGATGGTCATCGAGATGGCCGGCTGGTCGACCGTGATGAGCGGCAGCGCGACGGGGTTCTCGGGATCGGCGAGCGTCTCGCCGATCGTGATGTCGGGGATGCCGGCGATGGCGACGATGTCGCCGGGGCCCGCGCTCTCGCCGGGCACCCGCTCAAGCTCCTTGGTGACAAGCAGCTCGGTGATCTTGACCCGCTCGGTGGTGCCGTCGTGTTTCATCCACGCGACCTGCGAGCCCTTCTTGAGGGTGCCTTGGAAGACGCGGACGAGAGCGAGCCGACCGAGGAACGGCGAGGCGTCGAGGTTGGTGACGTGCGCCTGCAGCGGTGCGCCCTCGGTGTACTCGGGGGCCGGCACGGCGTCCATGATCGTCTGGAACAGCGGGATCAGGTTCTCGCTGTCGGGGAGGCCGCCGTCCTCGGGCTTGTTGAGCGAGGCGCGACCGGCGCGGGCCGAGGCGTAGACAACCGGGAAGTCGAGCGCGTCCTCGCTCGCGCCGTCTTCAAGCAGGTCGAGGAACAGCTCGTAGGTCTCGTCGACGACCTCGGCGATGCGGGAGTCGGGACGGTCGACCTTGTTGACAACCAGCACGACGGGCATCTTCGCGGCGAGTGCCTTGCGCAGCACGAAACGCGTCTGGGGGAGCGGGCCCTCGGACGCGTCGACCAGCAGGATCACCGCGTCGACCATCGACAGGCCGCGCTCGACCTCACCGCCGAAGTCAGCGTGACCCGGGGTGTCGATGATGTTGATCGTGACGCCGCCCTCGGGCGAGCCCGGCCCGTTGTAGCGGACCGCGGTGTTCTTCGCGAGGATCGTGATGCCCTTTTCGCGCTCAAGGTCGCCGGAGTCCATGGCACGCTCGGTCAGTTGGTGGTGCTCGTCGAAGTGTCCCTGCTGCTGGAGCATGGCGTCCACCAACGTGGTCTTGCCGTGGTCGACGTGGGCGACGATTGCGACGTTGCGCAGGTCGGAGCGAATGGGCATGCGAAAAAAGTCCTCAGCGTGGGGGGATGCTCTCGACAGACGGAGCCTGCCCATTCTAGGGGTGAGGCTCGCGCGGGGACGAATCGCGTAACCGGCCGTTCATTGCGATGTGACAAAGATTTCGCTTGAGCAATAATTGTGTTGACGCTAGTATCTTCCCGTGAACAGTCATGATCGTGCCTTCGACTCCCTCTACGAGATCTTCACGTCTTGTGTGGCGGCGGCCGATTCCGACACCGTCGATCATTTCGTGGAACTTGAGCTCTCCTTCAGTCAGGTCAAGACGCTGTTCGTCCTCGTGCAGGCGGACGCTCCACTGCCGATCCACGCGCTGGCCGACCGCATCCGCCTGTCGGTCGCGGCAACCGGTCGCGCCGTCGACCTCTTGGTCGCCTCCGGACTGGTAGAGCGGCGCGAGAACCCGGCCGACCGACGCGTCAAGCACGTCACCATCACGCGCGCTGGCCGGGAGGCCACCGACACGCACATCGAGCACAAACGGGCTGCGCTGCGTGCGCAGGTCGCACAGCTCGATGCGGCCGACGCCGACCGCCTCCACCAGGCGCTTGTGCCGATGCTCGTTCACACGCCCCTTGACCACAGCCCTCTCGAACAGGAGCTCTCCGTATGACCACCGAACAACCCGGCGTCATCCCCGATGACGACAAGATCACCCCCGATCTGCTCAAGATCGCCGGTGTCGTCGTCCTCGGCGCGATCATGTCGATCCTCGACGTCACTGTCGTCAACGTCGCACTGCCGACGTTCCAGACCGAGCTGTCCAGCAATGGCGAGCCGCTGTCGTACTCGACCGTCGCCTGGACCGCGACCGCCTACATGCTCGCGCTGGCCGCCGTCATCCCCCTCACGGGCTGGGCGGCCGACCGCTTCGGCACGAAGCGTCTCTACATGACGGCCATCGCGCTGTTCACGATCGGATCGCTGCTGTGCGCGACGGCCTGGAACATCGAAGCGCTGATCGGCTTCCGTGTGCTTCAGGGCCTCGGTGGTGGCATGTTGATGCCGCTGGGCATGACGATCATGACCAAGGCCGCTGGCCCGCACCGCATGGGACGTCTGATGGCGATCCTGGGCGTGCCGATGCTGCTTGGCCCCATCCTCGGCCCCATCCTCGGCGGCGTCCTGATCGACGCGGCCTCGTGGCACTGGGTCTTCCTGATCAACCTGCCGATCGGCATCGTCGGACTGCTCTACGCCCAGCGGGTCCTGCCGAAGGACGCCCCCGAGCCGAGCGAGGCGCTCGACGTCGTCGGCATGATCCTGCTCTCGCCGGGTCTGGCTCTGCTGCTCTACGGCGTCTCCTCGATCCCCGAGGAGGGCACGGTCCTGGCGCTCAAGGTGCTGCTGCCGGCCATCGTCGGCGTGCTGCTCATCGGCGCCTTCGCGGTCTGGTCGTTCAAGCCGAAGCACCCGTTGCTCGACCTGCGCCTGTTCAAGGACCGCAACCTGACGGTGTCCATCATCACGATGTTCTTCTTCGCCGCGGCATTCTTCGGCGCGTTGCTGCTGGTGCCGACCTACTTCCAGCAGGTTGACGGCTACTCGGTCAAGAAAGCCGGCCTGCTGATCGCTGCGCAGGGCATCGGCGCGATGCTGACCATGCCGGTCGCCGGCGCGTTGACCGACAAGATGCCGGTGGGCCGCATCGTTCCCTTCGGTTTCATCGCCATCCTGATCGGCGTGTTCGGTCTGGCGCAGAGCACCGATCCCGGCACGTCCGACTGGACGATCATGGGCTGGCTGTTTGTCACCGGACTCGGCATGGGCGGCACGATGATGCCGCTGTTCACGTCGGCGCTCAAAACACTCAAGGCCTCTGACGTTGCCCGCGGGTCGACGCTGCTCAATGTGACGCAGCAGGTGGCCAGCGCCGCCGGGATCGCTACGATCTCGGTGGTCCTGACCAACGCCATGAAGAGCGGCGCCGTCATCGCGGGTTCGGAGAACCTGCCCGGCGTCGATGGCGGCCTGACGCCGGCTCAGCTGGCAGCGAGTTCGCACACCGAGCAGGGGCAGGGCCTCGTCGAGGCGCTGGCACTCCCGGCAGGCGTCCTGCAGCAAGGCTTCCAGGATCTTGCGGATGCCTTCCAGTCGTCGTACTGGGTCGCATTCTTCGTCCTGGTCGTCACGCTCATCCCGGTGGGGATGCTGCCGCGCAAGCGCGAGACGTCGCACCTTCTCGACGAAGAAGACGGCACCACGCCGCCGCCGGTGATGATGCACTGAGAGACACCATCGACAACGGCCTCACCGAGATCTCGGTGAGGCCGTTGTCGTCTGCGGTGGGGGAAGAGTCAGAACTCGCGGTGGACCTTGTGCTGGGCTGCCTGGGCGATGGGCCTGAGCACCATCAGGTCGACGTTGACGTGGTGCGGCCGGGTGGCGACCCACCGGATCGCATCGGCGATGTCGTCGGCAACCAAGGGCTCGCGGACGCCGGCGTAGATCGCATCCGCCTTGCTCTCATCGCCGCCGAAGCGGTTGAGCGAGAACTCGTCGGTACGGACCATGCCGGGCGCGATCTCGGTGACGCGGACGGGCTGGCCGTTGAGTTCGAGCCGCAGGGTCTCGGTCATCGCCGTGACACCGTGTTTGGCCGCGGTGTAACCGCCGCCGCCTTCGTAGGTGATGTGCCCGGCGGTCGAGCCGAGGTTGATGAGGGTTCCGGCGCCGCTGGCGATCAGCGCAGGAAGCAGCGCTTTGGTGACCAGCAGGGTGCCGATGACGTTGACCTCGTACATGCGGCGCCATCCGTCGGGGTCTGCATCCGCGACGGTGTCGGTGCCGATCGCGTTGCCGGCGTTGTTGAGGAGGAGGTCGAGTGTCGGGCCGACCGCTTCGGCGAGGGACGCCACCTGCGTCTTGTTGGTGACATCGCAGGTGACCGCTCGGCCGCCGATCTCCGCCGCGAGGGCTTCGATGCGGTCGGTGCGACGAGCGACGCAGATCACGTCGTACCCGGCTGTGGCGAGGGCTCTGGCGGTGGCGGCACCGATGCCGCTGCTGGCTCCGGTAACGACGGCGGTAGGCATGGGTCCATCGTTGCAGACCGCCGCAGGTGCACTGTGCGCAGCAGGTGGGACGATGGACCTGAAAGGCGGGTGCACACGGTGAGGCGAATTGCGATGTTGTCCGCGCACACATCCCCGCTCGAGCAACCGGGCGACGGCGACGCGGGCGGGATGAACGTCTACGTGCTCGAGCTGTCCCGGCAGCTCGCGGCGCGCGGTATCGAGGTTGAGATCTTCACCCGAGCCACATCGCGTCATCAACCGCCTGTAGTCGACGCCGGGCCGGGCATCATCGTCCATCACGTCGCGGCAGGGCCGTTCGAGGGCCTGGAGAAAAACGACCTCCCCTCGCAGCTGTGCTCGTTCGTGCGGGACGTGCTGCGGGCCGAGGCCGAGCGCGATCCGGGGCACTTCGACCTAGTCCACTCGCATTATTGGCTGTCGGGTCAGGTGGGCACCGTGGCGCGCGAGCGCTGGAACGTCCCTCTAGTCCACACGATGCACACGATGGCGAAGGTCAAGAACTCGATGCTGGCCGAGGGGGACGCAGCCGAGCCGATCGGCCGGATCTACGGCGAGCAAGAGATCGTCCGCCTCGCCGACCGGCTCATCGCCAACACCGCCGAGGAGCGCCGCGAACTCATCGAGCTGTACGACGCCGATCCTGAGCGGGTCGCTGTGGTGCACCCCGGCGTCGACCTGACGGTGTTCCGGGCAGGCCGCCTCGTTGAGGCGCGAGAGCAACTGGGTATTGCGGCTGACGCCGCCGTGTTGTTGTTCGCGGGCCGCATCCAGCCGCTCAAGGCGCCCGATGTTGTGCTCCGTGCCGCAGCCGTCATGCTCGAACGTGATCCTTCGCTCCGGGACCGGCTCGTCGTCGCCGTGGTCGGAGGTGCATCGGGTTCAGGACTCGACCAGCCCTCGCTGTTGTCCGATCTGACCAGCGAGCTCGGGATCGACGATGTCGTGCAGTTCGTCCCGACGGTCTCGCAGGGTGGCCTCGCCGACTGGTACGCGGCGGCCTCGGTGGTCTGCGTACCGTCGTACAACGAGTCGTTCGGCCTCGTCGCGATCGAGGCCCAGGCCTGTGGAACGCCCGTCGTCGCGGCTCGGGTCGGCGGTCTGTCGACGTCGGTGTCGGACGGGGTCACGGGCATCCTCATCGACGGCCACAACCCCGCCGACTACGCCGGGGCGATCCATGGCCTGCTGACCGACCCCGACGCTCGCGAGGCGATGAGCCAGAAGGCCGTCCGTCACGCCGAGGGTTTCGGGTGGGACGTGACGGCAGAACGAACGCTCGAGGTCTATGCCCAGGCCGTGACCGCCCGCCAGGAGGCAACCCCGTGACCGAACCTCGCCAGATCATCATCGACACCCTCGATGCCTCGGAGCTGGCCTACACCGAGCACCAGCGCGGCAGCTTCGAGGTGACACTGCCGGGGGAGCGCAAGCTGCAGACCACCTGCCGTCTCGAGATCGGGCGGCATGCGCTGGGTATCCACGCCTTCGTCGCGCGCAACCCCGATGAGAACCACCAGGTCGTGTACCGGTGGTTGCTCGAGCGAAATTTGAAGATGTTCGGCGTGGCGTTCGCGGTCGACTCATCGGGCGACATTTACCTCGACGGCCGGGTCCCGTTGCAGTCCGTGACGCCCGATGAGCTCGACCGTCTCCTCGGTGCCGTCCTGACGTACGCGGACGAGTCGTTCAACACGATCCTCGAGCTCGGGTTCTCCACCTCGATCCGCAAGGAATGGCAGTGGCGCGAGGCGCGTGGCGAGTCGACCCGCAACCTCGACGCATTCAAGCACCTGAAGCCGTAGTCACCTGCCCCCTTGGGTCTCGCGTAGCGTTGGCGCCGTGAAGGTCATAGTTTTCGCCGACGTCACGGACCCGTGGTCGTACATCGGATCCACCCGGTTCGAGCGTGCCGCCGCGATGTTCTCGATCCTCACCGGTGAGCCGATCGAAATGACCTTCCGCGCGCACCTGACGGCGCCGGAGACCCCCAGCGACGGCCGGCTGCTGCTTGATGCGTTGGCCGATCGCCTAGGCGGCAGAGATCAGGTCGAGCTGGTCAACGCCCAGGTGACGTCCGCCGCTCGGATCACCGGTATCGACCTCAACTTCGAAGAAGCTGTCCAGGCCGACTCCTTCGACGCCTGGCGTCTCCTGACCTGGGCCGACGAGGCGGGTCCAGGCATCCAGCGCGACCTGGTGCATCAGCTGTGGCGGGCGCACTTCCTCGAAGGAGCCGATATCGGCGATGACTTCACCTTGGCGACGCGTGCGGCGCTCGTGGGCCTCGAGCTTGAGACGGCGGAGGCGCTGCTCGCCAGCACCGAGTACACCGCGGAGGTGCGGACTCAGGCCGAGACCAGCGATTCGCTGGGTATCGCCCAGTTGCCGTACGTAGTTGTCGAGCAGCAGTGGACGCTCGCGGGCATCCAGTCGCAGAACGACTACGTTCAGGCGCTCAGCCAGATCCACGCCGAGTGGAAGGCCGCCGGGCCTCCGGCCGGGTGAGCCTGTCGACGCTGGACGCAATAGGCTCGGGATCATGAGCACTCTCATCCTCCTGCGTCATGGCCACAGCGAGTGGAACGCCAGGAACTTGTTCACCGGATGGGTCGACGTCGACCTCAACGAGCAGGGTGTGCAGGAGGCCGGTCGCGGCGCGACGCTGCTGGCCGAGGCCGGCCTTCTGCCCGACGTGTCGCACACCTCGCTGCTGCGTCGCGCGATCCGTACCTCGCAGATCGTGTTGGACGGCATCGACCGGCACTGGATCCCGGTCAAGCGGTCGTGGCGCCTCAACGAGCGCCACTACGGCGCGCTGCAGGGCAAGGACAAGAAGGCGACCCTCGAGGAGTACGGCGAGGAACAGTTCATGACCTGGCGTCGTTCGTACGACACACCCCCGCCGGCGATCGCCGATGACGATGAGTTCAGCCAGGCCGCAGACCCGCGCTACGCGTCGCTGCCCGATGAGCTGCTGCCCCGCACCGAGGCCCTCGCCCAGGTGCTCGACCGCATGCTGCCGTACTGGTACGACTCGATCGTCCCCGATCTGCGTGACAACCGGGTCGTTCTGGTCACGGCTCACGGCAACTCGCTGCGTGCCCTCGTCAAACATCTCGATGGTTTGGGCGAGGACGAGGTCGTGGGCCTCAATATCCCGACCGGCATCCCCTTGGTCTACGACCTGGACGCCGACCTGCGACCGACCGTCAAGGGCGGCCGGTACCTCGACGCCGATGCGGCAGAGGCCGCAATCGCCGCCGTCGCCAACCAAGGTCGCTAAGCGACCTTTAGGAGTCGTACTTGTAGCCGAGGCCGCGGACGGTTGTCAGGGTTGTCGGGTTTGTCGGGTCCGCCTCGATCTTGGCGCGCAGGCGCTTGACGTGGACGTCGAGGGTCTTGGTATCGCCGACGTAGTCGGCGCCCCACACCCGATCAATGAGCTGTCCGCGGGTCAGCACCCGGCCGGGGTTGCGCAGGAAGTACTCCAGCAGTTCGAACTCCTTGAGGGGGAACTTCGCGACCTCGCCGTCGATGGTGACGAGGTGCCGATCGACGTCCATCCGGACCCGTCCGGCTTCGAGCGAGGCGTTGTCGTCGATCTCTTCGGTCAAGCCCCGACGCAACACGGCCCGGATGCGCGCGACCAGCTCGCGGGGGGAGTACGGCTTGGTCACGTAGTCGTCGGCGCCCAACTCGAGGCCGACCACCTTGTCGACTTCGGTGTCCTTGGCGCTGACCATGATGATCGGCACCGATGAGATCTGGCGCAGCGCCCGGCACACCTCGGTGCCCGACAACCCGGGCAGCATGAGGTCGAGCAGCACGATGTCGGCCCCGCCCCGGTCGAACTCGGTCAGCGCGTCTGGACCGGTCTCGGCGATGGCGACGTCGAACCCCTCCTTGCGCAGGACGTACGACAGCGCCTCGCTGTAGCTCGCTTCGTCCTCGACGACCAGTACCTTCGTCACGCGGTGTCCTTATCTGTGTGGTCGCTCTCGATGTCTTCGATGTCGTGCTGGTGGGCCGGCAGGACCAGGCTGAACGAGGAGCCGAGACCGGGCTCGCTCCACACCTCGACCGTCCCGCCGTTGCTGGCCGCGACGTGCTTGACGATCGACAGGCCGAGCCCGGTGCCGCCCGTCGCCCGCGCCCGCGCTGGATCGACCCGGTAGAACCGCTCGAAGATGCGGTCGAGCTCGTCGCCGGGGATGCCGATGCCGTTGTCGGTTACGGTGAGCCGTACGTACCCGTCGTCGAGCTGGGCGGTCACTGTGACGCGGGAGCCGTGGGGGCTGTAGGTCACGGCATTCTCAACCAGATTGCTGACCGCGGCGTGCAGCTGTGCGCGATCACCGTGCACCTGCAGATCGGGCTCCACCGAGGTGACAATCTCGATGTCCTTGTGCTCGGCGTCGGTCGCGGAGTGCTCGCAGGCCTCGCCGACGAGTTCGCCGATCTTGATGGCGGTGGCGTCATCGCTCAAGATGTCGTTCTGGAGACGTGACAGGTCGATGATCTGTTGCACGAGGCGGGTCAGGCGTTCACTCTCCAGATGCATGCGGCCAGAGAAGCGGACCACGGCCTCGGGGTCGTCCTTGGCCTCTCCGACAGCCTCGGCCAGGAGGTTCAGCGCCCCCACCGGCGTCTTGAGTTCGTGGCTGACGTTGGCGACGAAATCACGTCGGATCGACTCGACCCGCTGCTCGCGGGTCCGGTCGTCGGCGAGGACAAGGATCAGCCGGGACGTCAGCGGGGCGACCCGAGCATGGATGTGAGCGGTCGCGCCGCGCTTGGGCTGCAGGGAGATGTCGGCTTCACGCACCTGGCCGTCCCGTCGCACCTGCCGTACCAGCGACATCAGCTCGTCGGGCTCGAGGCGGTCGTCGTTGATGATGCCCATCGCGAAGGCCGGCGCAGAGGCTTTGACGACGGTGTCGCCGGAGTCGATCAGGACGGCGGAGGACGAGAGCACCGACAGCACCAGCTCGGCGCCGGGCGGGACCACAGGTGTCGGCTCGTCCACGGTGTGCTGTGTCCTCTCGCTGAATCCCCACAGGTACGTGACCACGGCGCCGATGACGGCACCGATCGCTCCTGCGATCGCGAGTCCTGCGCCAGTGTCCACACGATGATCGTAGGGGGCGGCGAACCGTCGGGACGTGCGCAGAGCCCTGTCCGGAGAGGCCTTTCGGCTGGCGTTCATGCCCCGTTCACCGTGGGTCGCCGTCCGTTCACCCCGTCTCCCTAAGGTGGGGGTCATGCGCGATCAGTATTACGAACAGCTTGATGCCATCGTCGACGACCTGGTGAACCTGACCGGGACCGTCCGCTCTGCCGTGGCCAATGCGACCAAGGCCCTACTTGAAGCAGACGGCCAGATCGCGGAGTCCGTCATCGCCGGCGACAAGGTCATCGACGAAGAGACCGAAGTCATCGAGGAGCGGACACTTCTCCTGCTGGCGACCCAGCAGCCCGTCGCCACCGACCTGCGACAACTGGTGGCGACGTTGCGGATGCTCGCCGACCTGCAGCGGATGGGAGACCTGTCCGTCCACGTCGCGAAGATCGCGCGCCGACGGATGCCCGACTCCGCGGTCCCGATCCACCTGCACCCGACGATCCTGTCGATGGCCGCCGTAGCCGACTCGATGATCGACTCCGCCTCGCGCATCGTGGCGAATCGGGACGTCGCGAAGGCTGCGCAGTTGGAGGCCGAGGACGACGAGATGGACCTGCTCCGCAAGGATCTGTTCCGCTCGCTGCTGGGTGAGTCCTGGGAGTACGGTGTCGAGCCGGCAGTCGACATCGCGCTGCTCGGCCGCTACTACGAGCGCATCGGCGACCACGCCGTGTCGATGGCCCGCCGGGTCGTCTACCTGGTCACGGGCCAGCTCACCTGAGCCGTGACGCCGTAGACCTCTCGGGACGACAGAACCCCCACCGCCTGCCGCGGTGGGGGTTCGTCATGTCGTGCGCCCCTCGCGGGGCCGACGAGTGATCAGCGGCTTCACCACCCGTCGGCCCCGCGAGGGGCGCACGACATGACGAACCCCCACCGCGGCAGGCGGTGGGGGTTCTGTCGTCCCGAGAGGTCTACGGCGTCACGGCTCAGGTG
>Ga0075364_10001140_pt1 | contig 14195 bp, 15 predicted proteins | sample EndMetdeltDD1764_FD_71517 | JGI IMG/M metagenome (GOLD analysis project Ga0075364, IMG submission 71517) | Populus endosphere microbial communities from Tennessee, USA - Endosphere MetaG P. deltoides DD176-4 | ecosystem: Host-associated > Plants > Roots > Endosphere | place: USA: Tennessee... | reverse complement strand
CCGCCATCAGCGGCACCACCACGATCAGCGAGACCAGCGGATTGACATTCAGCGTCTGCGTCGCCACCAGCGCGACGTAAGACGCCAGCACGATCAGGTCGCCGTGCGCGATGTTGACCAGCCGCATCACGCCGAAGATCAGCGCGAGCCCGGTTGCGAACATGGCGTACAGCCCGCCGACCAGTACGCCCTGCAGGATGATGTTGAGCCACTCCATCGTCACACACCGAAATACGCGGCTGAAATGGCCTCACGCGTCAGCGTTGCCGCCTCACCCGAAAGCGCCACGCGCCCTTCCTGCAGGCAATAGACGCGGCGCGCGGCCGCGAGCGCCTGCACGATGTCCTGCTCGACGATGATCAGCGACGTCCCCTCGCCCGACACCATCGGCAGGCGCGCATAGATTTCGCGCACGACGATTGGCGCCAGGCCGAGGCTAATCTCGTCGCACAGGAGCAACCGCGGATTCGACATCAGCGCGCGGCCGATCGCGACCATCTGTTGCTGCCCACCCGAGAGCGACTGGCTCGGCGCGGCTTTGCGCTCCGCCAGCACCGGAAATAGCGTGTAGACGCGCGCGAGATTCCACGGCCCCGGCCGCCCGAGCTGCCCGCCGATGAGCAAATTCTCTTCCACCGACAGTGAGGGAAACAGCCGCCGTCCCTCAGGCACCAGCGCGATGCCGCGCCGCACAACCGCATGCGCCGCCATTCCGCCGATCGCTTCATTGTGGAACGCGATGGTGCCCGCGCGCGGCGCGATCAGCCCCGCAATCGACTTCAGCAGCGTGCTCTTGCCGGCCCCATTCGCGCCGATCACCGCCACAACCTCACCGGCCGCGACATTCAACGAGACGCCGAACAGCGCCTGGAAGTCGCCATAGAACGCATCGATCCCGGTGACGGAAAGCTCAGCCATGCGCCGGCATCCCGAGATAGATTTCGCGCACCGCCGGATTGTCGATCACACTGCGCGGTTCGCCTTGCGCGATGAAGCGTCCACCATGCAGCACCACCAGCCGGTCGACGACCGCGAGGAGCGCGTGCACAATGTGCTCGATCCAGATGATCGAGAGCCCGCCCGCGCGCAGATCCTTCACCAGCGCCACGAGTGCGGCGCATTCGTGCTCGGTCAGCCCGCCCGCGACCTCGTCGAGCAGCAGCACGCGCGGCCGCGTCGCGAGCGCGCGCGCCAGTTCCAGTCTCTTTCTGTCGAGCAGCGTCAGCGCGCCCGCCTGCCGGTTCGCCTTCTCGGCGAGCCCGCAACGTTCGAGGATCGCGAAACAGTCGGCATAAACATCGCGTTCCGCGCGGCCGCTGCCGAACGCCGCCGCCACCACGACGTTCTCGAACACGCTCATGCCGCCGAAGGGCTGCGGAATCTGGAACGAACGCGCGAGCCCGAGATGGCAACGCCGCTCAGGCGGCAGGCGCGTGATATCCGCGCTATCGAGCAGCACGCGACCCGCGTCAGGCTTCACGGTGCCGGTCGCGATGCCGAACAGCGTGGTCTTGCCCGCGCCATTCGGCCCGAGCACACCGAGCGCTTCGCCCTCGTTGAGCGACAGATCAAGGTCGGACGCGATGACGATCGCGCCGAAGCGTTTGGAGATGCGTTCGAGTGAGAGGATGGGGGCCATGGACTCTCCGGGTGGCACGGCCTGCTCCCTCTCCCCGTTTACGGGGAGAGGGCTGGGGTGAGGGGCTGCTTGGGATGGCGCGGACAATCGCGACGCCCCCTCACCCGCTCGCTGCGCTCGCGACCTCTCCCCGCAAGCGGGGAGAGGTGAAGATCAACTCAACGCCTCCAGCTTCCCGCCGACCGGAATATCCGGCGCGGTCTTGTTCGTCGTGATGACGAGTTCGAACTTGTCGCCTTTGCGCTGCCACTGGCCCGCGACGAGCGGCGTCTTGGTGACGTTCTTCACCGGCTGCCCAGCCCACTTCACCGGGCCGACCATCGACTTGTAGTCCGTCGACACGATCGCATCGAGGATCGCCTTCGGCTCCAGCGCCTTCGCGCGCTTGAGCACGTCGATCGCCACCTCGAACAGCGCATGCTGGAAGCCGACCGGCTGCGTCCACGGCCGTTTGGTCGCCGCCACATAGGCGGCCGTCAGTTCGGCGGCGCTCTGTCCGGTGAGACCGGACTTGTAGGGATGGTTTGGCGTCCACCAGATTTCGCTGGTGAGCCCGTTACCGCGCGCGCCCAGCGAGTCGATCACCGAGGGAAACAGCAGCGCCTTGCCGATCGTCACGATCTTCGGCCGGAAGCCCTGCTGCGCGCACTGGGACCAGAACGTCGCGAAGTCCGGCGGGATCATGTTGCCGGTCACGATCTCGCAGCCGGCATTCTTGTAGGCCGTGATCTGCGCCGTGAAGTCGTTGTTCATCACCTGATAGCGGCCGGGATCGATCAGCTTGTAGCCGGCCTTCGCGAGTGCCGGCGGCAGGCCCCGCTGCGGATCGCCCCACGCATTGCCGTCCGCGTCGTTCGGGAACACGCCACCCACGACCTTGTTGGTCGGCATCTGATCCCACAGCGCCAGGAAGGCACCGATCACGTCCTCAAGGCCCCAGAAGAAGTGATAGGTCCAGGTGAAGCCCTTCGCCGGGTCGCCCTTGCGGCCGAAGAAGTAGGGCTGCCACGGGCAGTTCGTCGTGATGCACGGCACCTCGTTGACCTCGGCCTGATCGGCAACCGGGTTGGTGGTGTCCGGCGTCGCCGACGCGAGGATGAGATCGACCTTGTCGCCGAGGATGAGTTCGGACGCGACTTCCGACGCACGGCTCGCGTTCGACTGGCTGTCCTTCGAGATGATCTGCACCGGATGGGTCTTGCCACCAACGCTGATGCCGCTGCCGATGAGGCCGCGCACCTGATCGAGAATGAAGGTGTCGGCTTCGCCGAAGCCCGCGAGCGGGCCGGTCTTTGGGCTCACGTGGCCGATCTTGATGACGCGGTTCTGCGCCGTCGCGGGCGCCGCATACAGCACGGGTGCGGCGGCCGCCGCCACGCCACCCTTGACCACGGAGCGGCGTGTCCAGTCTTTCGCCCTTTCACTCATCGCATCCTCCCTTGGTTTCGACGTTCAGGCGTCTTGTGCGAGCGCCTTCTTGAGATGATTGAGCACCGCGTGCCGCAGTGCCGTTTGTTGCTCCGCCGTCCATGTGCGGAAACCTTCGCCGGATTTCATTCCGAGCTTTTTGTCGGTCACGAGCTTTTCGAGATAGGGCGAGGGACCGGGCCGGCTTTCGATCGCCGGCAGCACGGTCTCATGGATAGCGAGCGTCAGGTCCGTGCCGACGAGGTCGGCATTTTCCAGCGGCCCCAGCACGGCCAAGCGGCGGCCGAAGCTCGCCTTGATGACGGTGTCGACGGTCTCGGCGTCGCAGACGCCGTGCTCGACCAGCGCAATGGCTTCGCGCCACAGCGCATGTTGCAGTCGGTTCCCGACGAAGCCCGGCACGTCCTTCTTCACGTGCACCGGCGTTTTGCCGACCGCCTTGTGCAACGTCACGGTGAAGTCGATCGCGGCTTGCGATGTCCACGGCGTGCCGATCACTTCGACCAGTGGCACGAGATAAGGCGGATTCCACCAGTGCGTCCCGAGCGCGCGCGAGCGATCGCGCAACCCTTCCATGATGAGTGTGATCGGAATGACGGAGGTGTTGCTGGCGAGAATCGCGTCAGGCTTTGCGGCTTTCTCGATATCGGCGAACAGCGCCTGCTTGAGTTGGAGGTTTTCCAGCGCGGCCTCGACCACAAAGTCGGCCTCGCGCACAGTGTCGGGGAGCGACGCGACCGGCGTTACACGTTCCACCGCCGACATGTCTTGCCCGAGATCGCGCAGGTTCGCGGCAATGCGCTCCTTCACGCTCGCAAGGCTCGCCTGCGCGGGGTCGTGAATCGCGACCGGATGACCATGCAGCGCGAACACCTGCGCAATGCCGTGGCCCATGAGGCCCGCGCCGATGACAGCGATGCGCGCCTTGGTCATGCGTTACCCCGCCGTGTATCCGCCGTCGGCGTAGAGAATGTGCCCGGTGTAGAAATCCGAGGCCTTCGAGGCGAGGAACAGCAGCGGGCCGGCGAGATCGCTCGGCTCGCCGAGCCTGCCCTTCGGCACGCGCGCCAGGAATGCGCCGCGCACGCCCTTCGCGCGCTCGGTGTCCTCGTACATCCAGGCGGTGAGCGCGGAGCGAAACACGGTCGGCGCAATCGCATTCACGGTGATGCCGGTTTCGCCAAGCTCGCAGCCGAGCGCCTTGGTGATGCCGTCCACGGCCGACTTCGACGCGCAATAGGCGGTGTAGCCGGCCGGGTGTCCCAGCAAGCCTCGTGCGGACGACATCAGCACGATCTTGCCGCCGCCGCCCTGCGCCAGCATCTGCTTCGCCGCCGCGCGTGCCATCAGCCACGACTGCGTGACGTTCGCGTCCATCACGTCGAGAAAACGTTCGGGTGTCATGTCGCCGATCTTGGCGACGTCGTTCTTGCCCGAACCGACGACAAGAATGTCGAGGCGGCCGAACTTCGCGACCGCCGCAGCGACAAGCTTGTCACAGTTCGCTTCGTTACTCGGGCGGATCGCGACGCCTTCGACCTTGGCGCCCAGTGCCTCACACTTGGCGGCGACCTTCTTGAGTTCGTCCGCCTTGCCGGCCGCGAGCACGAGATTTGCGCCCGCGCCAGCGAGGATCTTCGAGGCCAGCGCGCCGAATGCGCCCGACGCCCCGGTCACGATCGCGGTCTTGCCCTTGATGTCGAACAGCGACAGCGGGTTTTTCAGAAAGTCGTCGGACATGCGCTTCCCCTTGCGGCGGCCTTCCCCCTCTCCCCGCTTGCGGGGAGAGGTAAAGATCACTTCGGCGGCATCGCCACGGCGACGACGATCGAACACACCTCGTTGCCACGGTTGATGATCTCGCGCGTCTCGTTCGGCTCAATCACGCAGCTATCGTTCGCCTTCAGCACCGTCTCCTTGCCGTCGACGATCACCGTGAGCTCGCCCGAGAGCACGAAGTAGACCTTCTCCGGCGGCGAGGCGTCCGGACCGGCGCCGCCACCGGGCAGGAAGTGCGAATAGCCGAACACGAGGCCTTTGGTGCCGCCGGCCTCGGCGCCGAACAACCGCAACGACGAATAGCCGCGATGGTTCGGTGCTTCGTAGGGCTTGGCATCCTTGAAGCGCTTGACGTGCATCAGAATGCTCCGCCTTTTTCGATGCGATAGGCTTGCTTCGGGTCGGTGATGGCGACGAGACGAATGATGCAGCCGTCGCCGCGATCCCAGTTCCACGGGAAGAACGCGAAGGTCACACGCTTGCCGGTGACCTTGTCGAGGTCGCCGCCGACGTTCTCGATGCCGAGGATGCCGTTGGTGAACAGGATGCGATGCACCGGCTCCCACTCGGGGTGGTCGTCCTTCCAGTCGCGGCCGCCGGACCACTTCTTGTACTCATCGGCGAGATGCGGATGCAGCGGGCCGTTGCGATGCGGACCGATCGCGGTCGCGAGCGGGTGATCGTTCGCCTGCGTGTCGTGGCCGACGACCTTCACCTTCTTCTCGACGAACCATTCGCCCGCCGACTTCACGAAGCCGGGCGACTTGCAGAAGTAATCTTCGCTATCGTCGTAGAGATGGTGCCAGCCGGTGTTGACGATCACGACGTCGCCTGGGCGCACATGCTTGCCGGCGGCCTTTTCGAGATCGTCGTAGCCGATCGGCTCCCACATCTTCTTCGGGATCGAGACCACGATGCCCGAGCCGAAAAACTGCGGCAGCGGCACCTCGTCGATGAACGGCGTGCCCTGCACGACGTGCGCGGGCGCGTCGATGTGCGTGGTGTTGTGCATCGAGGTCGTGATGCGCTGCGACAGCACGCCCGACTTCGCCATGTAGTGGATGCGCTCGATCTTGACGTCTTCGAAGTAGGGCCAGTTCGGCGACTGATAACCGAAGCGATGGGACAGATTGTAGAACTCCAGCCCCATGCTGTTGTTGAGGTTCTCCTCGAACGTCACGCCACGGATGGTGATCGTCACCGCGCCCTCCCTTGCTTTCCGCTTGCTTCTCGGCGCGCTTGCGGCGCGCCTCACTGTATCGATATGTGAGCCGCCTGTATCGTATTTTGGTTTTCTTTGCAACAGACCCGGTGTCGCGCTGTCCCGCCTTCGCGGGACAGGAGTGCCTCACGTCGAGTGGACGCTCGGCCAGCGAACTCGGCGCAGATCTGGAGCGCGCAGCGATGCTCGGCGCCGAGCTCACGGCGCTTTACGAGCGCCGGACGGAACGTTTGGAGCGTTAGGGCGGTGGTCGCAGGCGGCCGGATCAGGCGGCGGCCGCGGCCGACAAATGGTCTTCGAGTGCGCGCCGCGTGGCGAGCAGCCGGTCGGCGATGAAGCCCTGGTGGTCGTAGAAGCGCTGCGCCGGCACCGGCACCGAGATCGCCACGGTATTGCCGAGCATGTCGCGCAGCGCGACGCCCGCCGCGCAGATGCCGACCGTGTGCTCCTCGCGGTCGAACGCGACGCCGGCCTGCCGCACGGTGCGCAGATTTTCCGCAAGGCGGTCGAAACTGGTGAGCGTCGCGGGGGTGCGCGACTCGTAGGTGCGGCCGATCAGTTTCTCGACCTCGTCGTCGGAAAGCTGCGCCAGATAGGCCTTTCCGTTTGCCGTACAGTAGAGCGGGAAGGAATCGCCGACCGCCGAAACGGCGCGCAGGCGATGCGAGCCGATCACCTGGTCGATGAACACGAGGTGGTCGCGCTTCACCGCCGCGAGGTCCACGGTCTCGCGCAATTCGCTCGAAAGCTTGACCAGGAACGGTCGCGCGATCGACACGAAATCGGTCTGCACCGAGGTCGCGAGGCGCAGGATCGTCGGCCCGAGCCGCACGCGTCCGGTCGGCGAGGCCGCAATCAGGAACTTCTCCGCCGCCAGCGCCGCGACGATCCGTTGCACGGTCGAACGTGCGAGCCCGACGCGCTGCGCGATCTGCCCAAGGCTCAATCCGCCCGGCTGATCCTCCAGTGTCCGCAAGATCGACGCCGCCCGCGCAATCACCTGCACCTGGCTTTTGTCGCTCTTGTCCGCGCCGCCTGCGCCCTCGCCTCGCTGCATCTCCACGCCGCTTTCGCCTCACACCGGGATTCGGATTCGGCCCACGATACGGGACACTTTCCTCGTATGCAAACTTGCACGATGGATCGCATTACGATACAGCAAACTCAATATACGATACAAACGTAAAACGCCGCAGAGTGCGGCGCATCGGGAGAGCACCAGGTGAGGAAGATCGCGCTCGAAGAGCATTTCCTCTGCCCCGGCTTCGAAGACTACTGGAAAACCACGGTCGGCGATGTCGATCCGGCGGTGCTTAGCGCAGTCGTCGCGCGCCTGTCCGATTTCGGCGAGCAACGGCTCTCCGCGATGGATCGCGTGGGCATTGCACGTTCCGTGCTCTCGCTCTCCGGCCCCGGCATCCAGATCGAGCGCGACACCGCGATTGCGATCCGCAAGGCGCGCGAGGCGAACGACGCGCTCGCGCGCGAAATCGCAAAACGCCCCGATCGCTATTCAGGATTCGCGCATTTGCCGATGCAGGATGCGAAAGCCGCCGCCGATGAACTCGAACGCTGCATCAAGGAGCTGAGGTTCTGCGGCGCGATGATCAACGGCCACACCAACGGCCAGTATCTTGACGACTCGGCGCTCTTCCCGTTCTGGGAGCGCGCGGAGGCGCTCGGCGCACTCATCTATCTGCATCCCGCCGACCCTCCCACGCCGATTGCCGCGCTTGATGGCCATCGCGGCCTCAAGCGCGCCACCTGGGAGTGGGGCGTCGAAACCGGGTCGCACGCGCTGCGTCTGGTGTTCTCAGGCCTGTTCGACCGCTTCCCCGGCGCGCGGCTCGCGCTCGGCCATCTCGGCGAGACACTCCCCTTTCTGCTCTGGCGCTTTGACAGCCGCGCCAAGCTCTATGGCGTGAAGCTCGCGCGTCGGCCATCCGACTACATCCGCGACAACGTCGTGGTGACGACCTCCGGGATGTTCTCTGCCGAACCGCTCCACTGCACGATCGACGCGCTCGGCGCAGACCGCGTGATGTTCTCGGCCGACTATCCTTTCGAGTCGATCGACGAAGCCGGCGCCTTCATGGATACGGTGCAGCTCAGTGAGAACGTGCGCGCCGACATCTGCTTCAACAATGCCGGGCGCATTCTCGGCCTCACGTAGAGCTGCGTACAACCATGAACGTTCTCGTTCTGGACAATTTTGCGGACAAATACGCCGAACATCTGCGTGCGTACTTTCCTGGTGTCACGGTCTTCCCCGTAGCGAAACTTACCGACCTGAAGGCTCCACTGGACCAGATGGACGTGCTGGTCGCGTTCGGAATCGCGGTCGACGATGCGCTGATCCACACCGCTTCGCGGCTGAGATGGATTCAATCGCTGGCCACTGGAGTGGACCATTTCCTGCGCTGCCCCTCGCTGCGGAGCGAGACGACCCTGACCAGCGCGCGCGGCATTCACGGCCCCGCGATGCGCGAGACGGTCGCTTACCTGATGCTGGCCATCAGCCGCGACGCGCCGGGGCTGATGCGCCGACACCTCGAGCGGCGCTGGGATCGCGGCAAGCCCTGGCGTTTGATCGCACGAAAGACGGCGGTCGTGGTTGGGACGGGCGTCAGCGGAAGCGCGGTTGGCGAGCTTCTTCAGGCCTTCGGACTGCGGGTTATCGGTGTAAGCCGCACGCCGCGGAAGGAACGCGGCTTTGACGACATGGTGCCGCTCGACCGGCTCGCGGAGGCCGCCGGTGACGCGGACTACTTGGTCAACATCATGCCGGGCGGACCGCAGAACGCGGGCTTGTTCAGCGCGCAGGTGTTTGACGCCATGAAGCCGAGCGCTTTCTTCGTCAACATCGGCCGCGGCGAAACCGTCGACGAAACCGCGCTGATTGCGGCCTTGCAAGAGAAGCGCATCGCCGGCGCCGGGCTCGATGTTTTCGCCAAAACGCCTTTGCCGCCCGATAGCCCGTTCTGGACGCTGCCGAACGTCGTTGTCACGCCGCACATCGGCGGCTTTTTTGACGAGTATGAAGAGTACATGATGCCACTGTTGTCCGGGAACATGGAGCTGTTCCTCGCCGGCAGAGCAACCGAGATGCGCAACATCGTGCCCCATTGAGCAGACCCATGATCGCACCCAGCAGCCGCATCCTCACGCGCGTGTCCGACCAGGAGCTGGAGCGGCGCTGGAGCGCCGTCCGCCGCGAGATGAACGCACGCAAGATCGGCGCGCTGGTGATGCAGTCGACCAACGACTGGCTCGGCGGCTACGCGAAATGGTTCACCGATCTGCCCGCGAACAACGGCTATCCGCGCACCGTGATCTTCCATGCGGACGGTCCGATGACGGCCATCGAGATGGGGCCGATGGGTGCCAAGCGCGATCTGAACGGCGTCGATGCTTTGCATCGCGGTGTCGCAGAGCTCGTGCATACGCCGTCGTTCTTCTCGATCAACTACACGCATGAGTACGACGCCGAGCTTGCGCTGACCGCACTGCGTCGGCGTGGCTATGCGACGATCGGCTGGGTTGGCAAAGGTGCACTGCCTCATGCGCTCGTGGCGAGCCTGGAGGAGGGCCTCGGCAGCACGACGTTCGTGGACGCGACCGATCTCGTCGATCGCATCAAGGCGATCAAGAGCACGGAAGAGATCGCCCTGATCCGCCGCAGCGCCGAGATGCAGGACGCGGTGTTCGCCGGGGTGCTGAAGCACATTCGTCCGGGGATGCGCGATATCGACGTGACTGCCTTCGCCCAGCAGGAAGGCCAGCGGCTCGGCAGCGAGCAAGGCATCTTCCTCGGTGGCTCGTCGCCGATCGGCACGCGCTCGCCGTTCGTGCCGCGCTTCATGCAGGGCCGGACGCTGAGCGCAGGCGATCATCTCTCGCTGCTGATCGAGAACAACGGCCCTGGCGGCTTCTACACCGAGATCGCCCGCACCATCGTGCTGGGCAAAGCGTCTAACGAATTGAAGGACGGCTTCGAGGCCGTGCGCGAGGCGCAGGACTTCTCGCTCGGCTTGATCAGGCCCGGCGCGTCGTGCCGTGACATTCATCTGGCGCACAACGAGTACATGCAGAAACGCGGCCTGCCGCCGGAGTTGCGCCTTTACGCGCACGGGCAAGGCTACGACATGGTCGAGCGGCCACTGATCCGATCCGACGAGACGATGACGATCGAAGCCGGGATGAACCTTGCCGTGCACCCGGGCTACGAGACCGACTCCGTCTTCGCCGTGATCTGCGACAACTACATCGTTGAGTCCACGGGACCGGGCGCGTGTTTGCATCGCACGCCGAAGCAGATTTTCGAAGTGTGACGCGCGGCGTGGCGATAAAAGTGAGCTTGGCATGACAATGGCATCCTCGAAGGCATCGCAAGCACCGCAAATGCGGATGCATCGGATTCCGAGCGCCAAGAGCGAGCCGTACATCTGCATCGAGGGGCCGGACGGCCACTTGTGGTTCTGCCAGAGCGGCGCCTCGAAGATCGGGCGCTTCAGCGTCGATGACGGCTCGTTCGCCGAGTTCGCCCTGCCCGAAACGAACGCCATGCCGATCGGCATCACGCCCGGCGCGGACGGCAACATGTGGTTCTGTGCCAAGAAGGCGAACAAGATCGGCCGCATCACAATGTCCGGTCACATCACGCTCTTCCCGCTGCCGACGCCGAACGCAGGACCGGACGGAACGCTGGTGGGCCCGGACGGCCATGTCTGGTTCTCCGAAAGCGACGCCGGACAGATCGGACGCATCGCGCCGGACGGTACGGTCACGGAATTCAGCCGCGGGATCACGCCGGGCAGTCGCCCGCTCTCGATTGCGACGCGCGACGGCGCCATGTGGTTCAGCGAAGCGGCCGGCAATCGCGTCGGCCGTATCACGCTCGACGGGATCGTGACCGAGTTTCCGATTCCAAGCCACGACAGCCAGCCCCGCGCGATGGCATCGCACCCGGACGGCAGCATCTGGTTCGTGGAGACGAGCACCAACGCGCTCGGCCGCATCGATCGCCATGGCGGGATCACCGAGCACCCCGTTCGCACACCGACCGCCTCGCTGCGCGGCGTCTGCGTCGCCCCTGACGGGGACCTCTGGTTCACCGCCAACTACGCCAACCTGATCGGCCGCATGAAACCGAACGGCGAGCTCGTTGGCGAGTATCCCATTCCGATGCCGAACGCGGGTGCGCGCTGCATCACCGCATGGCCGGACGGCCGGCTGTTCTTCACCGCATTCGACACCGGCTGCATCGGCGAAGTCATCCCGAACTAGAGCGAGGCCACCGTGGCGGTTGAGAGAATTTCCTACAGTGTCGGCGGCAGGACCTTTGTCGGCGCGCTGACGTACGACGAAACGTCCTCCGCCAAGCGGCCGCTGATGCTGATGTCGCCAAACTGGCTCGGCGTCACTGACGACGCGATCCGGCGCACGCAGACGATGACGGGCGACCGCTATATCGGCTTCGTCGCCGACATGTACGGGGACGGCAAGATTTCGGCCGGTCCGCCCGAGGCCGCGCAACTTGCCGATGGCTTGCGAAGCGATCCCGCCGAGCGGCGCTTGAGAATCTCGGCAGCGCTGGCGGCGCTTGTACGCGAAGGCGAGAAGCGCGGCATAGCAGACACCAGCCGCCAGGCCGCGGTCGGCTTCTGCTTTGGTGGCGGCAACGTTCTCGAGCTCGCGCGCGCTGGTGCGAACGTGCAAGCCGTCGTCTGCCTGCACGGCGATCTCACCACAAAGCTGCCCGCGAGCGTGCCTGGCACGATCAGGCCCGCTCTTTTCGTGCTGCATGGCTCGGCCGACCCTGTCGCCGACAAGAGCCAGCGCGACGCGTTCGAAGCCGAGATGAGCGCCGTGAAGGCAAAGTGGCAGATGCTCACCTTCGGCGGGCTCGTGCACTCGTTCTGTGAGAGCGAGGCACACGTTCCGGGCATCGCCGAATACAACGAACCGGCCGCGCGGCAGAGCTATCGATTACTCGATCAGTTCATCACCGACGCCTTCGAACGAAAACTGTAAACAACAAGAAAAGACATCACCGGGAGAGGCCAAACGGAGGATTGCCATGCTTCGCGGACGAAGACTGCTTTGCGCGCTTTTCGGCACCCTGCTCGCCACCGCTTCGCAGCCCGCCGAGGCCCAAACCTATCCCAACAAGCCGATCCGCCTGATCGTATCGATTGCCGCCGGCAGCGTGACCGACGTGATCATGCGCGCCGCCGCGAACGAACTGCACGGGCCGCTCGGCCAGCCGCTCATCATCGAGAACAAGGGCGGCGCCAGTGGCATTCTTGGTGGTCAAGCCTGCGCGCAGGCGGCGCCCGACGGCTATACGTTCTGTGTGATCTATCACTCTACGATGTCGTACAATCCGCTGCTGTTCGGCAAACTGCCCTACGACTCCGACAAGGACTTCGCGCCGGTTGCACGGCTGTTCATGCTGACCGAGGGGCTGTTCGCCTCATCGAACGTCAAGGCCAACTCGGTCGCGGAGTTGAAAGCATTGGCGCAATCAAACCCCGATGCGCTGAACTTCGCCACGCTGGGAGACGGTTCGTTCCCGGACCTGTTCCGCGAATGGCTGAACAACGAATGGGCGACCAAGATCGTCGGCGTACCTTACAAGGGCGGTGGTCCCGCCGCGCAGGCCCTGGCCGCCGGGGAGGTGGACATCACGCGCTTCGGCGTCGGCAACTTCATGGGCGCGGTCGAATCCGGAAAGGCCAAGGCACTGGCGATCGATGCCGAGAAGCGTTCCCCACTGCTGCCGAACGTCCCAACTTATGCCGAAGCCGGACTCAATTATCCGGGCAAAGGCTGGTGGGGTCTCGTCGCGCCCAAGGGGACGCCACCGGAGGCGATCGCGAGGGTAAGCCAGGAAATCGTCAAGCTGTTCAGCGATTCGAAGTTCATCGCCTTCTTGGAGCGCCAGTCCGTCGTTTCCGCGCCGACGACGCCAGAAGAATTCGTCCAGTTTCTAAAGGAAGACCGCAAGGCGGCCGAGAGCCTGATCAGAACCGCGAAAACGCCAAAGACCGAATACAAGCCACACTGACGCGGCCAGCTCTCACGCGCACAGCGCGCCATCGACCATCAGGGTCGAGCCGCTGGTGTAGCTGCTGAGATCCGAGGCGAGGAACAATACGGCGCGCGCGACCTCCTCCGGCTTCCCGTGCCGGCCCAGCGGAATGATCTGGTCGAACATCTCACCGGCATCGCGCCCGAGCATCTTGCTCATGCGGCGCTCGGCAGTCCGCATGAAGTCGTTGTCGATTGGCCCAGGATTGACCGTGTTGACGCGGATCTTTCGTGGCGCGAGCTCTTTGGCCATGCAGCGCATCAGCCCGACCAGCGCGTGCTTCGCCGCGACATAAGAGCAATTGCCGGCCACGCCCTTCACGCCCGTGATGCTGGAGGTGATCACGATGCTGCCGCCGTCCCGCATGCGCGGGATCGTGTATTTGCAGGTAAGGAAACAGCCGCGGACATGCGTCGCAATGATCGAATCGAACAAGTCCTCGGGGTAATCGACTGTCGGAATGATCGGACCGTCGTTTCCGGCGTTGCTGAACAGAACGTCGATTGCGCCCCACTTTGCGAAGGTCTGGTCGACGAAGCTGCGCACTTGATCGGTATTCACGACATCGGCAACGGCGAACATCGCCTTGCTGGCGTTGAGCGTATCGGAGGTGCGCTTCAATTGTTCTTCAGAGCGATCAACGAGCATGACCTTCGCGCCCTGCTCCAGCAGCAGGCGCGTGGTGGCGAGGCCGATACTTCCGGCCGCGCCGGTTACGATGCATACCTTGCCGTCGATCGCATTCATGATTGCGTCTCGCGCTACTGTGGAATGACTGGCAGCAGAAGATGCGATGAGCGCTTCGCGTCATGATAAACGCGATGCAGCGTCGTTCGGCTGGAGCAGATATGATACGGAATGTACTCCGCGTTGGTTGCTCCGCCGATGCCGGTCGGCAGGTCGAGGCTCGCGATCTCCAGGCAGACGCGATGCCCTTTCCGGAAGAGATTTGCCGTCGCCATGATCTCGATGCTGTATTCGTTGATCTCGCCCGGCGTCACTTTCCGTTGAGCGGCGCGGGTCAGCGGGTGCCA
>Ga0075364_10001139_pt1 | contig 14196 bp, 13 predicted proteins | sample EndMetdeltDD1764_FD_71517 | JGI IMG/M metagenome (GOLD analysis project Ga0075364, IMG submission 71517) | Populus endosphere microbial communities from Tennessee, USA - Endosphere MetaG P. deltoides DD176-4 | ecosystem: Host-associated > Plants > Roots > Endosphere | place: USA: Tennessee... | reverse complement strand
TGGGCGGGGCCGTGGCCGGTCGACGAGCGGTGGTGGGACCCCGACCAAGCCAAGGCCGGACGCACCGCAAGGGCGCAGGTGTTGCTCGACGGCGACCCGGCGCAAGCCTTGCTGCTGTGCTACCGGCAGCGGCGGTGGTACGTCGAGGGGATCTACGAGTAGATCAGATCAGTTGTGCACAATTAAATTGTGAGCTACAGTCCAACCATGGCTACCTTGAGCGTCGACCGCCAGCTCTGCTTCGCCCTGTATTCGGCGTCTCGGGCGATGACGGCCGCGTACCGGCCGATCCTGACCGAACTGAACCTGACCTATCCGCAGTACCTGGTGCTGCTGGTGCTGTGGGAAGAGGACCGCGTCACCGTGGGCAGGCTCGGCGAGCGCCTGCAGCTCGACTCGGGAACGCTTTCCCCGTTGCTGAAGCGGTTGGAGGCCAACGGTTTTGTCCGCCGCGAGAGATCGTCGGACGACGAACGTCTTGTCGATGTGACGCTCACGCCCGCGGGCCGCCGGCTCGAACGCAAGGCCCAATGCATCCCGGAAGAGCTGTTCAGCTCGACCGGAATGACCGAACAAGAAGCCGCGGACCTGCGCGATGCGGTCCGTCACCTCACCGATGCGCTCAACGCATCACCACGAAAGGAATCCGCATGAAGGCCCTCTACACCGCAGAAGCGCTGGCCACCGGCGAAGGACGTGACGGTCATGGCCGCACCTCCGACGGCACGCTCGATCTCGACCTGGCGATCCCGAAGGAGATGGGCGGCAGCGGCAACGGCACCAACCCCGAGCAGCTGTTCGCCATCGGTTATGCCGCCTGCTTCCATTCGGCGCTGCGGCTGGTCGGCCGTCAGGAGAAGGCCGATGTCGAGGATTCCGCTGTCGGAGCGCGGGTTTCGCTCGGCCAGCTCGACAACGGCGGCTTCGGCCTCGCGGTGGAACTCGAGGTCACTCTGCCCAACCTGGACCACGACGCCGCGCAGGCGCTGACCGAGAAGGCCCACCAGGTCTGCCCCTACTCCAACGCCACCCGCGGCAACATCGACGTCAAGCTCGTCGTCACCGACGACTGAGTTTCGGCGCGAGCATCAATCCAGTCGCTGCGCGAACGGTCCGACCCGGGCGATGAACCGGTCGAAGAACACGCCCGGGTCGACCTCAACGCCGACGAGCGCGTTGGCTTCGCGCCCCCAGTGTCCGCTCCAGTCGGCGACCGTCATGCCGCGGGTCAACGTGCCGGTCAGTTCGACGTCGATCGCGGCGGGCCGGTACTGCACCAGATCGGGATCCAACGCGACGGCTGCGGCCAGCGGGTCGTGCAGATGCGCGAGGTACCCCTCGCCCTGGTCGAAGTGGAACTCGAAGTAGAACCGCATCGCGTCCTCGAGCACACGGATCAGGGGGTTGGACGCCACCGAACGGGTCCCGCGGTCGTCGAGCACGCTCATCGGGACCGATGAGGATTCCGCTGCCGTCGCGAGCCGGCCCAAGATGGTTGGCGTCATCGCGATGTTCTCGGTCAGGTTGAGCCCCAACACGATTGGTATGTGCTTCGGTGGTTCGAGTCCCCACGCGGCGCCCCAGATGGAGAAGACCTCGGCCGCCGCCTCGGGATCGACGCTGATGTTCCACTCCGCTACCGGGGTGGTGTTGCCGCGGTAGTCGAACGCGCCGCCCATGATCACCAGCCGCCGCAATAGCTTGGGCAATGCGGGCTCGAGGCGCAGGGCCAGCGCCAAGTTGGTCAGCGGTCCGGTCGCGATGGCCACCAGCTCGCCGGGGTAGGTGTGTGCGGCGCGCACCCACGCCTCTGCGGCGTTGTGGGCCGTGAGCTGTCGATCAGTCGGCGGCAACTGGGCATAACCCAAGCCCTCGGGTCCGTGGGTGTCCTCGGCGGTGCGCAGTGGCGTGGCTACTGGCTGCTCTGAGCCCTTCGACACCGGCACGCCGGTGATCTGACACAGCTCAAGGAGCCCCAGGTTGTTCCGGCAAACTTGTTGAGCCGGAACGTTTCCCGCTGTGGACGCGATGCCAACGACGTCGGCATCGTCACTGGCGAACAAATACACAAGCGCCATCGCATCGTCGACGCCCGTATCGACGTCGGCGAAGACGGGCAGCGGGACGCCGGGTCCCTCACCCACGTTCACCTCGCCAACGATAGGGCTGCCGATCTACCAGTGCACGCCCGGCACCAGTCGCACCGCGCGCTTGATCGGTCGTGTGACAGGCCGGAGCGCGCGTAGCGACTTGATACTGCGTGCCGGGGGTTTGGGGCGCCGCGACGGGGCGCGGTCGGCCGATGGTCCGGTTGCCTGCTCGGCCGGCGTCACGCCTCTGGCGGCCGCCGAATCGGGATAGCCCAGGTAGAGCTGGTGCAGTACGCGCCGCGACAGCTTCGGCGTCATGTAATTGCCGAAATCGGCCAGGGTGCCGACTGGGGTGTCGATGCGCGCCGGCTTCTCCACGAGGCCGCGCACCACCATGGCCGCCGCGTGTTCCGCGGTGATCGGCGGGATGGGGTTCAGCCGCCGCGATGGCACGATCATCGGCGTCTTCACCAACGGCATATGGATGTTGGTGAAGGTGATGTGGTCCGACAGTGTCTCTGTCGACACCACGTCGGCGAACGCGTCCAGCGCCGCCTTGCTCGGCAGGTACGCGCTGTACTTCGGGCCGTTGGCCTGCACGCCGGCGCTGGAGACGTTGACTACGTGGCCGAACCGGCGTTCGTGCCAGTGCGGCAGCAGCGCCAGCACCATCCGCACCGCGCCAAAGTAGTTGACCGCCATGACTCGTTCGTAGTCGTGCAGCCGGTCGGTGGAGGCGATCACGGAGCGGCGGATCGACCGCCCGGCGTTGTTCACCAGATAGTCGACGTACCCGAACCGGCCGAGGATGTCCTTGACCGTGTGCTCGACCGACGTCGAGTCCGTGACGTCACACGTGAAGGCGTGCGCCTGCCCGCCGGCCGCGCGGATCTCGGCGATGAGGTCGTCGAGCGCTTCGGCGTTGCGTGCCAACGCGAATACCGTCGCACCGCGTTCGGCGACGGCGATCGCGGAAGCACGGCCGATACCACTGGATGCGCCGGTGATGATCACGTGCTTGCCGACCAGCGGCCCGGCCGGATCGTCGCGACGGGCCCGATCGGGGTCCAGGTGTTCGTCCCAGTAGCGCCACAGCTGTGGCGCGTATGACGCGAACTCCGGCACCGTTATCCCTGTGCCGCGCAGGGCTTCTGCGGTGTTCACGGATGTGAAGGTGGGCGCGAGGTCGACGACGTCGAGGATCTCGCCGGGTATGCCGAGCTGGGTGGCGGCCATGTTACGCAACACCTTGGCCCGCCCGGTGGCACGAAGGAACGGCGTCGCGGTCGCACCGGGCAGCGACCCGCGAAGCGGCGGCAGCCCAGCCGCTTCGGCGACTCCACGGTAGATGCCCCGCAGTCCAATGGTTTTCGGGGCGGTGAGGTGGAAGGTCTGTCCGTCGCGACCGTCGGCGTGCATCAGCTCGACGATCGCGTCGACTACGAAGTCGACGGGAACGATGTTGGTGCGGCCGGTGTCGGGCAGCACCATGGGGGTGAACCTTGGCAACACCGCGAGCTTTCTGAGCAGGCCGAAGAAGTAGTAGGGCCCATCGATCTTGTCCATTTCGCCCGTGCGGGAATCGCCGACCACGACCGCGGGCCGATACACCCGCATACGCAGTCCCGCCGCCGAGCGGACCAGCAGTTCGGCCTCGAACTTCGTCTGGTGATACGGCGTGGGCAGATCCTGTCCCACGTCGAAGTCGTCCTCGGTGAACTCGCCGTGATAGGTGCCTGCAACCGCGATCGACGACACATGATGCAGTGTGGCGTCCAGCCGAAGGGCCAGGTCGATCACCGCCCGGGTGCCCTCCACGTTGGCGGCCCGCTGGTCGGCGTCGTCGGCGGTGATGTCGTAGATCGCCGCGCAATGCACGATGTGGTCGACGGCACCGAGCTCGGCGACGGCCTCGTCGGTGAGGCCGAGGTTCGCCGTCGTGAGGTCGCCGACCAGCGCTTTCGCCCGCTCTCCCCAGGGATGGTCGCCCTCGGTGGCGAGCCTCTCGAACCGGGAGAGCGATTCCCGCCGCACCAGCACCCACACCTCGGCGTCATCGCGTCGGGCCAGAATCTGTGACACCACCCTGCGTCCAATAAACCCGGTACCGCCGGTAACGACATAGCGCATGCGAGCCATGGTCACCCCTTGTCGGGCAAAGGTCAACATGGTGTGACGCGGTCGTGGTGGGGCCTATATCGTCCGACTATGCCGATCGATCCCAGCGCCATAGGCGCCAAAACCGACCCACAACTCTTCGAATGGACCGACCGAGACACCCTGCTCTACGCACTGGGCGTCGGCGCAGGGCTGGACGACCTGGCCTTCACCACCGAGAACAGCCACGACACCCCGCAGCAGGTGCTGCCGACCTACGCCGTCATCGCCTGTCTTCCGTTCGCCGCGGCCGCCAAGATCGGCACGTTCAATTTCGCCATGCTGCTGCACGGATCTCAGGGGATTCGGCTGTTCAAGCCGCTGCCGCCGTCGGGCAAGCTCAGCGTCGTCGCCGAGGTCGCCGACATCCAGGACAAGGGTGAGGGCAAGAACGCGATCGTCATGCTGAAGGCGACGGGCACGGACCCCGACACGTCGGAGGTCGTCGCCGAAACGTTCACCACCGCGGTCATCCGTGGCGAGGGCGGCTTCGGCGGGCAGCCGGGGCAGCGGCCCGTGGCGCCGGAGATTCCAGAGCGCGAACCCGACGCGAAGATCGCGCTGCCGACCCGCGAGGACCAGGCGCTCATCTACCGGCTGTCGGGCGACCGCAACCCGCTGCACAGCGACCCGTGGTTCGCGCAGAACCTGGCCGGCTTCCCGAAGCCAATCCTGCACGGGCTCTGCACATATGGGGTTGCGGGTCGCGCATTGGTGAGCGAACTCGGCGGCGGCGACGCCACCAAGGTCAGCGTCGTTGACGCGCGGTTCACCTCGCCGGTGTTCCCTGGCGAGACGCTCACCACGTCGATCTGGCGCACCGAGCCTGGCCACGCGGTGTTCCGCACCGAGGCCTCTAATCCGGACGGATCCGGCGCTCGACTGGTGCTCGAGGACGGCGCCGCCGAGTACACCGACTGAGCGGCGCGCACGGCTCATCGCCGAATCGCCCTAACCGGCCGCTCCGACTTGACAGGATGTGACGCAGAAACGTCCGCACGGTGCGGTGCGAGATGGGCGGTGAGGTGTCGATGAAGTTGGTCGTTGGGTATCTGGCCACGCCGGGTGGCGCGGACGCGATGGCGCTTGGGGCCCGGCTTGCCCGGACGCTCGGCGCCGAGGTCGAGGCCTGCATGGTGCTGCCGCCCGACAGCGCGGGGCTCGCAGTCGGGGCGACCGCCGGCTATGAAGAGCTTCTCTCACGGCAGGCGGAGAAGTGGCTGGCCGAAGCGGACGCATCGGTGCCCGACGACGTCGTCGCGCGTGGTCATGTGAGGTTCGACGACTCGTTCGCCGATGGCCTGATCCGAGAAACCGCCCGGCTCGAGGCTGACGTGATCGTGGTGGGCGGATCGGGTGGCGGCCTGGCGGGTAGTTACTCGCTGGGCTCAGTGGTCAACGAGTTGTTGCACTCTGCGCCAGTACCCGTCGTGGTCGCACCGCGCGGCACCCGTGAATCGAAGATCGATCGGGTTAGGGAGGTCACCTGCGCGCTCGGGCGGCGGGAGGGCGCGGATCTGTTGCTGGAGCAGGCGGTTCGGTTCAGCAAGGCTGCGGGTACTCCGCTGCGGTTGGTCTCTCTGGTGGCGCTGGATCCGGTGTTCGGCGCTTTGCGCGGTGACGACGAGGCGGTCCGCGAGCGCGCTTTGGGGCACGCCCGGCAAGTCTTGGAAACCGCCAAAAGCTCGCTGCCGGAAGGTTTTCCGGTGACAGCGACCGCCGTGGATGGGCCGACGGTCGAGGAGGCGGTGCGCAAGCTGGAGTGGCACGACGGGGACATGATCATGGTCGGGTCGAGCCGGCTCAGCGCACCCAAACGGCTCTTCCTCGGCTCGACAGCCGCCAAGATGCTGCGCGTGCTGGACGTACCGATGATGGTCGTGCCCCGAGACCAACTCGGAGCGTACGACGTGCCGTAGGCGACTGTCAGCGTCGCGTCACGGTGCTGTCAAGCGTTGCCAACGACGCCTCGATGAAGTCCTCGCCGAACACGGGTACCCCTACGGTGTCGCGGAACTCCTGCGAGGTCCCGCTCCAGTCGTAGGTGACGGTGACGTCGGTACCCGCATCGTTGGGCGTCAGGTCGTAACGCCACCACCAGCCGCCGGGACCGTGCTTGCCCGCTTGGTCCAGTTGCCCAGGGAGCCACGCGATGGTGCGGTCCTTTTCGAATTCGGTGACCAGGTTGTGCATGACGTAGTGGCCGCCTGCCTGCTCGAGGAACATGTTCACGGCGAACATCTGGCCGGTGCCGGTGATGTGGTCGGTGTCGATCGCGTCGCGCACCCAGTCGCCGGGTTCGGTGTCCTTGTGACGGGTCGGGTCGGCCAGTACTGCGAAGATCTCGGCAGGGGTGGCGGCGATGGTGCGGGTGACGACGTAGCGCTCCGCCGTCGCGCTCGTCATCGGCCACCACCGTTCGGGCCGTAGGCGCGTGCGATGTCAGGCGAGTCGAGCCAGTTGGAGTAGGTCGGCGACTTCGGCCAGCCCTCGGGTGAGTCCTGCCATTCCTCCTGACGGCCCCACGGCAGCAGGTCGATCAACCCGAAGCTGTGGCTGAGTTGTTCGGTGCCGCGGCCGTCGGTGTGCCAGGTGCGGTACACCGTGTCGCCGTCGCGCAGAAAGACGTTGACGGCGAATCCGGCCCCTGGCGGCGCACCGACGTCGGCGCCGAAGGAGCTCTCCGATGAGGAGTACCAGTCCATCTTGTTGCCGACCTTGGCCTTGTACGCCAAGGCCTCATCGATGGGCCCGTTGGTGACGATGACGAAGCGGGCGTCGTAGTTCTCGAGGAACTCGAGCCTGGTGAACTGCGAAGTGAAGCCGGTGCACCCGCCGCACTGCCACTCGGCGCCGTTTTCCCACATGTGGTTGTAGACGATGAGCTGCGCGCGCCCGTCGAAGACGTCGGCCAGCCGGATGGGTCCGTCCGCGCCGATCAGCGTGTAGTCCGGCATCTCGACCATGGGCAGGCGACGGCGCTGGGCGGCGATCGCATCGAGCTCGCGGGTGGCTGCCTTCTCCCGTCGGCGCAGGTCGGCGAGTGCCGCGCGCCAGGTGTCTTGGTCGACCACCGGGGGCAGCGCGGTGGCGGTCTGTTTGGTCACGATTTCCTCCAGAGACGTTGGGTGAATCTGCTCTCTAGTGTTGACCGGAGTCCGGCGCGGAAATCATCGCACTCGCACTCGAACACTTGTTCGATTATATTGAGCGAATGGGCTGGCATACCGGGCCGCCGAGCTGGACCGAAATGGAGCGGGTGCTCAACGGCAAGCCCCGCCGCGCAGGGTGGCCCATTGACGAGCAAGTGGGCGACGGCGGCGACAGCCCGGCATGGTCACGCAAGCGCGGGAGCTACGAACCGCTGGACGTGCAGCGGCCGGGTTCGACCGTCCCGTACGCCGAACTGCATGCGCATTCGGCGTACAGCTTCCTCGACGGCGCCAGCACGCCGGAGGAACTCGTCGAGGAGGCCGCCCGGCTCGATCTGCGCGCCATCGCGCTCGCCGACCACGACGGGCTCTACGGGGTGGTGCGGTTCGCGGAGGCCGCCAAGGAACTCGGGATGCAGACGGTGTTCGGCGCGGAGTTGTCCCTCGGCGGTGGTGACCGCACCGGGGATCCCGATCCGCCGGGACCGCACCTGCTGGTGCTGGCCCGCGGGCCGGAAGGGTATAGACGGCTATCGCGGCAGCTGGCCACGGCGCATCTGGCCGGCGGCGAGAAAGGCAAGCTGCGCTACGACTATGACGCGCTGACCGAGGCGGCCGGTGGGCATTGGCACATCTTGACTGGCTGCCGCAAAGGCCATGTGCGCCAAGCGTTGGACACCGGTGGCCCGGATGCCGCCAGCGCTGCGCTGGCCGACCTGGTGGACCGGTTCGGTGCCGACCGGGTCAGCGTCGAGCTGACCCACCATGGCCATCCCATCGACGACGAGCGCAACGCCGCCTTGGCGGAGCTGGCGCCGCGGTTCGGGCTTGGCATGGTCGCCACCACCGCCGCCCACTTCGCCGAGCCGTCGCGGGGCCGACTGGCCATGGCCATGGGTGCCATTCGTGCCCGCAACTCGATGGACGAGGCGGCCGGTTACCTTGCCCCGCTGGGCGGTTCGCATCTGCGGTCGGGGGAGGAGATGGCGCGGCTGTTCGCCCACTGCCCCGAGGTGGTGACGGCTGCGGCCGACCTCGGCGAGCAGTGCGCGTTCGGGCTGGCGCTGATCGCCCCGCAGCTGCCGCCGTTCGACGTCCCTGACGGGCACACCGAGGACAGCTGGCTGCGGCATCTGGTCATGGAGGGCGCCCGAAACCGCTATGGCCCGCCGGAGCGGTCGCCACGGGCGTACGCGCAGATCGAGCACGAGCTGAAAATCATTGAGCAGCTGACCTTTCCCGGCTACTTCCTGGTTGTGCACGACATCACCCGGTTCTGCAGGGACAACGGCATCCTGGCCCAGGGTCGCGGTTCGGCGGCCAACTCGGCGGTCTGTTACGCGCTCGGTGTCACCAACGTCGACCCGGTCGCCAACGAGCTGCTGTTCGAGCGGTTCCTGTCCCCGGCACGCGACGGGCCGCCGGACATCGACATCGACATCGAATCCGACTTGCGCGAGAACGCGATTCAGTATGTCTACGACCGTTACGGCCGTGACTACGCCGCACAGGTCGCCAACGTGATCACCTACCGTGGCCGCAGCGCGGTGCGCGATATGGCTCGCGCGCTGGGCTTCTCGCAGGGCCAGCAGGACGCGTGGAGCAAGCAGATCAGCCAGTGGGGGAACCTGGCCGAGTCGACCCATGTCGAAGACATCCCCGAGCAGGTGATCGACCTGGCCAAGCAGATCTCCAACCTGCCGCGGCACATGGGCATCCACTCCGGCGGCATGGTGATCTGCGACAGGCCGATCGCCGACGTATGCCCGGTGGAGTGGGCGCGGATGGAGAACCGCAGTGTCCTGCAATGGGACAAAGACGACTGCGCGGCAATCGGTTTGGTGAAGTTCGATCTGCTGGGACTGGGCATGCTCTCGGCGCTGCACTACGTCATCGACCTGGTCGCCGAACACAAGGGCATCGAGGTGGACCTCGCCAAGCTGGACCTGAGTGAGCCTGCGGTGTACGAGATGCTGCAGCGCGCCGACTCCGTCGGGGTGTTCCAGGTGGAGTCGCGAGCGCAGATGGCCACCCTGCCGCGGCTCAAACCGCGGGTGTTCTACGACCTGGTGGTCGAGGTCGCGCTGATCCGGCCAGGGCCGATCCAGGGCGGGTCGGTGCACCCGTACATCAAGCGGCGCAACGGCGTCGAGCCCGTCACCTACGACCACCCGTCGATGGAGCAGGCGCTGCGGAAGACGTTGGGGGTTCCGCTGTTTCAGGAGCAGCTCATGCAGCTCGCGGTCGACTGCGCTGGCTTCTCCGCCGCCGAGGCCGACCAGTTGCGCCGGGCGATGGGCTCCAAGCGCTCCACGGAGCGGATGCGACGATTGCGAGGCCGGTTCTACGACGGCATGCGCGAGCGCCACGGCGTCACCGGCGAAGTGGCCGACCGGATCTACGAGAAGTTGGAAGCCTTCGCCAATTTCGGTTTCCCGGAAAGCCATTCGCTGTCGTTCGCCTCGCTGGTGTTCTACTCGTCGTGGTTCAAGCTGCACCACCCGGCGGCGTTCTGCGCAGCGCTGCTGCGGGCACAGCCGATGGGTTTCTACTCGCCGCAGTCGCTGGTGGCCGATGCCCGACGGCACGGCGTCAGCGTGGGGGGCCCCGACGTCAACGCCAGCCTCGCGCACGCCACACTGGAGAACGCAGGGCTGGAGGTGCGGCTGGGGCTTGGCAGTGTCCGCCACATCGGTGACGAGCTGGCCGAGCAGATCGTCGAGGAACGAAAGGCCAACGGGCCGTTCGGTTCACTGCTCGATCTGACCGGGCGGCTGCAGCTGTCCGTACCGCAGACCGAGGCGCTGGCCACCGCGGGGGCGCTGGGCTGCTTCGGGATCACCCGCCGCGAAGGGTTGTGGGCGGCCGGTGCGGCAGCCACCCAGCGACCCGACCGGCTGCCGGGGGTTGGGTCGTCGTCGCACATACCGTCGTTGCCCGGCATGACCGAACTCGAGCTGGCCGCAGCGGACGTGTGGGCCACCGGCATTTCACCGGACACCTATCCCACCCAGTTCCTGCGGGAGGACCTCGACGCCATCGGCGTCGTACCCGCTGATCAACTCTTGTCGTTGCCCGACGGAACCCGGGTGCTGGTGGCAGGGGCGGTGACGCATCGGCAGCGGCCCGCGACCGCCCAGGGCGTCACGTTCGTCAACCTCGAGGACGAAACCGGGATGGTCAACGTCCTGTGCTCACAGGGTGTGTGGGCGCGGCACCGAAAGCTGGCGCAGACGGCGTCGGCGCTGCTGATCCGCGGTCAGGTGCAGAACGCAAGCGGTGCGGTCACCGTCGTCGCCGACCGGATGGGCAAGCTCAGCATCGCCGTCAGCTCCCGGAGCCGCGACTTCCGCTGAGCGCTGAGACGCTGGTGTGCAGTCAGATCGCGATTACGGGCAATTTCAGGTGATTTCACGATCTGATTGCACACGCGGCGCCATCAGCCCCCGGTTGGCGTCGTCCAGACCTTGTCGACGGCGATCTTCAAGCGGGTGTTGTACGCGGCGAGGAACTCCTTGCTGAAGCCAAGGCTGGCGGCGTACTCGCCGTACTTCGCCACATACCGCTCGTCGGCCAATGGGTCGGCGCCCTCCTCGTCGACCGACGTAACGCCGCCGACGATGATGATCCCGGCGCCGTTGCCGTCGGAGTCCAGATTGAGGCTCACCCGCGGATGTGCCTTAACGTGTCGGACCTTGGCGGCGTTGGGCTCTGTGTAGACGATCACGTCCGTGCCGTCGAAGTAGAACCACACCAGCCGCGGGACCGGCTGGCCGGACTTCGCGACCGTCGTTAGCCAGCCGTATTTGTCGGACGAGAGCCGCTCGGTTACTTCTTGTGTGAATTCGACTGTCATAGAAGCGAATGTAGTCTCGCGAAATGACCTTGAACCTGTCCTTCGATGACGTCCTGACCACCACGCGCTCGGTGCGCAAGCGGCTGGATCTGGATAAGCCGGTGCCCCGTGAGGTGCTGCTGGAATGTCTCGACTTGGCGCTTCAGGCGCCGACGGGCTCCAACTCCCAGGGCTGGCAGTGGGTGTTCGTCGAGGACGCCGACAAGAGGAAGGCGATCGCCGATATCTACCGCACCAATGCGACGCCGTATCTCGATCTGCCCAAACCCGAGTACGGCGATGTGCGCGACGAGCAGCGGCCCCGCGTGTACGACTCCGCGAAATATCTCAACGAGCATCTTCACGAGGTGCCGGTGATGTTGATTCCCTGTCTGGAAGGACGTCCCGACGGCGCGCCGGCCGCGATGAGTGCGTCCTACTGGGGATCGCTGCTGCCCGCGGTGTGGAGTTTCATGCTGGCCCTGCGGTCACGAGGCCTTGGATCGGCCTACACCACGCTGCACCTGCTCGGCGACGGTGAGAAGCAGGCCGCAGAAATCCTCGGCATCCCTTTCGACAAGTACAGCCAGGGTGGCCTGTTCCCGATCGGCTACACCAAGGGCACCGATTTCCGGCCTGCCAATCGGCTGCCCGCCGAGCAGGTCGCGCACTGGGACACTTGGTAACACTTGGTAAGTCAGACGGCGCCGGTGAATCCCTGCTGCCGCCACGCCTCGTAGACGGCGACGGTCGCGGCGTTGGACAGATTCAGTGACCGCCTGCCAGCCAGCATCGGAATGCGCACCTGCGCAGTGATGTGCGGGTCGGCGAGCGTCGCCGCATCGAGCCCGGTGGGCTCCGGGCCGAACATCAACACGTCACCCGGGCGGTAGCTGACGTCGGCGAACGACGTCGTGGCATGCGCGGTGAAGGCATAGACGTGCGCGGGCGCCATGGCCTCCCAGGCGGTGGGCAGGTCGCGGTGCACGGTGACCGACGCCAGGTCGTGGTAATCGAGGCCTGCGCGGCGCAACTTCGGCTCGGACAGGTCGAATCCGAGCGGCTCGACCAGATGCAATTCGCATCCCGTCGCGGCGACCATCCTGATGGCATTGCCGGTGTTGGGCGCGATCCGCGGCGAGTAGAACATGACTTTGAACACAACGCGGTATCCGCCCGGTAGATGCGCTCAGCCTGGGAGCAGTGTCAATCGTCTTTCGCGTGGCCGGGCACGCCGGGAGTGGGATCGTTGGCAGGGTCAGCCAGCGGGTGAGGCCCTTTGGCGTCATCCGGCAGCGCGTGGCCGGGTACGCCAGGAGTCGGGTCACCTGACGGATCTACCTGAGACTTCTCGCCGTCAGCCATGCTGTCCCCTCTCATTGCGGCACCGGTTGAATCGAACACAGCGACCATACGCTTGGCCCGCGTTTGGCACGCCTCGATGAACGCAGTTCGCTGAATGCGGCTGCGTCGTGGACTATTTGCTCGCATTGCACGAAACGGCTCGTCAGCGCGGTTAAGAACTCTGTCTGTTCAGTAAGAATTGTGGAAACACCCGTACATGGCTGGCATACTCGACCAATTGCCAGGCGTAGAACGCGCGCCCATCCGAGGGCGAAATCAGCAGGAAGCCTTATGAACGTTGCTCTATTAATGAAATGCGGACCGGCCGCCGATAGTCGCGGTGGGCGCCGATGACCGCGTTCTCGCAGCTGAAGAAGGCCGACGGCACGCTCGTCGATTTCGAACCCGTGGAGCAGCCACCGGCCAAACGACCGTCGCGATGGTCAATCGCGAATTGGCCGGTCCGCTGGAAAGTGTTCGCGATCGTTTTGGTGCCGCTGGTTCTGGCAGGCGCGTTCGGCGGATTGCGCATCTACTCGAGCGCGACGGACGCGCGCGATTTGCGGCGCGCCGCCGATCGCGCAGAAATGGTGCCCGCGATCGAGGGCTACATGGCCTCGCTCGACGGTGCAATGCTGGCGAGTTCGACCGGCGGTGACACCCAGGCGGCGCTGACCAAGTTCGACTCCAGCCGGCAGGAATTGCAGCGACGGCTGGCCGACACCGACGTCGCGCCGGATGTCAGCACGGGTCTCAACACAATGATCGGCGCCGGTCAGGCGCTGATGGACAAGGTCACGGCGAACAGCGTCGGGCTGCGCGACCGGGTGCAGGCCTACACGCCGATCCTGCTGACCGCCGAGGACGCGATCAACGGCTCGGTTCGGGTCGACGACGAACGTATCCGTGCCGAGACACTGGGCCTGAGCCGCGCTGTCGGCGCCCGAGGCCAGATGATGATTCAGCAGCTGCTGGTGAACCTCGGTGGCGAGCTGCCGGAGCCCGAGCTGCGCATGTCGATGAATACGGTGGCCGGCACCGAGCCGTCGACGCTGTTCGGCATGAGCCAGGTGCTCGGCGTCGGCTCACCCGAGGCCCAGAAGCTGCAGGGTGAGTTCGTCAAGCGGATGGCGATCATGTCCGACCCGGCGGCCCTGCTGGTCAACAACCCGGACCTGACCGCATCCATTCAGGCCACCAACGAGATCGCGGGCAAGATCGTCGCCGATACGTCCACCGCGGTAACAAGCGCGGTCGAGGACCAGGCCGCGGCGCAGCGGACCGCCGCGATCCGAAACTCTGCGATCGTCATCGGGGCGATGCTGCTGGCGCTGTTGTTGGTCATCCTGGTGGCCCGCTCGCTGGTGCGTCCGCTGCGCCGGCTGCGCGACAGCGCCCTACGGGTGGCGCACGACGACCTGGCCCGCGAGATCGATCGCGTTCGCGCGGGCGGGGAACCCGCGCCTGTCCAGCCGATCCCCGTGCACACCTCGGAAGAGGTTGGGCAGGTCGCACACGCCGTCGACGAGCTGCACGAGCAGGCCGTCCTGCTGGCCGGTGAGCAGGCCCGGCTGCAGCTGCAGGTGAGCGACATGTTCGAGACGTTGTCGCGACGCAG
>Ga0075364_10001138_pt1 | contig 14202 bp, 12 predicted proteins | sample EndMetdeltDD1764_FD_71517 | JGI IMG/M metagenome (GOLD analysis project Ga0075364, IMG submission 71517) | Populus endosphere microbial communities from Tennessee, USA - Endosphere MetaG P. deltoides DD176-4 | ecosystem: Host-associated > Plants > Roots > Endosphere | place: USA: Tennessee... | reverse complement strand
CTGGCTGTTTCCGCAGGTACCGCTGTAGCTGCTACTTCCACTGTTACCGGTGGTTACGCTCAGAGCGATATGCAGGGCGTAGTAAACAAAGCTAACGGCTTCAACCTGAAGTACCGCTACGAGCAGGACAACAATCCGCTGGGCGTGATCGGTTCTTTCACTTACACCGAGAAAGATCGTTCTGAAGATGGCGCTTATAACAAAGCTCAGTACTACGGTGTTACCGCTGGTCCTGCTTTCCGCCTGAATGACTGGGCAAGCATCTACGGTGTTGTAGGTGTTGGCTACGGTAAATTCCAGCAGACTGAAAACGAAAGTCTGAACCGCACTGCTTCTACCAGCGACTACGGTTTCTCCTACGGCGCAGGTATGCAGTTCAACCCAATCGAAAACGTTGCTCTGGACTTCTCCTATGAGCAGAGCCGTATCCGCAACGTTGACGTTGGCACCTGGATCGCAGGCGTGGGTTACCGCTTCTAATCACTTCGGTGAGCCAGTAAAAAATCCGCCCAATGTGGCGGATTTTTTTTTACCCTCTTCCAGTGGAATAGGGTGCCAGACCGACGTCAGCTTACCTGCTTTTCACCTCAAAAACATCCGTACCCAGATGGGTATACTCCACTTTCTGTAACTTAAAGTTGGTGATATAGACCGGCGGCGCTTTCTTGTTTGAAATGAACGAATAGCTGTTGGCGATCTCTTTTGCCGAAATTCCCGTCCATTGTGAGAAGAATTTCAGGAAATCATTGGCTGAACGACGCGCTTTGATGATGCGATGAGTTTTGTCATCGCTGGAGAGCACCATAAACGGCACCTGGAAGTTCTGCTGGAACTTATCGTCATGGGCCAGATACTGCACCTCTTTGCCGCGCTCTTTAAACGCCAGACCGTGATCAGAGAAGTAGACCATCGAGAAACTGTCGCCTGTGTTGCGCAGCTGGGTATAGAGTTTACTCAGCAGATCGTCGGTTTGCGTCATGGTGTAGAGATAGCACGACGTCTCTCTCGACTGCACGAATTCCGCATATTTCCCCTGGGTACGATCGCACGCCTGCGGATGCGAGCCCATCAGATGCAGAACGATCAGCTGCGGCTGGGTGCGCTGGCTGGCGAAGACCTGCGACGTCATCTTCAGTAAGGCTTCATCTTTGGTATTTTTATCGGCCTCAAAATCTCCGCTCTTCAGGAACTGCGCTTCGTCCGCACGTTTGGCAATGCTGGCGATGGCCGTGTCGTATTCACCGATCTGCCCCTGATTGGAGAACCACCAGGTCTGGAAACCGGCGCGGTTGGCCAGAGTCACGAAATTATCCTGATACTGCGGTTTGCCATCGACCACACGGCTGAGCGTCAGGCCGAGCGATTTCTGCGTCGAGCCGCTTGCCGCGACATAATCGGTAAACAGGGTGCCGTTTACTGAGCTGGCAAACGGCGTGTTATCCCAGTGCCCGCCGAATGCGCCCAGCGCATCGCGGCGCGCGCTTTCGCCAATCACCACCACGTAGGTGTGATATTTCGGTTTGACCGCCAGCACGTTCCAGGTGTCTTTCATGTTCGACAGCTCCGCCATACGCGTCTGCTCGTCGAGCACTTCTTTATTGTTCACCACAATATCTTTGACGAAGCGGAAAACCGGATAGCCGGTGTCTTTTAGCTTGAACACGCCGCCCCATGCCAGGTTTTGCACCGGCGCGACAAAAAAGGTCGCCACGCCGATAACCAGGCACAGGTTTTCAATCATGCTCCACGGCTTTTTCTCCTGCGGTTTGCGGCGAACGGCAATCACCCCAAGAGCAAAAATAAACAGACCGATGACGTAGCTGTACCACGGGAAGATCGTCAGGATCTCCGTGGACTCTTCCATATTGGTGGAGTGCAGCGCCAGCAGGGTATTGAAGTTGGGGGCGCCATACGCCTGACCAAACGGGTAGTACATCGCCGCGACGACCGAACAGATCCCGACCACCACTTTTTGCGCACGCGGCGCGCTGCGCCACATCAAATGGAGCAGACAGGTAAAAGCGACGGCGTAGAGCAGGCTAAAGGGATAGCCCAGCGCAAAGTTAATGAGCAGCGATTGCAGAAAGTAGAATCCCGTCCACGGGCTTAAGGCCCGACTGCGGGTAATAAATGTTTCTTTCAGGGTTAAATTCATAGGTCACTATCATGAAAACGCCATGTGCTCACCCTGGCGTCGAGGGTCAAAGCCTGCCTGACAGTGCGTGGAGAGGGAATGAGGGTCCGCTTCAGCGAGCCGCAAATGGTGCAGGGCTGCAAGAAGATAGAGCCAGTCGGCATTCAGGTCAACAGTTGCTAAGAAGATGTTTTGCGAGAGGGATTACAAATCCGTAAAAAAGATCGGGAATTGAGGGCTAACAGGGCAGTTTGCGCGGAAAGTGTGACGGAAAAATGAAGCGGCGTACCGCGACGCCGCTTAGTGGGACGGTTTATCGTTTTGCTCTGATTTACCGTTAAACATATCGCACAGCATGTTCAACAGCATCAAGCGTACTTTAAAGGGAGAGTGGCTAAACACTTTCATACACCTCTTGAATTCGTTCATGTGACCTCCTGATTTCTGATCCCTTCGATCCGTGAAGGGTGACTGCATTACATACAGATATAGCACAGGCTATATTGTATAGCTATGGCTAATTCGTTAATTTTTTGTGCTTGTAGAGGGATCGTTTACACTGTGCGCTCAAGATATATGACGCCAGGGGCGTCACCCACTGAGGAAGGACAATGAACCGTCGCGCAGGTAAGCCCATTACAAAAAAAAAGACGCAACTGGTGAATGTTGAAGAGCATGTTGAAGGGTTTCGTCAGGTGCGTGAGGCGCACCGTCGCGAGCTGATTGATGACTACGTCGAGCTGATTTCCGATCTCTTTCGTGAGGTCGGTGAAGCGCGTCAGGTGGACATGGCTGCGAGGCTTGGGGTGTCACAGCCTACGGTTGCCAAAATGTTAAAACGTCTGGCCTCGGTTGGGCTGATCGAAATGATCCCGTGGCGCGGCGTGTTTCTGACGCCAGAAGGGGAGAAACTGGCTCAGGAGAGCCGGGAGCGCCATCAGATCGTTGAAAACTTTTTACTGGTGCTCGGCGTGAGCGAAGACACGGCCCGCCGCGATTCGGAAGGGATTGAACACCACGTCAGCGAAGAAACGCTGGAGAAATTCCGCGAGTTCACGCGTAAATTTGGGTCCCCTGCTGAATGAGCATTCCTGGACTGCGGGCACTCGCCCGCGATCGCTTTTTCCATCTTCTGTTATTGATTGGCCTTGGGCTGAGCTTTTTTGTTCCCTTTGCGCCTGCGTCCTGGCCGGCGGCTATCGACTGGCACACCATTATTACCCTGAGCGGGCTGATGATGTTGACCAAAGGAGTGGAGCAGAGCGGCTACTTTGACGTCATCGGGCGCAAAATGGTGCGCCGCTTTGCCACCGAGCGCAAACTGTCGCTGTTTATGGTGCTGGCGGCGGCGCTGCTGTCGACGTTTCTGACTAACGATGTGGCGCTGTTTATCGTCGTGCCGCTGACCCTGACGTTACGCAAGCTGTGCGAGATCCCGGTTAACCGGCTGATCATCTTTGAAGCGCTGGCGGTTAACGCCGGATCGTTACTGACGCCGATTGGCAATCCGCAGAACATTTTGCTGTGGGGACGTTCCGGATTGTCCTTTGCGGCCTTCACCTGGCAAATGATGCCGCTCGCGCTGGTGATGATGCTCTCTCTGCTGGTGGTCTGCTGGTTTGCCTTTCCGGCGAAGCCGCTTCGCTATCACAGTGGCACCCAGGCCTCCCCGTGGAATGCGCGGCTGGTGTGGGGCTGTCTCGCCCTGTACATCATTTTCCTGACGGCCCTCGAACTTAAATATGCCCTCTGGGGCGCTCTGCTGGTGGCGGGCGGCTTCCTGCTGCTGGCACGGCGGGTGCTGATCAGCGTCGACTGGACGCTGCTGCTGGTCTTTATGGCGATGTTTATCGATGTGCATCTGCTGATCCAGCTGCCGGTATTGCAGGGCGCGCTGCACAGTGTGAGCGGACTCTCGCCGCTCGGCCTGTGGCTGACGGCCATCGGGTTGTCGCAATTTATCAGCAATGTTCCCTCGACCATTCTGCTCATCAACTACGTACCGCCAACGGTGCTGCTGGCCTGGGCTGTTAATGTCGGCGGTTTCGGCCTGCTGCCGGGATCGCTCGCCAATCTGATTGCGCTGCGTATGGCAAATAACCGCCGGATCTGGTGGCGATTCCACCTCTGGTCCCTGCCAATGCTGGTGTGGGCGGCCGCGGTCGGTTTCGGATTATTCCTTCTCATATAGTGCGCTAATTGTCAGCTTTTCCTGGCAAATGTATAGCAACGTCCTAACTTTAGTGAACGGCATAACTGTGATGCCGTTCACTGACAGGAACGTTGTTGGCATATGGCAGAGACAAACGAAAACGCTGAACAAAACGAAAGCGCAGATCAAAACGAAAAAAGCGAGCGCAAACGCCCGGGTAAAAAGCCTCTCATTATCCTTGGGATAGTGGTGGTCATCATGGTTATCGTGGCGCTGGTGTGGTGGCTTCTGACCCGAAATGAAGAGACCACCGACGATGCGTTTACCGATGCAGACGTGGTGACTATTGCTCCGAAAGCGGCGGGCTACGTTACCGAACTGCGCGTGCGTGATAATCAGCGGGTGAAAAAGGGCGATCTGCTGGTCGTTATCGATCCGCGTGATACCACCGCTCAGCGCGATCAGGCGCAGGCGCAGTTAGGGCTGGCCGTGGCGCAGTTGCACCAGGCACAGGCTCAGCTGGCGCTCTCAAAAGTGCAATATCCGGCCCAGCGGGACGAAGCGAAAGCGCAGGTGCTGAAAGCACAGGCGGATATGGCGAATGCGCAGGCTGAATACCGCCGTCAGCGCGGTGTCGATCCGCGCGCGACCACGCAACAAAGCATTGATTCTGCAAACGCCCAGCTGCGCAGCGCTCAGGCCGGTCTGGCCAGCGCCCAGGCACAGCTGGAAGTGGCGGAGCAGGTTCAGCTCCAGATCCGCCAGCAGGAAACCAACGTCGAAGCGCGTGAACGTCAGGTCGATCAGGCGAAAGCTCAGCTCGAAACCGCCACGCTGAATCTCTCTTACACCGAAGTGCGCGCCCCGTTTGATGGGTTTGTCACCAAACGTAACGTCCAGCCGGGTACCCTGGTGCAGGCCGGAACTGCGCTCTTTTCGCTGGTCTCACCGGATATCTGGGTGGTGGCGAACTTCAAAGAGTCGCAGCTTGAGCGTATGCGTCCGGGCAATAAAGTGGCGATCACCGTTGATGCCTGGCCGGACATGAAGCTGGAAGGGCACATCGACAGTATTCAGCAGGGGAGCGGTGCGCGTTTCTCGGCCTTCCCGGCGGAAAACGCTACCGGCAACTTTGTGAAAATCGTGCAGCGCGTCCCGGTGAAAATCGTGATCGACAAAGGGCTGGACCCGAACATGCCTCTGCCGCTGGGCCTCTCCGTTGAGCCGAAGGTTACGCTGGAATGACGGAACACAGCCACGACAACTGGCGGCCCGCCAGTAATCCCTGGGCGGTGGCGATTGTTGTCACGCTCGCGGTGTTTATGGAGATCCTCGATACCACCATCGTTAACGTGGCGCTGCCGCACGTGGCAGGCTCGCTCTCGGCAAGCTACGACGAGTCGACCTGGGTGCTCACCAGCTATCTGGTTGCCAACGGTATTGTGCTGCCCATCTCCGCGTTTCTGAGCCGGGTGTTTGGGCGCAAGCAGTTCTTCCTGATCTGTATCGTGATGTTCACCATCTGCTCCTTTCTGTGTGGCATCGCGACGGAGCTGTGGCAAATCATTCTGTTTCGCATCATGCAGGGTTTTTTTGGTGGCGGGCTTCAGCCGACGCAGCAGTCGGTGCTGCTCGATTACTTCAAACCCGAGGATCGCGGCAAAGCCTTTGGCCTGTCGTCGATTGCGATCATCGTCGCCCCGGTGCTGGGGCCGACGCTCGGCGGCTGGATCACCGATAACTACTCCTGGCGCTGGGTCTTTTTTATCAATATTCCCGTTGGGATCGTGACGGTACTGGCGATTTATCAGCTGCTGGAAGATCCGCCCTGGGAGCGTAAATCCGAAGAGAAACTGAGTATCGACTGGACCGGGATTGGCCTTATTGCCCTGGGCCTTGGCTGCCTGCAGGTGATGCTCGATCGCGGCGAAGATGACGACTGGTTCTATTCAAACTTTATCCGCACCTTTGCGGTACTGACGCTTATTGGCATCATCGGCGCGATTTACTGGCTCCTGTATGCCAAAAAACCGGTGGTCGATCTGCGCTGTATGAAGGACAAAAACTTTGCCGTCGCCAGCCTCTTAATGGCCGGAATGGCGATGATTTTGTACGGCAGTTCGGTTGTGATCCCACAGCTTGCCCAGCAGGATTTGGGTTACACCGCCACCTGGTCGGGGATGGTGCTCTCGCCCGGTGCGGTGCTGATTGTCCTGACCATTCCGCTGGTGTTAAAGCTGATGCCCGTCGTGCAGACGCGCTGGATCATCGCCTTTGGTTTTGCCTGTCTCGCGGTGTCGTTCTTCTGGTCACGCACCCTGACGCCGGATATCGATTTCGAAACCCTGGTGCTGTTTCGTAGCGCCCAGTCGTTCGGGCTGGGGTTCCTGTTTGTTCCGCTCACTACCATTGCGTTTATTTCGATACCGAGGCGGCTTAACGCCGACGCCGCTGCGCTGTTTACCATGTTCCGTAACGTCGCGGGTTCGATTGGGATCTCGCTTTCCACCGCCGCAATCACGGAGCGTGCGCAGACGCACAGCGCGCATCTGGCCTATCACGCGTCGCCTTTTAATGAGCAGTTCCAGCTGGCGCTGCGGGAGTCGGCGCAGGCCATTCAGAACTTCACTACTCAGGTCGGCAATCCGCTGGATATCGCCACCGGACGCATGTACCAGACCATGATTGAACAGTCGCGCTTCCTGGCCTACGTGGACGTTTTCACGATCCTGAGCGCGGTGGCGCTAATACTGATCCCGTTTTGTTTGTTGCTCTCGCCGGTGAAAAGCGAGGGGAGTGCAGGAGCACATTGATGATGTACAGACGTTTATCCCCCCTGTTTTTAATGCTGCTGTTAGCGGGGTGCGCCGTAGGGCCTGATTACCAACCGCCCACACCGCAGACGCCTACGAAATGGAACGATCCTGGCGATGCGAGCGTGAAGTCTCAAACGCAGAGCAGCGCGGTAAACCCGCGCTGGTGGAAAACGTTTGGCTCCGCGCAGCTCGACAGCCTGGTTGAGCGGGCGATTGCCGGAAACCTCTCGCTGCAGCAAACCGTCCTGCGCATCGCCGGTGCCCGCGAACAGATAAACCAGGCGGGCGGGGCGTTTTATCCCTCGGTGAACGGTAATCTGCAGGCGACCCGCCAGCAGCTGGGGCTGGAGGGGGAGCTAAAATCGCATGGCGTTTACGATCAACTGGATGACGTTGATCCCGATCTGAAAGGGGCGCTGGGGCCACTCACCCAGCCGATAAATCTCTATCAGGGAAGTTTTGATGCCCAATGGGAACTCGATCTGTGGGGCAAAGTGCGACGTCAGGTGGAAGGTGCCGAAGCCCAGCAGCGTGCGGCTATCGAACAGCGCAACGACGCCCTGGTCTCTCTGGAAGCGGAAGTGGCGCGGGCCTGGCTGCAACTGCGTGGTGCGCAAAGCGTGATGGCGACGCTCAATACGCAAATTGAGAGCGCACAGCAAACGCTCGATCTGACCGAAAGCCGCCAGCGTGGCGGTCTGTCACCGCAGATGGACGTGGAAAACGCCCGCGCGCAGTTGGGCAATCTGGAAGCGCAACTGCCGCAATATCAGGCCCAGGAGCGTCAGGCGATGAACGGTCTGGCGATTCTGCTGGGTAAACCGCCGGGTGCGCTGGACAGCGAGCTGCGTTCCGTTCAGCCGCTGCCCGCATTGCCAGACATTGTGCCGACAGGTATTCCGTCGACGCTCGCCCGTCGCCGTCCGGACGTGCGCGAGGCGGAGGCCAATCTTCACGCCGCGACAGCGCAAATTGGTGTCTCCGTTGCCGAGCTGTTCCCGAGCGTGTCGCTCTCCGGCCAGTTTGGCCTGCGCAACAGTGAAACCAACTGGCTCACCGACTGGAGCAGCCATTTCTATAGCGTCGGTCCGCAGGTGTCGATCCCGATTTTCCAGGGCGGGCGGTTAGTTTCGAGCGTCAAAGTGGCGCGCGCGCAGCAGGGCGCCGCTGTGCTCGACTATCGCCAGACGGTGCTCACTGCGCTCGGCGATGTGGAAAACGCGCTGGTGAGCTATCGCACGGACCAGCAGCGGGAAGCGGGCTTAGGCAAAACCATCGACGCACTGCAAAACGCCTTCGATCTGGCGAGCGAAAGCTATCGTCAAGGGATCGCCAGCTTTATCGACGTGCTGGATGCTCAGCGCCAGCTGGCTCAGGCGCAGCAGCAGCGCGCGCAGTCGCAGGTGCAGAGTGCTCTCGATCTGGTGGCACTCTACAAGGCCCTCGGCGGAGGCTGGGAGCCGTATCAGCAGGTGAATTTGCCGGACTATTCGGTATTTGGCGACGCCCCGCGCGGATAACGTTCGGAGGATTGGGCAAGAAACAAACAGGAACGCCACATTCGCGTTTTGCAGGCGCGGGGTATAACTGTCCGGCACCCATCAAACGAACATTGTGAGGAACGTCATATGCGTTATCAAAAACTGGGCAATACCGGTCTGTTTGTTTCTGAGCTTTGCCTTGGCACCATGACCTTCGGCGGGGAAGGTGGCATGTGGGGAAAAATCGGCCAGCTTCAGCAGAGCGATGCGGAAAAACTGGTTGGCCGTGCGTTGGATGCCGGAATTAACTTTATCGATACTGCGAACGTCTATTCAGAAGGGCGCTCGGAGGAGATCACCGGCCAGGCGCTGAAAAACCTCAAAATCCCGCGTGAAAACGTCGTTGTCGCCACCAAAGTGTTCGGTGAAACCGGCACCGCAGGCGTCAACTCACGCGGCAGTTCTCGTTATCACATCATCAGCAGCGTTAAAGAGAGCCTGCGCCGTATGCAGCTCGATCATATCGATCTCTATCAACTGCACGGTTTCGATCCGGCAACGCCGATCGAAGAGACGCTCTATGCCCTCGATAATCTGGTGCAACATGGCCATGTGCGCTACATCGGTGTCTCGAACTGGGCGGCATGGCAGATTGCGAAAGCGCTGGGGATCTCCGAGCGTCTCGGGCTGGCGCGTTTTGCCTCGCTACAGGCGTACTACACCATTGCCGGGCGCGATCTGGAACGTGAACTGGTGCCGATGCTGCAAAGCGAAGGCGTCGGGCTGATGGTCTGGAGCCCGCTGGCGGGTGGTTTGCTGAGCGGTAAATACGGTCGTGACGGCCAGAGTGAGGCGGGGGGACGTCGTCTGGAGTTCGATTTCCCACCGGTGGAAAAAGAGCGCGCGTTCGACTGCGTGGACGTGATGCGCACCATAGCCGAAAGCAAGGGCGTTTCAGTCGCACAAATCGCGCTGGCGTGGCTGCTGCATCAGAAAGTGGTGAGCAGCGTTATCATCGGAGCCAAACGCGTGGATCAGCTGGATGACAACATTGCCGCAACGAATATTCGCCTGAGTGATGACGAACTGAAGCAGCTCGACGCCGTCAGTGCACTGCCGCGAGAATATCCGGGCTGGATGCTGGAGCGACAGGGTGAATATCGCCAGAATCAATTGAAAGGGTAATGGTCATTAGTCAGGCGGTACTGTATTCATTTCGCTTCTAATATCAACGAAGATGCTCGCAATGTCGGAGAAGTAACAAGTGTCTGTATAAGATTTACTATCAGGCTTAAAGAGATTTTTATCCGTACTCTCTGACAGTTGAGCGCATTGAATCAATAACGCCGCCTGTGTATTGCACCCATTTTGTGGGACTCTCAAACTTGAGAGTCCCATGTCCGGACGTAATATTTCTTTTAAGAACGCCTGGAAGTCTTTATGCGCTATTTTTCCAGCATCAAGGCTATCGTTTAACTTTATCTCGGTTCAACATTCGTAAACCCAGGTGAGGATCTGATTTGCAGCTTGTGATTATTGTAGTGATGAGGAATTAAGCCCAAAGGTAACGGTGTATCTATCGACTGGCATGGGAACTGATGTGAATTGAAGTAAACAAATTACGGCACAAAGAATCATGAAGTAACGCTTTCTGGTAAAGGCAGCATCAGAGATGCTGCCTTTGTTACCCATAAATAAAGCTCAGTTCCATTTGCGCTGCCACGTTGCCGGTGGTTGCTCCCCCTTTAGGCGAAATCATCCGCGCTTTCATGGGGAATGAAGCGGTATGCGACAAAGGATCAATGCCAATTGACAGGGTCGCGCCGGGATTGAGCGCTTTACCTTCTGCCTCACTGGTCACATCAATAGCCACTTGGGTGCTTGAGCCGGTGTTTTTGTAGTACTGCGGATCTACCGGATCCGCGGTACCACTTAACGTCAGCTTCACCGTGGTGCTTGTAGCCGGGCACTTTTCCAACTCGACTTTAAATCCTACCCAGGGCGAACTGCTGCCAGCGGTAGTAAAATTTGACGATGTAAAAGAGCCCAAATCAACTTCTGGTATTGCCACCAATACACAAGGAGAGGCCGTTACCGTCGCATTCACCGCTACGCTGGTATTCCCTCCCGCGATGCAAGGTAAAGAGGGGAGCAGTATGGCAGCCATGCAGCCGGAAATAAGCCGCGTTCTGCTATTGAATTTGCCCATAATTTACCTGCCGCTTGATGAATTAATGATAGGCGAAGGTCACATCAACGGCCGTGGTATAAACACCCGGCATGATGTTGCCACTGATGGAATGCATGCGCGCTTTCACTTTAAACTCAGCGGCATTGTTCACGGTATTCACGGTATAGGTATTTTTGGCACTAGTGATTAACGTTGCATCGGATTTCGCCAGCTGAATGCTGCCGGTGCTCACTGCCGCATTGCTCGAATCTTTCATCTGATAGCCGTCGGTGTCGCCGGAAACAGCTGTACCGCTGAAAACGGCATCCACGGATTTGGTGGTGGCAGGGCAGCCAGAGAGTGAAATCGTGGCTTCAGACGACCAGTCTGAGTTGGAGTTGGCGGTCGCCACATCGGCGGCATTCAGACTAAAGTCAATCGGAATGGACGTTGGGGCTTTGGTGGTACAGGATGCTGCGGTCACAGTAGCCGTCACGTTAATGGTGGTATCAGCGGCCTGAGCGCTGGCTGTCAGCAGTGCGCCCGTCAGAGCAAAAGCAGAGAGTGTCGCTAATTTAGAATGTTGCATAAGTAGTCCTTGTTAATTATTCCAGTTGTTAAAGTGATAAGCTCTAATATTCATCACATCTTGTTGAAGGTATTAGTTGTAGCTAAACGTGGCGGTAATAACTGATTTAACCAGTCCCGGTTCAGCTTCGCCATCTCCGCTATTCAGTAGCCTCGCTTTTAAAGGGATGGATAAGTAATCCACTCCTGCTGGCAGCTGAAAATCATGCGATGAAGCATTGCTATAAACTGTTTCCCGATCGTCATCGCTGGCCAGTTCGACGACAATGTGCTTGGCGTCAGCCTGGTTTTTATAATATTTATCGTTCGCCGCCGCCTGGCCTTCCATTTTCATGTTGATTTTTGCCCCCGCTTCGCAACCTGTTAATTGAATTGTGTATCCACCATTCCATGCGGTAGAGGTTCCTGAAGTGGCAAGCGACTGCGCCCCGATTTCATCATGAAAAATAATATCCACTTTGCTGGTGATCACCTCACAGGCGGGAATAACAACATAGCCGCTGTAATTAATAACAACCTGATCGGCCGCGTACGCTGAAAGAGAACAACTTAATAATAGGGGCAACTGTAATGCCAGAAAGAAATTGCGCATATATCCTCTAGCGATATTCAATACTTAAGGTGACGGTAGAAGAAAACTCGCCGCCAGAAATATTGCCGCTACCGTATCTCACAGGCTGTGCAACAATATTGTAGTTTTTTGTACCGGAGAGCGTGTCCGTTCGTGGCGAAGCTAAGCTAACGGGTTGTTGGTTATCCTGCCATTTTAATTTGATGCCCAAGTTTTCACTATTGGTTTTAATTATCCCCCCTGCCGCGTCATAGGCACCGTTGCTTGATGCAGCGCTAATCTTGACCGGCGTTGGACCGCCGTTGCAGGTAATACTGACGTCTGCATTTAATTCATCGGCCTGGTTATTGATAATTTCGCTAGGGGTAAGACTTGGCCAGCGCAGATCATAGTTTTTATCAGTCGTCACCAGGCATGCTGTTACGCGTAAGTTGACTGTTACATTGAATGCAACCTGCGATGTCGATGCAAAAGCACTACGATCTTGAGAATCAATGGCATCCACATCGGCCAATTTTCCAGAGAACGTATATACTCCTGCTACGGCGCTCTCCCCGCCTTGTTTTGTGGCCAGTGAAAATATCAATGTCTCTTTTGGAACATAATCACCACTAGCGTTCTCTTCCATAGGTACGTTAAGCCGGGACGAGGTAGCATAATGTCTCGCACCACCATCATCATCGTAACCAATCATAAAGCTCAGATTTGCGGGGTTGTTGCCGACAGGTTCGAGAGCATATTTTCCCGTTGCAGTTGTAGTGCTGGGGAACATACCGTTATTAAAATTCAATGAGTAATAAATCCCGGTTGTGGGTGAGCCGGGTACTAAAGTGCACTCGAGATATTTTTTTGCAAGTTTAACGCTGAAAATATACATATCCTCAGTTATTAAGTCGTTATTGTCCTGAGAAACGTAGGCATTAATCGTACCGGTAAAATCGACATAGGAATCAGCACTACAGTTTTTAAATGACGCCAATGTACTCCTGCAGGGGATAAATAATGCAAGGAGTATAAACAAGAAAAAGTATTTGCATTTTATAAAACGGTTTTGCATTTTATGGCCTCTTATTTATCACAATGCGCAGTGAGGGTAGGGAGTTTTTTATCTAATTCATCTTGGCTTAGCTGATAACTGATACTGCATTGCTGAGAAGCCGCTTTACCCCACTGGGCAATAAGCTGACCTTTTTCTGGCAGACCGCTTAACCAGGTTTCACCTTGCTCACCCACGATACCTGCGTTGCCATCTTTTTTAGACTCTTCCTGAACCAACGTCACGGTGGCACCAAACGGCAGCGGGCTGCCGTTTTGACGCGTTAAGGTCATCATCGCGCGATAGCCGACACGCGCATTGAAACGGGCTTTGACCACCGCTCCACGGGAAGGAATAACGTCTCTTGCACTCTCTTCAATTTCGACCTTATCGCCAGCACTGGTGGTGTCCAGGCTCACGCGGGTACGGCGATACGGGCTGATATAAGGCACCACGGCGTAGCCTCTAAAATCAGTTTTCACACCGGTGTTGTTAATGACTTTGGTGTTATCGGCCCCAGGGGCGGCAACCAGCGCTATGGTTTCACCCAGCGGTTGTGAGAGGGTGATGCCTTCGCTGTGCGCCACTACGCCACCCTGCAACCCATAGTTCACGCGGTGCTGGTCTTTGCTGTAGCTGTAGCCGACGTTGCTGTTCCCGTACTGACCCTGATAATTCAGACTGGCATTACCGCTGTTACCTTCACCCTGATTGGTATAACCCTGAGAAACGCTGTAGTTCAGGTTGTTGTCGTCCAGCAGCGAACCACTGATACCGGTGTTTTGCTGCACGCGTCCGTCAGAGTCATGGCTGACGCTGTAGTTCGCCCACGCCGATTTAAGCCAGCGGTCAAGCTGGATCGACACGGAAAGTGATACCTGACGGTCGTGCTTATCATCGGCCATCGAGTTATCGGAGTAGGCGATGTTATAGCTGATCCCATGCCAGGTGTTGCTGTAACCGGTTTGCAGCGTCTGCTCTTTGCTGTCGTCCCAGTAATCCTGCACGCTGGCAGAAAAATAGAGCGAGCCGCCGTTTTCGCCGAGCTGCTGGTTAACGGAACCATCCACGCGGCTGCGTTTATGCGTGCGGATGTTGTAGTCGCTATAATCAGTATCTTCGTCGTTGAGTACGACGGAATCATCGAGGCTGTAGAAGCCGCTGGTGGAGTAGCGATAGCCCACCAGACGAAAATCGGTATCGGTCTCGGCGAAGGTTTTCGCATACAGGAAACGGTACGATTGCCCCTGTGAG
>Ga0075364_10001137_pt1 | contig 14209 bp, 14 predicted proteins | sample EndMetdeltDD1764_FD_71517 | JGI IMG/M metagenome (GOLD analysis project Ga0075364, IMG submission 71517) | Populus endosphere microbial communities from Tennessee, USA - Endosphere MetaG P. deltoides DD176-4 | ecosystem: Host-associated > Plants > Roots > Endosphere | place: USA: Tennessee... | reverse complement strand
CCGATACGCTGGAAACGGTCGGTGGCGTCATAAATGCCGATCATACCGCGATTGCCGTCAAAGTCGTTTTCGCTGGCGTAAAGGCGTGTGCCATCCGGCGAAAAATGGCCGTGGCCGTAAAAGTGGCGACCTTCCGGGGCGGTGATGATGATCGGTTCGGCCTGTCGCGAGGCATCGAAAATCATCGCGAACGTGCCGGGGCGGCGCGCGAAAGCAACGGTGCGGCCAGTGGCAACGCTGTGCGCCAGACCGTGGGCGCGGGCGGGAAGGGCGACACGGTCGATTATCTCTCCGCGTTCTGACACAGTCGCGATGCCGAAGGATCCATCGGGCGCGCGAAAACCGGAGGCATAAATGGCATCGGTGCGCTCGAGCGCCCGCAACGAGCCGGGCGTAAGCGTGGCCGTAAAGGCTACGCCCGCAGCTTTCAGAAAACTGCGTCGATCGATGGTTTCGCCGCGCCAGCCCATGTTTCAGTCGCCGTCAGCGAAAGAAAAACCGGAACTGAGGCCGATTGCCCCGCCATAACCGTCATTCAGCTTGGCGATGATCGCCTTACCCTCGGCAAGCAGCATATCGAGTTTTTGGCGCTCGCCTTCGTCTGTCACGGCCTTTTCAAGGTCAGGCGTCACGCTGCCAGCCGTCGCTGCCATTGCCGTCAGTTGCTTGTCGATCACGGCAACCACCGGCTTGTCCTTTTCCGGCAGCAGATCGACCATTTTTGACGTGGCCAGCAGTGTTTTCAGTCCCTCGACATTGGCGATGATGGAAGGCCATGTCGTTTGTGAGCGCCAGAACAGCGCCTGTTTGGGGAACTTTGCCTTGTCGTGGCCTTTGTAAAAGGTCTCGATGCGCTGGTCGCGCACGGCTTCCGCGCCATGGACGAGAATGCCAAGCAATGCCGTCATCGCCTCGCCGCCGGTGCGGAAGGCGGGATTGTCCGGGCCGGGTTGTTCCCAGGCTTTCTGGATGCCGTCGGGCGCATCCCAGATGCCGGAGACTTCTTCAGCGACATTGGCGATATTGCCAGCGACCGCGGCGGCGTAACGGCAGCGAAAACTATTCTTCTCCGCCGTGGCTAACGTTTCAGCATCAGTGCCGAACAGCAGATATTCGAGTGCGCCAAGGCCTTGGGTGGCTACGCTCTTGGTGCCGAGCGTTTTCGGATCGGTGGCGGTCTCGTCAGATTTGGAAAGAACCGCCTGCACCTGTTTCAGGCCGGTGCTTTTGCGGTCGGGGTAAAACAGGATGCGCTCAAAGCGGTTCTGCTCGATGATCGGGCCGGTGCGGACGATCTCGATATGCGCCCAGCTTTTTGCGGTGTCGCGAAAGGCCTGCTGCGCTGCCTTGTAATTGGCGTCCGACGGTGTTGTGCACAGCGCGCCGACCACCTTGGTTGTCGATGCGGCAGAAGCGGCAAAGGTGTCGTAACCCGGCTTGATAAAACCATCGACTGCCGCCGTCATCACTGCCTTCACCTTGGCTTCCGGCAGGTTCACAGCTGGTGCAGCTTCCTGTGCCCACGCGGCTGCCGGGATCAGAAGGGCAAGACTGGCGATGAGAGTTTTGCGCATTTCAGAGCGACTCCAGGAAGGTGATGAGGGCTTGTCTGTCGTCTTTGGGCAGGCCGGCAAAGGCATCGCGCGCCGCTTCCGCCTCGCCGTCATGCCAGAGGACCGCCTCCGTCAGGTTCCGGGCGCGGCCGTCATGCAGGAAGAACGTGTGGTTGTTGACGGTTTTCGTCAAGCCGATGCCCCAGAGCGGCTGCGTGCGCCATTCGCGGCCATCGGCATCACCCACTTGCTGGCCGTCGGCCAAACCTTCGCCCATGTCATGCAGCAGAAAGTCGGAATAGGGCCAGATCAGCTGAAACGCCTGCGCCTTGTTGCCGGCATCGCGACGCGTCACGAATTTCGGCGTGTGACAGCTGGTGCAGCCGGATGTGTAAAACATTTCCTTGCCGCGCAGAACGGCCGGGCTGTCGATATCGCGGCGCGCCGGCACAGCGAGGTTTTCGGAATAGAAGGTGACGAGATCCATCACCGGGTCGGGTGCCTCGGTCGGTCCCAGCCGTTCCTGCACACCGGTCGGTAGCGCCAGACATGCGGTCTGGGCCGGGGTGCAGTCGCCGAAATCGCGCGGCGCATCCGGTGTGGAAATGCCGAGATCACCGGCAAAGGCGGAGGAACTCTGGTCACGGATCGAGGCATTCTGGGCCTTGAAGCCGAAGCGTCCGAGTTTCAGTTCGCCGGTGCGGTGATCGCGCACAAAAGCCGCTTTGCCGGAAATGCCGTCGCCATTCTTGTCGTCCGGATCGGCAAGGCTGAGAATATCGGCCTCATGGATGGCTTGCACCAGCCCGAGACCGATCATCGGCGGCGATACGCGTGGCGATAGCGTGGTGTCTGGATGCATCGGACCGTAGCCGAGGTCGGAAACGGAATAGGTCGGCTTGCGCAGCGAGACCGTTTCGCCGTCAGCCAGTTTCACCGGGATCTCTTCGTAATTGACCACCATCCGGCCTTCGATGGCCAAATCCTGCACGGCAAGATCCTGCAACTGTTCGCCGTAGACGGGATCGGGGAAATTCAGCACCTTGCGTTCGGCAACCTCTGCCTTTTCGGCACCGGTCTTTGCCGGTCGCGCCAGCCGCAAGAACATCGAGGTGGCGTCGGGGGCGCCTTCCGGCGGATGGCCACGGCCATCCTTCAGGTGACAGCTCTGACACCCGCGTGCGTTGAACAGGGGGCCAAGTCCATCCGACGCCTGCGTTGAAGAAGGCGCAGCGACCCAGAGCTTGGTGAACAGCGCATTGCCGAGCTTGAATGTTTCCTCTTCCTGAAAGGTCAGGTTGGCGGAAAAATGCGAAAGGATATTACCGTTAACGGTGGCTTTGGTGGTGGCCGCGCCGCCCTGCATGGTTTCGAATTGTTCGGGCTTGGAAAAGTCGTCGGTCGGACGCGTGACGGTCGTTACACGCTTGCGGTCTTTGGGGGCGAGATCGGTGCGCTCCTGCGGCATGGCAGGCGCGTCCTGCGCCGAGACAATCGAGGTCGCCAGCGGCGACAACAGGACAGGCGCACCGGCAAGGATCGGCAGCACCAGAAACAATGCCCTCGACGTCTTCATGAAATGGAACTCACATAACGGATGGATCGCGACGTGGCGCGCATGGCGGCGAACCATTCGCCTCATGCGGGCACGATCCGACATTTTGATGGCATCCGCGACTTGCGTTTTGTCGCGGATGCCGAAGCTTCAAATGCTTATTTGAAAACAGCGTCCGGGTTGTCGAGGCTGTCGGAGCCCTCGAGCGAAACAGAGCCGAGATCGAGCGCCGTGATGACGCGTTCGATTGTCTTGGTCTGGTCGATCAGGCCGTCGATCGCCTTCTGCACAACGGCGTTGCCTTCCTTGTTGCCGTCACCGATCATCTGGTCATAAGCCTCGCCGCCCTTGGCGCGATCAGCCATGGCGTTCATGGCCGCAAGCGTCGCATCGAGCTTGCCGGTCATCTCGGTATCCAGCTTGGCATCCTTGGCCTTGACGAGATCCGAAAGCGACGGACCGGTCATCTTGGTGCCGTCGACGCGGGTGTAGTTGCCCGTATAGGCGGCTGCGATGCCAACGGCGTCGTTCAGGTGCGAAGCATGGGTGTTGTCGGAGAAGCAATCATGCTCTTCTTCCGGATCGTGCAAGAGGAGGCCGAGCTTCATGCGTTCGCCGGCCAGTTCGCCATAGGACAGCGAACCCATGCCGGTCAGGATGGCGGTGAGGCCGGCCTTCGGATCGGCTTCGACGTTTTTGGTCGCTTCGCCGCCCGGTGCCCAGGCATCGACCATTTCCTGCAAATCCTTGATCAGCAGGGTCGAGGCAGCCTTCAGATATTCGCCGCGACGATCGCAGTTGCCATTGGTGCAATTAGCCTTGTCGTAGTCGGTGTAAGGACGTTCGCCGGCACCGGCTTCGGTGCCATGCAGATCCTGGCCCCAGAGCAGGAATTCGATGGCGTGATAACCGGTCGAAACGTTGGCCTCGACTTCACCGGCTTCCTGCAGGCTTTCCAGCAGTTCCGGCGTGATCTTCTTGGCGTCGATTGCCTCGCCGTTCACTGTCAGCGTCGGGTGCGCGATGATGTTGGCGGTATAATAGGCGTTGGAATCGCTTTCGGTGCCGTAGGACGCATCGACGTAATCGATCAGGCCCTCGTCCAGCGGCCATGCATTGACCTTGCCTTCCCAGTCATCGACGATCGGGTTGCCGAAACGATAGACTTCGCTCTGCTGGTAAGGCACGCGTGCGGCAATCCAGGCTTCGCGCGCCGCCTTCAGCGTATCGGCGCTGGGTTTTGCCAGAAGCGCATCGATGGCGGCGTCCAGCTTTTTCGCGGTTGTCAGCGAATCTTCGTATTTTGCATGCGCCACATCGGCGTAATGCTTGATCACGGCGGCTGGTTCAGTCGCGGCAAAGGCGGCGGAAGTGGAAAGCAGCGCGAATGCGGCGCCGAGCAAGGTTTTGCGGATCATCGTCCCTCCAGATGCAGCCGTTGCTCTCAAGGCTGCGAGAAGGGTGTCATCGCGCTTTTGTTAACTTGTGTCAAACAATCTAGTTTGGAGTATTTCCAAACAACAGCATGTGCTTGAATGACCTTGGTTATCGGCCATTCAAGCAGTGTATCATGTATCAAATCAGCCTCTGCGGCGCATGCGGCAGAAGAAGAAACCGTCCGTGTCTGTCGAGGCCGGTGTCAGCGTCAGCGTGGCATTGTCACGCGAATGCGGCCGTGCAGCATTGCCACCGAACAGTGCATCCCATGCCGGAGCGGCAGGCTCGATAGAGAATTCCGGATTATCTTCGGCAAAACGTCTGGCTTGGTAGTCGTTCTCTTCCGGCAGAACCGAACAGGTGACATAGATCAGTGTACCACCCGGTTTGACATAAACCGCAGCCTCGGCAAGCGCTTCCTGCTGTTGACCCATGCGTTCCTCGATATTCTTCAGGGTCAGCCGCCATTTGGTGTCGGGGCGACGACGCCACGTGCCTGTGCCGGTGCAAGGTGCATCGACCAGTACGGTATCGAGTTTTTCTTTCAGGCCTTCCATGCGGCGCACATCGTCGTGCACCTGCGCATTGCGCACGCCAGCACGCTTCAGGCGCTCGATGATCGGCGCCAGTCGTTTGCGGTCGGTATCATAGGCGTGGATCTGGCCCTTATTGTGCATGGCTGCTGACATGGCGAGCGTCTTGCCGCCACCGCCTGCGCAATAGTCCAGCACCTGTGCCCCCTCGGCCGGCATGACCAGATCGGCAACGATCTGCGATCCTTCGTCCTGAACCTCGAACCAGCCTTTCTGGAACGAAAGCTCGGCGGTGACGTTGGGTAGGCGTGATGGGCCTTCACCGGCGGCGATGCGCACGCCGTTACGGGCGATCGGCGAAGCGGCAGCACCGGAGCGATCCAGAGCCTTGACCACCTTGTCGCGCGACGCCTTCAATGTGTTGGCGCGCAGATCAAGGGTCGGGCGTCCGGCCAGTGCCTTGGCTTCCGCCAGCCAGTCCTCGCCGAAACCGGCTTCGAAGGATGGCTGAACCCAGTCGGGAATGTCGCCCTGAATGTGGAGTGGTGCGTCAGCAAGGTCGCGGGAAAGCAGCGGTTCGAAGGAAGGCAGAGGCGGCGCGAACTTGTCGTCTTCCAGTTCAGCCGCCAGCGTCTCGGGTGTAAAACCCCACTGGCGGATCAGAACGGCGAAGGCAAGCGCGGTCGGGCTGTCGTCTTCCATCAGCCAGGCATGCGACAGGCGCATGCGAAGGGCGTCATAGACAATGTTGCCGATCGCTGCGCGGTCTCCCGATCCGGCAAACCGATGGGCAAGGCCCCAATCCTTCAGGGCATCGGCCACAGGGCGCCTGCGCGCCTCGATGTCGGCCAGTACTTCAATTGCCCCGGCTACTCTTCCGCCCAGTCGCATTTCAAACTCCGTATCGGTTGAACCCGTATAAGCGGGTTCGTACCGGGGTTTGCGCAACAGGGCAAGAGGTGGCCGGAAAGGCCAGCTGATAGATCAGCCTTCCTTGGCGCCCTTGCCGGCGATCTTCTGGCTGCCGCCGTCGACGATCTGGTAGCAGACCTGCGCGGTGCCGGAATTGACCATGCCGATGTTCTTGGCGGCAGCCTTGGAGACGTCGAGAACACGGCCACGGATGAACGGGCCACGGTCATTGATGCGCACGACGACACTTTTGCCGTTGCGCTTGTTGGTCACCAGAACCTTGGTGCCGAAGGGCAGCGAACGATGCGCTGCGGTCATCAGGCTGGCGTTCATCCGTTCACCGGATGCGGTTTTGGAGGTGAGGGCATACCAGGAGGCGTGGCCACAACCGGGCGCAGCATTTGCCTGCGCGGCACCGAGACAGCTAAGGGCAGCCACGGCAGCTGCGATGGAAAGTGAGCGTCGGACGAAGTTCAAATCGGAGTATCCCCTGTGGTCGAAGAGCCGCATTTGCGGTGGCCGACGCTAAGGCAGGGGCAAAAAAGGCGAAAAAGTGGGCTTTTCGATCACGGAACGTTACGGACTGTAACATGCGTGATGAATCTGCAGGTTGCCGGATGGTTAATGAACACGCAAGAATCGCAGTGAAAACAGTAGGAAAACGCAAAAACATTCCTGCCGTCACGGCGTTGTCACATTGATCACAAAAATCGAGAAAATAATTTTGCGCGAAGCCGATTCAGACAGCCTTATTTGCGGAAAATTTGTGATGGCTTGCCATGGGTATTAAGAATTTCTGACCTGACAGCAGGCTATGGAAGGAAATTTCACCCGTTTTGGACTGTCGTTCCGGCGCGATAGGAGGTCGTAGCGGTCAGCCTTTCCAGCGGCCGGAGAGCCAAAGTTCGGAAAGCGATTGCCGGTAATTGGCGTGGCTGAATTGAAATCCGAGGTTGCGAATGGCAGCGTTCGAAATGCGCTTGTTGTCGCTGTAAAACGACCGTGCCATCGGCCGCATCTCGGTGGTTTCGAATGCCTGTTCCGGTGGCGGTTCGACACCCATCAGGCGGGCCGCTTCCACCACCACATCCTGCGGCGGAGCCGGTTCGTCATCGGTAATATTGAAAATCCCACCAGTATTCGATGAGGCAAGAAACCGTGTCGCGGCAGCAATATCTTCGACGCGGATGCGGTTAAAAACCTGGCCTTCTTTGATGATGCGATGCGCCGTGCCGCGTGCCAGATTGACGAAAGCATTGCGGCCGGGGCCATAGATGCCGGCCAGCCGCAAAATGGCGACCGGAATGCCGGCCGCGTCACCTGCCTCCATCCATGCTCGCTCGGCGGCAACACGTTCCAATGCGCGAGCGGATTCGGGATGGCAGGGCGTCGTTTCGTCCACCCAGGCGCCGTCGTGATTACCGTAAACGCCAACGGTCGAGAGATAGCCGACCCAGGTGAGCGCTGGAAACCATTCTTTCAGGTTGCGGTTGGTAAGGCGCAGCACGCTGTCGCCTTCGGCACCGGGCGGAATGGATTGCACGACATGCGTGACATTACGCATGGCCCGCGATAGTTCCGGCGAAAAACCGTCACCACTATATATATAAGGAGTGATACCGTGGCTGCCGAGTTCGTTGAGCTTATCGGCGCTGCGTGTGGTGCCGGCCGCCGCCCTGCCAGACGCCAGAATGTCTGCGCCGATCGCCTGCCCGGAATAACCCGCACCAAAGATCAGCACCTGCATCACGCCACTCCCGTCATTGTCCATTCTGATTCGACTTCCGCATCCTCATCGATAATGCGGTTGGCTGCAAACTGTTCGAACTCTTCTTTTGTCATAAGCCGCGAGAGCGCCCAGACGGCCATGCCGCGCACTGTGGGTGCGTGGTCCGCCGACAATGCCCGGCAGGCGTCGATAAAACTCCGGTCATGCGAATTTCCGGCGGCGATCAGCACGTTGCGGATAAAGCGGTCGCGGCCGATGCGTTTGACTGGCGAGCCGCTGAAAAAGGTACGAAACTGCGGATCGTCCAGCGTCAGAAGAAAAGCGATCGACGGTTCCTTCAGGTCTTCGCGGGCCTGCAGCTTCATCTCGCTGGCGCTGGCTGCAAACTTGTTCCACGGACAGGCGGCCAGACAGTCGTCGCAGCCATAGATGCGGTTGCCGATCAGAGGTCGGAATTCGTGGTCGATCGGCCCCTTGTGCTCGATCGTCAGGTAGGAAATGCAGCGCCGCGCATCGATCTGATAGGGCGCAGGGAAGGCTGCGGTCGGACAGGCGTCGAGACAGGCACGGCACTTGCCGCAATGGTCCCACTCGGCTTCATCGAAATCCAGTTCGGCAGTGGTGAACAGGCTGCCGAGGAACAGCCACGAGCCATGGGTACGGCTGACGAGATTGGTGTGCTTACCCTGCCAGCCGAGGCCTGCAGCGGCGGCCAGCGGTTTTTCCATCACCGGCGCGGTATCGACGAACACTTTCACATCGACACCCGCACGCGATGCAAAACGTGTGGCGATCTCCTTCAGGCGTCCCTTGATGACGTCATGGTAATCGCGATTGCGGGCGTAAACGGAGATATTGGCCTTGTCGGGCTTTGCAAGCAGTCCACGCGGATCTTCATCCGGCCCGTAATTCATGCCGAACATCACGATAGAGCGGACGTCGCTCCAAAGCACCTTGGGATCGCCGCGGCGCTCGCGCGTTTCTTCCATCCAAGCCATCGTGCCATGGCGTCCTGCATCGACAAATTCGACAAGACGGGCAGGGGCGTGCGGAATGCTGTCGGGCGCGGTGATGCGACAGAGGTCAAAGCCCTGGGCTTCGGCTTCGGCACGAATGAGAGCTGTCAGTTTGCTGGCGCGCAGGCGGTCTTTTTCCGAACGAGCATCATTCTGCGTCGGGGCATTTGCCCGTGCAGAATCGGGCTCAGTCTCAGAAGTCGAGATCCGCATAATGGGACACCGGGGTTAGGCCGCGGATACGCTCCGCCAGAAGCGGCCTGAAGGAAGGCCGCGATTTCAGCCTCTGATACCATTCCTTGGCAATCGGTGTCTCCTGCCAATCGATTTCCCCGAGATAATCGAGCACGGAGATAGAAGCGGCGGCCGCCAGATCGGCGTAACTCAGCCGTTCACCCGCCAGCCAAGGCCGTGAAGCTGCCAGCCAGGAGAGATATTTCATGTGTTGACGGATATTGGCGCGCGAGGTGCGCAGAACCTTGCTGTCCGGTGCGCCACCGCCTTGTGCTGCCGTCATCTGCAGCTTGTAAGCGCGCTCTCGCGTCAGCGGCAATGTCACGTCGCGCTCCATCTTCAGCAGGAACCATTCCGTCAGCCGGCGAATTTCAGCCCGCTGAAACGGATCTTCGGCCAGAAGCCGACGCTCGCGCTTCAAAACGCCATGGGTTTCGTCGAGAAATTCGAGCAGAACGTTCGGTCCGCTCAGCACCCGCATATTGTCGTCCACATAGACCGGAAGCGTGCCCGCCGGATTGAGAGCCAGAAATTCCCGGCGTTTTTCCCAGGTCTGCTCTTCCACGAGGTCGGTCTGAAAACCGTACTCGGCCAGAATAAGCCGCACGAACCGGGAAGCAGACGACATGGGGTGATGATAGAGCGTGGGCATCGATACTCGATTGTTGGTACTGCAATTATCAGCGGAAGTTGGAGATGACCTCCAAGTCCCGAATGTGGCTGACATAAGGCGGTGTGGCCGGATTTGTAGGCCAAAGCGCCAGAACGGCAATTCCTGTCATTTTAAGTTAATTTTTCTAACAAATGATCAAGAAGAAGCCGGTGCCGTTAACTTTGCCGGTCATGGTGTCGATGGCGGCCAATCCATCGCGTTATGGCCAAAAGAAAAGGGCGAGCGGCACGCCACTCACCCTTTATCATCGGAATTGTTTTTGTCGGATCAGCGCGCGATGGAACCCGTGCTGCAAGGATCAACGCCGTAAGCCGGGGCGCAGGAACCCTTTCCGGCGGCAACCGTGCCGGGCGCCATGAACGAGCCTGCGAGAATGATCAGCGCCGCACACGCAAAAAACAGTGCGATGGACTTGCCCATGGAAAATTGCCTTTCGGAGGACTGTTCTGGTGTCACGGGGAGAATATCTTTCCTGAAATCCGCTGTCCGCGATTTATTAGCCGAACCTCTGTAATTCAATAGAGGAGTTTGCTGAACTGCCGGTTAACGCCAAGCTATCGGTAACTGCGATTTTTGTGTCACACTTTTAGCATCTACATGCATAAAGCGCAGGCAGCGGGTGCCTGCGCTCAATTTTCCATCGGGCCGTTCAGGTTTCAGGCGGCCTTGCCGGTATTGGTGAACTGGCCTTGCGGGCGATAGTGCACCACGTAATGCGGCAGAACATTGGCCAACAATGTCGGCTGGATGCCGAGGCCGGAAAGCGTGCGACCTTCCTGAGTGGCTGCGTCGGAAACAACCGTGTCAGTCTTCAGCAAGGTCACCTGATCGCCGGTCAAAGGCGGTGTGATCAGCGGAATTTTCGAAGCGATATTGCCAATCAGCGAAGCGATGCCGAAAGGCAGCGAAATGAAGCTACGCTTGCGACAGGTCACACGCAGAATGGTCTCGAGACAGTTGCGGAAGGTCATGACTTCCGGGCCGCCGAGTTCATAAATCTTGCCAGGCAGCGCCTTGCCGTCGACCGAGCGTGCAACGGCTTCCGCAACATCACCGACAAAAACCGGCTGGAATTTTGTCTTGCCACCACCGATCAGAGGTAGGAAGGGGAAGTTGCGTGCCATGGAGCCGAACTTGTTGAAGAAGTTGTCTTCCTTACCGAACACGATCGATGGGCGGATGATCACGGCGTCTGGCAGGGCAGCCAGAATGGCGTTCTCGCCGCGGCCCTTCGAGCTGGCGTAAACGGAAGCGGATTTTGCATCGGCGCCAATCGCCGAGATGTGCGTCAGCTTGGCGCCCGAAGCCGCTGCTGCTTCCGCGATTGCCTTTGCACCCAGATCCTGCACGGCGTCAAACTTGTTCTTGCCGCTTTCGAACAGAATGCCGACGCAGTTGACGACATGCGAAGCGCCGGCGACAGCACGCTCGACGGACTGCCGATTGCGCAGATTGGCCTGCATCAGTGCGATCTGGCCCGGATAGCCGTCGGGACGCAGGAAGCCGGCGAGATCGGGACGGCGTACCGCCACGCGAATGCGGTAACCGCGCTTGGCCAGTGCACGCACCACATATCGCCCGACGAAGCCAGAGCCTCCGAAAACGGTGACGAGCGGCGGAATATTGGACACGGTCATGGCATGCTCCGGGAATGGGCCTGTGGCGGGTTGTCGCATTCTCTTAGCCGAAACGAGACGGCAGGTGAAGTGGTTGCGTTGGTCTGCCGGACGCAATGTCCGGCCAATATCACGATGCGGGTTGAGCCTTGATACGCCTTGATCTTGCGCAAAGTCCTGCCGACCTTCTCAAGTGGCGCGAAGTTTGCTCAGATGCCTTCGACAACCAGCATATCCGCATCGGCAACTTCCTGACGGATTTTTGCGGCAGCCTGATATTCCGGCGAATTATAGCAGTCGATTGCGGCTTGAACGGAGGGGAACTCGATGACGACGTTACGGCTGCGTGCCTCGCCTTCGAGATGGCTGACAGGACCGCCACGGGCGAGAAAGACCGCGCCATAGCGCTCAAACGCCGGCTTGGCCGTCGCGACGTAATCTTTGTAGCGCTCGACATCGCGCACATCGACACGGGCGATCCAATATCCTTTAGGCATGGTCTTTTCCTCCCCCAAATTCGTAGGCCGCTTAAAGCGCTTCGCTCATTTCCTTGAGAATGGCTTCTGCCGCCAGTTTTGGCTCTGCCGCCTTGACGATCGGGCGAGCGACCACGAGATGGGTCGAGCCTGCCGTCAGCGCGTCGAACGGTGTCACCACGCGCTTCTGATCGCCGGCATCGGCACCTTTCGGGCGAATGCCGGGGGTAACGATCGCCATGCCGGAATTGCCGACGATATCACGCACAACGGCGGATTCTTCCGCCGAGCAGACAATGCCGCCCATGCCGGCTTCGCGGGCTTGAGTAGCGCGAATGCGTACCAGTTCTTCCGGTGAATGTGCATATCCGGCTTCCGTCAGGTCGGCGGCGTCCATCGAGGTCAACACCGTCACACCCAGCAGGCAGAGGTCCGAACCCTTGGCAGCTTCCACTGCGGCGCGCATCGCCTTTGGATAGGCATGCAGCGTCAACATGGTCATGCCCATTTTCGCAATCGCTTCGACGCCCTTCGCCACCGTGTTGTCGATGTCGAGCAGCTTCATGTCGAGGAAGACTTTTTTGCCGTCTTTTGCCAGATCGCGCGCCAGTTCCAGACCGCCGATAAAGGCCAGCTGATGGCCTATCTTGTAGAAGGAAACACTGTCGCCGAGCGTGGAGACCATGGCTTCGGCTTCGGCGATGGTGGGAATATCCAGGCCTACGATCAATCGGTCACGTGCGCTCATGGTCTAAACTCCCTGCCAGGTTTCGATAGGGGTCCAGTCGCATGAGATGGCGCGGTTCGCAAGATCAAAGCAGAAGAGATTGCCGCCTCCGGCAGGCTGATCGCCATCGCGGGCAATCGGTTTTCCGGCCAGATGGCATTTCAGAAGCGTACCGACACCGCCATGGCCGACAAAGGCTATCGGCATATCCGGATTGTGATCGGACAGAATGCGCTCGACTGCCGAAACGATACGTGCCTGTGCATCGATTGCACGCTCCCAGCCTCGAAAGCTCTCATGCGGGTTTGCAAAGAACCAGTCGGCTGCTTTTTCGAATTCCGGCGGCGTCAGAAAACCGGTCGCAGACCGATCGTTTTCATGGCTATCCGCGGCGATCATGACCGGAATGTTGTTGCTGGCGGCCAATATTTCGGCCGTCTCTATTGCTTTGGTTTCGTCGCTGGAAACGATACGTCCCAATTGCTTTGCCCAGTCGGAGCGCGCGGCCTGTTCTGCCCGCGCCCGACCAATATCGGAAAGTCCCCACAGTGGCACCGGCACGGCCGGATCGATCCGCACCTGAGGGTGTGTGATATAAAGTGCAAAGCTCACGCGCGTCAGCCGCGTGTGTAAACCCACAACTGGGCAGGCGGAATGTTACGGACGACAAAATCATAGTGCTTGATCTTGTAGCTGCTCGGTTTGGCGATCACTGGAGAGACAGGTCCGTAGGTGATCTGGATGATCGGGCGGCCAGCCGGCATGCGGTTGAGCAGGTCCTCGATCAGCGCGATACGGCGTTCCATCGGAAAGCTGAGAAGCGGAATGGCGGAGATGACGCTATCGAAGATCACGCCATTTTTGTCGCCAAGCGTCTTGTTGAGGTCGAAGGCGTCGCCATTGATGAAGTGAACGCCTTCATAAGTCTTGACCAAATTCTGGTAGAAATCCGTCGAGAACTCAATCGAAACCAGATTTTCAGGCTCGACACCACGCTCAAGGATCGCCTTGGTGATGACGCCTGTACCCGGTCCAAGTTCGAGAACCGGCAGACCGGAAGACGGGTTGATGACGCTTGCCATGCGTTTGGCGGTGATGGAGGAGGTTGGGCAGATCGCGCCGACGCTTTTCGGGCCATCCATCCAGCCCTTGAAGAAACGGATTTCCTCGTCAAACTTGCGGCCGAGCCGTTCCTTCAGGCGTAGTTCCATCCGTACATCTCCTCGCTGTTTCGCAACGTTTTATGTGGGCGCAAATGTCGCCAAAACAAGGCAAAATGTCGCTCGTGGAAAATACCATGAAAAAAAAGCGGCTATTTCTAGCCGCCTTTTAAAGTCCTAGACGCGCATTGGCATCAAGACATAAAGCGCATCGTCGCCTGCGGTATCGCGCACCAGCGTGGGCGAACCGGCATCGGCCAGCATGAAGATGGCATCGTCGCCGGAAAGCTGGGCGGTAATGTCCAGCAGGTATTTGGCATTAAAGCCGATTTCCATAGCGTCGTTTTCGTAGCCGACAGCCACTTCTTCCGTAGCGCTACCCGAATCCGGGTTGTTGACGGTCAGCGTCAGCTGGCCTTCGGAGATCGCCAGTTTCACGGCGCGGCCACGCTCCGAGGAGATGGTCGAAACGCGGTCGACGGCGCGGGTAAAGCTCTGGCAATCGACGCGCATTTCCTTGTCGTTGCCGGTCGGGATGACGCGCTGGTAATCCGGGAAGGTGCCGTCGATCAGCTTCGAGGTCATCAG
>Ga0075364_10001135_pt1 | contig 14210 bp, 13 predicted proteins | sample EndMetdeltDD1764_FD_71517 | JGI IMG/M metagenome (GOLD analysis project Ga0075364, IMG submission 71517) | Populus endosphere microbial communities from Tennessee, USA - Endosphere MetaG P. deltoides DD176-4 | ecosystem: Host-associated > Plants > Roots > Endosphere | place: USA: Tennessee... | reverse complement strand
GGCTACCTGTCCGACGACGACCCCGCGCGCGCGAAACAACCCGTGGCGACCATCGCCGCGCCGGTCTTCGACCACCGGCACCGAGTCGCCTTGATCGTGGGGGTGCATCCACTCCGCGCCCTTACCCGCCGCCAGGTCATGTCCATCGGCAGACGCATCACCCAGGAAACGCAGGCGATTACCAAGGCTCAGCGCGATCGAATGCATTGAGTGTCACGGCGACCAACGAGAAACAGCCCACCAGGAACACGATCTCGGCGACCCCGTGCTCTCCTAACTGCCGCACCGCAGCTTGATACGTGGTTTCCGGCAGCATTCCGCCGCGGTTTAGGGCGGCTGCCATGTCGAAGGCGACGCGTTCGGCGTCGGTCAGGTTGGCGGGCCGTTCACCGGCGACGACGGTGGCGATCTTGTCGCCCGAAAGGCCCGCGCGGCGGGCGAAATACTCGTGGCCATAGATCTCGTACGGGGCGCCGAACTTCGCTGCGGTGACCAGGATGACCAACTGATGAATGCCACCCGGCAGGACGCTGTGCTCCCATAGTGATTTGTTCAAAGCCCATGCGGGCGAGCCAAATTGGGGAAAATGCAGCCAGCCATTGAACGGGCCGATCAGGGCGCCGTCGTGGCGGCGTGCGAGGACTCCGCCAAAGCTGCTGTCGACTACGGCAAGCATGCTCCGGTAGAGCTCCTGCTGCGCGGCAGTCAAACTGGCGGGTGGCAATGGCGGAAGTCTCATCGGATATCCCTCCTGCGGGCGAGCTCTACTCCCAGACAACCGCGACGAGGCCGGCACGTCCACGACTCGCTTCCGACCACTGTTAAGTAGCGCCTCTTACCGCAGGTAGGGCTACTTGAGCTTAAGCTCCCCACATGGAACTGCGGCAACTGCGCTACTTCGTAGCCGTCGCCGAGGAGTTGCACTTCGGCCGCGCCGCCAAGCGGGTACACATCTCCGGACCGGCGCTGTCGCAACAGATCATCGCGCTCGAACGCGACCTTGGGACCGACCTTTTCGTTCGGGATCGACGCAGCGTTGGGCTCAGCGAAGCCGGACGCACCTTGTTGGCAGACGCGCGCAGGATTCTCGCCCTGGCCGACGACGCCAAGCATCGGGTACTCCGCGCGGCCGCGCTCAGCACCCCGCTGCGGTTGGGGTACGTCAGTTGGCTGCCCGATGACATAGCCACGGTGGTCGGCCCCGCGGTTTCGCTGCGCATCGACGAATGGGTCCTGCCGTCGCACGTGCAAGCCGACCGCGTCGCCGAGGGCACGCTCGACATCGCGCTGACATGGGTCACCGCGCGGCAGGCCGAGGAACGTGGACTGACGGCGCGCCTATTGCGCGCCGAGCCGTTGCACGCGGTCCTTCCCGGCGTGAGTTCAGCGGAACCCGTTGCGGCGAAGCAACTCCGGGTCCTGGTCGACGCGGATGAATCGGCGTGGTCGTCATGGAACCGATTCGGCGAAGAGTTCGCCGCCGCCACCGGCGCCCGCGTCGTCAACATCAACGACGGCGGAATCGCCGGCGACGCGTTCTACGTACACGTGCGCCGCATCGGCGCTCCGGTGCTGGCCTCGCCGAAGCGTCACACCGCGGTAACCCCGCCGAGCCTGGGACAGCGTCCCGTCGCCGACCCGGTGCCGCTGTGGACGTGGTCGCTGGTGCACCGCAAGGACGACGACCGGGCCGGCGTGCGTCACGTCGTCGACGCACTGCTGGGGGCCGCTCGCGGCCACGACTGGCTGTCCCCGCCGGCCGGGCCGTGGTGGGCCCCGTCCGACGACCCACACCGAAGCGTCCTCCAATCGGGCCCCGGCCTGCGGTAGGAAGTCTGGTCGAGCACAGGTAGGCGATTAGTCCTGGACGGCGGGCGGTCGGCGCGCTTCAGTCGAATGCATGGCCGATAACTACGTGGTGGACGATCTCGCCGGCTTCGTCGTCGCCGCCGGGCCGGCGGATCTGGCCGGGCGGTCCCGGGCGATGTTGAAGCGCAACGTGTTGGACAGCATCGCCTGTGCGGTCGGTGCTCTCGACGGTGAACTCGTCCCGGCGATCCGCGAGCACGCCGAGCAGTTCAGTGGCCGCCCGACGGCGACACTTGTTGGCGGCGGGCGCGCTTCGGTGGATCAGGCCGCGTTCTTCAACGCGGTGCTGGTGCGCTACCCCGATCTGCTCGACACCTATCTGACCCCGGGCGGGCTGTGCCATCCCGCGGACAACTTCGGTGCGATTCTGGCCGTGGCCGAGCACGTCGACGCCAGCGGCGCGGATTTCCTGCTGGCCCTTGCCGTCGCCTACGAGGTGCAGTGCCGGTTCAGCGCCCAAGTTCCCGTCATGGCACGGGGACTCAATCACGCTCTGCAGCTGGCGATGTCGGTGGCGGCGGGTGCGGCGAAGCTGCTCGGCCTCGACGCCGAGCGGACCGCCAGCGCGATAACGGCCTCCGCGGCCGACAACGTCTCGCTCGCGACCGTGCACGCCGAGCCGGTTTCGAATTGGAAAGGCATCTCACCCGCGATCACCGGCATGCGCGCGGTCTACACGACGATGCTGGCCAATCGCGGCCTCACCGGACCCAAATCGCTGTTCGAGGGTCCGCACGGGTTGGTCCAGCTGTTCGACCAGCAGATCGATTTTCACACCGCCGAGCGCGGGCTCACCGCCGTCGAACAGACCTACCTCAAGCGGTACTGCTCACTGATCCACGGGCAGATCATCATCGACACCGTCCTGTCGATCCGCGACGCCAACGATCTTCGCGGCTCGGACGTCGAGCGGGTCAGCCTCGAGGTCTTCCAGGGCGCCTATGACTTCGCCGGTGGGGGAGCGTACGGCGACAAGGACCGACCGTGGACCAAGGAGCAGGCCGACTACAACCTGAAGTACCTGAGCGCGGTCGCGCTGCTCGACGGCGCCGTGGGTCCCGAACAGCTTGAGACCGAACGCGTGCAGCGCAGCGATGTCCAGGACCTGCTCACGCGGGTCGACGTCAAGCCGGCGGCCGACCTGACCGCGGAGTATCCGCAACGCACGGCGGCCCGGGTGCATGTGGTGACGCGCGACGGACGCGAATTCAGCCGCGAGGAATCCGATTACGAGGGGTCGCCCACCCGGCCCCTGTCCTGGGAGCGCGTCGTGGAGAAATTTCATTGGCTCGCCGAACCTTTCGGCCGCGAACGGCTTCGCAACGACATCGTCGCGGCGGTCGAGCACCTCGACGAGATCGCCGTCGCCGAGCTTGCCGGGCTGCTCGGTGCCGTAAGCCCGATACCCCAACGTCCCCGCACCAGGCTTGGATTTTGAAAAATTCTGCGAGAATTGGCCGCGCATCCCGTGACCGAAGGAGCGCAAATGGCCAAGGACAAAAAGCACATCCACAACCGGTGGGAGTTGGCCACCTGCGCGGTGGCGGGACACGTCACCTACGCACCCGACGAAGAGGCGCTCACCAAACGGCTCAGCGGCGACACCGGGCTGGGTGAAGTGTGGCGCTGCCTGCGGTGCGGAGACTTCGCGCTCGGCGAGCCACACGGGCGCGGCCATGCCGACCATGCGCCGATGATCATGCGCGGCAAGGCTTTACGTCAGGCCATCGTCATTCGTGCCCTCGCGGTGGAGCGCCTGTTCCGGGCGCTCGTGTTGGTGCTCGCGTCCTACGCGGTGTGGAAATTCCGTGGTGCGCGCGGGGCGATCCAAGCCACCCTCGACCGCGACCTGCCGGTCTTCCGCACCGCCGGATTCAAGGTCGATCAGATGTCGGCGATCCACGAGCTGGAAAAGGCGTTGTCCGCCAAGCCATCCACGTTGGCGTTGATCACCATCATGCTGGCCGCATACGCGGTGCTGCAGGTGGTCGAGGGTGTCGGCCTGTGGCTGCTGAAACGCTGGGGCGAGTATTTCGCGGTGGTGGCCACCTCGATCTTCCTGCCGCTGGAGATCTATGACCTGTCCAAAGGCATCACGATGACCCGCGTGGTCACCTTCACCATCAACGTCGCCGCCGTCATCTACCTGCTGGTCTCGAAACGGCTGTTCGGCCTGCGTGGTGGGCGCAAGGCCTACGAGGAGGAACGACGCGGCGAGCAGCTCCTCGACGTCGAGCGCGCCGCCATGACGGCCTGATACACTGCCGGACAAGGGGTTTCGCTCAGTCACTGTGACGGTATCGTCTCTACGACCCGGATGTGTCTTACGCCACAAGCAGGCTTTTCGTGCCGTTAACCCCGGCGCGGCGGGCTAGTAAAGCAGCCAGGGTGAGATTCAATCAGGCAACTACCTGTTGCCGCACTGACGAAGGACTGAAGCCGTGTCAACACTGCCCACCAGGTTCAGCCAGGGCGCTACCAACGGCGACGTCGTCGCGCCGATCAAGGCGCGTGCCCATGGCGCATTGCACGCCATGCTGAGAAGAAGGCAGCGCCCACGCGACACCGACCCGCGGCTCATGCAGCGAGGCGCTGAGCGCTGTTGACCCATGCTTGGATAGCGGTATGGCCGACACGGAAGAACGGATCGTCAGCGCAACGCGCGTCGTCTCAGCCAGCGCCGAGAGGATCTTCGAACTCATCGCCGACCCCTCCCGCCAGCCCAGCTGGGACGGCAACAACAACCTCGCGTCTGCCGCCCCGGGGCAGCGCGTGCACCGGGCCGGCGACGTGTTCACCACGACGTTGACCGGAGGTGCCGTTCGGGAAAACCACGTCGTGGAATTCATCGAGGGCAGCCAGATCGCCTGGCGCCCAGCCGAACCCAGAAAGCAACCGCCCGGCCACCTGTGGCGTTGGAAGCTCGAGCCGGTGAATGACTCCCTCACCAGGGTGACCCACACCTACGATTGGACGGCGCTGACCGACAACGCCCGCCTGGTTCGCGCTCGTGCGACGACGGCCGACATGTTGCGGGCGTCGATCGACCGGCTCGCCGCTCTCGCACAGGCACCCGACTAAGGGTAGGGATCCCACCGCGGTTGGCGGTACGGTCACCGTATGGCTCTTCCATCACCAGCGAACGACCGCGCGGCCATTGTCACGGGTGCCTCGTCAGGCATCGGCGAAGAATTCGCCCGGATACTTTCCCAGCGCGGCCATCAGGTCGTGTTGATTGCCCGCAGCGCCGGGCGCCTCGAAGAGATCGCGGGGCGGTTGGGCGAGGGAGCGCACCCGCTGCCCGCGGACCTCTCCGACCGCAACGACCGAGCGAGCCTGCCGGACCGGGTGGCCGCCCTCGGTCTGGTCCCGGACATTCTGGTCAACAACGCCGGGCTGTCGACCACCGGCGTCGTCGCGAAATCGGAACCGGAGAAGGAACTTAACCTGATCGAAGTCGACGTGGCCGCGGTGGTCGACCTGTGCAGCAGGTTGCTGCCGGGAATGGTCGAGCGGAAGCGGGGCGCCGTGCTGAACGTGGCGTCGACGGCTGCGTTCCAACCCTTACCGGGCCAAGCGGCCTACGGCGCCGCCAAGGCGTTCGTGCTGTCTTACACCCACAGCCTGCGAGGTGAACTGCGTGGCACCGGCGTGACTGCGACCGCGCTGTGTCCGGGCCCGGTGGACACCGGATTCGGCGAGGCGGCCGGGTTTTCCAAGGAGGAGGCGGAATCGGCGCTGCCGCGGGTGATGTGGGTTCCCGCCGATCAGGTGGCGCAGGCCGGAATCGACGGCCTGGCAGCTGGGAAGGCCGTGGTGATCCCCGGGCGGGTCAACCGGGTCGCCGCATCCCTTTCCCGGATCGCGCCGCCCGAGCTGCTGTTGCCATTCCTGGCCCGCAACCACCCTGCCCTGAAACGTGATTGAGTGGCTCAGGCGCGAAATAGCATGGCGCCGAACATGACAGCCATCCCTGCGGCCATCGCCGCCTGGCCCCCACTGCCCAGCGAACTGCGCCACAGATGCGGCACTCGGTTCCGGCGCTCCGCGAAAAACCGGTAAATCCAGAAGACAGCGACGGCGGCGAAAGCGACGGCACAGAACCAGTTGATTGCGGCGACCCAACCCGGCGACCCGCTTTCCGGTGCGTCCATCCCGGCCATGTCCATGTCCATGTCCATGCCGTGCATCGGCATATCCGATGACATGTGGTGATCGGCGCCTGATCCCCCGGGCAGGAGATGACCGTTCATGCCGGCGAGCATCCAGGCCATCGTCACCATCGTGACGGCGTGATATCCGCACACGGCGTGCTGAGCGATTCCCCGGGCGCTCACCACGGCCGTGGCCACGAACCACACGGCGGCCAGGAGGAAGAACACGGTGGGTCCGGTGTGAGCCAATCGCATGCCCACCGGCCAGACCATCACCGCCATCGCGATGGCCATCACCAATCGCAATCCGTCGCTGACGACCAGGATCCAGGATCGGCGGTCGGTGACGATCGCGAAGCCGGCCTCGACGCCACTCAGCGCGGAAAGGCAGCTAACGATCGAACGCAGCAGCAGGTCGTTGATCACGTGGAAGTTCAGAACTGTCTGGCCGGTACTTGTTCTCGGGCCAGGGCGTAGAGCCGCCACTGGCCCGGCACGCCTTTGAGGTCGCGTTCACCGCGCTCGGCGAACCTGTGCCGCGACCCGGTCACGATGTCGCGCACCGTCGAAGACACCAGCACCTCGCTGGGGCCCGCCAGCGCCGAGACGCGGGCGCCGATGTGCACGGCCATGCCGGCAACGTCGTTCCCGCGCACTTCCACCTCGCCCGCGTGAATACCGACCCGCACTTCGATGCCGAGCACCTGGACCGCGTCGACGAGTTCGTCGGCGCACCCGAGCGCGGCGCTGGGGCTGCTGAACGTCGCGACGAAACCGTCGCCGGCCGTGTTGACTTCGCGACCGCCGAAGCGCTGGATTTCGTGGCGCACGATGGTGTCGTGGTTGTCGAGCAGGTCCCGCCACCGGTGGTCGCCGAGCTCGGCGGCGCGCTGGGTGGAGCCGACGATGTCGGTGAACACGATCGTGGTGAGCAGGCGCTCGGCGTCGGCGCCGCCCCGCACGCCGGTGATGAACTCTTCGATCTCGTCGAGCATCGGTCCGGTGTTGCCTACCCAGTACAGGTTGTCGTCGCCGGGTAGCGCGACGAAGCGTGATCCGGCGATGTGCTCGGCGAGATATTCACCGTGCGCCACCGGAGTGAAGGTCGAGTCGGCACGATGCAGGACCAGCGTGGGCGCCGTGATGCGCGGCAACGTGTCTCGCACATCCGCATGCCGGATTGTCTTGATCATCGCGAGGGCCATGCTGGGCGAGGCGGCCCGGTTGCCGGCCATATCCCACCACGCGCGGAACGCGTCATCGCGGGCGACGCTGGGAGCGATCAAGGCCAGCATGTCAAAGCCCTGCTCGACGGCATCCGGGTCGACCAAGAGGGTCGGCTCTGGGTCGAGGGTGTCCATGATGGCGCCGATCGGGTAGTCCGGCGCATACAAGGCACGGGCCCCGCCGTTGATGATCACCAGGCTGTTCACCCGCTCGGGGTAGTCGGCGGCGAGAATGAGTCCGGTCGCCGCGGTGAAGCCCGGGGCCAGGATGGTCGCCCGCTCGGATCCCACGGCGTTCATGACCGAGATGACGTCCTTCGCCCAGAACTTCGGCCCGATCACATCCACCGAGGGAACCCGCGACGACAGGCCGATCCCACGCTGGTCGAGCCGAATTACCCGGGCAAAGGTCGCCAGCCGCCGGTGAAAGCGGTACATCGACGGTTCAGTGTCGATCGTGTCGATCGGGATGGACGGCCCGGGTAGCACAACGAGGTCGACCGGACCATCGCCGAAGACTTGATAGGCGATGTCCGTCTCACCACAACTGGCATACCGGGTCCGCGGAGCCCCAGCCATTGCTACAGGCTATTTCAGGGCACCGACAAACTCGAGGCCACGTCGAACAGCCGCTAGCGACCGGCTTGGCCGATGATCGGGACGAGATAGCGGGCAGCGTACGCGCGAACGGCCACCGGATCCGATGTGTCGAGGCGGTCGGTGGGAAACACGATGATGCCAAGGGCGACGCGCAGCAGGATGTCGGCGATGTTGGCCAGGTCGGGATCGGGCAGGTCGGCCCCGCAGCGGCGCAGGGTGTGGGCGATTCCGTCGGCAAATCGGCCGATCGGGAAGACATGTGACCGCGAGAAAAGCCCGAACAACTCGGGTTCGCTGTCCACGATCCGTGAATACAGGCGCGAGTCGTGGACGAGGCGCACGCCCAGCGCGAACGCCTCGATCACGGCCTCTTGCGGGTCGCGGCCCCTGGTCGCCTCATCCAGCGTGGTGAAGAAGAGTTCGGCCTCGCGCCGCACCACCTTTTCGAACAGGTCGTCTTTGGTGGGAAAGCGCCGGTAGATGGTGCTGCGGCTGACCCCGGCGCGGGCGGCCACGTCTTCGATGTTGGCGCGGCGCACGCCGTAGGTCTCGAAGACCGCTCGGGCCGTATCCAGGATCGTGCGATCGAGCTCGCTGATGGGCTCGGCTGTGTTGGAAACCGTCACCGACTGGATCATTGGGCGCCTCGCTTGCTATCTTGAAACAAAGATACCGTTTTGTGTCACTGCTTCACAAGTGCACATGGGGAGGTGGCATGACAACGCAGAAGGACGAGCTCGCCCGGCCGGACGCCGGCGCCCGTTTCGACACCGGGGTCCGCGAGGCGGTGCCGATGCCGGTCGACGACGACATCGACGACGCCGCGCGGCTCGGGCCCGACTCGTTGATCTGGAAGTTCTACGGGGACAACCGCACGCAATTCTTCGGGTTCCAGCGCGTCGCCGGTGTCGAGAACTGCATCGAGCAGCTCGGCCAGGGCGTGCTCGACCACTCGGTCATCTTCAGCGACACGCTGGGCCGGGGCCAGCGCACCGTGCCGCCCCTGATGAAGACGGTCTACTCCGACGATCCGCATGGTTGGGGCCGCAAGGTGCGTGACTTCCACAAGCCGATCAAGGGCACCATCAGCGACGGCTCCAGGTATCACGCGCTGAATCCGGAGTTGTTCTACTGGGCGCATGCCACCTTCGTCGACCAGGTCATCTACACCACAGACACGTTCATCCGGCGGCTCTCCGAAGCCGAGAAGGAGCAGATCTTCGAGGAAGGCAAGATCTGGTACCGCCTGTATGGGGTCAGCGACCGCGGCCAGCCCCAGACGTATGACGACTTCGTCGCCTACTGGGACGACATGGTGGAGCGCTTCGTCCCGCACAAGACTGTCCTCTACGGCACCGGTTACATCCGGAAGGGGATACCGGGCCCGCGCCGGGTGCCCAAGTCGATCTGGCGATTCTTGTCGGCGCCGCTGAATGCCTACACCCGGCTGGTTCTTGTCGGGACCATGCCGCCACAGATGCGGGCCGTGTGCGACCTGACGTGGGATGCCAAGAAGGAGAGGCGATTTCAGCGGTTCGCCGCCGTCATGCGCGCGTTGAATCCGCTGATCAACCGGCTGCCGGTCTGGTGCGTCTACGTGCCCTGGGCGGCCAGGGCATGGCGCCGCGCGGGCGTCGACCCGCGACGGCTGCACAACCGCGCCCCGGCCGCCTAACCGCGCCGCGGCCGCGTGAGGCTGGTACGTCGATGTCAACGGCCGGCCGCGAAAACCGCGCGGTCGCAGAGAATTCAACCTATGTACACCCAGCGAGCGGGGCAAGCGTGGCGGGCAAGTACCGGCATGCGACAGGATCGATGGCATGGTCTCTGTTGACTTTTCGCTCCTGGAGGTCCCCAGGCCGTTACCCGTCGATGAGCCCGAGGCCTACCTGCGCGCCGCGATCGCCTGGCACTTCGGCGAGGACACCGGCAGCGCGTTCTGGTTGCGTGCCGCCAAAACGCTGGACTTCAACCCGTTGACCGACATCAAGTCCTTCACGGATCTGCGCCTGTTTCCCAACCTCGTCAATGAGCTGCGCGGTGCGCCGATCGAGGATCTCATTCCGCAGGGCTATGGATCGCCCCCGCCGGTGCCTCAGATCTTTGAGTCCGGCGGCACCACCGGCGCCCCCAAACGGACGGTGCAGATGCCCGATTGGGTGGAGCAGGTCATCCAGTGGCAAACAGAGGATTTCGCGACGGGCGGCTTTCTGCCGGGCCGAGGCTTCCTGTGCCTGATGCCGAGCGGCCCGCATGGTGTGGGCTACTTTTCGCGTCTGGTCTCCGAGCGGCTGGGCTCGGTGTTCCACGCCGTCGACATCGATCCGCGCTGGGTCAAAAAGATTGCCGCACAACGGAAAGGCACGGCCGCAGCGGAAGTCGCGGCATACATCGACCACATCGTCGAACAGGCCGCGTTCGTGCTGAAGACGCAGAATGTGGCGAATCTGCACACGACCCCGCCGCTGCTCGAGGCGATTGCCCGCGACGACAACTTGGTGGATTTGATCAACGCCAAGATTCGCTACCTGTTGCTCAGCGGTGCGCACGTCGACGCCGACACCCTCGACGTGTTGCGCGAGGTCTTCCCGAACACGACGATCACGATGGCCTTCGGCAGCACCATGATCCTCTCGCAGGCGGTGACCCAAAAGGCCGACGACGGTGACGAATTCGTCTTCCACCCGCGAACCCCGTACGTCGTCTTCTGGGTGGTCGATCCCGAAACGGGCGAGCAGGTGCCCTACGGGCAGTTGGGTCAGGTGGTGATGAACCACATCAGCAAGGGCATGTTCATACCCAACAACCTGGAACGCGACTGTGCCATCCGAATGCCCGGTCCCGCGGCACAATTGAGCGATTCGGTGAGCGCGGTGCGGCCGGTGAGTACCTTCGAGGGCGAGGCCGTTATCGAAGGCGTGTACTAGTCATGTACATCGACGCGCTCGGGTCAGCGGGCGAACACCGGACCCACAACCGCGAAATAGTCACCAGCACATCGGGTGTGCCCGTCGCCGAATTGAGCATCGTGCCGCCGTTGTACATCTCGCGCACGATCAGCGCGCAACGCAAGGCCGGGCCGCTGCCCGTCGCCCAGCGCGAAGCGGCGCTGGCCAAGGCCGCCGACACCTTCGCCACCGGCGTGATCGCGGGACTGGACTTCGACGCCTATGTCGGCCTGGCCAGCCAGATTTCGGGGTTGCCGATCGCGGTGACCCGAGCCGGGGCGCGCGACGTGACCGACGCCGTCGCTACGGCATTCGATGCCGTGCGGCCGGCCCGGCCCGCGGGCGCGGCCCTCGATTGGCGCGACGAGCGCACCCGCGACGGAAGCGCGGTGTGGGCGCGGCGCGGGGAGGTGTTCGCGGTGCACGCCGCCGGCAACGGCCCCGGCGTGCACCGCCTGTGGCCGCAGGCGCTGGCACTGGGCTACCGGGTGGCGGTGCGGCCGTCGCGCCGCGAGCCCCTGACCGCGCACCGGTTGGTGAATGCCCTGCGCGAGTCGGGATTTCGCGCCGAGGACGCGGCATATCTGCCGACCGATCACGGCGGCGCCGACGAGCTCGTCCGGTCGGCCGATCTTGCGATGGTCTACGGGGGTCAGGACGTCGTCGACAAATACGCCGGCGATCCGAGAGTGGTGGTCAACGGACCGGGACGCGCGAAAATCCTCATCACCGCGGACCGGGATTGGCGTGAATACCTCGACACCATCGTCGACTCGATCGCCAACCTGGGCGGGATGGCGTGCGTCAACACCACCGCCGTGCTCTACGAGGGCGACTCCGCTCCCCTGGCCCGGGCGATCGCCGAACGGTTGGCGACGCTCGAGCCGCTCCCCACCGAGGACGAGCGAGCGATCCTGCCCACCCAGCCCATCGAGAAGGCACGCGCCCTGGCCAAGTATCTGGCTGCCCGGGCCGCGGGGACGACCCCCCTGCTCGGCGCCGATCAGATGGTCGCCACGCTGGGTGACGGTCGTGCCGCGCTGCGTCCCGCCGTGCATCTGATGGCCGAACCCGGCTCGGGCCAGCTCACCGACAAACTCAACACCGAGCTGCCGTTCCCCTGCGTGTGGGTGTCGCCTTGGTCGCGCGCCGCGGGACTGGAATCGCTGCGGCATTCCCTGGTCATCACCGCGATCACCGGCGACGAGACGCTGATCGACGCGCTGCTCGCCGAGCCCACCGTGAGCAACGTCTATTGGGGTCGCCACCCGACCTATTGGGCAAGGCCGGAAATCCCGCACGACGGGTACCTGGCGGATGTCCTGATGCGCAACAAGGGGTTCGTCCGCGACTGAGCCTGCCTTGTGTAGTTTGCTAATCGAGGACCGCGGGAAAAGTTGGAGCGACTCCAGGCCCAGGCAAGCGAAGGTGAACGTGATAGCACAGGTCTTGCAAAAGGTCACAGACAGAGTGGCCAACCCCGCGCGGATATCGGATCCCGAACGGCTGCGCCGCGCGGTGTCCGGCAAGACGGTACTGGTCACCGGCGCCTCTTACGGAATCGGCGAGGCAAGCGCGCGCAAACTGGCCGCGGCTGGCGCGACCGTGTTGACCGTGGCCCGATCCGCCGAAAGGCTCGAGGACCTCGCGGCGTCGATCAACGCCGGCGGGGGACGAGCCGTCGCCTACCCGACCGACCTCACCGACGAGGCCGCCATCAGCGACCTGACCAAACAGATCACCGAGGACCATGGGCCGGTGGACATCGTGGTGAGCAATGCGGGCAAGTCGTTGCGCCGCTCGCTGCATCACCAGTACGACCGGCCGCACGACTTTCAGCGCACCATCGACATCAACTATCTGGGGCCGATCTGGCTGCTCCTGGGGCTCTTGCCGGCGATGCGGGAGGCCGGCCGGGGGCACATCGTCAACGTGTCGAGCGTCGGTGTGCGTGTGGTGCCCGGTCCGCAGTGGGGCGCCTACCAGGCGTCCAAGGGGGCGTTCGATCGCTGGCTGCGCAGCGTGGCACCGGAACTGGATGCTGACGGCGTGGACGTCACGACGGTCTACTTCGCCCTGGTGCGCACCCGGATGATCGAGCCCACCCCCTTGCTGGGCCGGCTGCCGGGGTTGACTCCGGACGAGGCCGGCGACGCCATCGCGCAGGCCGTCATCGAACGGCCCCGCACGAACGCGCCGCCCTGGGTGTTCCCCGCCGAGCTGGCCTCGGTGCTGCTCGCCGGGCCGGCGGATCGCGCCGCCCGGCTGTGGCACCGCCGGTTCTTCGACAAACAGGGCGCCTGACGATGGCTACCGGCAGCGCCACTGGCAGCTTGGTGAGCACCGCCGCGCGGGCCCTGCTGTTTTCGGGCCTGCTCGGTCCGCCCACCCCGGCCGCGGTGTTGCGGCTGCTGCGCGAGGCATATCGCGGTGGCACGAACCTCTATACCCTGCTGGCGATCGCGGCTGCGCGCTGGCCGGACCGCACGGCCATCATCGACGACGACGGCGCGCTGAGCTACCGCGAGGTGCAGGCGATGACCGAAGCGCTCGCCCACGAGCTCGCCGGCGCCGGTGTCGAACCCGGCCACGCGATAGGCATCATGTGCCGCAACGGGCGCAACTTCATCGCGGCGGTGTTCGCGACGGCACTGGTGGGCGCCGACCTGGTGCTGGTGAATACGGAGTTTCGCACCAATGCGCTTGCGGGCGCGCTAGATTCGCATGGGATCCGCACGATGTTCTGCGACGACGAATTCGCCGGCTCGATCCGCGAAACGGTGGACGACGTCCGGGTCATTGATCCCCAGGCCGTACGGGCGCAGCCTGATGCCGCACGGCCCAAGGTCGCGCCGTCGGGCCGGATGATCCTGTTGACCTCGGGCACAACGGGTGTGCCCAAGGGGGTGCCCCGCACGCCCCAGATAAGTTCTGGCCTGGGTGTGGGCGTGACGATTCTGGAGCGCACCCGGCTGCGCGTCGGTTCCCGAATTGCCTTGGCGGTACCCATGTTTCACGGGTTGGGGTTCGGCATCCTGATGCTCGCAGTGAGCCTGGGCGGCACGATACTGACCCATCGCCGCTTCGACGCCGAGGCCACGCTCGCGCAGGCCTCGCTGCAGCGTGCGGACGCGATGAGCGCCGTGCCGATCATGCTGGCCCGCATGCTGGACCTGCCGCAGCGGGTGCGAGCCCGAAATCCTTTGCCGTGCTTAAAGGTCGTGATCTCCAGCGGTGACCGGCTCGATCCCAGCCTGGCGCGACGATTCATGGATGCCTACGGCGACGTGCTGTACAACCTCTACGGCTCCACCGAGGTCGGCATCGGCTCCCTGGCGACACCGGCCGAGATGCGGCGTTCCCCGGAGACGGTGGGCAGGCCCGTCGTCGGCTGCCCGGTGCGCATCTTCGAC
>Ga0075364_10001134_pt1 | contig 14211 bp, 10 predicted proteins | sample EndMetdeltDD1764_FD_71517 | JGI IMG/M metagenome (GOLD analysis project Ga0075364, IMG submission 71517) | Populus endosphere microbial communities from Tennessee, USA - Endosphere MetaG P. deltoides DD176-4 | ecosystem: Host-associated > Plants > Roots > Endosphere | place: USA: Tennessee... | reverse complement strand
CGGCCGCGCGGCCGCAGCGGGCGAGCAGGTCGGCCCGGATGGCATGGAAGAGGTGGTAGCGATCGAGCTCGAGCCGCTCGACGGCCGCGAGCGCCGCGCCGGGCCCTTCGACTTCCCCCAGCGCGACGGCGCGGTTCAGCGCGACGATCGGCGTCGGCGTGAGCGCGTACAACTGATCGTAGAGCTGCAGGATCGACAGCCAGTCGGTGCTCGCGGCAGTGGCGGCGTCGCTGTGCACCGCGTTGATGGCCGCCTGGATTTGGTACGGTCCCGGACGGTTCAGCCGCAGGCAGCGCCGGACGATCGCCTGCCCTTCTCCGGCGAGCGCGCGATCCCACAGGCGGCGGTCCTGCTCGGCCAGCGGCACCAGCTCGCCATCGATCGTCGTCCGCGCGTCGCGCCGCGACTGGATCAGCAGCATGAGCGCGAGCAGCCCTGCCGTTTCTGGATCGCGCGGCAGCAGCGCCGCAAGAAGCCGCCCGAGACGGATGGCCTCCACGCACAGGTCCTCGCGCATCAGCCGATCGCCTTCGCTGGCGGTATAGCCCTCGTTGAAGATCAGGTAGACGACGGCGAGCACGGTGCGGAGACGGGCCGGCAGATCGTCTTCCCCCGGCACGCGGTACGGGATGCCGGCGTCGCGAATCTTCGCCTTCGCCCTCACGAGCCGCTGCGCCATCGTGCCCTCGGGCACCAGGAAGGCGCGCGCGATCTCGGCCGTCGTGAGACCGCCCAGCAGACGAAGGGTCAGCGCCACCTGCGCGGGCACCGCCAGCGCGGGGTGGCAGCACGTGAAGATGAGGCGCAGGCGATCGTCTTCCACGGCACTGTCCTCCGGCGCCTCCGCGGCGAACATCAGCGCGGCCTGCGCATGCCGATCGTCGCGCGAGGCCTCGCGCCGCAGGCGATCGATCGCGCGGTTGCGCGCCGTCGCGATGATCCAGCCGGCCGGACTCGGCGGCACGCCCGTGCGCGGCCAGCGCTCGAGCGCGGCCGCGAAGGCGTCCTGCACGGCTTCCTCCGCCAGGCTGATGTCGCGGAACGACCGGACGAGGATCGCGACGGCGCGGCCGTATTCCTCGCGGAAGACGCGGGCAACGTCCATCAGGCGTGCTTCGTCTGCAGCGGACGGACTTCGACCGGAGTCGTCGTCGCGCGCGACAGCTTCTCGCCCCACTTCAGCGCCTCGTCGAGGTCGCGCGCCTTGACGATGCAGATGCCGCCGATCTGTTCCTTCGACTCGACGAACGGGCCGTCGGTCGTGAGCACCTCGCCCTGCGTCGCATGCACCACGGTCGCGGTGTGAGGCGGGTGCAGCCCCCCGGCGAAGACCCATACGCCGGCGGCCTGCATCTCGCCGTTCACGGCGGCGACGTCCTTCATGATCTGGTCGAGCGCGGCCGGCGGCGGCTGGGTGGAGCCGGCCGGATAACAGACGCTGAGCAGGTACTGATTCATCGCATCTCCCTTTCAGCTTCCAGACGAACGGCCCCCGCCTGGATCGACACTACCGCGTCCACAGTTCGCTCAGCGGCACGGCCAGGACGCGGGGATCGCCGGTCGGCAGGAGGCTCGTTCCGCCGTAGAGCACGATGCCCTGCTGGAAGTGACGGCCGGCGGCCGCGGCGAGCCGCCGCAGGCCCTGGCCGTCGCCACTGGTCAGCGTGGCGCCGGCCTTCACTTCCACGCCCCATACCTTGCGTCCGCGGGCGATGACGACGTCGACTTCGACCTGATCCTTGTCGCGGTAGTGACAGAAGGTCACATCGGCGCCGGCGGCCGCGGCCTGCGCCATCAGCTGCTGCAGCACGAACGACTCGAGGATGTGCCCGAACTGCTCGCGCTCGGTCAGCCAGTCGTTGCCGGTCAACCCGATCAGGGCCGCGGCCACGCCGCTGTCCACCACGTGCACCTTGGGCGCCTTCACGAGGCGGCGCTCCGGACTCGCATGCCAGCCGGGCACGAGGCGGACGAGGAACAGGCGCTCGAGCGCGGCGAGGTGGTTGTCGACGGTCTCGCGGCGAATCCCGAGATGCTTGGAGACGGCGTTCACGTTGAGCAGCTGCGCCGTCTGGTGCGCGAGCATCGTCAGGAGCGATTTCAGGTGGCCGAGGTTCCTGAGCGTCGCGACGTCCCGCGCGTCGCGCTCGATGAGCGCCTCCACGTAGGCGCGGTGCCATTGCCGCAGCCGTGACGCGGGACGACGGGCGGCTTCGGGAAAGCCGCCTTCCAGCAGACGCTGCGCCAGGCCCTGCGGGGCCGGCGCGGCCGTCTGGACGCGAGGCTTCAGCGATCCCGCCAGCAGGTGCTCCAGGAACCGGCCGGGACGGCGCGACTTCTCCGCTTCGGTGAGCGGGTGGAGCCGCACGATCTCCATCCGCCCCGCGAGCGACTCGCTGACGGCGGGCAGCAGCAGCAGGTCGGCTGACCCCGTCAGCAGGAACCGGCCGGGACGGCGATCGCGATCCACCGCCATCTTGATCGCGGTGAGCAGCGCCGGCACGCGCTGGATCTCGTCGAGCGTCACGGCGGCGGGCAGGCCGGCCACGAACGCGCCCGGATCCGCGACGGCCGCCGCGGCGAGCCACGCGTCGTCGAACGTGACGTAGGGCCGCCTGGGCGCCTGCCGCCGCGCCAGCGCGGACTTGCCGCACTGCCGCGGCCCGAGGAGGCAGACGACCGGCGCGTGCTGGAGCGCGCGGCCCAGCGCCGCGCCGGCCTGCCGCGGCAGCCACCGGCGGTCGTCGTCCATTTGCCTATTATATGAGCGTCCGGATTACTATTTGGTGAGCGTCCATTTGCCTATTTCGCTGGCGTCCGGATGCCTGGTTGGCGGGTCCGGGTATTCTTACCCGATGCGTTCCATCGTCCTCCTGACGCTCGCGCTGCCGGCGCTGGCGGGGGCCGCCGCCGCCCAGGATCCCGACCCCGGCCGCCGGACCTTCGAGGCCCGCTGCGGCCGCTGCCACGGCGCCGACGGCATGGGCTCCGAAATGGGGCCGGCGATCCTCCAGCGCCTGAAGGCGCGCGACGACGCGCAGCTGAGCGCGCTGATCCGCGACGGCATGCCGCTCCGGGGCATGCCGCCCAACCCGATGCCGGGCGCCGAGCTCACGGCGCTCGTCCGCTTCCTGCGCACCATCGAGCGCGATCCGGAGCCCGCGGCCGCGCCGCGGACGTTCCGTACGGCAACCGGCGGCACCATCGAAGGATCCGTGATCGGCGAGGGCTTCGACGACGTGCAGATCCGGACGGCCGACGGACGCGTGCGCCTGCTGCGCCGCGCCGGCGATCGCGTGCGCGAGGTCACCTCCGACACGCCGTGGCCCGCCTACAACGGCGATCCGCGCGGCAACCGCTACACCACGCTGACCCAGATCGATCCCGGCAACGTCTCGCGGCTCGCGCCGCGCTGGATGTTCACGCTGCCCAACACCGGCGGACTCCAGGTCACCCCCGTCGTCGCCGACGGCCTGATGTACGTCACCGCCGTCAACGAGATCTACGCGCTCGACGCCGGCAGCGGGCGCCAGATCTGGCACTTCCAGCGCCCGCGGACGCCGGGAGCGGCGGCGTGGGCCAACCGCGGCGTGGCCATCGCGGGCGACCGCGTGTTCTTCGAAACCGACGACGCGCGCCTGCTGGCGCTGAACCGGTGGAGCGGCGTGCTCGCCTGGGACGCGCCGCTCGCGGACGTGAAGGACAACTACTTCGCCTCGTCGGCGCCGCTCGTGACCGGCAACCTCGTGATCGCCGGCGTCGCCGGCGGCGAGCACGGCGCCAACGGCTTCGTCGCCGCGCACGATCAGGACACCGGCAGGCAGGTGTGGCGGTTCTGGACGGTGCCGAAGCCGGGCGAGCCCGGATCCGAGACGTGGAAGGGCACGAGCCCGCCCGATCATCGCGGCGCCGCCACGTGGTTCACCGGCAGCTACGATCCGGATCTCGATCTCGTCTACTGGCCGGTCGGAAACCCGAGCCGCGAATACAACGGCGACGATCGCGACGGCGACAACCTCTACGCCAACAGCCTCGTCGCGCTCGAGCGCAAGACGGGACGGCTGCGGTGGCACTACCAGTTCACGCCGCACGATCTGTGGGACTGGGACGCGACGCAGACGTCGGTGATCGCCGACGCCGACTGGCAGGGTCGGCCGCGCACGCTGCTGCTGCACGCGAGCCGCAACGGCTTCTTCTACGTGTTCGATCGCGCCGACGGCACGCTGCTGCTCGCCAGGCCGTTCGTCCGCAATCTCACGTGGGCGAGCGGCATCGGCGCAGACGGACGCCCCCTCCGCGCCGCGGGGCAGGAGCCGTCGGCCGCCGGCACGAAGGTGTGTCCCTCGCAGGACGGCGCCACCAACTGGTTCTCGCCGTCCTACAACCCGGCCACGGGGCTCTATTACCTGCAGACGTTCGAGAAGTGCAGCATCTATACGAAGGCCGACGGCGACGTCTGGGAGCGGGGCAAGCAGTATCTGGGCGGCTCGCAGCGGACCGCGCCCGATCCCGTACCGCAGCGCGTGTTGAAGGCGATCGACATCCGCACCGGCACGGTCCGATGGGAGCTGCCGCAGCCGGGGCGCGCCGAGTCATGGGGCGGCACGCTCGCGACCGCGACCGGTCTCGTCATCTTCGGCGCGGAAGGCGGCGCGCTCATGGCGGCCGACGCGAGAACCGGCGCGCCACTCTGGAGCTTCGCGACCAACGCCGGCTGGAAGGCGTCGCCGATGACCTACGCGTTCGACGGACGGCAGTACATCGCGGTGGCCGCGGGCTCGACGATCATCGCGTTCGGTCTGCCCTAGGCCCGTATTCCGCCTGAAGGCGGAAGCTACGGAGATACGGAAACAGCCTGGGCCTTCACTTCGATGCGCCCGTCGCGCTCGCGGACGTCGTAGCGCGGCTGATCGTGCGTGGACGGCCCGTTGAGCACGCGGCCGTCCTCGAGGCGGAACTCCGAGGCGTGCCAGGGACAGACGACCGAGCCGTCCTTCAGGGTGCCTTCCGACAGCGGACCGCCCAGATGCGCGCACGCGTGCGCGAGGGCGTGGAGCGTGCCGTGCTGCCGCACCAGCAGCACGTGCGCCTCTCCGGCGCGGACGCACATCATCGCGTTGTCGGCCAGCTCGTCGCTGCCAGCGACCGCGAGAAAACCGTCGGGCAGTTCCTCGGTGGCGTGCGTGACGCCGACACGCTGGCGATAGACGAGATCGCCGCCGATGTACGCCGAGCCCGCCGCGATCGCGAGACCGGTCCACGCGCACGCGCGCCCGCGCGCGCCGCGATGCTGCCGGCGCTGGAGCCACGCCGCCGCCATCAGCGTCGTGGCGGCGATGTTCAGCAGGCCGTGCACGAGTCCGGTGCGGCGCGACTCGCCCTGCGTTTCGCTCCAGTCGGTGAGACCGGTGACGGCGGCGCCGAGCGCACCGGCCAGTCCGACGCCCATCGCGAACGTCGCGGCGCGATGCATGCCGGGATCGCCGTCCGCCGCCGCGTCCATCGCCAGCGCGGTCGTCCATGCCCCGATCGGAATGTCGGTGAAGACCGGGTGCAGCGGATGACCCAGCCAGACGCCATGGGCGGCGTTCTTGGCCTGCTGGCCGGCCGGGCCGGCCGCGTCGTAGACGCGGCGGACGCCCTTGCTGAGCGCATCGGCGATCGTGTCCAACGCCGGCACATCGGTAATCCGGGCGAGTGTCGATTCCATGCGGCGCCTCCTTCTTCGCGGAGATAATCGAACGCAATCCGCATACCCGGGAACGCGGAAGGAGCAAAGGATCTTGAACATGAGACTGGTGCTGGCGCCGGCGTTCGCGTGTCTCCTCGTCGCAGCACCTGCGACGCGCGCCCAAGCTCAGGTGGCCGTCAGCGCCAACGACGGCAAGAGTGCGCTCGTCAACGGCGCGACGGCGGTGTCGCGCACGCCCGCGCCCGACAGCGTGACGGTGCTCGACCTCTCCGTCTGGCCTCCGCGCGTGGCCGGCACGGTGCGCGCGCCGGCGTCGGTCGTGGGACCGCCGCAGAGCGCCGCGATCGCGCCGGATCGCTCGCTCGCGCTCGTCACGTCGGCGTTGAAGCTCGACCCGGCGGACCCGTCAAAGACGGTGCCGGACGACGTCGTGAGCGTGATCGATCTGCGAGCGTCGCCGCCGGTCGTGCTGGCCGCGCTGCGCGCCGGCCGGCAGCCGTCGGGCGTATCGATCAACGACAGCGGCACGCTCGCGCTCGTCGCCAATCGCGCCGACGGCACGATCTCGGTCTTCGCGATCGATGGCACGCGGGTGACGCCCGCGGGAATCGTCGACCTCGGCGCCAAGGACAGCGGACCGAGCCATGTGGCGTTCACGCCCGACGGCTCCCGCGCGCTCGTCACGCGCAACAACGACAGCCTCGTGTCGATCCTCGCCGTCAGCGGAACGACCGTCACGTACACGAAACAGGACGTCGTCGCCGGCCTCAAGCCCTACGGTCTCGAGATCGCGCCGAAGGGCGATCTCGCGATCGTCGCGAACATCGGCGCCGGCGGCACCGGCGGGGCCGATACGCTCAGCGTGATCGATCTCACTCCGGCAGCGCCGCGCGCGGTGGATCACGTCAGCGTCGGACCGACTCCCGAGGGGATCGCGATCTCTCCGGACGGCCGCTACGTGGCGGTCACCGTGATGAACGGCTCGAACGCGGCGCCGGCGTCTCCGTTCGCTCACGACTACGGGCTGTTGAAGATCCTGCGGCTCGAGGGCGCGACGCTGCGCGCGGTGACGGAAGCGAAGATTGGCCGGTGGTGCCAGGGGGTCGCGTGGCATCCCGGCGGGCGATCGCTGCTGGCGCAGTGCACGGCCGAGCGCGCGATCCGCACGTTCCGGTTCGACGGCACGCGGCTGACGCCGGGTCCGGCGATTCCGGTGGATGGAGGACCCGTCGGGCTGCGCGTGCGAGATTGATCGCCGGGCCTGACCGCGTTCGCGGTGGTTCGATCATCGGCGTGCGGCTGCTATTGCTGCGAAGTCGCTATCCCCTGATGCGGCCGGCGAAGCGGCCGGACGCGTCGAGCGTCTCGTCGCGCAGCAGCTCGAGCCGGCGCCCCTGGCCGCGGGCGAACGCCTCCACGCGGCGCCGGTAGTCCTCGACGTGCATGTCGTCGCAGATGAGCACGCCCGCCGTCGTCTCGATCACGCGATCCAAATGCTCATGCCGGTCGCAGGGCCGGCCCATGTCGTAGCAGACGAGATCGAACGGGCGGTCGCCGAGGCGTGGCCACAGGCGGAGGTTCGACGTGTCGAGATCGTGGCGGGCCAGGAATCTCGCGGTGGTCCCGAGCCGGGCTTCGGTGTCGTCGATCGACCAGACCTCCAGCGCGGGCGCGGCGATCTTCTTGAAGAGGCGGAACACGTAGGACGACCATCCCGATCCGAGATCGACGATGCGTTCGAGGGGACGGGCCGCGAGCTCGTCGAGCAGGTGGAGCGACGACTCGAGCGAGATCGCCTCCCCTTCGGTCGAGTACCCGGCAACGTAGTCCCGGAAAGCCGGCTCGAGCCTGGCCCGGTCGATGGACATGTCGGGGGTGATCCTGTCCTGACGGCGGACGCTGCGCATCCTCCGAAGGTCGGAGAAAAAGGTGGCTGTCACCTTTTTACGCGCAACGTAAAAAGGTGACAGCCACCTTTTTCTCAGCTCACGATGCCGCGCTTGACGGCGGCCATTGCGGCCTGCGTCCGGTCCTCGACGCCCAGCTTCTCGAAGATGTGCGTCAGGTGCGTCTTGACGGTGGCCTCGGTCAGACCCAGCCGGTCGGCGATCTGCTTGTTGCTCAGCCCGTTCACGACGAGCTGGACGACCTCGAGCTCCCGCGGCGACAGATCCGACTGATAGGCGCGCTCGGCGAGGCTCTGCGCCACGCCGGGCGGGACCACGCGCAGGCCGGCGAGGACGTCGCGAATCGCGGAGAGCAGCGCCGCCGGCGACGAGTCCTTCAGCAGGTACCCCTGCGCGCCCGCCTTCAGCGCACGGTGCACGTGCTCGCTCGCGGACGAGCTGCTGACGATCAGGACCCGCGCCCGCGGCACCTCCGCGCGGATGGCCTCGCACACTTCCGCGCCGTCCTTCTCCGGCAGCACCAGATCGACGACGGCGATGTCCGGCCGCACCTGCGTGAACTTCTCGATCGCCTGCGGGCCCGTGTCCGCCTCCGCCACGACCTGGAGATCCGGCTGCTGATCGATCATCGCCCGCAGTCCCAGGCGGACGACCGCGTGATCGTCGGCCAGCAGCACCGTGGATCGCTTCCCCGTCACATCGGCCTCGCAGACGCGAGGAGCTGCTCGCGCACGCGCGCGACTTCGTCCGCCAGCTCGTCGATCGTCCGGGCCCCGCCGCGCGGATCGTCCACCAGCCGCTGGCAGATCCCGACGACCGACGCCGCCGCCAGCACGCCGGAGCTGCCCTTCAACCGGTGCGCGACGTGGACCACGGCGGACGCGTCACCCCTGGCCGACGCGTCGCGCAGCGCCTCGATGGACGAAGCGGCATCGTCGAGGTAGCGCGTGACGACGACGCCGAAGTCGGCGCCCATCGCGGCGCGGACATCGTCGAGCGCGTCCATCCGGATGGCGGGCGCCGGCGCCGGCTCGGACGGCCGGACGAACCGGGCCAGCACCGCTTCGAGCTCGCGCGTGCTCACCGGCTTGGCGACGTGATCGTCCATGCCGGACTCGAGCGACCGCTTCCGGTACTCCGGCAGCGCGTCGGCGGTCATCGCGACGATCGGCGTGCGGCGCGTGCCTTCCTCGCGGCGCCGAATCTCGCGCGTGGCTTCGTATCCGTCCATCTCGGGCATGCGGCAGTCCATCAGGATCAGATCGTACGGCATCCGCGACCACGCGTCGACGGCCTCGACGCCGCTCGCCGCCACGTCGGCGGTCACGCCGCGCGCCTCCAGGTGCCGGACGATCACGAGCTGGTTGACGGGATTGTCCTCGGCGACGAGCACCCGGCCGGCCCAGCGGCGCGGCACCGGCGCCTCTTCGACCGCTTCCACCATGATCGGTGTCGTCATCGGCCGCGGCCGCGCGACGCGGACGGTGAACTCGAACGTGCTGCCGCGCCCGACGTCGCTGCGCGCCTGGATCGTCCCGCCCATCAGCTCCACGAGCTGCCGGCAGATGGCGAGGCCGAGGCCGCTGCCGCCGTAGCGGCTCGCCGTGGAGGCATCCGCCTGCTCGAACGGCTGGAAGATCCGCTCCAGCGCGTGCGACGGAATGCCGATGCCCGTGTCGGTGACGATCGTCCGGAGCACCATGTCCTCTCCCGCCGGCTCGGATCGCAGCCACACGCGCACGTCGCCGCTGGAGGTGAACTTCACCGCGTTGCCGAGCAGGTTGATCAGCACCTGGCGCAGGCGCCCCGCGTCCCCCGCGACGGTGAACGGCACCTCGGCGTCGGTGTCGATCCTGAGCGCGAGCCCCTTGGCTTGCGCTTCCGGCCGCACGAGATCCACCGCCTCGGCGACGGTCTTGCGGGGCTCGAAGTCCGACACCTCGAGGTTCAGACGGCCGGCGTCGATGCGCGAGAAATCGAGCACGTCGTTGACGACGCGCAGCAGCGCCTGCGCCGACTGCCGCACGCCCCGCGCGTACTCGCGCTGCCGCTCGTCGAGCGCCGTCTGCAGCAGCAGTCCGGACAGGCCCATGACGCCGTTCATCGGCGTGCGGATCTCGTGGCTCATGCGGGCCAGGAACTCGCCGCGCGCGCGCGACGCTTCCTGCAGCGCCGCTTCCGTGCGGCGGGCCTCGGTGACGTCGCGGATCAGCACCAGCGATCCCGGCGCCGACGCCGCGCCCGACAGCGGCGTGGCCACCGCCTCGAGGTCGTGCTCCCCGCGGCGCGCCTCCACGCGCGCGCGCGCCGACATCCCCAGGCCGTCGATCAGGGCCGGCCAGCCCGGGAACAGCTCGTCCGCGGACTTCCGCACGAGCGATCCGCGGAAGCCGAGCAGCCGCGCGGCGGCGGCGTTCGCGTCGACGACGCGCCGCGTCGCGTCGAAGACGATCACGCCTTCGCTCATTTCCTCGAACACCGCCGCGCGCGCGATCGGCACGATGTCGAGGAACCCGAGCCGGAAGATCGCGAGGGCGAAGAAGCTCAGCGTGGCCGCGTACGCGAACGGCCCGAGCAGCAGTCCGCCGCCGACGTTGGTGAGCAGCGACACGATCGTCGCCACGAACGGCGCGGCGACCCCGGCGAACACCACCAGCATCTGCATCCTCGCGATGCCGCCGCGCCGCCGCGCATGGTCGAGCAGCGTCAGCAGGCCGAGGATGATGCAGACCGACGAATAGACGATGACCAGCCAGAAGGCCGGGCCCGGATCGTGGCCCAGCGTCGTCCCGACCGTGTCGGGCGTGACGGTCTCCTTGAGCAGCAGGTGATGCCACCCGTTCGTCCAGAATGCGACGACGAGCGCGGCGGGCACGAGCGCGATGAGCGTCATGGCGCGGCGCGACAGCAGCGCGGCGCGATCCGAGAGCTCGAAGCACAGCAGGAGGACGGTGAAGGGCAGGCCCGCCTGGGCGGTGAACCGGACGTGGATCCAGAACTCGCGCGCGGCGGCGTCGTCGGACTGAAAGTACGCCGCGTACGCCCAGGACGCGACGGCGGCGAAGACGTTGAGCGCGACGAACGGTCGCGCGCCGGGCACCTGCCGGCGCGGCCACGCGTACGCCGCCAGTGCCCCCGCGATGGCGCCGTTCAGGACCAGAGCGAGCGTCAGCGGTAACGTGGCCAGCATCGGACCCGGGGAAGCGAGCGCCCAGAGTAGCACGCCAGTACCTTAGGCCGCGGCGCGGTTCCCGCGGTACGACCAAAGGAGGATGCGCCAGTCGTCATCGCGGGCGCCGCGCAAAGACGGCATCCCGCGGCCGTCTAACCGGACAAGCTCTGTAGTCGGTAACCGCGTGTCGTAGTAGCCTCGTGTGCTGCGCCTGCGACCGCCGGACGCATATGTACGTGGACACCGCAATATCCGCACTCGTGACATCCGCCGACCAGGGAGACCGCGCGGCGGCGGATGCGCTCTTCACCGCGCTCTACGGCGAGCTGCACCGCATGGCCCGGCGCGAGCTGGCGCGCCGCGGCGCCGGCGTGACGCTGAGCGCGACGACGCTGCTCCACGACGCCTACCTCGACATCTCCGGCCGCGAGGGAACGGCGTTCCCGGATCGCAACCGGTTCATGGGCTACGCCGCGCGCGTCATGCGGGGGCTCATCATCGACTACGCGCGCAGCCGGCAGGCGCAGAAGCGCGGCGGCCAGTTCGAGATCACGGCGCTCAGCACGGACGTGCTGGGCGCGCTCGCCGATGCGACCGAGCTCTCGCGCCTGGGCGACGCGCTCGACGAGCTGGCGGCCCTGGACGGGCGCCTGGCGCAGGTCGTCGATCTCAAGTTCTTCTGCGGCTTCGCGTTCGGCGAGATCGCCGCGATGACGGGCGTCTCCGAGCGGACCGTGCAGCGCGACTGGGAAAAGGCGCGCATCTACCTGCATCGCGTGCTCCGCAGCGACATCGTCGACCCCTGATGTCGGATCCGGCGCCGGATTTCCGATCTCTCTGATCGGAGGTGTGTACGGAATGGCGGCGATGAACGGGCCTCGCTGGCAGCGGGCGAGCTTCCATCTCGATCAGGCGCTGGATCTGCCCCCCGCGGAGCGCGACGCCTGCCTGGCGAGGCTGCGCGAGGACCAGCCGGAGACGGCGGCCGACGTCGCCGCGCTGCTCGAGGAGCACCGGCTGTTGAGTGCCGAGGGCTTTCTCGATGCCGGCGCGCCGCTGCCGCCCGACGCCGTGCTCGCCGGCGTCACGATCGGCGCCTACACGCTCGTCTCGCCGATCGGGCACGGCGGCATGGGCAGCGTCTGGCTCGCCTCGCGGAGCGACGGCCGGTTCGAGGGGCAGGCGGCGCTGAAGCTGCTCAACACCGCGCTCGTCGGCCGCGGCGGCGAGGAGCGCTTCCGGCGCGAAGGCACCATCCTCGCCCGCCTCACGCATCCGCAGATCGCGCGGCTCATCGACGCGGGCGTCTCGGCGACCGGGCAGCCGTACCTGGTGCTCGAGCACATCGAGGGGCGCCACATCGACCGCTTCTGCGACGAGGAGCAGCTCGACGTCGACGCGCGCATCCGCCTGTTCCTCGACGTGCAGGCGGCGGTCGCGCACGCGCACGCCAACCTGATCGTCCACCGCGATCTGAAGCCGTCGAACGTGCTCGTGACGGCCGGCGGCGGCGTCAAGCTGCTCGACTTCGGGATCGCGAAGCTGCTCGAGGACGAGGACACCGGCGTCGCGGCAACCGCGCTGACGCGCGAAGCGGGGCCGGCGCTGACCCCGAAGTACGCCGCGCCCGAGCAGGTGACCGGCGGTCCGATCACGACCGCGACCGACGTCTACTCGCTCGGCGTGCTGCTGTTCGAGCTGCTCTCCGGCGTGCATCCGACCGGCACGGGCGCGCGCTCGGCCGCCGAGTTCTACCGCGCCGTCGCCGAGGAGGAGCCGCTGCGCCTCTCGGCGGCGCCGCTGGCCGCGGCCGCCGACGCGCGGGCGGCCATCGCGGCGCGGCGCGGGACGACGGCGGAGCGGCTGCCGCGGCAGCTGCGCGGCGACCTGGAGACGATCCTCGCCAGGGCGCTGAAGCGCGACCCCGGCGAGCGCTATGCGTCGGTCGCGGAATTCGCCGACGATCTGCGGCGGTTCATCGGGCACGAACCGATCGCGGCCCGGCGCGACACGGTCGGCTACCGTGCCGCGAAGTTCGTGCGGCGGCACTGGCGCATCCTCGCCGCCTCTGCGGCGGCCGCCGCCGTGCTCGTCGCGCTGATCGCGTTCTACACCGTGCAGCTCGCGCGGGGGCGCGACCACGCGCGTCTCGAGGCGGCCAAGTCCGCGCAGGTCAGCGAGCTGCTCACCCAGCTGCTGACCGGCGCCGATCCGTACCGGACGCCCGACGCCAAGGAGCCGACCGTCCAGAACCTCCTCGAGATCGGCGCCGAGCAGATCGCCCGGGATCTCGGCGAGCAGCCCGAGGTACAGACCGAACTGCTCACGCTCATCGGCCGGACGTATCAGCGCCTGGGACTGTTCGACCAGGCGCTCCCGGTGCTGGAGCGCGCGGTCGACATCGGCCGCCGCCGGCTGGGACCCGAGCACGTCCGGCTCGCGCACGCGCTCAACGAGCTCGGCGCGCTGTACCGCGAGCGGAGCGATCTCACGCGGGCGGAAGCCCTGCTGCGTGAGAGCCTGGCGATACGCCAGCGGCGGCTCGGCCCACGCGACAAGGACGTCGCGGTCACGCTGGTCGAGCTCTCGTGGGTGCTCCAGAATCGCGGCGCCGACCAGGAGGCGGAGCCCCTGGCGCGTGAGGCGCTCGCGATTCGCCGCCAGATCTTCGGCGACGAGCACCGCGAGACGGCGACGAGCAAGAACGAGCTGGGACTGCTGCTCTGGCGGCGCGGCGCGTTCGCGGAAGCGACCGTGATGTTCCGCGACAACCTGGACACGAGCACGCGCCTGCTCGGCCGCGATCACGCGCACGTGGCCACGTCGAAGAACAACCTGGCGCTCGTCCTGCGGGACCAGGGACAGCTCGCCGAGGCCGAGGCATTGCTGCGCGAGGCGCGCGCCGCCGACCTGCGCGTCTTCGGCAAGGACAACGTCGAAGGCGTCAACTCGCTGCACAATCTCGCGACGACGATCGAGCTGCAGGGACGCCTCGCGGAGGCGCAGGAGATGTACGAAGACGTCCTGCGGGTGGTGCGGCCGCGCCTGGCGCCCGACAACTGGCGCCTGCTCACGTACGAGGCGAGCCTCGCGCGGGTGCGGCTGGCGCGCGGCGAAGGGAAGGCCGTCGAGGCGGGCCTGCGCACCGTGCTCCGCGCCCGCGAGCAGCTCTACCCGGCCGGCGACTGGCGCATCGGTCAGGCGCAGAGCCTGCTCGCGGCCTCGCTCCTCGCACAGGCGCGCTACGCGGACGCCGAGCCGCTGATGATCGCCGCCGACCGGATGCTCGTCCCCGGCCGCGGTGCGCAGAGCCGCGAGCGCGACGCCAACCGCGCGCGTCTCGTCAGCCTCTACCTCGCCCTCGCGCGTCCGCAGCAAGCCGCACTCTATCGCTGACCGCGCGGCTGCCGGCTGCCGGCTGCCAGCTTCCGGCTGCCGGC
>Ga0075364_10001133_pt1 | contig 14216 bp, 11 predicted proteins | sample EndMetdeltDD1764_FD_71517 | JGI IMG/M metagenome (GOLD analysis project Ga0075364, IMG submission 71517) | Populus endosphere microbial communities from Tennessee, USA - Endosphere MetaG P. deltoides DD176-4 | ecosystem: Host-associated > Plants > Roots > Endosphere | place: USA: Tennessee... | reverse complement strand
TCCCCCAGGCCGAAGACGATGAACAGGATCGGCAGCATGGCGATGGGCGGGATCACGGCGATCGCCGCCACCAGCGGCCCAAGGCTCGCCCGCATCACCGGCAGGAGCCCGATGCCCAGGCCCAGCACGAGGGTGGTGACTGTGGCGTAGGTCAGGCCCAAGCCCAGCCGCTTGAGGCTGGCCAGGGTGTCGACCACCAGCGGGACGTCGCCGGTCTGCGGGTCGACTTCGAAGCCCATCACCCGCACCTGCTCGGCCATGGCGCTGACCGTGGGCAGGATCTTGTCGCTGGGATTGGCCGCGTGCCGGGCGGTGGACGCCGTCACATAGAGCAACAGCACCAGCAGGATCGGGACCAGACCCAGGACCAGGCGACCGCCCCCACGCGGTCGAACATTGAGCAGACGAGGCATGGGGGCGGTCTCTCCCGGGAAGGGGCAAGCGCGACTGGCGAGGCGGCTAGAGCGTACCGTTGGCCGCGGCGGTGACGAAGGTGGGATCGAACCGCAGCTTCACGTTCTTCGGATCGCCCAGAATCTTGCCGCCGGGGAACTCGATGCCGATGTCGTCCACTGTCTTGGCGCCCTTGCCGTACAGCCCGTTGTCGAAGCTGAACTTGCGCACCTTGTCGTTGGCGGCCACCAGCTCGGGGCTGTTGGTGAAGTCCATCGCCATCTTGGGGTTCCAGTAGAGGTAGGTGGTCTTGAGCTGCGCCTGGTAGTTGGCCAGGTCCGCCCCGGACTGCTTGGCCATGGCCTCGAGCGCGGCCTTGCCCTCGGGGGTGTCCTGACGCATCAGCGCCATGATCTCATACCAGGCGCCGGTCAGCGCCTTGGCGACGTCGGGGTTCTGCTTCACCACGTCGGTGCCCATGATCAGCATGTCCTCGATCTCGCCGGGGATCTTGCTGCTGTCGCAGACTTCCTTGGCCGGGGCCTTCTTGATCTCCATGAGCATCGGGTTCCACGTCACCATCGCCGTGCTGGCGGGGGTGGCGAAGGCGGCGACCATGTCGGCGTCGGAGGTGTTGACCAGCTTCAGGTCGCTCATCTTCATGCCGGAGTTCTCGAGGCAACGCGCCAGCAGGTACTGCGACACCGAGTTCTCGACGATGTTCACCGACCGGCCCTTGATGTCGGCCAGGCTGGCGCCGTTCTTCAGCACCACCCCGTCATTGCCGTTGGAGTAGTCGCCGACCATCACCACGGTGGAGTCGCGACCGCCCGCGGCGGGGATGGTCAGGGCGTCCATGTTGGTGGACAGCACCCCGTCGAGCTTGCCGGCGGTGAATTGGTTGAGGCTCTCCACGTAGTCGTTCACCTGAACGAGCTTGATCTTCACGTGGTACTTGTCGGCCCACTTCTTCACGATCCCCGCCTGCTGGGCGTAGGGCCAGGGCATCCACCCGGCGTAGATGGTCCAGCCGACCTGGTATTCCTTGTCCGCGGCGGGGGCCGGGGCCTGGGCCTCGGTCGTGTTTCCCGCCGGCTTGCTGCAGCTCGAGAGCCCCAGCGCCAAGGCCGCGGCCGTCCCTGCCGCCACAGCCGTCTTCCGCCACCCTTGCATCGCGATCCCCTTGTCCAACCGGCGCGCCAGCGGCCGGCCCGGTATTACTGGTCCGCAGTTTCGTAATAATCCAAGGGCTCTGAGCGGCGCGGGCGGCCGCGCGCCGCTGGCGCCCGATTTGTGGGCGCCCGGCGCCGCGAACGGCTGATCCGCAGTCACCCGGCGGGGCCGGGCCGGCGCCCGCGTCGGCGCGGGCGGCGCGAGGCGGGCTGGGTGTTACGAGATCGCGACTTCGTAATACCTGCGCGACGGAGACCTTCGTGCCCACCCGCTTCCAGAGCATTCCCGTGGTCGATGTCGCGGGCCTCTTCTCCGCCGACCCGGCCGACCGCCGGCGGGTGGCCGTCGCGCTCGGCGCCGCCGCCCGCGAGGTGGGCTTCCTCTACGTCACCGGCCATGGGCTGCCCGAGGCGCTGAGCGCCGACCTTCGCGGGGCGGCGCAGCGCTTCTTCGCCCAGCCCCTCGCCACAAAGATGTCCGCCTATATCGGCCGCTCGGCCAACCATTCGGGCTACGTGCCGGAGGGGGAGGAGGTCTTCGCCGCCGGCAAGATCGACCGCAAGGAGTCCTACGACGTCAACCTGGACGTCCCCGAGGCCGCGGGCGAGGCGCCCATGCTGGGCGCGACGCTCTGGCCGGACCTGCCCGGCTTCCGGGAGGCGGTCGGCGGCTACTACGCGGCCGTGGCGGCGCTGGCGCGGCGGCTGTTCGGGGGCTTTGCGCTGGCGCTCGGCCTGCCCGAGGACCACTTCGAGCCGCACCTGACGCGCCCGCCCAGCCAGCTGCGCCTGATCCACTATCCCTATGACGCCGCGGCCCTGGATCAGGAGGGGATCGGCGCCCATACCGACTATGAGTTCTTCACCATCCTGCAGGTGACCGCGCCAGGCCTGGAGGTGAAGAACGGCGCCGGCGACTGGATCGACGCCCCGCCGGTGGAGGGCGGCTTCGTCGTCAACATCGGCGACATGCTGGAGGTCTGGACCAACGGCGAGTTCCGCGCCACCGCGCACCGCGTGCGCAAGGTGGCCCAGGAACGCTATTCGTTCCCCTACTTCGCCAGCGTCGACTACTTCACCCGGGTGGCGCCGGCGCCGGCCTTCGTCAGCCCCGAGCGCCCGGCCCGCTTCGCGCCGCTCATCGCCGGCGAGCACCTCTGGGCCCAGACGGTGAAGACCTTCGGCTACCTCGCGCCGCTTCGCGAAGCCCTGCCGGCATGAACCTGCTCGATCTCGCCGCCGCGAGGCCGCAAGCGCGGCCGCTGCAGGTCCCCAGCTGGACGCTGGGCTGCTTCCACCGTCGCTGCATCACCTATGCGACGGGGGCGGAGGATGTCTCGACCCGCGTCATCTGGATCCAGAGCCACGGCCTGACCGGCGACATCCGCGTCCCCGCCGACCGACCCGACGTCTCCCATCGCGCCGGCCTCGACGAGTGCTCGGCCGAGGAGCTCATCGCCCTGGCGCACGCCGAGGGCGGGGTGGCCGACACCGCCTGGGCGGGGGATCGGATGAGCTGGTCCAACTGGGCCGCCGTCCAGCCCTACGACAAATGGCCCGAGCCCGGTGAGCTCCGCCGCGTCGGAGGCTCGCTGCTGGAGTTCGCGCCCAGCGGAATCTACGTCGAGGACTGGCGCCTGCAGGGCGGCTGCTCGGGCCCGCTGGTCGGCCTGCGGCTCCTGACCGAGGACGGCGCGCCCCGCGACGGCGGTCTGGTGATCGCCGGCGACCACGCCCTTCTGGCGCTGGGCCGCCTGGCCGAGCTGGAGAGCGACGATCCCCTCCCGCTGCAGGCGGCGCGTGGCGTCGATCCCGCCCGCCTGTTCGCCGCCGAGGCCCGCTATGCGGTGCGGCAGGGGGGCCGCTATGTCGTCAAGCTGGCCACCAACCCCTTCGCCGAGGGCGAGCCTCTGGACCTGGGCGGCTTCGAGCCCGGCCCCGAGGCCGACCTGCTGCGCCAGGGCCCACGGCTCTGGCGGATCGACACCCTGCTCGCCGAACAGCCCATCCCGCTGGCCACGCCGGCGGCGGCGGCGGGGCGGGCCTGGCTCGAAGGAGAGGGTGCGCGCCTGCCCGGCGTGACCTGAGCCTGCTGCGCGACAGGAACGCGAGGTTTTGCTACTCCAGCGGGCATGCGCGAGGCGCGCCGGCTCACCGCTACCGATCCCGCCCTGCCGATCCCGGCGGCGGAGGTCGCGCGCATGGTCGGTTGCGCGCCGGGCGACTGGCGCGAACTGGCGCAGCGCTTCGAATCCACAGGCCAGAGCCTGGGCGGCGGCGAGAGCGTGCGGCTGGCCGACTATTTCCGTCTGCTGCGCTGGCTCGCCACGGTCAGCGGCGAGGAGACCTTTTCTCTTTCCCAGCGGCCGGTGCTGTTCGGAGGCGTGGAGCTGGTGCTCTCCCGCGCCCGCGGGGCGGCGACCCTGGGCGAGGCGCTGCAGCGCATCGCGGCGGCCTACAACCTGCTGCACGGCGGCGAGTACAACCGCCTGGAGTGGCGTGGCGCCCAGCTCGTTTTCGCCATCCGCGACGAGGGCTATCCCTACACCCGGCCCCATGACGAGTTGCTGCACTTCGCCCTGGAATCCACCCTGATCTTCCTGCTGGGGGCGGTCTGCGAGCTGGCGCAGGCCGACGTCAGCGCCTCGATCCGCCGGGTGATGACCCGGCGGCCCGAGCCGGCGGGGGCGGGCGTTGCGGCGCTCGCCTTCTGGACTGCGCCGGTGCAGTTCGGCTGCGACGCCTACGGCCTGGCCTTCGACGGCGCCCTGGCCAAGCTGCCGCTCGGCCACGCCCGGTCGGACCTGCCGGCCGACGCCGCGGTCCATGCGCGAATCCTGGGGCTGATCGAGAGTCGTCGCCTGGCGCTGGCGACCCTGGCCATCGACGACGAGGTCCGGCGCGCGCTCGGCGACGGGCTGCCCGACCAGGCGTCCGTGGCCCGGCGGCTTGGCCTCTCGGTCGCCACCCTTCGCCGGCGCCTCGCGGAGCGCGAGCTCAGCTTCCGGGCCCTGCAGCAGGAGCACCTGAACGTCCGCGCCCAGGCCCGCCTGCGCGAGGGGGCCCTGGTGGCTGAGATCGCCGACGAACTGGGATTTTCCGATCCGCGCGCCTTCACCCGCGCCTTCCGGCGCTGGAACGGCTGCACGCCATCGGCCTTCCTGGCGGAGCTTCGCCAGGTCGCCTGAGCGAAATAGTTCCCTCTCGAAAGACGGAAGCTGTCCTCGTCAGCTTGGCCGACGCGCCGTACCTCGACTGTCAGGGCCCGCAGAGACGGGGCTTTTCATGTGTCCGACAGGGGGAAACCAATGTTCCGGCCCAAGACCATCTTGTTCGCCTGCGCCGCGAGCCTTGCGCCGCTGGCCGCCGCCCAGGCCCAGGGCGCTCCCGAGGCGCCGCAGGCGAGCGTGCAGGAGCTGGTGGTCACCGCCAGGCGCACCTCCGAGACCTTGCAGACCGTGCCGATCGCCATCTCCGCCTTCACCGGCCAGGGGCTGGACCGGATCGGCGCCACCGACGCCACCTCGCTGCAGGGCCTGGTGCCCAACCTCAACCTGGTGCAGGGCCGCGGCAGCGCGGACGCCGCCAACATCTACATCCGCGGCCTGGGCCAGCCCGACGCCCTGCAGACCTTCGACCCGGCCGTGGGCGTCTACCTGGACGACGTCTTCCTGGCCCGCATCCGCGGGGTCCTCTTCAACCTCTACGACCTGGACCGGGTGGAGGTGCTGCGCGGGCCGCAGGGCGCCCTCTATGGCAAGAACACCATCGGCGGGGCGCTGCGCTACATCACCCGCAAGCCGGGCCGCGACCCCTACGTCAACCTCGTCATGGGGGTGGGAAACAAAGGCCAGCACGAGCTCAAGGCCACCGCCATGGGCCCGGTCAGCCCGACCCTGGCGCTCGGCGCCTCCTTCTACCTGGCCGGCCATGACGACTACGTCCACGACCAGCTCACCGGCCGCGGCTACAACAACCAGCGCAACATCGCCGGGCGCCTGCAAGCCGCCTGGACGCCCAGCGACAGCTTCCGCATGGACCTCTCGGCGGACTACATCCACGAGAGCCCGCACATGACGGTGGGGCAGGAGACGGCCAACGTCTACCGCACCAACATCCTCCCCCCCGCCGGGGTGGGCGCGGTCACCATCCTCTATCCCGGCGCCCAGAACGGCGCGGGAAACTGGAACTACACCGCCCCGATCACCAATGCGGCCTACCTGACCAACCGCTCGCCGCTGAACGCCTCGGGCGTCTCGGCGGTGGAAAGCTGGACGGTTTCGCCGGCGATCACGCTCAAGTCGATCAGCGCCTTCCGGCGGATGAACTACGACGACCGGATCGACATCGACGCCACGCCCTTCCAACTGGGCGACGTCATCGTCGGCGTCACCCAGCGCCAGCTCAGCCAGGAGTTCCAGGGCAACTACGAGGCCGGCCCGATCAAGGCGGTTGGCGGCGTGTTCTTCATGCGGGAGAACGTCAAGTCGACCCAGTACGCCTTCGGCAACGACCTGTTCAGCCTGTTCGGCGGCCCGTTCCCGGCGCTGCGCTACATCGCCGACGATCAGGTGACCAAGAGCTACGCGGCCTACCTCAACGCGACCTACAGCCTGACCAGCGACCTGCGCCTCACCGCCGGGGTGCGCTACACCAAGGAGCACAAGCACTATCAGCGGCTGACGACGGTGAACGGCGCCTCGCCCTTCGCCTTCGACGTGGCCAAGAGCTGGGACAACGTCTCTCCGGCCGTGGGCGTGGACTGGCAGGCGGCGCCCAACATCCTGACCTACGCCAAGGTCTCCGCGGGCTTCCAGTCGGGGGGCTTCAACGGCCGCGCCAACAACCCCGGCCAGCAGACGCCCTACGCGCCGGAGAAGGTCATCACCTATGAGCTGGGCTCGAAGACCAGCTGGCTCGACCGCACCCTGATCCTGAACGGCGCCCTGTTCTACAACGACTACCGCGACTTCCAGGCCAGCGTGACGCGCTCCTTCCCCGATCCGAACCCGGCCAATCCGCCGATCTTCGTGCAGACCGTGCTGAACGCCGGCAAGCTGCGCACCATGGGGGCCGAGTTGGAGATGGCCTGGACGCCGACGAGGGCCTTCCGCCTGGACGGCCAGGCCGGCTACCTGGACGCCAAGTACAAGCGCTTCAACGACGCGGCCTTCATCACCGCGGCCAATCCCACGGGCGACCGGAGCAACCAGGATCCGGCCTTCTCGCCCAAGTGGACCGCGCGCATCTCGCCGGCCTACACCTTCGACCTTGGCGAGGCCGGCGCTTCGGAGGCGGGTTCGGTCACGCTGGGCGTCGGCGCCTCCTACCGCTCACGCATGGCGCTGGCTGTCGACATCGCCCGGCCCAATGGGCAGGTCTACGAGAACCTCTACCAAAACGGCTACACGCTCTATGACGCGCGGCTGGTCTGGCAGAGCGCAGACCGCAACTACACCGTGGGCCTCTATGGCAAGAATTTGGGCGGCAAGGTCTACAAGACCGACGCCCAGAACTTCCAGGCGGTGGCGGGCGTCCAGACCGTCTATTACGGCGACCCGCGCACGGTGATGCTGCGCATCACGGCGCGCCTGCGTTAGGCGCAAGGCCAAGGCTGCAGGCGAAGGATCGGGTCCGATGAGCGACTTCGCCTGGGTGAGCTGGCGCGGCGCCGACGGGACGCCCCTGACGGCGCGAGACTATGCGGCGCAGGGCGGCGAGCTGGGCCTGCCGGTCGTCTGCCTGCATGGCCTCACCCGCAATTGCCGGGACTTCGAGGACCTCGCCCCCTGGATCGCGGCTCTGGGCCGCCGCGTGCTGGCCCCCGACATCCGCGGCCGTGGACGATCGGGCTATGCGGCCGACCCGGCGACCTACCAGCCCGCGGTCTACGCCGCCGACGCGGTGGCCATGCTGGACGCCCTGGCCATCCCCCGCGCCGTGGTGGTCGGCACCTCGATGGGCGGCCTCATCGCCATGGTGCTGGCGGCCATGGCGCCCCAGCGGATCGCGGCTGCGGCGCTGAACGACGTGGGCCCGCAACTGGCCGCCGCCGGCCTGGCCCGGATCGCCAGCTACGCCGGCCAGGCGCCCGCCGTCGCCGACTGGGCGGATGCGGCGGCCTACGCGAAGGCCGTCAACGGGGCGGCCTTTCCCGCCTACGGACCTGCCGACTGGGCGGCGTTTTCGCGGCGGCTCTTCCGTGACGGGGAGGAGGGTCCGGTTCCCGACTACGACCCGGCGATCATGCAGCCCCTCGTCTCGGCGGCCCCGGTGGATCTTTGGCCGCTCTTCGCAAGGCTGGCGGAGGGCGGTCGGCCGCTCCTGCTCCTGCGCGGCGCCAATTCCGACGTGCTGGAGGCCGACGCGGTCGCCGGGATGCGCCAGGCCGCGCCGCAGATGGCCTATGCGGAGGTCGCGGGCGTGGGCCATGCGCCGATGCTGGACGAGCCGCAGGCCCGGGCCGCCTTACAGGCCTTTCTCGCCGCCGCGCCCTGACCAGGCCGCGATCCGCCCAAGGCGGCGCGCGTGATGACAAGGCCGGCGCGCACGGGCTTCATCCTGCCATAAGCCTCGGCTAGGCGTGGCGCTCGCCGCCGCTGGGCGCGGGCCCTGGATTGCTCTAAGGGTCCCTCCCGTCAATTTCACCAACCTAGGAGCCGGCCATGCGCACGCTCATCCTGGCCGCCTTCTGTGCAGCCCTGATCCCCTCGCTCGCCAACGCCGCGACGGCCGCCCCCGCCGAGAGCGGCGTGACCGCCGACGCCCGCTGCCTGCTGACCATGGCGGCCCTCAGCTCCGCTCAGGACGCCACGGCGGCCCGTTCCGGACAGATCGGCACGGTCTTCTTCGCCGGCCGGATCAAGGCCCGCGAGCCGGGCTTTGACTTCACCGCGCGTCTGAAGGCGATCGCCACGACGATGACGGGCGATGTGCTGCAGAACGAGCTCAAGCGCTGCGGACCGCAGGTGCAGGCGGCCATGGGCCAGCTGGACGCCGCCTTCCAGGCCCTGAGCCCCGCGCCCGCCCAGACGCCGGCGCCCGCGCCCGGCAAATAGGCGCCGACGTCGACGCCGCCTTGCGCTTGGCGCGCTCGGCGGTAGATGGGGCGGGAAGATCGGCGTCCGTCCCGGGCGCGACCATTCGGGAGGACCGGCCATTACGCGTTATTCGGTGATCGGCGGCACGGGGGCGCTCGGCAAGGCGCTGGCCATCCGCCTGGCTTCGGCCGGCCATGAGGTCTGGATCGGCTCGCGTTCGGCCGACAAGGCCCAGGCGGCGGCCGCCGAGGTCGCCGAGCTGGTCGGTCGCGCGGTCAATGGCGCGGCCTACGCCGATGCGGCGGCCGCCAGCGAGGTCTGCTTCCTGGCGGTGCCCTACGCGGCCCAGGTCGAGACCCTGGCGGCGATCCGGCAGGCGGTGCAGGGCAAGGTGGTGGTCGACACCACCGCGCCGCTGAAGCCGCCCAAGGTTGGCACCGTGCAACTGCCGGCCGCCGGCTGCGCCGCCGTCGAGACCGCCCAGGCGCTGGGGCCCGAAGTGCGCGTGGTCTCGGCCCTGCAGACCATCGGGGCCGAGAAGCTGGCCGCCGGCGGGGACATCGACGCCGACGTGCTGGTCACCGGCGACGACAACGAGGCGGTGGAGCAGGTGCGCGCGGTGCTGGGCGAGATCGGCCTGCGCAGCTGGCACGCCGGCCCCCTGGCCAATTCGGCGGCGTCCGAGGCGCTGACCTCGATCCTCATCCAGCTCAACCGCCGCTACAAGCTGGGCCAGGCGGGCATCAAGGTCTCCGCCGAGAAGCTCAAGGGCGGGCTGACCGTCAAGCCGGTCCAGGGCCTGCCGATGTTCACCGCCGGCGACGACCTGGCTGGCGCCATCGCCGAGGCCCTCGTGGCCTCGGGCGACAAGCTGCTGGCGGGCGATGTGCTGGTCGTGGCGCAGAAGGCGGTCTCCAAGTGCGAGGACCGCGCCGTCCTGCTGGCGAACGTCACGCCCACAGACCGCGCCCGCGAGGTCGCCGCCGCGTCCGGCAAGGAGCCGGCCGCCTGCGAGCTGATGCTGGGCGAGGCCAGCGAGGTCATGCGCGCCGCGCCGGGCGTGGTCATCACCCGCCACCGCACGGGCCACGTCCTGGCCAACGCCGGGCTCGACGCCTCCAATGTGTCCGCCGAGGCGGGCGAGACCCTTCTGCTCTGGCCCAAGGATCCCGACGCCAGCGCTCGCGCCCTGCGCGCCGCCCTGGAAGCGCGGTTCGGCGTGCGCATCGGCGTGATCGTCAGTGACAGCCTGGGCCGCGCCTGGCGGCTGGGCACCACCGGCCACGCCATCGGCGTGGCGGGCCTCAAGCCCCTGCGCGACCGGCGGGGCGAGAGCGACCTCTTCGGCCGCGAGCTGCAGGCCACCCTGATCGGCGTCGCCGACGAGATCGCCGCGGCCGCGTCCCTGGTGATGGGCGAGGCGGCCGAAGCCATTCCCGCGGCGATCGTGCGCGGCGCGACCTATGTGGCGGACGAGACCTCCGGCGTGGGCGAGATGCTCCGGCCGCTGGACCAGGATCTGTTCCGGTAAGACCATGGCGCTCGACGGCCATGTGATCGCTGTGTGCGGCGGGGTAGGTGGCGCCAAGCTCGCCTTCGGCCTGGCCCGAACCCTCGAGCCCGGCCGTCTGACCATCGTCTGCAACACCGGCGACGACTTCGAGCACCTTGGCCTGCACGTCTCGCCCGACATCGACACGGTCGTCTACACGCTCAGCGAGCTTTCCGACCGCGAGCGCGGCTGGGGCCTGGCGGGCGAGACCTGGAACTTCATGGAGCAGATCCGGCGCTTTGGCGGGGCGGACTGGTTCAACCTCGGCGACCGGGACCTGGCCATGCATGTCCAGCGCACCCAGCGCCTGGCGGCGGGCGAGCGCCTGACGACCATCACCGCCGCGCTCGCCGGCGCTCTGGGGATCGCCCACCGCCTGCTGCCGATGAGCGATGATCCGGTGCGCACCTGTGTCGCGACCGACGCCGGCGACCTGCCGTTCCAGGAGTATTTCGTCCGCGCCCGCTGCGAGCCCCGGGTGCGCTCGATCCGCTTCGAGGGCGCGGCGCAGGCCAGGATCAGCCCCGAGCTTTCCGAGACCCTGGCCCGCCGCGACGTCGGCGCGGTGATCATCTGCCCCTCCAACCCCTATCTCAGCATCGATCCGATCCTGGCGGTTCCCGGCCTGCGCGAGGGCCTTGTGGCGACCGGCGCGCCGGTGGTGGCGGTCTCCCCCATCGTCGGCGGCGAGGCGATCAAGGGGCCGACGGCCAAGCTGATGCGCGAGCTCGCGGTCGATCCGAGCGGGGTTTCGGTCGCCAGGCACTATCGCGGCCTGCTCGACGGGCTCATCATCGATCAGGTCGACGCCGCCGAGGCGGCGAAGCTCGAAGCGGAAGGACTGGCCGCGCTGGTGACGGGCACGGTGATGCAGAGCGACGAGGACCGCATCCGCCTGGCGCGCGAGGCGCTGGCCTTCGCCGGGCGGCTCAAGGGCGCGCGATGAGCATTCATGCGGTGATCGCGGTGCGGGGCGGGGCGCAGGCCAAGACCCGCTGCGCGCCCGGCCTGGACGAGGCTGGCCGCGCCGAGTTGGTGCGCGCCATGATGCTGGACATGGTCGCCGCCCTGCTGGCCGCGCCGCGCATAGACCAGGTGGAGGTGGTCACCCCGACTCCGGAACTGGCCAAGGCCGCGCGCCTGGCAGGCGCCCTGGCCGTGCTGGAGCCGCAGGCGCTGGGCATCAACGCGGCCCTGGAGAGCGCCCGCGCGCGCCTGCGCGCCGTGGATGGCTCGGCGGTGATGGCGGCCCTGCCGGGCGACCTGCCGCTGCTCGATCCTGCCGAGCTCGAACCGGCTTTCGATCTGGCCGGTCCCGGCCGCGTCGTGCTGATCCCGGCCCTCGCCGACGGCGGCACCGGCGCGGTGGTGGCCAGGGCCGACGCGCCCTTCGCCTTTTCCTTCGGCGCCGACAGCTTCCGCCGGCACTGGGCTGCGGTCGAACACGCGGGCCTTGAACCCGTCCGCCTGGACGCGCCGAGCCTTGGCCTGGACATCGACGGGCCGCAGGACCTGGCGGCGGTGGGCGAGCGCCAGGCGGGCGGACACACCACGAAATTCCTGGCCCGCCGCCTCAGGCCGACGGAGGCCCTGCCATGAGCGTCTCGACCCTCCATCGCCATGAGCTGCTGGACGCGTCCCTTTCCGACCTGACCGCACGGGCGCGGGAGATCCGCGACGCGCGAGGGCCGGCGCGGACCACCTATTCGCGCAAGGTCTTCATCCCGCTCACCGAGCTTTGCCGCGACACCTGCCGCTACTGCACCTTCGCCAAGGCGCCGCGGCGCCTGGCCCACGCCTTCATGCCCATCGAGGCGGTGCTCGATATCGCCCGCCAGGGCGCGGCGGCCGGCTGCAAGGAGGCGCTGTTCACCCTGGGCGACAAGCCGGAGCTGCGCTACGCCGCCGCCCGCCAGGCCCTGGCCGCCCTGGGCTTCGCGACCACCGTCGACTACCTCGTCCACGCCGCCGGCCGGGTGTTCGAGGAGACGGGTCTCATCCCGCACATCAACGCGGGCGTCCTGACGCCGGAGGACTACGCCCGCCTGCGCCCAGTCTCGGCCTCCATGGGGCTGATGCTCGAGAGCGCCTCGGACCGGCTCTGCGCGCGGGGCGGGGCCCACTTCGGCTCGCCGGACAAGCGCCCGGCCGTGCGCCTGCAATCCATCGCCCGGGCCGGGGAGGCCAAGATCCCCTTCACCTCGGGCGTGCTGATCGGCATCGGCGAGACCGAAGCCGAACGGCTTGATGCGCTCGAGGCGCTCGCCGAGCTGCATCGCCGTCACGGCCACCTGCAGGAGGTGATCGTCCAGAACTTCCGCGCCAAGGCCGGCACCCAGATGGCGGACGCGCCCGAGCCTTCGGAAGAGACCCTGCTGCGGACGCTCGCCCAGGCGAGGATCATCCTGCCGACCGATGTCAGCGTGCAGGCGCCGCCGAACCTCAATCCCGGCCGCACCGCCGCCCTGATCGGGGCGGGCCTCGACGACTGGGGCGGCATCTCCCCGGTGACCATCGACCATGTGAACCCCGAGGCCCCCTGGCCGCAGATCGAGGCGCTAGGCGCGGAATGCGCGGCCCTGGGCCTGCCGCTTGTGGAGCGGCTCACCGCCTATCCCCGCTTTGCCCTCGACGGGGCGACCTGGCTGGATCCGAAGGTCGCCAAGGCGGTGCGCAAGATGTCCGACGGCGAGGGCCTGGCGCGGACCTGCGCCTGGAGCCCGGGCGTCGCCGATCCGGCGCCAGGCACGGTGGCGCGACCGCTTGGCGGGGCGCCGGCGATCGGCCTGGAGCCCAGCGTGGACGCCGCCATCGCCCGCGCAGTGCGCGGCGAGACCCTGACGGAAGGGGAGGTGGTTCGCCTCTTCGCCGCCCGGGGGGCTGCGGCCGAGACGGTGGTGGCGGCGGCCGACGAGCTGCGCCGCAGCGTCAGCGGCGAGACGGTGACCTACGTCATCAACCGCAACATCAACTACACCAACATCTGCACCTTCGGCTGCACCTTCTGCGCCTTCTCCAAGACCTCCACCAAGGCCGGCACGCGGGACAAGCCCTATGACCTGGAGCTGGAGGAGGTGGCCGCCCGGGCCGCCGAGGCCTGGGACAAGGGCGCCACCGAGGTCTGCCTGCAGGGCGGCATCCATCCCAAATACACCGGCCAGACCTACGTCGACATCCTCAAGGCCGTGAAGCGCGCCCGCCCGGGCCTGCACGTCCACGCCTTCTCGCCGCTGGAGGTCAGCCAGGGCGCCGCCACGCTGGGCGTGCCGGTTCGCGACTACCTGAGCCGGCTGAAGGACGAGGGCCTGGGCTCGCTGCCCGGCACGGCGGCGGAGATCCTCGACGACGAGATCCGCGACCTCATCTGCCCCGACAAGGTGAACACCGAGGAGTGGCTGCATGTCGTGGGGAGCGCCCACGAGGTCGGCCTGCCCACCACCTCGACCATCATGTTCGGCCACTGCGAGCGGCCCGAGCACCTGGCCCGCCACCTCCTGCGCCTGCGCGCCCTGCAGCTTCGCACCGGCGGGATCACCGAGTTCGTGCCGCTGCCCTTCGTCCACATGCAGTCGCCGATCTACCTGCGCGGCCAGGCCCGCAAGGGCCCGACCTGGCGCGAGGCGGTGCTCATGCACGCGGTCAGCCGCATCGTGCTGCACCGCGCGATCGGCTCGATCCAGGCCTCCTGGGTGAAGCTGGGCGTGGATGGCGCGACCGCCTGCCTGAACGCAGGCGTCAACGACCTGGGCGGGGTGCTGATGAACGAGTCGATCAGCCGCGCGGCCGGCGCCGCCCACGGCCAGGAGGTGACGGCCGACGACCTGGCCGCCGCCGCCGCCGCCGCTGGCCGGCCGATCGCCCAGCGCACGACCCTCTACGGCGTCCCGGCGCCTCGCGAGCCGCAGACCCTGGCCGGCTGACCGATTTGCGGCCGCTGCGGGGAGCTAAAGCGCAGCCGCGTCGTTTTAGGTCCGGCGGTTCCCACGCCGTCGCGCCGATTGAGTTCATGTCCATGTCCGCGTCTCCTGCCGAGACCCTCCCGCCAGGCCGGGACGGCGT
>Ga0075364_10001132_pt1 | contig 14223 bp, 13 predicted proteins | sample EndMetdeltDD1764_FD_71517 | JGI IMG/M metagenome (GOLD analysis project Ga0075364, IMG submission 71517) | Populus endosphere microbial communities from Tennessee, USA - Endosphere MetaG P. deltoides DD176-4 | ecosystem: Host-associated > Plants > Roots > Endosphere | place: USA: Tennessee... | reverse complement strand
AAATGCCGCTGCGCGACGTCCAGCGCGGCAAGGCCTTCGTTGGCATCGTGGAGCCGGCCCAGAAAGCGCAGCGTTTCGTCGTCTAGCGCCTGCAGGCCCAGCGAAACGCGATCGATGCCCGCTCCCGCCAGGGCCGCGAAGTTCGCGGCCTCGACCGACGAGGGGTTGGCCTCGAGAGTAATCTCGATACCCGGCGCGAAGCCCCACAGTGCTTCCGCCTCAATGATCAGCCTCGCGACCAGTGCCGGCGGCATCAGCGATGGCGTGCCGCCGCCGAAGAAGATCGAGGTCAGCGGTTCGCCGCCGGCCAGCTCGGCTTCATGACGCAAGTCGGCCAGCAGCGCCCGCTCCCACAAACCATAATCGACGCTGGCGCGGACATGGCTGTTGAAATCGCAATACGGGCATTTCGCCAGGCAAAACGGCCAGTGGATGTAGAGCGCGCGGGCCATGTGGGCTTCTTACCCGGCAAACTGCTCCGCGACCAGCTTGGCGAAGGCATCGGCGCGGTGGCTGATGGCGTGCTTTTCTTCGGGATCGAGTTCGGCGAAAGTCTGGGTCCGGCCCATAGGCACGAAAACCGGGTCATAGCCGAAGCCCATCGTCCCGCGCGGCGGCCAGGTGTACGAACCCTCGGCGCGCCCTTCGTAAACCGCGCTTTCCCCATCGGGCCAGGCGATCGCCAGGACGCAGGAGAACCAGCACGAGCGGTCGACATCATCACCCTTTTCGCAGAGCAAACCCTCGACCTTGCCCATCGCCATGTACCAGTCGCGGCCCGGATCGCCTTCGAACCATTGCCGCTCGGCCCAGTCGGCGGTGTAGACGCCGGGCCTGCCGCCGAGCGCCGCAACGCTCAGCCCGCTATCGTCGGCGAGCGCGGGCAGCCCCGCCGACTGGGCCGCGGCGCGCGCCTTGATCAGCGCGTTCTCGGCGAAAGTCGTCCCCGTCTCGGCCGGCTCGGGCAGGCCCAGCGAGCCCGCCGAAATGCACTTCACCCCGTAAGGCGCAAGCAGGGCCCCGATCTCGCGCAGCTTGCCCGCGTTGTGCGTGGCGATGACCAGGGTCTCGGAGCCGAGCTTGCGCACAGGGTTAGCGGCCGACCGCCTGGTCCTGTGCCGCAAAGATCCGGTCGCAGCCGATCCGGGCGAGACGCAGCAGGCGCAGCAGGCCTTCCTCGTCGTAAGTCGCGCCTTCGGCGGTGGCCTGGACTTCGGCGATATGACCGCCCTCGATCAGCACGAAGTTGGCGTCGGCGTCGGCGCCGCTGTCCTCGATGTAGTCGAGGTCGAGCACCGGAACACCTTCGCAAATGCCGCAGCTGACCGCCGCGACCTTGCGCAACAGCGGATCATCCTTGATCAGCCCGGCGGTCATCAGCTTATCGATCGCTATGCGCAGCGCCACCCAGGCGCCCGAGATCGAGGCGGTCCGCGTGCCGCCGTCGGCCTGGATCACGTCGCAGTCGAGCACGATCTGGCGCTCGCCGAGCTTCTTGAAATCGACAACCGCGCGCAAGGAGCGGCCGATCAGCCGCTGGATTTCCTGTGTGCGGCCCGACTGCTTGCCCTTGGCGGCCTCGCGGCTGCCGCGCGTATGCGTGGCGCGCGGGAGCATCGAGTATTCGGCGGTCACCCAGCCTTCGCCCTTGCCGCGCATGAAGGGCGGCACTTTTTCCTCGACGCTGGCGGTGACCAGCACCTTGGTATCGCCGAACGCGACCAGCACCGAACCCTCCGCGTGGATCGTGAAGTTGGTTTCGAACGAAAGGGCGCGCATCTCGTCGGGCGCGCGGCCGGAAGGTCGCATGGGGTTTCCTTTGGACAGGCCGCTCGCTTGCCGAACGGCCGAATGGCGGCTCCCTTGGCGCAATGGGCTTGAGGCTGCAAGCCCAGTGCTTACATTGGCACGATGACCAGCCAGCCGATAACCGAACTCACCAGCCGCGCCCGCGAGATCTTTCGGCTGGTGGTGGAAGGCTATCTTTCGTCGGGCCAGCCGGTCGGATCGAAGACATTGGCCGGCGGCAGCGGGCTCAGCCTGTCGGCGGCCTCGATTCGCACGGTCTTGGCCGATCTCGAGCAACTCGGCCTGCTTGCCGCACCGCATACCAGCGCAGGGCGGATGCCGACCGAAATGGGCCTGCGGCTGTTCGTGGACGGCATGATGCAGGTCGCCGAGCCGACCGCCGACGAGCGCGCCGCGATCGAGCGCCAGCTCTCGCAGCCAGGCCCGATCGAGGCCGCGCTCGCTGCGACCAGCGCCATCCTCTCGGACCTCTCTGCGTGCGCCGGCGTCGTCATGGTGCCGCGCCGCGAACCGCGCCTGTCGCAGCTCAGCCTCGTGCCTCTCGGCCAGGACCGCGCGCTGGCCGTGCTGGTGGGCGAAGACGGCGCGATCGAGAACCGCATCGTCGCGCTTCCGCCGGGGATCAGGCCCGGCGCGCTCGAAGAAGCATCGAACTACATCACTGCGCACCTCGCCGGGCGGACGCTCGCAGAGGCCGGGCTCAGCATGCGCGCAGAGATCGTTTCGGGCCGCTCGGCGCTTGACGCGGCGAGCCGTGATCTGGTCGAGCGCGGCCTTGCCGTCTGGAGCGAGGACGCGGCGCAGCGGCCGGTTCTGATCGTGCGCGGGCAGGCCAACCTACTCGACGAAGGCGCACTGGGCGATATCGACCGCATCCGTTCGCTGCTCGACGATCTGGAGAACAAGCAGTCGGTCGCCGAGATGCTCGACCTTGCGCGCGAAGCTGAATCGACGCGCATCTTCATCGGTTCCGAAAACCGCCTGTTCGCGCTCTCGGGCTCGTCGGTGATCGCCTCGCCCTACCGTGATCGCGACGGCCGGGTGGTCGGCGTGGTCGGGGTTATCGGCCCGACGCGGTTGAATTATGCGCGCGTTGTCCCCATGGTGGATTTCACCGCCCAGAGCCTGGGCAAGCTCATTGGATAGCCGGAACTTTTGAACGACATGAACGACGATACGAAGCCGCAGGACGACCCCGCGGTCGCCGAAGAATTGAAGGGTGTTCCCGAAGATCTGCTCGATCAGGGCGGCATCAGCCTAGGAGGCGGGATGAAGGAACTGGAGGAACAGCTCGAAGCGGCGAAGCAGGAAGTGCTCTACGCCAAGGCGGAAACGCAAAACGTGCGCCGCCGGCTCGAAAAGGACATTGCCGACACCCGCGCCTATGCCGCGACCGGCTTCGCGCGCGATATCCTGCCGGTTGCCGACAACCTTGCGCGCGCACTCGAAGCGATCCCCGCCGAACTGCGCGACGACGACAAGCTGAAGAGCCTGATCGCCGGAATCGAGGCGACCTCGCGTGAGATCGACAAGGTTTTCGGCCTGCACGGGATCAGCCGCATCGCCGCGATGGGCCTGCCGCTAGACCCCAACCAGCACCAGGCGATGATCGAAGTGCCTTCGGCCGATGCCGAGCCCGGCACTGTCGTGCAGGAACTGCAATCGGGCTACATGATCAAGGATCGGTTGCTGCGCCCTGCCATGGTCGCCGTCGCCAGGAAGCCCGACTGAGGCCGCTGCTATTATCGCGATCGCAACGGCCGTCGCTATCGCGAACGCTGCTGATCACCCGAAGTTCACGAGCAGGTCATAGGCGGATGCATCCGCCACGCCCTCCAGCCTGACGCCTTTGCGCAGCAGGAAGGCGTGACGGACGATTTCCGCCTGCTGCTCAATGCCGTACTTCGTCAGCGGCCAGCCGGGCGTCAGGCTATAGGCATAGCGGCAAAACGGATGACGGTGCAGCGGCAGATACCACCGCCCCCGCCGCTGCGTCTGCCAGACATGCGTCATTTCGTGGATGAAGAGGCCCTGCCGATCATCGTCCGCGGCGGCGAAATCGTCGCAATACCAAGGCGAGGCGGGATGGAAGTGGAGATGACCGCAAGGCGCCATCGTCGTCCCGCGCGACTGGAAGGGATGCCAGCGCCGGCGGCGTAGCGTTACCTTTCCCGTGTCGATCGCATCGCCGAACACCGACCGCACCAGCGCGACTTCGCCCCCGGTCAGCGGACGCTGACCTCCTGCGGGGCAAGAGGGTGCATCGGCGGCCTGGTTCAGTGCATGTCCCCGTGATCCGTCCCGGCCATGTCGCCGCCTGCCGCCTCGATCCGCAGCGGCGTCGAAAGCTTGTCGCCGCCCGAGAACGTCAGCGTCATCTCGGCGGTTCCACCGGGCCTCAGCGTATCGGCCAGATCGAACAGCATGACGTGTTTGCCGCCGCGCTCGAAACGGACGGTCTTGCCGGGTTCGAGCTGGACCCAGTTGATCGGTTCCATCTTGCCGCCCTTGGTCTCATGCATTTCGGCCTTGCCCGCACCATCGACGCTGACCGCGGCGAGCGACGTAGGCTCGCCGGCGCCGTTGGTCACCGCGAAGTAGGCGGCGCCCGGTCGTCCCTTGACCGCTGGAAGCACCAGCACGCCGTCGCTGACCGACAGGCCGGGCTTGGAGTCGGGAGAAGCGCTTTCGGTCGCTTCCGACGGATTCTCCTGCTTGCCCGAATCTCCGCATCCGCCCAGCGCCAGGACCGCGAAAGATGCCAGAATAAGCGCGCGTTTCATCGTCCAAATCCTTTTGCATGGGCCATTCCCGATTGCCCGTCTCGCTAATGCCGCAACACACTTGTGCCAAGCAAAACCGCACCTATATCGCGCCTCGACGATGCCGAGTTCCGCTTCGCGGCTGGGAACGTCATCGAGCTGCCGAGCTGCCTTGCCGCTTTCGGGAGGCGCACCGCGCGGTGTCACAATATGGACGTGAGGAATGGGGAATAATGGCTAAAGTTATCGGTATCGACCTGGGAACCACCAACAGCTGCGTTTCCGTGATGGACGGCGGCAAGCCGAAGGTGATCGAGAATTCGGAAGGCGCGCGCACGACGCCGTCGATCGTCGCCTTCACCAAGGACGGCGAACGCCTGATCGGCCAGCCGGCGAAGCGGCAGGCAGTGACGAACGGCGACAACACGATTTTCGCGGTGAAGCGGCTTATCGGCCGCCGCTTCGACGACCCGGTGACCAAGAAGGACACCGAGCTGGTCCCGTATACGATCGTCAAGGGCAAGAACGGCGACGCCTGGGTCCGTGCCGGCGGCGAGGACTACAGCCCGTCGCAGATTTCCGCCTTCATCCTGCAGAAGATGAAGGAAACCGCCGAGAGCTATCTGGGCGAGACCGTCACGCAGGCGGTCATCACCGTGCCCGCTTACTTCAACGACGCTCAGCGCCAGGCGACCAAGGACGCCGGCCAGATCGCCGGCCTCGAAGTGCTGCGCATCATCAACGAGCCGACTGCGGCGGCGCTCGCCTATGGCCTCGAGAAGAACGACGGCAAGACGATCGCGGTCTATGACCTTGGCGGCGGCACCTTCGACGTCTCGATCCTGGAGATCGGCGACGGCGTGTTCGAGGTCAAGTCGACCAACGGCGACACCTTCCTGGGCGGCGAGGACTTCGATTCGAAGCTCGTCGAATGGCTGGCGGACAAGTTCAAGGCCAAGGAGAACATGGATCTCCGGACCGACAAGCTGGCGCTGCAGCGGCTGAAGGAAGCTGCCGAAAAGGCGAAGATCGAATTGTCGAGCACGGCTTCGACCGAGATCAACCTTCCCTTCATCACCGCGCGCATGGAAGGCGGCAGCACCACGCCGCTGCACCTCGTCGAGACGGTGACCCGTTCGGACCTGGAAAAGATGGTCGCCGACCTGATCGAGCGTACCAAGGAGCCGATGCGCAAGGCGCTGGTCGATGCGGGCGTGAAGGCCGCGGACATCGACGAGGTCGTCCTCGTCGGCGGCATGACTCGCATGCCGAAGGTTCGCGAGACGGTAAAGGAATTCTTCGGCAAGGAACCGCACACCGGCGTCAACCCCGACGAAGTCGTCGCCATGGGCGCGGCGATCCAGGCCGGCGTGCTGCAGGGCGACGTCAAGGACGTGCTGCTGCTCGACGTGACCCCGCTGTCGCTCGGCATCGAGACGCTGGGCGGCATCATGACCAAGATGATCGACCGCAACACGACGATCCCGACCAAGAAGAGCCAGGTCTACTCGACCGCCGAGGACAACCAGCAGGCGGTGACGATCCGCGTGTTCCAGGGCGAGCGCGAGATGGCGCAGGACAACAAGATCCTCGGCCAGTTCGACCTCGTCGGCATCCCGCCGGCGCGGCGCGGCGTGCCGCAGATCGAAGTCACTTTCGACATCGACGCCAACGGCATCGTCAACGTCAGCGCCAAGGACAAGGGCACCGGCAAGGAGCAGCAGATCCGCATCCAGGCTTCGGGCGGTCTTTCGGACGCCGACATTGATCAGATGGTCAAGGATGCCGAGCGCTTCGCCGAAGAGGACAAGAAGCGGCGTGAAACGGCCGAGGCGCGCAACAACGCCGATAGCCTGGTTCATGCGACCGAACGCCAGATCGAAGAGAACGGCGACAAGATCGACGCCTCGCTGAAGGCCGAAGTCGAAGCCGCCATCGCCGAAGCCAAGGCCGCGATCGATAGCGAGGACGTCGAGGCGATGACCGCCAAGACCCAGAAGCTCACCGAAGTGGCCATGAAGATGGGCCAGGCGATCTACGAGAAGGAACAGGCCGCGGGCGCCTCGCCGGGCGGTGCCGGTGGGGCTTCCGCCGCACAGGGCGACGACGACGTGGTCGACGCCGAGTTCTCGGAAGTCGACGAGAACAAGGGCTGACCGATAGCCGGCAAGACTGTGGAATGACGTGATTTGGGGTCCCGCTCGTTTTCGGTTTATGAAGACGGCGGGACTTCCGCATCCGCTTTCGCGGTATGCCGGATTCAAGGGTTGGGTAAGTGTCTGCGACAGAAATCGATTTCTACGAGCTGCTCGAGGTAGAGCGCACGGCCGACGATGCGACGATCAAGTCGGCCTACCGCCGGCTGGCGATGCGTTATCATCCCGACAAGAACCCGGGCTGCAGTGATTCCGAAGCCCGTTTCAAGGCGATCAGCCAGGCCTATGAATGCCTGAAGGACCCCCAGAAACGCGCGGCGTATGACCGCTTCGGTCACGAAGCGTTTCAAAACGGGGGAGGCGCCGGCGGCGGAGCCAATGCCGGCTTCAGCGATTTCGGCGATATCTTCGAATCGATATTCGGCGGCGGCTTCGGCGGCGGTCGCCAGCAGGCGCGGCGAGGTGCCGATCTACGCTACGACATGGAGATCAGCCTTGAAGAGGCATTCCATGGCAAGCAGGCCGAAATCAGCATCGAAGTCTCGCAGAAATGCGATCCCTGTGCCGGATCGGGTGCCGAGCCGGGCACCGGCGCACGGCGCTGCACGCTGTGTGGCGGTCATGGCAAGGTTCGTTCGCAGCAGGGTTTCTTCATGGTCGAGCGGACCTGCCCGACCTGCCATGGCCGCGGTGAGGTTATCGAAAAGCCATGCCGCGCGTGCCGCGGGGAAGGCCGTGTAGACCAGCCTCAGACGCTCCAGGTCGACGTTCCCCCCGGCGTCGATTCGGGCACCCGCATCCGCCTTTCCGGCAAGGGCGAGGCGGGCCCGTTCGGTTCGCCGCCGGGCGACCTCTATATCTTCATCCACGTTCGCCGCCACGCGATGTTCGAGCGCGATGGAACCACGCTGCTCAGCCGCGTCCCGATCACATTCACCACCGCGGCGCTGGGCGGCCAGATCGAAATCCCGGGGCTCGACGGCGCCCGCCATCAGGTCGACATCCCCTCGGGCATCCAGTCGGGCAAGCAGCTCAGGAAACGCGGTGCGGGCATGCCTGTGCTGCAGGGCAGGGGCCAGGGCGACCTCGTGATCGAGATCGTAGTGGAAACGCCGACGAAGCTCAGCGCGCGACAGAAGGAGCTGATGCGCGAATTGCAGGCGACCGAGACCGGCGACGAATGTCCGGGCTCGAAAGGCTTCTTCGATCGCATCAAAGACGCCTGGAACGATCTTACCGACTAACATTCGGAACGTCCGTCCCCGCCGGAATTGTGATAGGCTCCGCTTTGGAGTCGACAACTTCGAGGGGACTGCAAATGTCACCAATCGATGAAGCGAAGCTCAATGCATTCGTAGGAAAGATGCTTGGCGATCTCGGCGGTGCGATGAGCGTCCCGACCGTCCGCATCGGCATGCGGCTTGGCCTGTTCGACAAACTCGCCGAAGCGCCTGCGACCGCGGCCGAGCTCGCCCGGCGTGCCGGCGGGCTTCATGAGCGATATGTTCGCGAATGGGCCCTCGCCCAGGCGGCCAACGGTTACGTCGTTTTCGATCCAGCCGGGGAGACCTTCAGCCTCTCGCCCGAGCAGGCGATGGTCTTCGCCATGCCCGACAGCCCCGTCTATCTGCCCGGCGCGTTCGAACTCATCGCGGCGATGATCGAGGCCGAGCCGAAAGTGGAACAATGCTTCCGCCACGGCACGGGCGTGCGTTGGGGCGACGATTCCGGTTGCCTGTTCTGCGCGACGGGCGCGTTCTTTCGCCCCGGCTACGTCAACAGTATCACCCAGGCTTGGATTCCCGCCCTTGACGGCATGGAATCGCGCCTTCGCGATGGCGCGCACGTCGCGGACGTGGGTTGCGGCGTCGGATTCTCGACGCTGCTGATGGCCGAAGCCTATCCTGGGAGCACCTTCGTCGGATACGATTTCCACGAACCTTCCATCGCAGACGCCCGGCGCCATGCCGAGGAGCACGGTCTTGCAGACCGCGTGCGCTTCGAAGTGGCGAGCGCCAAGGAGATCGCCGAACGCGATTTCGACCTCATCACGATGTACGACTGTCTCCACGACATGGGAGATCCGCGGGGTTGCGCCGCACATATGCGGCAAATTCTCAAACCCGGCGGCACATGGATGATCGTCGAACCCATCGCCGGCGATTCCCCCGCACACAACATGAATCCGGTCGGTCGTCTGTACTATAACGCGTCGACGATGATTTGCGTGCCGACGTCACTCGATCAGGAAGTGGGTGAAGCTCTCGGCGCGCAAGCGGGCGAGGCCAAGCTTGCCGAGATAGTCCATGAAGCCGGCTTCCAGAATGTTCGGCGAGCGACCGAAGGCCCATTCAACATGGTGCTGGAAGCGCGCTGACAATCAGCGCTTGGCCAAAACTTCACCCCTGATTCTTGTCACCAGGCCCGGATCTGCCTGCAAGCGCCGCTCTTCCTCGTCGAGGATCGCCAAAAATGCCTCGCGCTTGAAATCCTGCATTTGCTTCGCCGAAAGGGTCGCATTGTCAGGCAGGGTCGAGGCGACGAGGTCGATCATCCGTTCAGCACCGTGGAGGCGCCCCCACAAATAGTCGTTCTCGCGGTAAGCACGGCTGAAGAAGGCCCCGAAGTTGTAGAACTCTATCCCGCGCAGCGTCGCCTGCGTGCCGCCGGAGCGAATCGAGCCGCAATCGTCAGGAGATATACGATCGACCTTCACCGGATCGAACTCGGTCAAGCCTTCACCGCGCAGCAAGGGCAGCGTCACCGAATCGTAGAACGGATAGCCAAGATAGGCGAGCAGCATCGGGCGGCGCAGTTCGGCAGGCATCTCGGCCATCGCGGCGGCCAACATGGCATCGACGAGAAGATCCGCCTCCTCCAGCCGCCGCCGCTCGGCGATACCGTCCAGCACCGCCGCGGGGTTCTCGAATATCCGTATCGCCAGTTCGGGAAAATCAGGTCCCAGAGATGCGGAAGACTCGCGCTCGAAATAGAGCGACAACGCCCCATAGACCGCCTCGCGGGCCTTCTCGCGCGCTTCTTCGGCCACTTCATTTCCGCCTTCCCAGTCCTGCGTCAGGCGCCGGGCGAGCAGACGCAGACGGCGTATCCGGAAAGTCAGGTCATGTGCACGGAAGAACGCGATCGCTTTGGATGAAGCGCCGCCGCGCAGCATCGCCAGGTGGTCGAGCCCGTGCAACGCAAGATAGGCAGTCAGATGGTGCGCGATCGGTTCGGGCGAACTCATGGCCAGGCCGGGAGCGGCATCATGGATGATCTGCGCCAGCGTATCGACGACTTCGGCGAACTTGACCTGGGCATAACCGTGATAGGCATAACCGGCCTGTTCGGCCGCGGCCTGCTGCGCCTTCGCGCGCCATGCGGCGAGGCGCTTGACCGTCGGCCGGTCGAGAAACAGCGTGCGGCCGAACAGCTTTTCCACCGTCGCTTCGACCTCGGGCCGCAGTGCCGCAACGATGCCGCGCAGCCGCGCCATCTCCACCGACTGCCGCGCCAGTTCCTCAAGATTGTCACGCACCGGCTGCTCGCGCGGGATCGAGGAAAGCGATCCGAAGATTACCGAGAACCAGCCCGGCGCCCCGGTATCGCCGCGCCGCGCACCTCCGGCCTTGTCGGGCCGCGGGTCGATATAGACGAAACGCCGATCGACCTCGCGCTGCGCCGGACGATCGCGCAGCACGCCCATTGCCTCGGCGAACGGGGCATTGACCAGCACCGACCCGTCGATCAGCGAAACACCCTCTGCGTCGCCGCGCCGCGCATGCTCTGGCATGATGCGCTCGATAAAGGCACTCCGCCCCGGCCACGCCAGCTTGCGTTCGGCGGCAAGGGCGTCGATCTCGGCAAGCTGCAACGCCGGGAAGGCCCCCGGGAAACTCGCCGTCGCGCGAGCCGCGAAAAGCAGTTCGGGGATCGCCGCCAAGGTCCCGCCAGGCCGCGCGGGGGTAGCGGCACGGAACCCGATCGAGAGGCGATGTTCGCTCTCCTGGACTAGCGCCGGGCTATGCAGCCGCAACGTCTGCATATGGCCCTTGAAGTCGGTCACGGTCACGAACATGTCGATCGGATGGCCCGGGGGCAGCAACGGCGCGCCAGGCCTGGCACTCGCCATCGCATCGAGCGCCTCGGCCAGCAGCCGCGTGAAACCGAGCCCGCCGAACGGGGGCTCGAACCAGCGCGAGCGGATCAGGCGCGAGAGCTTGCTGCGCACTTCGGCGCGCGTTTCGGGGGCGACGCTCGCCGAAACGACGTTGCCGGGCCGGGTAAGGACGAACCATACGATCGGCATCGCCCAGAACTTGGCGATGCGCGACCACGGCCGCGCATCGGGATCGAGCAATACGTCGACGTCGGCGCGCTCGAGCCATAACTGGGTCAGCGGTTCGAGCGACTGGCCGGAATGGATCGCCTGCGCCAGGAAAACGCCGTTGATCCCGCCCGCACTGGCTCCCGCGACGATATCGGTCAGGACCCGCAGACGGAGCTCGTGCTTGTCTTCGATATGCCTGAGCAGCCGGCAATAGACCGACTCGGTCCCGTTCAGTGCACCTTCGCCCGAAAAGTGCGCCTGGCTTGCCCGGGTGAGCTTCCACAGCTCCTTGGTGACGCCGTGCATATAGACGGCCAGGCTGACCCCGCCGTAACAGACCAGGGCAATGCGGAGCTCCTTCTGGCGCATCGCCAAGCAATGGCAGAGGATGGAGGCCTCCGCCAGACTTGACTATTGAGTTCCCATTATGTTCTCGATAAGGGATCGGCATGGCCAAACCCAAACGCCGTTATCTATGCCAGGCTTGCGGTAGCGTTTCGCATCGCTGGCAGGGACAATGCGCCGATTGCGGCGAATGGAACACGCTGGCCGAAGAAGCGCCGGCAACGGTGTTTTCCGCCAAGCACGACTTGTCTTCGGGTGGCCGGGCGATCACGTTCGAACCGCTCGACGCACCGGGCGAAAAGCTGCAGCGGCGCATGAGCGGCATCGCCGAGTTCGACCGGGCGCTGGGCGGCGGGCTCGTGCCGGGATCGGCGATCCTGATGGGGGGCGATCCCGGCATCGGCAAATCGACGCTGCTGCTACAGGCCGCGGCCAGCATCGCCGACGCCGGAGGCGACGCGGTCTACATCAGCGGGGAGGAGGCCGTAGCGCAAGTACGCATGCGCGCCGAGCGCATGGGCCTTGCCGGTGCACCGATCAGGCTAGCCGCGGCGACCTCGGTGCGCGACATCCTGACCACCCTGGGCACGATGGAGCCGCCCGCGCTGGTGGTGATCGATTCGATCCAGACGATGCATTCGGACCAGATCGAGGGCGCCCCCGGCACCGTCAGCCAGGTGCGCGGCTGCGCGTTCGAACTGATCCGCTTCGCCAAGGAGAACGGCGTCGCGCTCGTCCTTGTCGGCCACGTCACCAAGGATGGCTCGATCGCCGGGCCGCGCGTACTCGAACACATGGTCGACGTGGTGATGAGTTTCGAGGGCGAGCGCAGCCATCAGTATCGGATATTGCGCAGCATCAAGAACCGCTTCGGCCCGGTGGACGAGATCGGCGTCTTCGCGATGGCCGGGCAGGGGCTGGAGGAAGTCGCCAATCCCTCGATGCTGTTCCTTTCGGGCCGCGAGCAACCGGTGCCGGGCAGTTCGGTATTCCCGGCGATGGAAGGGACACGGCCCGTGCTGGTCGAGATCCAGGCACTGATCGTGCGCCTGGCCAGCGGCGCGACACCTCGCCGTGCGGTCGTGGGCTGGGACAACGGGCGACTGGCCATGCTGCTGGCCGTGCTGGAGGCGCGCTGCGGGCTCAATTTCTCCAGTGCCGAAGTCTATCTCAACGTCGCCGGAGGCTATCGCCTTTCCGATCCCGCGGCGGACCTTGCCGTCGCCGCGGCGCTAGTTTCCGCGCTGGGCGATAAATCTCTCGGATCGCGGGCGATCTGGTTCGGGGAGATCTCGCTCGCGGGCGAGGTGCGTCCAGTTGCCCATTCAGCGATACGACAGCGCGAGGCGGCCAAGCTCGGCTTTACCCATGCCCATGGTCCCGCGGGAGGCAGCGGACCCGACAACGGAGACTTGCGCTATGCCGAAGTTGCACTGCTGCCAAATCTCGTTGACCGGATTCTGTCCGGCTCCTAGTTACCGGCCATAATGACGGGCTTCGACATCGCTGTCCTGCTGATCGTGGGAATTGGCGCGGCGACCGGATTTCTCCGGGGTTTCGTGCATGAAGTGCTTGCATTGCTGGCCTGGATCTTCTCGCTGTTTGCGATCCGCTACCTCCACACGCCCATCTCCGAATTCCTGGCACCCACCATCGGCACCGGTTCGGGCGCGGCGGTGCTCGCCTTCGCGATCCTGCTGCTGGTGCCATATGCAGCGGTCAAGCTCATCGCGAATTGGCTGGGCGCCAAGAGCCGCAGCTCCGTACTCGGCCCGATCGATCGCGTGCTCGGCTTCGGGTTCGGCGCGGTCAAGGGGATGATTATCATCGTTCTCGGGTTTTCGGTGCTGATGCTGGGCTACGATGTTACCTGGGGGCCGGATGGCCGCCCGACCTGGATAACGCAGGCTCGCACTTATCCTTTCGTCAACGCCAGCAGCGAAGCGCTCGTCACGATGATCGCCGAACGGCGCCACCAGACGGTCGAGGCAGACAGCAAAGTTCAAGGCAAGTAGGCGCGCGTGGCTACGACAGTGCTTTACACGCCCGAAGTGCTGGGCCTGGCCACCAGCCTCGCGGCCTTTCCCTGGGACGAAAGCCTGGACCTCAAGGCCGAGGCTCGCTCCAAAAGCTGCGGCAGCACGATCGCCCTCGGCCTTGCTCTCGATGGCGAGGGGCGGATCGCGCGGACTGCGATCAGATCGAGCGCTTGCGCGATCGGCCAGGCGGCAGCGGCCATCTTCGCCGCTGCGGCTGCGGGGCGCAGCGGCGAGGACATCGTTAGCGCCGAACGCGCGATCGCGGCCTGGTTGTCCGGTGACGGACCGCTTCCCGATTGGCCTGGGCTCGAAGCCATAGCCGCGGCGCGCGACTACCCAGCGCGCCACGGCGCGATCCGGCTTGCCTGGCAGGCGGCGCTAGTCCTGCTTCCCACCGGTTGATTGCATCGCTAGAGGGTTGCGCGCAAGGACAACGGGAGGAATTGCATGGCGGCAGCGGATATAGCCACGATCGAACAGGGGAAGGGCACTCAGGCAGCGCCGAGCGCATCCGAAATCCGCTTGGTCATTGCTGCATCGTCGGCGGGCACCGTGTTCGAATGGTACGATTTCTTCATCTACGGCACGCTCGCTGCAATCATCGGCAAGACCTTCTTTCCTTCGGGCAATGCCACGCTCGAAACGCTGCTGGTATGGGCGGGCTTCGCAGTCGGCTTCGGCTTTCGGCCGCTGGGGGCAGTGCTGTTCGGGTTCCTCGGTGACCGGCTCGGCCGCAAATACACCTTCCTCGTCACCGTCACCCTGATGGGCATCGCCACCGC
>Ga0075364_10001131_pt1 | contig 14236 bp, 14 predicted proteins | sample EndMetdeltDD1764_FD_71517 | JGI IMG/M metagenome (GOLD analysis project Ga0075364, IMG submission 71517) | Populus endosphere microbial communities from Tennessee, USA - Endosphere MetaG P. deltoides DD176-4 | ecosystem: Host-associated > Plants > Roots > Endosphere | place: USA: Tennessee... | reverse complement strand
GCCACCGGAACCATCAAAATCGGAAAACTCGTGTTGCGCAGTCTCAAGGCAGACGATGTATCCGCCGACGTGAAGCTGGAAAGCGGCAAGCTGGACCTGGAAAATCTCACGGCCACGCTTTATGAGGGTAAGTTGGCCGGTATGGTTTCCGTCGACGCGGCCAAAAATAACCACATGGTGACCAAGGTATCGCTGTCGGGTATTGCCGTGGAGCCCTTGCTCAATGATGTATCGAGCCGGACGGCGCTCAGCGGTCGAGGCACGATCGTGCTCGACCTCACCACAGCAGGCGCCAATACCTATGCCATGCGCACTGCGCTGAACGGAACCGCGCAGGCGCGACTGCGCGATGGCGCCATCAAGGGCATCAACGTCGCGCAGACCTTGCGTGATCTGAAAGCGGTGCTGCGCGGAGAGCAGCAAGCCGAAGCCCGGCCCGCAGACGGAGCGTTGCAGACGGATTTCACCTCTCTGGATCTGGACCTGGCTTTCAAGGATGGACTGGGTACGGTCAAAGCGTTGAACGTGGCCTCGCCGTTGCTGCGCATTAGTCAGGGCACGCCTGCCGAGCTGAATCTCGTGGCCAGCACGCTGGATGTGGTGGCACTGGTCAGAGTGGTCAACAGCGCTACGGGGCAGGATGGCGAAGACTTGGCGGAACTCAAGAACGTCACCATCCCGATCCACTTCGTCGGGCCACTTGCCAAGCCGCTGTTCAGTGTTCAATGGAAAGGCGTAGCCAGCGAAACGCTTAAAAAGACATTGGAAAATAAAGTGATGGACGCCGTTGGCGGCGATGACGAAAAACGGCGCGAGACGGTGCGGGACGTCAGTCGTGCGCTGGAAGGATTGCTAAAAAAATGACCCCTGCCGCTGAAACGTCCTCGCCTTCGGGCTACTTCCCCTTGGTCGGCGCCTCGGGTACGCCGCAGGCCGAAGCGGCCGCGTATGCCGGCCGGTGGCTCGTTGCCGATGCAGACAGCCAGTGGTTGAGCGCGGCGGCTTATCCGGCACTTCGAAACGTCGAGGTTACGCTGCGATTCGGCTATCTCGTCTTGCGCGCGCCTGGCATGCTGCGCCTGGATATTCCGCTGGACGTCATCGAGGATGATGACAGCGTCCAATTCACCGTCTGGAAGGACGATGCGTATATCAAGGTCGTCGACGAAGGCGAGTTGGCAGCGGCATGGTTGTCCAATGCGCTGGGCGTGGACTGTCGCTTGATGAAAGTGCATCCGGATCTGCCCGGCATCGCCTGAGTCAACAATGCGCGAGGGCAGGCGGGTGATGGCGCCCGGATGAACCCGGCGCGCCGGATGGAAGGCCGCGTTGGGCTGCGCTCAGGCGCGTCGCGGATGCAGCATGACGTTGGCGATCAAGCCCGCCACCAGCCCCCAGAACGCCGACCCGATGCCCCATACTGTAAAACCTGATGCCGTTGCCATCAGTGTGATCAGCGCGGCCTCACGCGTATTCGGGTTCGCCATGGCGGTGGTCATGCCGCCCAAGATGGGGCCGATCAACGCCAGGCCCGCCAAGGCCGCGATGAAGGCTGCAGGCAGTGCGCCGAAAAACAGAACGACTGCGCCCGCACCCAGACTTAACGGGATATACACCAGACCGTACACTGCCGCCGCCCAGTAGCGTTTGCTGGGGTCGGGGTGGGCTTCCTTGCCCGAAACGATTGCGGCAACGATGGCGGCCAGCGTGATGCTGTGCGCGCCGAAGGGCGCTGCGATGAGGCCCGCTGCGCCGCTGGCAGCCACGGCGTGCGACGCCCGGGGCTCGAACCCCGCAGCTTGCAGGATGGCAAGCCCGGGCAGGTTCTGTGAGGCCATGGCGACGATGAATAACGGTACGCCGATGCTCAGGATGCTCTGCCAGGCAAATACGGGCGTGGTCCAGACGAATTGAGTGACTGTCCAGGGCAGACCGTCGAATCGTTCAAAACCGTCCGACAGCACGACGGCCAGTCCCACGACGATCACGACGAAGATTGCGTAGCGTGGCACCCAGCGGCGCCCCACGAGATAGCTGGCGATCATCGCCAGCGCGACCACGGCATCCGCATCGAGTGCACGAAATATCCCGATGCCGAAATTCAACAGTACGCCTGCCAGCATCGCAGCGGCGATTTCCGGAGGGATTCTTTTGAGGATGGGGTCTATCCATCCCATGATGCCGCAGGCCAGGGTCAGCGCCGCGGCTGCCATGAACGCGCCCACGGCCTCATTGAAGGGCACGCCGACCAGCGCAGGGATGAGCAGGACGGCGCCTGCCGAGGACCAGGCCAGAATGACGGGCGTTCGCCACTTGAGCGTGAGCCACGCACCGGTGATGCCGAGTGCAAGACAGACCGATCCGATCCAGGAGCCGATGCCTGCTGCATCCAGCCCCGCGGCCTGACCTGCCTTGAGCATCAGCACCGACGTGCTGCCGAAGCTGACCAACACCGCCACCAGACCCGCGACGACGGCGGGCAAGGAGAGTTCGGAGAGACGCGAGCCCCGAGCGGACTCGTGCGGCGTTGGAGAGGGTGTCATTTGCCAGTCAGGCGGGCGTATTTGACCAATAAAACGTCACGGCTTTCTTTCCAGGCCGGATCGAGTTCGATGCATTCCACGGGACACACCACCTGGCACTGAGGTTCGTCGAAATGACCGACGCACTCGGTGCAGCGATCAGGATCGATGACATAGTAGTCCTGCCCCATGGTGATCGCTTGATTGGGACAAGGCGGTTCACACACGTCGCAGTTGATGCATTCGTCGGTAATCCGGAGCGCCATGTACGTTCAAATCTCAACTGTTTCTATCGTTCAACCGGGCCAGCTCTGTTCATGACGTTCTTTGGCTTTTTCGTGCAGCCATCTTTCGACGGAAGGAAACACGAATTTGCTGACGTCACCGCCCAACTGTGCAATCTCGCGAACAATGGTACCCGAAATGAATTGGTACTGATCCGATGGCGTCATGAACAGTGTTTCGACGTCGGGCAACAGGTGCCGGTTCATGCCGGCCATCTGAAACTCATACTCGAAGTCCGAAACGGCGCGCAACCCGCGCACGATGACGCGGCCATCCTGCTCGCGCACAAAATCCTTGAGCAGACCGTCAAACGATTCGACCTGAACGTTGGGGTAATGACCCAGCACTTCACGTGCGATCGTGACACGCTCATCGACGGAGAAAAAAGGTTTCTTGTTGCGGCTCAATGCGATACCGACCACCACTTTGTCGAACAAAGTGGCCGCGCGTCGCACGAGGTCTTCGTGGCCACGCGTGAGCGGATCGAACGTGCCGGGGTAAATTGCAGTAATCATGGTTGCTCCGTGCCTCGATGGCTTGACCATCCTCCAAGGGGGGATTATTGCTTATTTGCGCAATGCAGCAAACTGAAAGAGGTGATAGTGCACTTTGCCGGCTTTGCCTTGCCTCAAAATCTGGAATTCCGGTGGGCCTTCCGGCAAGGCTTCGGACTCGACATACACCAAGGCATGTGGCGCAAGAATCCCGCCCATCAGGGGCCACAGGCGTGTGAGCCAATCTTGTTCGAAGGGGGGATCCAGGAAAACGAGGTCGAAAGGCTCGCCTTGGTTCAGACGTTGTATCTGAGCGATAGCGCCACCGGTCGTGACGTTGACTTGCTCGGTAGAGGTCAATTTATCGCGCAGCTTGCGTAACGCTGCGGCCGCACGAATATCCTTTTCGACCAACTCGACGTAGGCAGCGCCGCGCGATGCCGCCTCGAAGCCCAGGGCGCCTGTACCGGCGAACAGGTCGAGCACCCGTTTATCCGCAAACTGCCCGTCCCAGAGGTGCGTGAGCCAATTGAAAAGGGTTTCGCGCACGCGATCCGGCGTGGGCCGCAAACCGTCGGCATCAATGACAGGGATGGGCGTGCGACGGAAGGTTCCGCCTACGATTCGGATGGCATGTTTTGCCATAATAAATGGGTCGGCGCGGTGGCTCACAGGTATCAAGGCACGCAGCGTAGCACGCGCGCGCCAACAGCTTGAGTGCAAGAGGGAATATACTTTCCGACCATGTTCAGATTCTTCAAGAAAAAAGCGCCTCCCGCGCCTCCCGCGTCGTCTCCGGCTCCTGACGCCCTGCCTGTAACCGATTCATCGGCACCGCCCGTGGACACACGGCCGCCTGCGCCGGACGTTGCCGCCGCGCCGGCGCCCTCGCCATCGGCCGGCACACCGTCGGTCGCGGCAGAACCAGCGGGACGGGCCGAGCCTTTTGTACCGGATCCGGGGGCCATGCCGTCCGACCGTGTGGTCGCGCCATCGCAGGTCGACCCACGTGATGCTGTCGTGCCCAGCGCGTTCACCGAACTCGACGCCTCGACCCAGCGGGCTTCTGCGCCATCGTTTGTGCCTGACAGCACGCCTGAGCACGCCGATGTGGAGGGCGAGCGCCAAGACGCGGCGCATCCGGTCCTGCCGACGGTCGGCGACACGCCCGCCAGTGCGCATGCGGTGGCCGAGTCGGGTGCGCCGGCGCTGGTGCCCCCGGCTGTCCCGATGCCCTCGCCAGGTGCGCCTGCATTGGCGCAAACCGTCACTGTTGCACCGCCCGTAGGGGTTACGCCTGCGGCACAGCCCGTGCCAGAACCCGACCCGGTGCAAAAGAAAGGTTCGTGGCTGGCACGGCTCAAACAGGGCCTGTCCCGCACGGGCCAGAGCATCGGCAACCTGTTCGTCAACGTACCGGTCGACGAAAATCTATTCGAAGAGCTGGAGTCTGCGCTCATCATGGCCGATGCGGGCGTGGAGGCCACCGAGAAGCTGTTGACCGCGCTGCGTGCGAAAGTGAAGAAAGAGCGTCTGGATGACGCCGCCAAGGTCAAGCTTGCGCTGAAATCGTTGCTGGCCGACCATCTTCGTCCGCTGGAAAAGACGTTTCACATCGACCGTGCCCATCCCTTGGTCGTCATGATTGCAGGGGTGAACGGCGCCGGCAAGACGACCTCGATCGGCAAGCTTGCCTTCACGTTTCAGCAACAGGGCGCAAGCGTTCTGCTCGCCGCAGGAGATACCTTCCGCGCTGCTGCGCGCGAACAGCTGGTTGAGTGGGGCCGTCGCAACAATGTGACGGTGATCTCGCAGGACGGCGGCGACCCGGCCGCTGTTGCGTTCGACGCGGTCAATGCCGGCCGCGCCCGCAAAGCCGGCGTGGTCATGGTGGACACGGCGGGACGACTGCCGACCCAGCTTCATTTGATGGAAGAGCTGAAAAAGATCAAGCGCGTCATCGGTAAAGCAGACGGGCAGGCACCACACGAGGTGTTGCTGGTCATCGACGGCAACACCGGACAAAACGCGATCGCGCAAATTCGCGCGTTTGACGCGGCCATTACGTTGACGGGTCTGGTAGTGACAAAGCTGGACGGGACGGCCAAAGGTGGCACGCTGGCTGCCGTCGCAGCGGGTAGTCAGGGCGTACGTCCGATTCCCGTGTACTGGATCGGCGTGGGCGAAGGGCTACAGGATTTGCAACCCTTCGTGGCGGAAGAGTTCGCCCAGGCCTTGCTGGGGGACTGAGTGATAGACGGGATGTCGGCTCAGGATGAGCCGGCCTGCCGTCTAACTGTGTTTCTTCCAGAACTCGGGCGCTCGCCCGAGGTCGACAAAAGCGTCTTGCGCCCGATCCACGAGTAAAGCCTGTTTTGCAGCCAGCCACCCCACGGCAAACCATGCCGCTGGTGCTTCTTTGACGCGGGCGGCATAGCCGTCATGGGCGACAGCCAGATCGTTGAAGTCACCCAAAATGTCCTGCACGACGCCAAGCGGCTTGCGGTAGGCACGCAAGCGGGCGTTGCTGAGCAGGCTTTCGCAAAAACCCAAGCTGTATCGCAGCAGTTTGACCCGTTTGCGCAGCGCATGTTTCTGCTCGATTTCCAGAGCAGTAAAGCGCTTGCCTCGTTTGACGATTTGTCGATGCAAGGATTGCAGTTTGTCCAGCAACACACCGTCCAGCGCAGGGATATCACCTGCGGGGATGAGCGGAATGATGGTGGGCACGATATGACCGGCCGGATTTTCGGTGGGGTCTGTCTGGATGGCCGCATCACCCTCCGCGTCTGACGATCCCTGCGCCGACTGCGCGTCAGGGTGGGCGGACGCGGTGGCAGGACGCATTGCCTCGGCCATCGCCGCCACCGCAGCGACGGAGGGTTGTGGCGTCACGCTCCACTCGAGCATATCCAGCAGGACCGACTGGAACGCCTTGCTGCGTGCCAGCGTGGCCGAGTCGTCACCGTCCTGCGCGGGCAGGGGCGGCAGCTCAGGCATACCGGCGGCTTGCAGCTTGGGCAGAATCGTCGCTTTCTGTACGTCCTGGTCGCGATTGGCACCGAAGCCACCAAAATGGTCGCGCACGCGCGCCTGCAGGCTGTCAGGGGGGAGCGTCGCGACGCCGTCAAACAGTTTCCATGCCGAGCGCAAGCGCCGCACGCCCACTCGCAACTGATGGACGTGGTCCGGCCCGCCCGCCTCGTACACATTGTGCGTGTCGACCTCCGCCAGTATGGCGGCGTTGCGGGTCACCTGATCCAGGCATTCGGCGGTCACCGTGGCCAGCGCGTCGCCGGCGTTCATTGTCGGGCGCAGATGCGTGGCCTTGATGGTGCGGGGTCCCCAAAACGCGGCAATTCGCGCTGCCCGCTTTTTGAGTTCTGCGCTCGTGTAGCTTGAGCCCGCTTCCACGACCGGTTGATAATTCAAATCCTGCGCCAGGGCAGCCAGGGCATCGCCGCGTTCGGACTTTGATCTCGGGTCCAAAACCAGTCCGTGGCGCTCGTGCCAACCGCGCGCCACATCGAATATTGCGGCTACCTGGCCCGAAATGAGCTCGAATTCGAGTTCGTGCAATGGCAAGGCGAAGGCGCCCGCGCGTATCTCGCCCGAATCCAGTGCGATTTCGACCGTGCCCTTGCTGGTGCGCACTTTGCGCACGATGCGCTGGACGTCCGTTTCATAACGCAAGCCCAGGGGTTCTTCGATTGCCGCTAGCGCAGCCTCGACGTCCGAGCCCGCGTACACGGACAGATCCAGCACGGGGCCCGGTCGGGGATGATTGATTTCGACGCGGGTGATCGCGTCAGCGCCGGGCATCTTCAAGGTTTGCATCCAGCTATCGCCTTCCTGGCGCAAGCGCAGGGCGATGCGCGCACGCGCGAGCGCTCGGCTTGGCGTGTCGAAGTACATCGCGTGGAGCTTGATTCGCTTAGCGTCGCGTCGTTGCATCTCACGCGCTACGCCTGTGCGGGCGGCAAGTGGGATGCTTAATTTCAATTCTTGTTCGGACATGTCGTGACGCTTCAGCGGCAAAGGGGTGGCTATGATAGTAGCCGACCCCCCGCCAGATGATGACATGTCATGAAACTATTGGTTTGGTACGTTCCGGGCGAGCCACGCATCCAGCGCGGCGATCGTATCGGACTGCGCCACCATCCCAAGACGGGTACGGCGCCAGAGGATGTCTTCCGAGGTACGCGCCCATTCATGCTCTACCAGCCAACGCACTTCGCACTCGAACAAGCCGCAACCGAAGTCCTGGCCCAAGTCCGCTGAACCGCTTGCGCCGCCCAGGATGCGCTCCGAAAGCGTGCCGTACGTGTAGACGTAGCGCCGGGCAACGGATTCGGCCAACCACGGGAAGCGGTTGCGGAAGGTGCGTTCATAGGCCACAGGGTCTGCTTTGGGCATGTCCCCGCCCGGCAACACGGCGCGTGCGGTCCAAGCGGTATTGCGCTGGGTGAACGGCGCAAGTTTCTCCAGCGCGTGCTCTGCAAGCCGGCGGTATGTGGTGATTTTCCCGCCGAAGATCGACAGGAGAGGCGGTTGACCATCTTTGCCACCGGACACATCGAATACGTAATCACGCGTGACCGAAGAGGCGCTGCCGGCTTTGTCGTCATAGAGTGGGCGAACACCCGAGTATGACCAATTGATGTCGGCTGGCGTCGTCTGCTTGACGAAGTAGCCGTTGATGGTCTCGCAGAGGTAGGCGATCTCTTCGTCGCTGATTTTGACTTTGCCGGGATCGTCGTTATAGATGACGTCTGTCGTGCCGACCAGTGACCAGCGCTCCAGGTAGGGGATGACGAATACGATGCGGCCATCCGGATTCTGCAAAATATACGCCCAGTCCCCGTCGTACAGGCGCGGCACGGTGAAGTGACTGCCTTTGACCAGCCGCAGTTTGCTACCCGCCGCCGTGGCGACTGCCGCAGTATCGACTGCCGCAGTGCCGACTGGCACCCCATTGGCTGTGGACGCGTCCGGGCTGCGGTTTTCGGTGGCCAGACGCTGCAGCGCCTCGACCCAGGGCCCGGCGGCATTGACCAGGATGCCGGCACGCACGCGCACTTCGGAGCCATCTTGTTTGCGCAATCGGGCAATCCATTTGCCGTCCTGCTTCTCGAGGCCGACGCACGCGGTGCGGGTCAGGATCGTTGCACCCCGATCGGCCGCGTCGATGGCGTTCAGGACGACGAGTCGCGAATCGTCGACACGCGCATCCGAATACTCGAAGCCGGTGGTGATGTCGGATTTGAGGGGCAGGCCTTGCGCCGCGCTGCGCATGGCGACGCGCCGTGAACCGGGCAGACGATCGGAGCGTTTGGCCAGATGGTCGTACAGGAACATGCCGATACGAATCATCCACGCCGGACGCAGATGGCGGTTGTGGGGCAGGATGAAGCGCAGGGGGTGCACAATGTGCGCGGCGTTCGATAGCAGCACTTCGCGTTCGGACAAGGCTTCGCGCACCAGTCGGAACTCGTAGTTCTCGAGGTAGCGCAATCCACCGTGGATCAGCTTGCTGCTGGCCGACGACGTCGCGCTGGCCAAATCGTTTTTCTCGCAGAGCAGGACGCTGAGTCCGCGTCCTGCAGCATCGCGTGCGATACCCACGCCGTTGATGCCTCCGCCTACGACCAGCAGGTCTATATCGTGATCGAAGTGTGCAGCAGCAGTGTTAGTCATTATCAGGTTTGGCATGAATGCCGGAGGTTACCGGCCGTGAAAAGTCGCAGGCACAGGCCGCGAAACAGTGATTTTACCGCGTGAATCGGCGCTATTTGTAATCCGAACGGGCCGGTAGTAACCGCATGTCGCGCGCCTGATCCGGCCACACGCAGTAAACTCGATGTTTTACGTTTGCACACGCCTCATGTCGACCCCTACTTCCGAACCCGTTTCGCCCAGCGCCGAGCACTTCGATATCGCTCCGGTGGCTGACATCATTTCCGAACTTCGCGCCGGCCGTATGGTGATTCTGGTGGATGAAGAGGACCGGGAAAACGAAGGCGATTTGCTGATGGCGGCCGAATTCGTGACCCCCGCCGATATCAACTTCATGGTGACGCACGCGCGTGGACTGGTCTGCCTGACACTGACTGAAGAGCGTTGCAAACAGTTGGACCTTCCGCTCATGGCCAGCCGCAACGGCACGCGTTATGGCACCAATTTCACGCAATCCATCGAGGCGGCAGAGGGCGTGGAGACCGGTATCTCCGCGGCCGACCGCGCGCGCACGATTCAGGTGGCAGTGGCTCGCGATGCGCGTCCGGATCATCTGGTTCAGCCCGGTCATATCTTCCCGGTGCGCGCCGTGCCCGGGGGCGTGCTCGTACGCGCTGGCCACACCGAGGCCGGATGTGACCTCACCGCCATGGCCGGTCTCACGCCTGCGGCGGTCATTTGCGAAATCCTGCGTCCCGACGGCACCATGGCGCGCCTGCCCGATCTGGTGGACTTCGCCAAGCACCACAACCTCAAAATCGGAACCATCGCCGACCTGATTCAGTATCGCAGTGAGCACGAGTCGATCATCCAGGAAATCGGCCGGCGTCGCCTGAACACGCCCTGGGGCGATTTCGACACCATCGCCTATCGCGACACGGCAACCGGAAGTGCGCATTTTGCCTTGGTGCATGGCAAGATCGAACGCGATGTAGAGACGTTGGTCCGGGTGCACGAGCCGGCCTCGGTGCTCGATGTTCTGGATATGGGTTCCAGCTTGCATAGCTGGGGCGTGGGGCCCGCGCTGGAAGCCCTGAAAAAAGCACCGGCGGGTGTCATGGTACTGATGAACTGCAACGCGCCGCATGATCATGTCTTCGCGCAGATCCAGGCATGGACGGGTGCTGCCCAGCCAGCGGCGGAAAAGGACACGGATCGGTACGGTCTGCGTACATACGGCATCGGCGCGCAGATTTTGCGCGAGCTCAATGTCGGAAAAATGCGACTATTGGCGCGTCCCCGCAAGATGCCCAGCATGGCGGGGTTTTCCCTGACCGTTACGGGTTACGATTGCGACCCTGCCTGATGGATAGTCGGCATCGCGCCGTGTCGATGCCCATTGGCCATTGCCGAACAGATTGTTTAAATTTCATTCGCGTGCGAGCCTTTCCGGCTCGGCGCATTTACAAAGGGCAAGCCCATGAATCCCTACATCCTCGAACCTGATTTGGACGGCGAAGGCCTGCACATCGGTATTGTGCGCGCCCGATTCAATGAGTCGATCGGCCAGGCCGAGTTGGATGCCTGCCTGACACGCCTTGCCGAACTCGGCGTCGACGAACGCGATGTGATGGTCGTCACGGTGCCCGGCGCACTGGAAATCGGCATTGCGGTAGCCCGCATGGCCGAGACCGGTGAGTTCGACGCGCTGATCGCGCTGGGCGCGGTGGTCCGGGGCGAGACCTACCACTTCGAGATCGTCAGCAATGAAATGGCCACCGCCATTTCGCGCGTGTCCCTGGAAACCGGCGTGCCGGTCGCCAACGGCGTGTTGACCACCGAAAACGATGGTCAGGCCGAAGCCCGCGCTGCCGAGAAAGGCAGTGACTGCGCTGCGGTAGCAGTTGAAATGGCGAATCTGGTTGCCGCGCTGGAACCGGAAGACGAAGATGATGAAGACGAGGACGAAGATTTAGATGACGAAGAAGACGAGCGAAACTGATATCGCAGGCGAACGCGCACCTGCGCGCAGTGCTCGCCGGCGCTCGCGTGAGTTCGCGCTGCAAGGTATCTATGCCTGGCTGCTGCGTGGTGGCTCGGGTGTGGAGCACGCCGGCGAAATCGATGCGCACCTGAGAGACGGCGAAGATTTTTCGGAGGCGGATGCGCAGTGGTTCAAAACCCTGCTTCACGGCGTCATTCGCGAAGCTGCGGATCTGCGCGAGCGATTCACGCCGTTCATCGACCGCCCGCTGGCCGAGCTTTCTCCCATTGAGCACGGTATTCTCCTGCTGGGTAGCTACGAGTTGGTTCACCACGTCGAGGTGCCCTATAAGGTATCGATCAACGAAGCGGTGGAGCTGGCCAAATCGTTCGGCGGCACGGACGGCTTCAAGTTCGTGAACGGCGTGCTCGACAAATTGGCGGCGCAGGTGCGTTCGTCCGAAGTCAAGGGCGCCGCTCGGCGTTAAAAGGACGGCGCGCATGACGTCCGAATTCGATCTGATTGCGCGCTACTTCACACGGCCCGCGCCCGCGGGCATGCTGGGCGTAGGCGACGATTGCGCCCTGTTCAGCGTGCCAGACGGGCACCAGCTTGCGACCAGCACAGACTTGCTGCTGGAAGGCCGTCATTTCTTTTCCGATGTCGATCCCGCGTCGCTGGGACACAAGGCGCTCGCGGTCAACCTGTCCGATCTGGCCGCAATGGGTGCCAAGCCGATTGCCTGTGTGTTGGGCTTGGGGTTGCCTGAGCTCGACGATGCATGGGTTGCAGCGTTTGCCAAAGGCTTCAATGCCTTGTCCGATCGATTCGGTTGCCCATTGATCGGGGGCGACACCACGCGCAGTACCACCGGGTTGATCATCAGCGTCACGGTGTTCGGTGCGGTGCCCACCGAACACGCCTTGCGGCGGAGTAATGCCAAGGTCGGCGACGACATCTGGGTGTCCGGGGAACTGGGGGCAGCCGACGTGGCGTACCGCCTGCTGGCCGGACGACTACCGCAGGATCAGCATCGCCTGGAAGCCACCCGACACGCGCTGGAATGGCCGGAGCCCCAGATTGCCTTGGGTCTGGCCTTGCGCGGCGTGGCAAATGCCGCACTGGATGTGTCCGACGGGTTGCTGCAAGACTTGAGCCATATACTGAAAGCCAGTGGCGCTGGCGCGCATATCGAGTACGCTGCATTGCCCGTGGCCGAGGGGCTGCGCGCCGATGCGGATGATCAGGCAAAGGGCGCCCGTATCGCGCTGGAGGCGTCTGCGCTGGCGCAGGCGCTCTTGGGTGGGGGCGACGTTTATGAGTTGTGCTTCACCGCTGGGGTGGATCGTCGTGACGCGGTGCTGACCGCGGCGCAGCATGCAGGCGTGAACGTCACGCGCATCGGTCGAATCCGTGCGACGCCTGGCATTACCGTGACGGACCAGGCGGGTGAGCATCTCGATCAATTGCCTTCGGGCTTCGACCATTTTCAGGCCATATGACTGACAAAAATGCGCCGCCGGAGGCGGATATCCACAGCATCGCCGAGCGTCAGCGTGCGCCCTATCCGTCAATTGCCTGGGTGTTCCACAATCCTGCCCGTATTATTGCGTTCGGTTTTGGCAGTGGATTGATCCGACCCGCTTCTGGTACCTGGGGCACGCTGGCGGCCTGGCTGCTCTGGATCGCCGCCAAACCTTTCTTGTCATCTAATGTTGCATTAGGTCTGTTTCTTGCGTTGGCCTTCATCTACGGATGCTGGGCATGCAGTCAAGTCTGCCGCGAACTCAAAACGAATGACCACTTGGGCATCGTTTGGGATGAAATGGTGGCTTTCTGGCTGGTGCTCTGGATGTCCCCAGCGGGGTGGTGGCCAGAACTCACTGCGTTCATTCTGTTCAGAGTGTTCGACGTATTCAAACCGCCACCGATCAAATATTGTGATGCGCGCGTAAAAGGCGGTTTGGGCGTGATGGTGGACGATATTCTGGCTGCGGCCTACGCCATCATCATCATGCTCATCCTCGTTCGCGTGGGAGTGTTCGGATGATGAGTAATCAAATTGACGTTTTTGCATTGGCCGAGCAACTCGGGCAGGATCTGCGCCGGCAGCAATGGATGGTGGCAACGGCAGAATCGTGTACGGGAGGATTGCTTGGTGGCGCCATGACCACTGTAGCGGGTGCCAGTGCGTGGTTCGAGCGGGGTTTCATTACGTACAGCAATGAAGCCAAAGTTGAGAATCTGGGCGTCTCGCCCGAAACACTGGAACTCTATGGCGCGGTCAGTGAGCCCGTCGCCATTGAAATGGCCAGTGGTGTTTTGCTGGAGGCGCCCGCTGCGCATATTGCAATATCCGTGACCGGCATCGCCGGCCCCGATGGCGGCACGCTTGGCAAACCAGTGGGCATGGTGTGCTTCGGGTTTGCAGCGCGTGCCGGCGATGGCATCACCACGCGGGCGTCCACGCAAGTCTTCGGCGGCGATCGCGCGCAGATCCGCATGAGTGCGGTGGCGTTTGCATTGCAAGGTGCTTTGGAGCTTGTGATTTCCCGCTCGGTGGACGTCAGAACGGCAGCGTGAATCGCGGCCTGCCGATTGTTGATTAGGCGTGCAGCCTATCCAACGCCCGGCCAGCCTTTGGGTGCACAGCCTTGTACACTGACCGTTGCATGATAAAAAGCGCGCTTGATCCATCAAGCGCGCTTTTGTCGTTCAGGTCGCCACGACGCGTGCCGCACGTTCACGATTGATGGCGTCGCGTAGCGATTTCGCGGCATTAGCCGCAGCTTCGCGCCAATCGTCTTTACCGCTGGCGTAAAGAATCGAGCGTGAGGAGTTGACCAGCATGCCCACGCCCACGTCGTTGCAACCACTGGCGACCGTGGCGGCAATGTCCCCGCCTTGCGCCCCGATCCCGGGTACCAGCAAGGGCATCGCGTCGCCGACCCGGGCGCGCACCGCGGCCAGTTCCTTGGGGAAGGTCGCGCCGACCACCAAACCACATTGCCCGTTGGCATTCCATTTATCTGCCACCAGTCCGGCGACGTGCAGGTACAGCGGTTCGCCGGAAGTGGTCTGCAAAAACTGCAGGTCCGATCCACCGGTATTGGACGTGCGGCACAGGATGAATACGCCACGGTCGGTCCACGACAAATAGGGCTCGACCGAATCATGTCCCAAGTAAGGGCTGATGGTGACCGAGTGGGCCTGGTAGCGTTCGAAGGCTTCGCGGGCGTACTGCTCTGCCGTCGAACCGATGTCGCCGCGCTTGG
>Ga0075364_10001130_pt1 | contig 14238 bp, 11 predicted proteins | sample EndMetdeltDD1764_FD_71517 | JGI IMG/M metagenome (GOLD analysis project Ga0075364, IMG submission 71517) | Populus endosphere microbial communities from Tennessee, USA - Endosphere MetaG P. deltoides DD176-4 | ecosystem: Host-associated > Plants > Roots > Endosphere | place: USA: Tennessee... | reverse complement strand
ACGAAGGAATTCCAGCGGCTCGCCATCTTCGGCGACTGGGATCACCCGTACCTGACGATGAACTTCAAGTACCAGGCCGCCATCGCGCGGGCGCTGGGCAAGTTCGTCGAGCGCGACCTCGTCTACAAAGGCAAGAAGCCGGTGCATTGGTGCATCCACTGCCGCACCGCGCTCGCGGAAGCCGAAGTGGAGTACGACGACCATTCCTCGCCGTCGATCTACGTCGAGTTCCCGCTCGCCCCGGAGAGCGCGGACGAGCTCGGCGTCCGGATCCCCGAACTCAAGGACCGGCGCGTCTCCGTCCTCATCTGGACGACGACTCCCTGGACGATCCCCTCGAACCTGGCGATCGCGTTCCACCCGGAGTTCGACTACGCGGCGTACGAGACGGGCGGCCGCGCGATCATCGTGGCCGAGGCCCTCGCGCCGAAAGTCGCGGAAGCGGCCGGCACCGCCTTCGGCGCGCCGCTCGCGCGCTTCAAGGGGGCCGTGCTCGAGCAGATCCGCTTCCAGCATCCGCTCTACGCGCGGATCTCGCTGGGCGTGCTCGCCGATTACGTCACGCTCGACGCCGGCACCGGCGCCGTCCACACGGCGCCCGGCCACGGCGCGGACGACTTCACCACCGGCGTCCGCTATGGCCTCGACATCTATGCGCCGGTCGGACCGGGCGGCCACTTCCTCGACACCGTCGAGCTGTTCGCGGGCCAGCGCGTGTTCGACGCGAATCCGCGCGTCGAAGAGGCGTTGAAGCAGCGCTCGCGGCTGTGGCACCGCTCCGACTTCGCCCATCAGTACCCGCACTGCTGGCGCTGCCACAACCCGGTCATCTTCCTGGCCACGTCGCAGTGGTTCATCCGGATGGACGGAGAGCCGGCGGTCGACACGGCGGCCGGCAAGAAGACGCTGCGGCAGGCGGGGCTGGATGCGGTGGACAAGGACGTCACCTGGATTCCTTCGTGGGGGCACGATCGCCTCTACAACATGCTGGCGAACCGTCCCGACTGGTGCATCTCGCGGCAGCGTGCGTGGGGCGTCCCGATTCCCGCCCTGGACTGCACGAAGTGCGGCGAGGCGATTCTCACCGCCGGGCTCGTCGAGAAGGCGGCGTCGGTGTTCGACGAGTACGGCGCCGACGCGTGGTACGAGCGGCCGCTCGAGGAGTTCGTCCCCGGCGGCCTGACCTGCCCCTCGTGCGGCGGCACGTCGTTCGAGCGCGAGCGCGACATCCTCGACGTCTGGTTCGACTCGGGGTCGAGCCATGAAGCCGTGCTGCCGTTCCACCCGGATCTGTCGTGGCCGGCGGAGATGTATCTCGAAGGCAGCGATCAGCATCGCGGGTGGTTCCAGAGCTCGCTGCTCGTCGGCCTCGGCACGCGCGGCCGGCCGCCGTTCAGCGAAGTGCTGACGCACGGCTTCCTCATCGACGTCGACGGCCGCAAGATGTCGAAGTCGGTCGGCAACGTCATCCTGCCGCAGGACGTGATCAAGGAGAGCGGAGCGGAGATCCTGCGCCTGTGGGTGTCGATGAGCGACTTCCGCGAAGAGCTGCGGGTCGGCAAGCAGATCCTCGCGCGCGTCGTCGAGGCCTACCGCAAGTTCCGCAATACGCTGCGGTACCTGGCGTCGAACCTCTACGACTTCGATCCGGCCGTCGATCGCGTGGCGGTGGCCGCGATGCAGGAGGTCGATCGCTACATCCTGTCGCGCTACGGCGCGACGGCGGACGCGGTCGTCCGCGCCTACGAGCGCTACGACTATCCGGTAATCTTCCAGACGCTGAACCAGTTCCTGACGGTGGATCTCAGCGCGTTCTACGCCGACATCTCCAAGGACCGGATGTACACGCTGGCGGCCGGATCCCCCGAGCGCCGGTCGGCGCAGACGGCGATGTTCGTGATCGCCGACGGCCTGGCGCGCCTGCTGGCGCCGATTCTGCCGGTGACCGCGGACGAGCTCTGGCTGCACCTGCCGGCGTCCGCTGACACGTCGACGGGGAAGCCCGCCGCGCGCGACGCCAGCGTGCATCTCGCGCTCTTCCCCCGCGACACGGCGTCGCTGGTCGACGCGGGGATCGACGGGCGGTGGGAGCGGCTCCGCGCCATCCGCGACACGGTCAACCGCGCCATCGAGGCCTCACGACAGGAAAAGACGATCGGCACGTCCCTCCAGGCACACGTCCGCGTGAGCGCCGGGGGAGACGCCGGTGCGCTGCTCGCGTCCTACGAAGCGGACCTCCCGATGCTCTTCATCGTGTCGCAGGTCACGCTCGACGCGGCCGGCGGCGAGGTGTCCGTCTCGGTGTCGCGCGCCGACGGCGACAAGTGCGAACGCTGCTGGAGAACCGTGCCCGACGTGTCGAAGGACGGCCGGTTCGCCGGCTTGTGCAGCCGCTGCATCGGCGCGCTGGGCTCCGGCGATGATCGGGAGGTCGCGTGATTCCACCATCCGACGACCCGGCTCCGTCCGTCGATCGCGCGCCGGCGCTCGAACTGCCGGAACGGCCGCCCCTGATGCGGCCCGGGGAGCTGATCGCGATCGGCCTGATCGTCGCGGTCGATCAGCTGACGAAATTCCTGGTCCGATCGACGATTCCGCTCTACGCCAAGCGCGTCATCATTCCCGAGTTCCTGGATTTCACGCACGTCCAGAACACCGGTGCCGCCTTCGGCGTCCTGAACGCGGCGGACTTTCCGTACAAGTCGGCGCTGATGATCGGCATCGCCACGCTGGCGCTGGTGGCCATCTCCCTGTACGCGCGGCAGCTGGGCTCACACGAAAAGCTGTCGCGCTACGGGCTGGCCCTGATCCTCGGCGGCGCGTTCGGCAACCTGATCGATCGCGCAGTGGCCAACCACGTCGTCGACTTCGTCGACGTCTACTGGGGCGAGGCGCACTTCTGGGCCTTCAACGTCGCCGACGCCGCCATCACCATTGGCGCGGTCCTGGTGCTGTTCGAGATGGTTGGACTGGGCCGGCGTCATGCATCCCATCCTGTTTGATCTCGGTCCCATCACGTTCTACTCGTACGGCGTCCTCCTGGCGGCCGCCTATCTCGTCGGTCTCAAGCTGGCGCTGATCCGGTCGCGCGGACGGGGGCTCGACCAGCCGCGCGTCATGGACCTCGGTATCTGGATCATCGTCAGCGCGCTCGCAGGAGCGAAGCTGCTGCTGCTTCTGGTGGACTACCGGCAGTACTGGACGCATCCGCGCGAGCTCGGAAATCTGCTGCGATCGGGCGGCGTGTTCTACGGCGGCCTGATCGCCGGCGTCGGCGTGGCGCTCTGGTACATGCATCGGCACCGCATGCCGCTCTGGACCACGACGGACGTGTTCGCGCCGGGCATCGCGCTGGGACACGTCGTCGGGCGGCTCGGCTGCCTGATGGCGGGTTGCTGCTTCGGCAGGCCAACCTCGGTGCCCTGGGCCATCACGTTCCGCGATCCGGCGGCAACCCCGAACGTGCCGCTCGGCGTGCCGCTCCACCCGACGCAGCTGTACGAAGCTGGAGCCGAGGCGGCGATCCTGTTCCTGCTGCTCGCGCTCGAGCGCCGCGGCCGGGATTTCCCCGGCCGCACGTTCTGGACCTACATGCTGCTGTACGGCGTCTCGCGCTTCGCGATCGAGTTCTATCGCGGCGACAGCCGCGGCATGGTGTTCGACGCGATTTCCACGTCACAGTTCGTCTCACTCATCGTGGTGCCGGTGGCGATCGTGATGCTGATTCGCCTCGGCCGGCGTCCCGGGTCGACGCCCTTTGGCGCAGCGCAACGCGTGGCCGCATGAATCCGCATCCGCACGAGGCTGCGCCCAGGCTGCGAGTGGACGTCCCGGCCGATCAGGACGGCTCGCGGCTCGACGCGTTTCTGACGGCCGCGCTTCCCGATCGATCCCGATCGCAGATCCAGAAGCTGATCAAGGACGGCCACGTCAGCGGCCCGATGAAGACGCTGCGCGCGAGCACGCCGGTGAAATGCGGACAGACATTCGAAGTCGACGTGCCCGCGCCGGCAGAGCCGCGGGCCGTCGCCGAGGATCTCCCGCTCCCGATCCTCTACGAGGACGCCGACGTCATCGTCATCGACAAGCCGGCCGGCATGGTGGTGCATCCGGCCGCCGGACACACGGCCGGCACGGTGGTCAACGCACTGCTCTTTCACGTGGACGATCTCAGCGGGGTCGGCGGCGAGCTGCGGCCCGGCATCGTGCACCGGCTCGATCGCGGCACGTCGGGCGTGATGATCGCCGCGAAGAACGACGGGGCGCATCAGGAGCTCGCCCGCCAGTTTCACGATCGCGAGGTCGAAAAGGAATACGTGGCGCTCGTCTGGGGCGTCGTCCAGCAGGGCCGGCGGATCGACGATCCGATCGGCCGGGACCCGGCCGATCGGCAGAAGATGTCGACGCGCGCCCGCCGGGCACGCAGCGCCGTGACGAGAGTGACCAAGGCCGAGCACCTGCGCGGAGTCTCGCTGCTGCACGTCGCCATCGCAACCGGCCGGACCCATCAGATTCGCGTCCACTTGAGCGCGATCGGACATCCGATTGTGGGCGATCCGACGTACGGAGGCGTGCACCGCCGCGTCGCCAACGACGTCCGCGCCGTGCAGCGCCTCGGACGGCCCTTCCTGCACGCCGCGCGCATCGCCTTCACTCATCCATCGGACGGCCGGCGCATGGAATTCGCCGCGCCGCTGCCCAGCGATCTGCAGTCGGTGCTCGACGACATCCATGCGCGCCAGGACGAACAGGCCGGCGCCCCCTGAGCCCCGTCAGCCATCGCGGGTGCACTCATCGAATGTCAATGACGACGGTGTCTCAGGAGCGCATATGAACGACGCAGAAACGCTGAACTCCGAGCGTGTCTACACGGGCAAGGTGTTCAACGTCGATCGCGATCGCGTCAAGATGCCCAACGGACGGGCCGTCACCGTCGACGTCGTGCGGCATTCGCGCTCCGTCGTCATCCTTCCCGTGCCCGAGCCGGGGCACATCGTTCTCGTCCGGCAGTATCGCTACCCGATCGACAGGTTTCTGTGGGAGCTGCCGGCTGGCAGCGTCGACGAGGGAGAAACGCCGGAGGACGCGGCGCGACGTGAGTGCCACGAGGAAATCGGACTCGTGCCGGCGACGGTGGTGCGGTTGACGGCGCTCTTTCCGACGCCGGGCTACTGCGACGAGGAGATGGTCTTCTTCCGTGTCTCGGGCCTCGAGACGCCGACCGAGCAGGCACACGTGGACGAAGACGAAGACATCGAAGCGAAGACCTTCGAGCTGCGCGAAGCGCGCGAGATGGTGCGGCGCGGCGAGATCATCGACATGAAGACGGTCGTCGGACTGACGCTGATCTGACGGTGAGCGTTCGCCGGCGACGCGTCAGGCCAGCAACGCCCGGATGGCCGCCACATGGATGTCGACCGTGTCCTCGACGGCGGCGGCATATCCGCCGGCGAGCACGGTGACGACCGGCGCACCGGCACGGCGCGCGGCGTCCAGCACGAGACGATCGCGCGCGGCCAGCCCCGTCTTCGTCAGTCGCAGCCCGCCGAGGCGATCGCCCTCGAAGGGATCCGCGCCGGCGAGATAGAACACGATGCCGGGGCTGCCCGAGAGGGCGCGCGGCAACGCCGTCGCCAGCAGCGACAGATACCGCTCGTCGCCGGTGCCGTCTTCCAGGCCGATATCCAGATCGCCTCGCGGCTTGAACGCCGGATAGTTGTGCTGCTGGTGCATCGAGAACGTGAAGACGGCAGGGTCGCGCTCGAAGATCATCGCCGTGCCGTTGCCGTGATGCACGTCGAGATCGACGACGGCCGCGGTGTGGATGCGGCGCTCGCGCTGCAGCACGCGGACGGCGACCGCGACGTCGTTCAGCGGGCAGAACCCTTCGCCGTGGTTGGCGAACGCGTGGTGCAGCCCGCCGCCCAGGTGCGCTGCGGCGCCGTCGTCGATGGCTGCGCGCGCGGCGTCAATCGTTCCTCCAACCATCAGCCTGAACGCGTCGGCCAGCTCCGGCACCCACGGCAGCTCCAGCGTCGCGATATCCTGCGCCGTCATCCGGCCGTCGCGCAGCTTGCCCAGGTACTCGGCGGTGTGCACCAGGGCGAGGTCCTCCCAGGCCGCCGGCGACGGCTCGACGAACGTCACGCCCGGCTCCGCGACCGACGCGCTCCGCCGCAGGGCCTCCGCCGTCAGGCGGTACTTCGACGTCGGCCAGATGTGTCCCGGCAGGGCGACTTCGTACCGGGATGAATAGACGATCTTCACGCGATCGGCGTCACCGCACGTTCACGAGCACGAGGATGCGTCCCGTACCCTCGCCGCTGAACTCCGCGAGCGCCTTGCCCAGCACCGAGCCCGTGGGCGGATTCGGCCCCGCCTTCATCGCGTGTCCGGGTGTCGAGGCGGTGACGAGCAGGTCTCCGCGCCGGATCGCGCCGTTCTCGGCGCTCACCTTCGTCGGGATGACGCCGACGACACCCAGCGGCACGCGCGCCGACGCGTCGGCCTCGATGTCGAGGTCGCTCAGCAGCACTCCCGGCTTGGTGGCGTAGACACCGACGACGCGCGTCGAATGGGCGGACGACGACCGCCGCACCTGACGATCATGATCCGCGGAGATCTCGAGCACGTCACCGGGCTCGTACGCGGCGACATCGCCGTCCACCGCGAACGATTCGGCGACGTCGGCGCCGCTCGCCTGCGTACCGCCGTTGAAGAAGCCCTTGCCCGTCTTGTCGATCCGCGCGACGTTCGAGCTGTTGCTCTGGAAGACGGCGACGTTGCCGGACGCGCCGCGCTGGTTCGCCTTGATTGCCGTGCCTGTGCCCCAGTGCTCCGCGTAGAGGACGTCGCTCGCGTTGGCGTCGTTGAAGTTCGCAAGGATGAGCGCACGGCCGGTCGCTGCCGCGGCGCCGGTATAGATGCGCGCCGCCGTGCCGGTGCCGGACTGGACGATCTGTGCCGTATAGCTGTCGTGGCTGGCGCCGACCGACAGCGCCTCGCCAGAGCCTGCGGTGGAAATCACGACCGTGGTGCCGTTGCCTGCCGGATTCGCCGAATGGAAATAGCCCGCGAAACCGCCGGTACCGTTCGAATAGCCGGCGATCGCCGCCGCGCCGGCGTTCGCGAACTGCGAGGACGTCTCGCCGCGCACGGCCGCGCCGACCGAGTTGACGTCCGAGTTCACAAAGCGCGTCATGTCCTGGAAGGTGTTCGTGGCCACCGTCTGCGCGACGTCCAGCCGCGCGCTCGTCGGCGTGACGGCCCCGATGCTGACGTTCCCGGTCGGGCTGAGCAGCATCCGATCGCCGCCGCTCTTCCAGAAGTGCAGCTTGCCGTCGCCGCCCTGCGTGTACTGGTACCAATAGTTCGCGCCGGTTTCGGCCGTGTCCTGGAACACCAGGTGATTGGTGCTCGCCGCGATGTGCAGCTGGCCGGTTGGGTTCTGCGTGCCGAGGCCGAACTTTCCGACGCCGTCGAATACCGCGCGGTCGCCGTTGCGGTAGAACTTCAGCTTGCCGTCGGCACCGTTGCGGTAGAGATACCAGTAGCCGGATCCCGCTTCGGCCGAGTCCTGGAGCACGAAGTGATTCGACGGAGCGTTGATGTGCAGCGCACCGACCGGCGAGTACGTCCCGAGCCCCAGGGATCCGTCGGCGCCGAAGACGGCGCGATCGGCACTATTGTGATAGAGGCGCAGCTTGCCGTCGCCCCCCTGGCGATAGAGATACCACCAACCGGCGGGCCCAGCATCGGCCGAGTCCTGGATCGCGAGATGGTTCGACGGACCGTTCAGCTTCAGGCCGATGCCGGACGCGAAATTCACTTCGAGGTTGTCGTTGATGGCCTGCGTCTTCGGGCCGTCGCGCCCGGTGTCGCGCGTCTCTGTCTTCAGCTCCGCGGACGCGGCCGCTTCGGGGTCAGCCAGCTTGAACGCCGTCACCGGCTTGCCTCCGAGCGTCTCGGCGTCGGCGGCTTTCAACGCGTACGGCACGCTCAGCAGCGGCACGCGCGGCAGCTCCGGATGCCCCGCGGGCTGGACGCCTACCCACCGCGCGGTGTTCGCCGCGAACGCGCTCGCCGGCAGGCCGTCGCCTTCCGTGCCGAGGAGCACGGCGTAGCGTCCCTGCGGATCGAGCTCGACGCTGGCGACCTGCACCCACAGCGGCGTGCCGGCGTCCGGTGATTCGTACAGCGAAAAGACGAGCGACACGGTCCCGGTCAACGGCCGGCCGTCCGTGTCGACAGCCGTGCCACTGAACCGCACGATGCGGGGAACCGTCTGCTGAACGCCGGCCGGGGTCTGGGGATCCTGGGAACCGCCTGGAGCGACGCTCGTCATCGCAGCAACGAGCAGGAGCAAACCACGCATGCAACCCTCCGGGCGGGGAGCATGCCTATGGTAGATCAGACGGGGGCTTCGATGCCCTTGCGGTCGATCGGCAGCGGCAGCCGCGTTTGCGAGGAGCTTGGCTGCAGCGCGAGTGCGACGGCTTCGGCGATCTCGCTGACGAAATGGATCCTGAGCTCCGCGCGAAGCTCTTCCGTGAGATCTTCCTTCACGTTCTTGTCGTTCTGCCGCGGGAGGATCAGTTCGGTAATGCCGTGCCGCCGCGCGGCGAGCACCTTCTCCTTGATGCCGCCGACCGGGAGCACGCGTCCCGAGAGCGAGATCTCGCCCGTCATGGCGATGTCGCCGCGGACCGGCCGTCCGGTGAGCTGCGACGCGAGCGCGCAGACCATCGTGACCCCCGCCGACGGGCCGTCCTTCGGCACGGCGCCGGAGGGCACGTGGAGGTGGATTTCCGAGTCTTTGTAGAACGAGGGATCGACCCCGTAGTGCTGCGCGTTGGCGCGGAACCAGGAGAGCGCCGTTCGCGCCGATTCCTTCATCACGTCGCCGAGGTGACCGGTCAGCGTGAGCGACCCGCCGCCCTGCATGCGTGACGCTTCGACGAAGAGGACCTCGCCGCCGGCCGGCGTCCACGCGAGCCCGACGGCGACGCCGGGATCCTTCGTCCGGTTCTCGACTTCTTCGTCGAGGAAGCTGGGCGCGCCGAGCATCTGGACGACGGTGTCCGGCGTGATGACGACTTTCGCCTCGTCCCCTTCCGCGCGGCGGCGGGCGACCTTCCGGCACAGCGCGCCGATCTCCCGCTCGAGGTTGCGGACACCCGCTTCGCGCGTGTAGCCGCGGATCAGGCTCGCCACGGCGTCGCGCGTGAACTCGAGCTGCTCGGGCGTCAGGCCGTGGTTCTTCACCTGCTTGGCGATGAGGTGCTCGAACGCGATCGCGAGCTTCTCCTCTTCGGTGTAGCCCGCCAGCTCCAGCACTTCCATGCGGTCGCGGAGCGCCGCCGGAATCGGATCCAGCACGTTGGCGGTCGTGAGGAACAGGACCTCGGAGAGGTCGAACGGCACGTCGAGGTAGTGATCGCGGAACGTGTTGTTCTGCTCGGGATCGAGCACCTCGAGGAGGGCCGACGCCGGGTCGCCGCGAAAGTCCGAGCCGAGCTTGTCGATCTCGTCGAGGATGAAGACGGGATTCTTCGATTCGGCCCGGCGGAGGCCCTGGATGATCTGCCCGGGCAGCGCGCCGATGTAGGTGCGCCGGTGCCCGCGGATCTCGGCTTCGTCGCGCATGCCGCCGAGCGAGACGCGGACGAACTTGCGGCCGATCGAGTTGGCGATCGAGCGCGCCAGCGACGTCTTGCCGACGCCGGGAGGGCCGAGGAAGCAGAGGATCGGCCCCTTCACGTCGGGATTGAGCTTGCGGACGGCGAGGTACTCGAGCACGCGGTCCTTGACCTTTTCGAGCCCCGAATGGTCCGCGTCGAGCACCTGCTTCGTGCGGCGGAGATCGATCGCGTCCTCGGTGCGCTTCGCCCAGGGCAGCGCGACGAGCCAGTCGACGTACGTGCGCGACACCGTGTACTCCGCGGCGGCGACCGGCATCTTCGAGAGGCGATCCAGCTCGCGCATGGCCTCCTTTTTCACCGGGTCCGGCATGCCGGCGGCGTCGATCTTCGCGCGGAGATCCTCGATCTCCTTCGCCTGCTCGTCCCCCTCGCCGAGCTCCTTCTGGATCGCCTTCATCTGCTCGCGCAGGAAGTACTCGCGCTGGTTCTTGCCGACCTCGGACTGCACCTGCGACTGGATCCGCGACCCGAGCTCGAGCACCTCGAGCTCCTTGATCAGGATCCGGTTGAGCGCGTCCATGCGCGCGCGCACGTCGAGAGTCGAGAGGATCTCCTGCTTGATCGCCGTGCCGATGGTGGCCAGGCTCGAGGCGATGAAGTCCGCCAGCTTGCCCGGATCGGTGATGTTGGCCGCGAGGGTCTGCAGATCGTCCGAGAGGAGCGGCGACAGCGACACGACCTGCTGGAAGTTGCTCTTGATGTTGCGCTGGAGCGCGTCGATCTCCAGGTGGTCCTCGTCGCGCAGGAGGTCGTCGGCGACGATCACCGACGCGCGCAGGTAGGGACGCGCCTGGACGACGTGGTCGAGCGTGACGCGGGCGACCCCCTGGACGATCAGCCGCAGGCTGCCGTCGGGCAGCTTGAACATCTTGTGGATGTGGGTGACGGTGCCGACCGGATAGAGGTCGTCCTGCTGCGGCTCTTCGAGCGCGGCTTCGCGCTGGGTGAAGACGCCGATCAGCCGGCCGGCGGCGTTGGCCTCCTCGACGAGACGGACGGAGGCCTCCCGCGCGACCGCGAGCGGCATGAACGAATTGGGGAAGAGAACCGTGTCGCGGAGCGGCAGAACCGGGAGTTCGGACGGAATCTGGAGCGGCCGCTCGGGTTCGTCGAAGGACGGGCCCGCCGGCTGCTCCTGATCTGGGTCGCTCATATCGGGTAATCTCGCAATCGGGTAATCGGGTAATCGGCGTCAGATTACCCGATTACCCGCTCGTCGGATGACCCGATCCGATTCAGCCCTGCATGTCGATGAACAACGACGCCGCGCCGCGGCGCTGCGCCATGAGGCGGTCGCGCTGCACCTTCACTTCGCGCGCTTCCTCGCAGTCCTTGCAGCGGACCGCGAACGGGAGCGCGCGGAGGCGCTTCTCGTTGATCTCTTCTCCGCACTCGAAGCAGTAGCCGTAGGTGCTCTCTTCGAGGCGGCGCAGCGCCTCGTCGATCTTGTTCAGCGTTTCCGCCTTCATCTGGATCAACGCGAACTCGATCTCGTCCTGAATATCCAGCTCAGAGCTCTCGGCGGCGTCGAGCACGCCCTGGACGGTGCTGCCCGCCCCCTCGGCGCGCACGTCGCGCATCCGGCCCTGGACCTCGCTCATGATCTCCCGGCGACGCTCCTCGAGAATGCCCTTCAGCTCGTCGTACCGGTGGGGATCCATCGCCTGCCTGCCCTGTTCGCGGGCCACGTTATGACCGCTCATATGATTCCGGCTCCTTTCCCTCTCCGCTGACGCTCCACTTCAAGTCGCGAGCGTCTATGCAACGAATACGCCATTTATAAAGCCCTGCAGTTTAGCGTATTTTCAGGCTCTGTGGCAACTCGGCCACGCCTGAGTGTTATGGGATTTAGACGCCTGTGTGGGGTATTTCGGTTCTTGGAAAACGTCCGGAAAAAGTGACAGGGCTATGATTATTGCAGGAAACCATTGCCAATAGAGGGATTAGGTGCAATGCCCTTCTCTGCGAGCTGTCGCCCTGTACGGGGGCTACCGGTCCGAATCCACCGTTCATACAGTCTGAGAATATCCTGCGGTGACGCCTGCCCCGTCCGCTCGCTGATGTCCGTCAAAAGGTCCATGAAGGGTACAAATTTCCTGCCGAGCTCGGCGTACACCTCTCCGAACGCATCCTGGTCGCGGCGCGCCAGGCAGGAATAGGCGTACTCCCCCATCGACACGTAGTAGTCGATGTCGACGGCGCGCCGGCGGAGGCTGTCGGAGTAGAAGCCCGACATGAAGAGCGAGAAATCGCCGAGATTCCGGAGGCGGACGCGCTGCTCCATGCCGCCGGCCTCGAGGGCACGGCCCAGCCTGAGGGCGAGCGGCTCGTCGCGATCGTCGTTGAAAGGGATGCGCGTGTCCGGACGCGTGAACCGGCAGAGGAGGTCGACGAGATAGTACGACGTCAGCCCTCTGGCCCGGAGGTGCTGGCGCGCCAGTGCGGATTCGATGTGGCCTTTGAAGAACTCGGCCGGAGTCTGCTCCTGGAGGAGCGGATCGTCCATCGTGCCCCCTTGGAAAGCACAGACAGCAAAGCACATTCCTCGTGGCGAACCGCGAAATTGCGCGGGTTTCCGGCCGATTGTACGGGAGTGCGCTCCTTTTGCAACACATGCGATGACGATTTCGGTCTGAGACGGTAAGCGCCGGTTAAGCCCGTGGTAGAATGAGGGTTTCTGTCAGTCTTGGAGTAGGTACCAATGGCGAAGCGCTGCGAAGTCTGTCAAAAGGGGCCGGTCTTCGGCCGCAACATCAGTCACGCGCACAACGTGACGCCGCGCCGGTTCGAGCCGAACCTGCAGCGGGTCCGTGCGATGGTCAACGGCGGCGTCAGGCGCCTGCGTGTCTGCACGCGCTGCCTGCGCTCCGGCAAGGTCACCAAGGCCGCGTAGTCACCCCGTGGCGCGCCAGGCGGTCACCACCGATGCGGCCCCGGCCGCCATCGGCCCGTATTCCCAGGCCATCAGGGCCGGAAACCTGCTGTTCCTGTCGGGCCAGATCCCCATCGATCCGAAGACGGGCAGCCTCGTCGAGGGGGGCATCGACGCACAAACCCGTCAGGTGTTTCACAATATCGGCGCGATCCTCGCCGCCGCCGGCGCCACCTTCGACCACGTCGTCACCGCCAGCGTGTTCCTCGCGGACATGAACGACTTCGCGAAGATGAACGCGATCTACGCCGAGCACTTTTCGTCTCCCGCGCCGGCCCGTGCCACCGTCCAGGTCGCGCGGCTGCCGAAGGACTGCCTGGTCGAAATTCAGGTCACGGCGGTTCTGTGAGCGCCTGCCGGACCTGACGGTCCGGCCGACGTCGAGCGGATTTCGCGAGGCCGGGTCCTCAGACCCGGCGGACTTACCGGCTGGCCCGCTCCACGTCCACGACGCCATCGACGCTGCGCAGCGACTTGATCACCTTCTGCAGGTGCTTCACGTCGCTGATCTCGACGGTCATGTCGATGCGCCCGCGCTGATCCGCGTCGGACGTCGCTTCCACGTTGCGGATGTTGGTGTTGATGCCGGCGATCTTCGACGTCACGTCGGCGAGGATGCCTTTGCGATCCTCGACGTGCAGGCTGAGGCGGACGGTGTAGGGGGACACGTCCTCCCCCTTGTCCCACTCGACGTCGATGCGGCGGTCGGGATCGTAGAGCAGGTTCATCACGTTGGGACAGGCGGCCGAATGGACCGAGACGCCCTTGCCGCGCGTGATGTAGCCGACGATCTTCTCCCCCCGGATCGGATTGCAGCAGCGCGCGCGGAACACCATCAGGTCGTCGAACCCGCGGACCTTGATCTTCTCTTCCGCCGGTCCGAGCACGCGGCGCACGACGTTGGCGACCTGCGCGATCGGTCCCGACGCCTCCGCCTCCTTCAGCTGCTCCTGCGGCACGAGCTTGGCCAGCACGGTCTTGACCGCGAGCTTGCCGTAACCCAGAGCGACGAACAGTTCCTCGATCTTGGAATAGCCGTACTCCGCGAGCGCCTTGGCGAGCGCCTCCCCTTCCAGCAGCGACTTGAGGTTCAGCCCGTAGCGCCGCGCTTCCTTCTCGAACACCTTCTTGCCCAGGTCGAGGCTGCGCGCCTTCTCCTCGGCGTGGATGTAGTGCTTGATCTTGTTGCGCGCCCGCGACGTGACGACGAAGTTGAGCCAGTCGCGGCTGGGATGATGCCCGGGGGCGGTCATCACCTGGACGATGTCGCCGTTGCGGAGGCGTGTCCGCAGCGGCACCATCTTGCCGTTCACGCGCGCGCCGACGCACCGGTGCCCGACGTCGGTGTGGATGGCGTAGGCGAAGTCCACCGGCGTCGCGTCGCGCGGCAGCGCCTTCACCTCGCCGGCCGGGGTGAAGATGTAGACCTCCTCGGGATAGAGCTCGATCTTCAGGTTCTGCAGGAACTCCTGCGGGTCGCGCACTTCCTGCTGGAACTCGAGGAGCTGCCGCAGCCAGATGAAGTACTGCTCGTCGCGGCCGGCGCCGTGCCGTCCCTCCTTGTACTTCCAGTGCGCCGCGATCCCTTCTTCCGCGACGCGGTGC
>Ga0075364_10001129_pt1 | contig 14254 bp, 12 predicted proteins | sample EndMetdeltDD1764_FD_71517 | JGI IMG/M metagenome (GOLD analysis project Ga0075364, IMG submission 71517) | Populus endosphere microbial communities from Tennessee, USA - Endosphere MetaG P. deltoides DD176-4 | ecosystem: Host-associated > Plants > Roots > Endosphere | place: USA: Tennessee... | reverse complement strand
ACAAAAACAGGATCGCGTTGGTGCTGCCAGTCACTCTCGAGCCTGACGAAGTCCACTTTGACGACCACCACGCCTACGGCACGCCCCTCGGCGTTGACCACGCGTCGGGAAAAGTACAGGCCAGGCAGGTGGCTGACGGTGCCCAGGGCAAAGTGCTCGCTTTCGCCACTGCGCATGGCGTCCTGAAAATACGGTCTGAACTGGTAATCGACGCCCACGAAGGTTGCCGGTTCACGCCAATTACTTGCCGCAATGGCCAGGCCCTTGGTGTCCAGGACATAAATGGCTGACGCTTCTACGCCTTTGGCCAATGACTCCAGCGAGGCGTCGAGCGCGAGAAGATTCGCCTGAGAGGGATTGTCCAGCACGCGCAGCACTTCGATGTTCTGGGACAGGACGAAAGGCAGGGGACGGTAACGCTCAAAACCGTTGCGTACCAGTGCACTGTTCAATTCGGCCGCAGTCAGCGCTTGCGCATTGAGGTGCGATAACGTGCGACGCTCTGCCAGGTCTCCGGCAAGGTAGACGATGACCACCGTGCCTAGCGTAGCAAGGACCGCGGAAATCCATTTCCTCAAAGACATTCGCTTCAATATGCTGCGCATGGGTGACGGGTTGTGGCGTCCGCTGATGATGGCTGCGGACCGGTTGTATCTACAGTGTACTGGAAGGCTGTGTGGGAATCCGCACACCGATGATGAGGTGTGCGATTTTCCGCACAAATAGGTAAGTTGTCGCGCCTTGAACGATAGAAATAATCATATAAATCAAAGACGTAGACGCTCATGGGTTGGCTAGGAAACTTGGCACTGATATTGCTATTTGATTGTTAAACGGCCATAGCAGGCCGTCGCGTTTCAAAACACGATCAGACCGATTCTCGGTGCTGGCAAGCCATGGTGGGAGACACCTCAAGTGATCGAAGTCACACAAGATGCGCACGCGCCTGTGCGCAAGCAAAAGTTCTATCAGCTTCTCTATGTTCAGGTATTGGTCGCCATCGTCATCGGCGTAGCGCTTGGTTATTTCAAGCCCGAGCTAGGTGAGGCGATGAAGCCTCTGGGCGACGGCTTTATCAAGCTGGTGAAGATGATCATCGCACCAGTAATCTTTTTGACCGTCGTGACCGGTATTGCCGGCATGAGCGACATGAAGAAAGTAGGGCGTGTGGCTGCGAAGGCCATGCTCTATTTTCTGACGTTCTCCACCCTTGCCTTGATTGTCGGCATGGTGGTTTCGCATATCGTTCAGCCCGGTGCCGGCATGAACATCAATCCCGCGTCGCTCGACGGGTCTGCCATTGCGGGTTATGTGACCAAGGCGCACGAGTCGACACTGACCGCTTTCTTGCTCAATATCATTCCTACGACGGTTGTCAGCCCATTTGTCGGTGGCGATATCCTGCAAGTGCTTTTTGTCGCTGTGCTGTTCGGGATTGCGCTGGCCGGCGTGGGCGAACGCGGCAAGCCCGTGCTGGATTTCCTGACCGTGTTGTCCAAGCCTATTTTCCGCCTGGTCGCGATTCTGATGCGTGCGGCACCTGTCGGTGCATTTGGCGCCATGGCCTTCACGATCGGCAAGTTCGGGATTTCTTCTATCGTCAACTTGGCATCATTGGTGGCGACTTTCTACATCACGTCGCTGCTCTTCGTCTTTATCATCCTTGGCGCAGTCGCCCGCTATAACGGGTTTTCGATGGTCAAGCTGGTGCGCTACATCCGCGAAGAGCTGTTGCTGGTGTTGGGCACAAGTTCATCGGAGGCTGCGCTTCCAACGCTGATGCAGAAGATGGAACGTGCAGGCTGTTCCAAGTCAACGGTAGGACTCGTCGTGCCAACCGGCTATTCGTTCAACCTTGATGGCACGAACATTTACATGACGATGGCTGTGCTTTTCATTGCGCAGGCCTGCAACATCGATCTGTCGTTAAGCGATCAGATTCTGTTGTTGCTGGTCGCCATGATTAGCTCCAAGGGCGCAGCAGGGGTGACAGGTGCGGGTTTCATTACGTTGGCTGCCACATTGACCGTCATTCCGACGGTCCCGGTCGCAGGCATTGCGCTGATCCTGGGTGTGGATCGCTTTATGTCCGAATGTCGTGCACTGACGAATCTGGTGGGCAACGCGACTGCAGCAATCGTCGTAGCCCGTTGGGAAGGCGAGTTGGACAAGGAACGTCTGGACGCCGCCATGGCGGGTCAGCCCTTGCCGGTTGCTGTTGACGCGATCGAGGAATCTTCCCCCGTTCGCGGTTCGACACTGGCTCATGCTGCTTGATGTGGTGACGATCCGTGCAGGTGGGCTGACGCTTATCCAGGTCATCCCACCCGTTTGCTTCAGCGGAATTCGACCCCAAACGCATCAAGCAGTCGTACGGTTTCAAAGACGGGTAAGCCCATTACCCCAGTAAAAGTCCCTTCTATTCGGGACACGAATGCGCCGCCCAAGCCCTGAATGCCATAGGCGCCCGCCTTGCCCATGGGCTCCTGCGATTCGCAGTACCAACGGATTTCCGCCGCGCTAAGTGTTTTGAACGTGACTGCCGTGATGGCGACGTCGTCCATCAGTCGCGTTTGATCGGCAAGGATGATTGCCGTGCGCACTTCGTGCGTGCGTCCCGACAGCAATGCGAGCATGCGTGCGGCATCATCGGCGTCAACGGGTTTGTGCAGGATTTCGCCATCGAGAATGACCGTGGTGTCGGCACAGAGGATGGGCAGGTCGCTCAACCTTTCTTGCACGATCCAGTGGCGCGCTCGGATGGCTTTTTCTGTGGCCGTGCGCAGGACGTAGGCCTGCGCAGATTCATTGGCCAGTTGAGGTTCGTCCGCGCCGGGCGGTGCGGGGACGTCAAGCACCTGATGCGGCACGCCGATCTGGTTCAGAATGTCATGGCGTCGCGGGCTGGCTGATGCGAGGTAGAGGCTGGGCTGCATGCGGTACGTTCGGTTCAGTGATCCGCATGGCACCCCGGGCGATTCGCGCCAGTCGTGTCAGTCGCGGTGATAGGGGTGATTGGTCATGATGGCCCAGGCACGGTAAAGCTGTTCACTCAATACCACGCGAACCATGGGGTGGGGAAGGGTCAGCGAGGAAAGCCGTATCAGGCCACTGCAACTTGCTTTCAGTTCAGGGTCCAGGCCGTCGGGCCCACCCACGATCAAGGCCACGTCTCCTCCATTCGCGCGCCAGGTCTCCAGTTGTGCGGACAGGGCGCGGGTGGTGAGGTCACGGCCTTTTTCATCGAGCGCGATGCGTAGCGCCTGAGGGCCAATGGCGGCATCGATGCGTCGGGCTTCCGCTGCCATCATCTGCGCCGGGGTCTTGCCGGAGGTGCGAGGTTCGGGTTTGACTTCGCGCAGTTCAAACTGGCAGTCGGCGGGCATGCGTTTAGCGTAGTCGTCCCAGGCGGTTGATACCCAGGCGGGCATTCTTGTGCCAACTGCAACAACAATAAGCTTCACAGCGGTTCAGCGCCTACTCTTCGTCGGAGGCGTAGCTGGGCAGGCCCGGACGCGAGGATTGCGGCAGGAGTTTGACTCGCACCGGCTTGCCGCCCCAGACCTCTTCCAGGTTGTAGTACTGGCGAATCACGGGTTGCATCAAATGCACAACCATATCGCCGAGGTCGACCAGTACCCATTCACCGGTATCTGCGCCTTCCAGGGCCTGTACACGCCCGCCGTTGTCGCGCACGGCATCTGCCACGCTGGCGGCAAGCGCACGCGTGTGACGCGTTGAGGTGGCGCTCGCAATAATGACGCGGTCGAACAGGCTGGTGAGATGCGTGGTGTTCAGAACAGTGATGTCCTGAGCTTTGACGTTCTCGAGTGCATCGATCACGACGCGTTGAAGCTTTTGAGTATCCATATTTCGTAATATAACCGCTGCTCAGGGATTTCCCGGCATCCAGGCGCCCTTGTCGGGGTCTGGGAGGGCGTGAATGGTCTGCAAGTGTCGCTTTAAAACCCGCTTGGTCGGTGGCAGCGGCTACTGTGAGGGTCAACGGCAGCCCATTTCAGCAGACACGGCGCGCGTTTGGCGTGCTCGCCAGCGTGGCACCCAGGTTGCGACAGGCCTCAGACCCAGTCGCGAGGCACCAGAAAATCCGCCAGTGCCGCTTCCGGTGTGTGGGCTTCCGGCTGCCAGTTGTAGCGCCAGGAGGCAAGAGGCGGCATGGACAGCAGGATCGATTCGGTGCGGCCGCCTGATTGCAGACCGAACAGCGTGCCACGGTCGAACACCAGATTGAATTCCACGTACCGGCCGCGCCTGTAGGCCTGGAAGTCGCGTTCGCGTTCGCCGTAAGCCAGGTGCTGTCGGCGCTGTACGATGGGAAGATAGGCATCCAGAAAGGCATTGCCGACACTTTTCTGGACCGCGAATCCAGCGTCGAACCCGGGGGCGCTCAAGTCGTCGAAGAAGATGCCGCCGATGCCACGTGTTTCGTTGCGGTGCTTGAGGAAAAAGTACTCGTCGCACCAGCGTTTATAGGCCGGGTAATAGCTGGTGTCGTGCGGGTCGAGGGCGTCCTTGCACACTTGATGGAAGTGTCGGGCGTCTTCTTCAAACGGGTAATAGGGCGTGAGATCCAGGCCGCCGCCGAACCAGCAGACGTCCTGATCGTCGGTGCCCGGGCGAGCCTGGGCGACGAACATTCTCACGTTCATGTGGGTGGTGGGAATGTGCGGGTTCACGGGATGCAGAACCAGCGACACCCCCATGGCTTCCCAAGCACGGCCGGCGAGCTCAGGCCGGTGTGCGCTGGCCGAGGGGGGCAGTTGTTGGCCCATGACATGGCTGAACAGCACGCCGCCGCGCTCGAACACGTTGCCGCCTTCGATCAACCGTGAGACACCGCCGCCGCCTTCGGGGCGGGTCCATTGATCGGTCTGCCAGGCATCGCCCCCGACGGCTTCCAACGCGCTTACGATCCTGGCTTGCAGGTCCAGAAGAAACTGGCGAACGTTCGAAACAGGTAGGCTTTGCGTCATGTCCAGGCAGGTTTGAGGTTTGCTGTTAAGGGCTGCGCCGGCGTACGCCCGACGCCCACGCCTTGAGCATGCTGCACGCGGTCTGGCGCCCGGGCGAACCCGAGGCAGACCGCCGTACCCCACGCTCAAGCATCGGCCTTCGGTTTCGCGGGGTTGCGCTTCAGCGCACGCCAGCCGATGTCGGTACGATACTGGCGCCCGTCGAAACGCACCCCTTCGACCGTCTCGTAGGCACGTTCGCGCGCCATGCGAACCGAATCGCCCAGCGCACTGACACACAACACACGCCCGCCGGACGTGACGGCGTCCTTGCCCTGCATGCGCGTGCCGGCATGAAAGACCATGCACGTGTCGTCATCTTCAGGCAGGCCTTCGATCTTGTCGCCCGCCCGCGGCGTGCCTGGGTAATTATGGGCTGCCAGCACCACGCCCAGCGCCGTGCGACGGTCCCAGACGATGTCGGCCTTGTCGAGCGTGCCGTTGATGGCGTGCTCGACGGCATCGACCAGATCGCTTTTGACGCGCATCATGATGGGCTGGGTTTCCGGGTCGCCCATTCGGCAGTTGAATTCCAGCACCTTGATGGGTCGGTCGGGCGCCTCGCCGGGTGCAATCATGACGCCGGCATACAGAAAGCCGGTATAAGGCAGACCGTCGCGGGACATGCCGTTGACCGTTGGCATGATGACTTCGCGCATGATGCGGTGGTGGATTTCGGGCGTGACCACCGGGGCCGGCGAATAGGCGCCCATGCCTCCGGTGTTCGGGCCGAGATCGCCATCGGAGAGCCGTTTGTGGTCCTGGCTGGTGGCCAGCGCAAGCACGTTGCGCCCGTCGCACATGACGATGAAGCTGGCCTCTTCGCCGACCAGACATTCCTCGATGACCACGCGTGCGCCCGCAGCACCCATGGAGCCGTCGCCCAGCATGGCATCGACGGCGTCGTGGGCCTGCTGAAGGTTCTCGGCCACGACCACGCCTTTGCCTGCAGCCAGGCCGTCAGCCTTGATGACGATGGGAGCGCCTTCGCGATCGATGTAGGCATGCGCGGCCACGGGATCGGTGAAGGTTTCGTAGCGGGCAGTGGGGATGTGGTGCCTGACCATGAAGGCCTTGGCGAAATCCTTGGAGCTTTCGAGCTGTGCCGCAGCGCGATTGGGCCCGAAGATCTTGAGCCCGCGAGCGCGGAAGATATCGACCACGCCTGCGGCCAGCGGGGCTTCAGGCCCCACGATGGTCATGGCGATGCCTTCCTTGTCGGCAAAATCTGCCAGCGCAGTGGGGTCGGTCAGGTCGACGTTCTGCAGATTGGACGACAGATGCGTGCCGGCATTGCCCGGTGCGACGTAGACCTTGTGCACACGCGGCGATTTGGCCAGGCGCCAGGCCAGCGCATGTTCGCGTCCACCGGAGCCAATGACGAGTAGTTTCATAGTGAGCTGCGACCGAGAGCGTTATTGGGGATCGGCCATCACGGCCGAGGTGTATACGTCCTGAACATCATCCAACGCATCGAGTGCGTCGAGCAGCTTCTGCATCTTGATGGCGTCATCGCCCGTCAGCTCGGTATCGTTCAGCGGTTTCATCACGACCCCTTCGACCTCGGGTTCCAGCGCGGCAGCCTTCAGGGCCTTGCTGACGGCCAGATACTCGGCCGGCGAGCAGATCACTTCTATCACGCCTTCCTCATCGACGATCACGTCGTCGGCCCCGGCATCCAGCGCCACTTCCATGACCTTGTCTTCAGAGGTACCAGGCGCGAAGATGAACTGGCCGCAATGATTGAACAGGAACGCGACAGAGCCCTCCTGGCCAAGGTTGCCCCCGTGTTTGGCGAACGCGTGGCGCACATCGGCCACGGTGCGTGTGCGGTTGTCGGTGCTGCATTCGACCACCACTGCAGCGCCTGCCGGGCCGTAACCTTCGTACCGGACTTCGACATAGTCGGCGCCATCGGCCCCCCCCGCGCCTCGGGTAATGGCGCGCTGGATGTTGTCCTTCGGCATGTTGGCCGCCATGGCCTTGTCCCACGCCAACCTGAGCGCGGGATTGCTGTCGGGATCAGGCCCGCCAGCCCGTGCAGCGACGGTAACTTCGCGAATGATCTTGGTCCAAAGCTTGCCGCGCTTGGCGTCTTGACGCCCTTTGCGATGCTGGATGTTGGCCCATTTACTGTGTCCGGCCATAATGTCTCGGTAGAGGGAGCAAAAAAAGTATTTTACCGTGCCTGACGTGCGTTCTGCGTCATCTAGGAGAATCACGATGTCCGAACCGGTCGTACTGGCGTTGCATGGCGACGCTCAAGCGCAGTTGTTGCCGGCGATGGCCAATCGCCATGGTCTGATCACCGGTGCGACGGGGACAGGCAAGACGGTCACTTTGCAGGTTCTGGCCGAGGCTTTTTCGGCAATGGGAACGCCCGTGTTCCTCGCCGATATCAAAGGCGATCTGACCGGGCTGGGGCAGCCAGGGCAGGCCAGCCCGAAAATGCTGGACCGTCTGTCGGGCCTGGGCATTCCCGTTCCGGCCTGGTCCGGCTTTCCGGTTGCCCTGTGGGACGTGTTCGGGCAGGCGGGTCACCCGCTGCGCGCAACCATCCAGGATCTTGGCCCCGTGTTGCTGGCCAGGATGCTGTCGTTAAACGACACCCAGTCTGGCGTGCTGGCCGTCGTGTTCAAGGTGGCGCAGGATGAGGGTCAGCTATTGGTCGATCTGGATGACCTGCGTGCGATGCTGGCCGATGTCGCGGCGCGCGCGCCTGCGCTGCAGCAGCGCTACGGCAATGTGTCGGCGGCCTCGGTGGGGGCCATTCAACGCACCCTGCTGGTACTCGAAACGCAGGGCGCACAGGCATTCTTTGGTGAACCGGCGCTTGATGTCGATGATCTGATGCACTGCGAGTCCGATGGGCGGGGGCGGATCAATATCCTGGCTGCCGATCAACTGGTGGGGTCGCCCCGCCTGTACGCGGTTTTTCTGATGTGGTTGCTCAGCGCCCTGTATGAACGCCTGGCAGAAGCGGGGGATCTGGAAAAGCCCAGGTTGGTGTTCTTTTTCGATGAGGCCCATCTGCTTTTCAAGGATGCACCGGCCGCCCTGCTGGAGAAGGTCGAACAGATCGTTCGGCTGATCCGCTCCAAAGGGGTCGGGGTCTGGTTCGTCACCCAGAATCCGGCTGATGTCCCGGACACGGTGCTGGGACAACTCGGGAATCGGGTTCAGCATGCTCTTCGTGCCTACACACCCAGGGACGAGCAGGCCGTGAAGGTGGCGGCGCGCACGATGCGGCCGAATTCGGGGCTGGACATCCAGGCGGCGATGGTGGACCTGGCCGTTGGCGAGGCTCTGGTGTCCCTACTCGATGAAAAAGGGCGTCCCAGCCCCACGCAGCGATTGTGGGTGAGCGCACCTCGCAGCAAGATCGGGCCAGCTGACGCGGCACATCTGCAGTCCATCAAGGCGTCCAGCGCCTATCTCTCGAAATATGACCGTGCAATCAACCGACAGTCGGCCCACGAGGTGCTGGCCGCAGGTCGAGATGACGTGGGCGCGTCGACCCGATCGGGTTCTGAAGATAATGGATCTTCGGCAGGGACCAGACCTGCCGGTGGCGCAAGGTCGCAACCTGCCGGGGAGAACGGATCGCGAGGGCGAACGCCAGCCGATCAACAGGCATCCTCACCATCTGCCAGGCCATCCGCGCCCAGGCCCCCTGCGCCTTCAAAGCCGGGGTCTTCAGCACCGGCCAAACCCCCACGCACCTGGACGGACGGCGTTTCCGATGCCGTATTCGGTTCGGTCGGCCCACGGGGCGGGCGACGCGATGGGCTGCTGCAGGTGGCGGTGAAGACGACAGTGCGCACAGGTGTGCGTGCGCTCGTGCGCAGCCTGACCTCGATGCTCAAGGGGAAACGCTAACGTCTGATCACGCTCGGCTCAAACGCGCATCATGCCGACGCCTTCGACCGCTGCGCGTTACACCGACTGTGGCGCAGGCGACGACTTGCGCAGCCCGGACATGATGATGGCCCCCACGATCAGTGCGGCGCCGAGCAGCATGCGTGCCGTCGGGGCTTGTGCAAAGAGCGCCCAGGCGAACGCAATGGCATAGACGGGTTCCAGGCTGATGACCAGGCCGGCACTGCGCGCGGTCAGCACATTCAGACTGAAAACGAAGAGATAGTGCGACAGGCCTGTGCAGAACACGCCCAACAGCGCCAGCCACATCCAGTCCAGTGGCTGCATGTCGCCCAGTGAGGCCAACGCGAATGGCAACGCCATGGCAGCGACGAACAGGTTCTGCCAGAAGGCGACCTGAATGGCGTTGATGCCGCTGGCAGCGCGGCGGTTGACCAGTGCCAGCATGGCAAAGGAAAAGCCCGAGAGCAGCCCCCAGGCAAGGCCGATGGTGCCGCTGTTGCCGAAGTCATAGGCGGGCACCACAAGAATGAGGCCGGCACTGACCAATCCAAGCAGGGTCCACTCGACAGCGGTCACACGCTCGCGAAAGATGATGGCTTCGAACAGGGTAATGAACGCCGGGAAGCTGGCAAACCCCAGGGTCGCCACGGCAATGCCACCCACTTTGACCGAGTGAAAGAAGGTCACCCAGTGCAGCGCCAGCAGCAGGCCGGCACCTGCCAGCACCATCATGCGATGGCCGGTCATGTCCTTCATGAGGGACTGGCGGCTCAGCCGCGAAAATCCCGCCAGCGCGAGCAGGGCGAACACGGCGCGACCTGCGGTGATGGCGGCCGCCGTAGCTTGTATGAGTTCACCGAAAACGCCGGTCAGACCAAAAAGAATGGCGGAAAAATGTATGGCAGCAAGTGCCCGGGGGCGAGTGTTCACGCAAACAACCAGAAAATGAACGACGCGCCGCAGCGCGCCCGGTGTCGGCACACCCAATACGTGTCACCGACTTTGCCAATCATAAACCGGGGTCCTACAATGCGCCGCATGCCCAACCCCCATCCCCCCGCTAAAAACACCGTTCAGCCCGGACAAATGGCTGGCTTCTTCATGGCGGGAGCGGGTGCCATTCTGTTTTCCGCCAAAGCGATTGTCGTGAAATTCACCTATGCCTATGGTGTGGATGCGGTCACGGTCATCGCCTTCCGAATGCTTTTCGCGCTGCCTTTCTTTCTGATCGTCGCGGTGCAGCAGGCGCGTCTGGCCAGGCTGGGTCGTCTGCCCGTGCTGACGACGCGAGAGCGACTGACGCTGGTTTTTCTAGGCTTATTGGGCTATTACCTCTCCAGTTTTCTGGATTTTCTGGGTCTCCAATACATCACGGCGGGTCTGGAGCGGCTGATTCTGTTTCTGTCGCCCACCCTGGTGTTGTTGATCAGCGCACTGTGGTTCAAGCGACCCATTGCAACGCGGCAGTGGATCGCGCTCTTCATGTCTTATGCCGGTGTGTTGCTGGTGTTCGTTCAGGATGTGAAGCAGGGCGGTGACGCGGTGCTGTTGGGTGCGTTCTTCGTGTTCTGTTCAGCGCTCACCTACGCGATCTACATCAGCAGTTCCGGCGAGCTGGTCAAGCGAGTGGGTGCTACGCGCCTGGTGGCCTATGCCATGACGGTGTCCAGCGTGGCCAGCCTGATCCAGTTCTTTGTGGTGCACCCGGTGGATGTACTGGTTCAGCCCATGGGCGTATACGGGTGGTCGTTCGTGCACGCGACGGCCAACACGGTGATTCCGGTGTTTCTGATCATGTGGGCGGTGGCCAGAATCGGCGCGCCCATGACCTCGCAGTTGGGCCTGCTGGGCCCCGTGTCGGTGCTGTTTCTGGCGGCCTGGGCGCTGGGCGAGCCGATTACGCCGCTGCAGCTGGCCGGAACCGCACTGGTACTCACCGGCATATTCGTGCTGACGGCCAGGCGCAAGGTTTAGTACACGGCAAGGCGCAGCACTCAAGCCGATAGGGTGCCTGCAATGCAAGCATAGGCAGGTATATTTGCAGGTACGGCGCAGCGCGCCTCCCTTTTTCTCTACCGACTGGAAAACAAGAAAATGTCCGACACTCTGGTGAAAGCGATTCGATTGCACGAGCATGGTGGCCCCGAGGTTTTGCGGGTAGAAGACGTCAGCCTGGCAGCACCCGGCCCGAAGGAGGTGACGATTCGTCATCATGCCGTGGGTCTGAACTACATCGACACGTATTTCCGTTCTGGCCTGTATCCGCATGCCCTGCCGCACGGGCTGGGCTTCGAGGCGGCTGGCGTGGTTCAGGCGGTGGGCGCCGAGGTGAAGCATCTGAAAGTCGGCGACCGGGTAGCCTATGGTCAAAGCCCCATCGGTGCCTATGCCGAGGCGCATAACGTGCCGGCCGCGCAGGTCGTGAAGCTGCCCAAGGGCGTGAGCTTCGAAGAAGGTGCCGCGCTGATGCTCAAGGGCCTCACCGTGCAATATCTGTTTCGCCAGACCTACCGGTTGCAGGGCGACGAAACCATTCTGTTCCATGCCGCTGCAGGTGGTGTCGGCTTGCTGGCCTGCCAGTGGGCGCGTGCATTGGGCGTGAAGCTGATCGGCACGGTGTCCAGCCCTGAAAAGGCGGCCATCGCACGCGAGAACGGTGCCTGGGAAACGATCGACTATTCCCGTGAAAACGTGGCCGAGCGTGTGCTTGAACTGACCCAGGGTAAGAAGGTGCCTGTGGTGTATGACGGCGTGGGCAAGGACACCTGGGAAACCTCGCTGGATTGCATCTCGCCGCGTGGCCTGATGGTCAGCTTCGGCAATTCCTCGGGTTCGGTCACTGGCGTGAACCTGGCGCAACTCAATCAGAAAGGATGTCTGTATGTCACGCGTCCCTCTCTCGGCCTGCATGTCAACACGCACGAAAAATTGAAGGCGGCGGCCGACGAAATGTTCGATCTGGTGGCCAAGAAGAAAATCCAGGTTCGCATCGATCAGCGCTACGCACTGCAAGATGTTGCCAAGGCGCACACCGCGCTGGAGTCCCGCAAAACGACGGGCGCGACGGTGCTGTCGCTGGACTGAAAGCAGAAATCCCGACATTCACAGGCAAACGCCTGCGACAGTCGGGATTTTTTGTCGGGCGATGTGGGTTTATTCCACACCGCCGATCCGGCATGTCAGCTGATCAGCACATCAATCATCATCCCTGACCGCCCGACTTGGCGTGGGCCGTGTGGTAGGACACGACACGCTCGACCTCGTTCCTGGAGCCCAGCACCACGCTCACGCGCTGGTGCAGTTGCTCGGGCTCGATGTCCAGAATGCGGCGGGTGCCGTCTGATGCCGCGCCGCCTGCCTGCTCCACAATCATGGACATGGGGTTGGCCTCGTACATCAGGCGCAACTTGCCCGGCTTGCCAGGCTCACGCGAATCCCAGGGATACATGAACAGGCCGCCACGGGTGAGCAGGCGATGCACATCGGCCACCATGGACGCGATCCAGCGCATGTTGTAATCCTTGCCCAGCGGGCCGGTCTTGCCAGCCAGGCAGTCGTCGATGTAGGCCTTCACGGGCGGCGCCCAGTGACGCATGTTCGACATGTTGATGGCGAATTCCTTGGTGTCGGCTGGAATCGTCATGTTTTCATTGGTCAGAACCCATGAGCCCATCTCGCGATCGAGCGTGAAGGCGACCACACCATTGCCAACGGTCAGCACCAGCATGGTCTGCGGTCCATAGACGGCATAACCCGCTGCGACCTGCTTGCTGCCGGCCTGCATGAAGTCTTTTTCGGTGACCACTTGCTCGGCTGCCTGGTCGGGCGCCTTCAGCACCGAGAAGATCGTGCCGATGGACACGTTCACATCGATGTTCGACGAGCCATCCAGGGGATCGAACAGCAGCAGATATTCGCCCTTGGGATAGCGGTTGGGAATGAGGTGGATGGTTTCCATTTCCTCGGAGGCCATGGCCGCCAGGTGACCGCCCCACTCGTTGGCTTCGAGCAGAATTTCATTGGACAGAACGTCCAGCTTCTTCTGTACTTCGCCTTGGACGTTCTCGGATTCCAGCGAGCCGAGCACGCCGCCTAGCGCGCCTTTGCCGACGGCATGTCCGATCGCCTTGCAGGCGCGCGCCACGACTTCAATGAGCAACCGGACTTCGGCACTGATCCGGTTCTGGTCGCGCTGCTGCTCGACCAGATACTGGGTGAGGGTTTTGCGTGTCAATACGCTCTCCTGTGGCAAACAATGAAAATTTAAGTAATTTCCGACAGTTTATCCTGCCAGATCAAGTGCCTTGGAGATGATTTCACGCACGTTTGGTGACAGGGTGCCATGCTCACTCACGGTCTGCAGCGCCCGCTGCATGGCGCGGCGTTGGTCCGGCGCATAGCGCGCCCAGCTATCCATGGCTCGAGCAAGGCGTGCCGCCACTTCGGGGTTGATCGCATCGAGCGCCAGCACGTTGCGTGTCCACAGTGCATAGCCCGAGCCGTCAGCCGCATGTGCGCCGGTGGGGTTGTTCAGCGCAAACTGGAACAGCAGCGCTCGCGCACGGTTCGGCGTACGCAGCGTGAAGGCCTCGTGCTTCATCAGCGTTTCGATGTCGGCAGCCGTGGTGGTTCGTGCCCGGGCCTGCAGCGCGAACCACTTGTCCACCACCAGAGGGTCGTCCTTGTGTCGCTCGTAGAACGCCGACAGCGCCTGTGCGGCCCCGGTCGGTTCGCCCCAGTTGACCAGAAGATCCAGGGCGGCGATCCGGTCGGTCATGTTGCTCGCCTGTTCGAACTGGGCCTGAAGACGGGCGTCGCTGTCGGATGCACCGCTGGCCGCCAGATACAGTTGAGCCAGATTCTTCAGGCTGCGCCGACCCGCCTGGGCAGGCGTGGGCTGATAGGGCGCGTCGATGTGGCAACGAGTCACCCACGCTTCGAACAGGGGCGCCAGTGCCTGGCCCAGCGCCTGCAGCACCTGTTTGTGTGCCTGGGCGAGCGCTGCGGGATCCATGGCTTGCATGCGCTCGGCCAACACGCCGACCGCGGGCAGGGTCAGTGCGCGTGCACGGTAGGCGAAGTCCAGCGTGGGGTCTTCCAGCGTGGCGCGCCAGGCGGCGATGAACGTGTCGTCCAATGGCGTCGATGCCGATCCCGCAGGCTGTTCGAGCACCTTGAAAATCTGTCTTGCCGCCAGTTCCTGACCGGCTTCCCATCGCGTGAACGGATTGGCATCCGCCGACGACAGCAAGGCGAGATCGGCATCTGACCAGTCATAGCTGATGATCACTGGCGCAGAGAAGTCGCGCAGAAGCGAAGGCACGGGCGCTTGAGTGATG
>Ga0075364_10001128_pt1 | contig 14258 bp, 8 predicted proteins | sample EndMetdeltDD1764_FD_71517 | JGI IMG/M metagenome (GOLD analysis project Ga0075364, IMG submission 71517) | Populus endosphere microbial communities from Tennessee, USA - Endosphere MetaG P. deltoides DD176-4 | ecosystem: Host-associated > Plants > Roots > Endosphere | place: USA: Tennessee... | reverse complement strand
CAGGATCCGATCTCGTCGTTGAACCCGCGGCGCAAGGTGCGCGAGATCGTGATGGAGCCGCTCAACATCTGGAAGCGCGGCACCAAGGCCGAGCGCGACAACCGCGTCGACAGCGTCCTCGAAGAGGTCGGCATCGATCCCCAGCGCGCCGCCGAGAGCCAGCCACATCAGTTCAGCGGTGGCCAGTGCCAGCGGATCAGCATCGCCCGCTCGCTCGTGCTCAACCCGTCGTTGATCATCTGCGACGAGCCCGTGTCCGCCCTCGACGTCAGCGTCCAGGCCCAGGTGCTCAACCTGCTCGAGGACCTCAAGCAGCACTACGGACTGACGCTGGTGTTCATCGCCCACGATCTCGCGGTCGTCAAGAACATCAGCGACCGCGTCGCGGTGATGTACCTCGGCAAGATCTGCGAAGTGGCTCGTTCCGACGATCTCTACCGGGCGCCGGCGCACCACTACACCAACGTGTTGCTCAGCTCGATCCCGGTGCCCGACCCGACGATCGCGGTCAAGCGACAGGCAATCGAGGGTGAGCCGCCGTCGCCGGTGCTTCCGCCTCCCGGCTGCCGGTTCAATACCCGCTGCCCGGCGGCCGAGGAGCGCTGCACCGTCGAGGAACCGCAGCTCCGCGAGATCGCCGACGGCCACTTCGTCGCCTGCCACTTCCCGCTCTTCGGAGGCGTCGCACCGGTGTCGATCCGCTCCAACTGAGGGCACTCAGCCCTCGGATGAGGGAACCCCCGCGGCGGTCATCTGCTGCGCGCTGTCCGACTTCCATGCGAGCAGGACAACGGACGCATCGTCTTGCAAGAGGCCTCCCTGGTGGTCGAGAACCCGATGGATGAGGCCTCGTAGCGTCTCCGGCGGACGGCGATGTTCGGCGGCACTGCGTTCGAGGAGGTCGATGAGACGGTCAAGCCCGAAGAACTCGCGCGCCTTGTCGCGCGCCTCCACGACCCCGTCGGTGTAGATCACCACCACATCCCCCGGCTCGAGATGTTCTTCCGCAGGCTCGACCGAACGCCCTGGAAATCCGAGCATGATCCGGCGTCCACCATCGAGCGATTTGACGACCTTGCCCGCCCGCAGCAGCAGTGGGGACAGGTGTCCGGCGTTCACGTAGCGGAAGGTGCCGGACGCCAGATCGATGTTTCCGATCACACCGGTGGCGTATGTGTCCAAGCCGTATTCGATCAATGTGTCGTCGACCCGAGCTGCGGTTTGCGACAGATCCTCCGACCGCCGGCGGCCGTTGCGAAAAGCACCCAGAGCGAGCGAGCCGATGACGCTCGAGTGCAAGTCGTGGCCGGTCGCGTCGAACATCGCGACGTGGGCGATCCCGGCCTCGACGGCATAGTCGAACACATCACCCGCGACCTGTTCAGCCGGCTCGAGCAGACCGGAGATGACGAGGTCGTGACACGCGACCGTGAGCGGCGGCAGCTGCGCCCAGATCAGCTCGGACGCCACGGTTCGCTGACCAGCGAGGCGGGCGATGTGGAAGTTGTCGCTGTACGGGCTCTTGGCCGCGATCAGGTGGCCGACGAGATGGGAGAACCAGCGGATCTGATCGACGATTCGGACAGATTCGAGGTCGGTGCCCGCTCGGAACCGGAGCTCGATGACGCCGAGGCGCTCGACACCGTCGAGGAGCGGGACCCACAGTCGTGGCCGGCCATCCGCTGCGCCCAGTACAGGCGCGATCGAGCGGAATGCTCGACCGGCAAGCGTCGCGTCGACGTCCTCGGTCACCAACTCGGCGCCGTCGCCGATCGGGAGCGGGACGAGGAACCGTTGGTTGTAGTCGACCAGGTAGATCCGCGCGGACCACCCGAGGGTCGCGGCCGCGGCAGCGACAACACCGGGCGTGGCGTCCGGCGCGGCGAGGTGAGCGCCGTCGAGGAGCGAGGTCAGCTGCTCGAGCGCAGCTGCCTCCGACAGGTCCGTCACCGAAACAGTGTAGAGAATCGCGCCGTGATCGGTTCACGGCAGGCGCCTCGGCATCAGCAGCCCATATACCTCATTGGTGATACCGTGTTCGATATGGTCACTCATCCAGATGCGACCCGGCGCTCGGTGTTCCCCGGGTTCGGCGATGTGGCGGCCGATCCGGTCGAGCTGATCCGGCGTCTGACGGCGATGCGTCAGGCCCACGATCTCTCCCAGACCGAGGTGGCCGCCCGGATGGGCACGTCCCAGTCAGCGGTTGCCCGCCTCGAGTCGGGCACCGCTGACGTGCGCCTGTCGACCTTGGCTCGCTATGCAGCGGCGGTCGAGGCCGATGTCGGATTCGCGCTGCAGGTCCGAAAGCGAGATCGAGATGACGTTCCAGCCCGACCATCCGGAGATCACGTATCCGCTCCCACCTGAGCGACCACAACCTCACCGCACCGAGCCCGTCGTCGTGCCGATGGTGCCGATCGGTGGTGGCGATCCATGGCAACAGCTGAGCGAGCAGCGCAGGATCCTCGTCAGCGGCACGATCGACCGAGACGCTGTCACCGCGCTCTCGGCACAGCTGATGGCCTTCGACGGCGAATCAACTCGCGACATCGAGGTCGTGGTCAACAGCAGCGGCGGTCCACTCGAAGAGATCCTTCCCGTGCTCGACGTGTTGGGCTTGATGCGTGCCCGCACCAACACGACCTGCGTCGGCTCCGTCCACGGCACTGCGGTCGCGCTCCTCGCGGCCGGAACCGGAACTCGTCGCATCGCGTCCAGCGCCACCGTCTGCCTACGCATCGATGACCGACAGACCCTCACGGGCACGACGACCGACATCATTCGCCGCGCCGCAGAGCTCGACGCCATCCGTGCCCGGTACGTCGCGGCTCTGGTTGCCACGACGGGCCTCGACGAGGACCGGCTCGAGGCCGAGATCGCGAGCGGTCGCTCGATGGCTGCGTCCGTTGCTCGTGAGCTCGGGATCGTCGACGTGGTGGGCGAGCCCGCCGACGTCAGGGCCTCGAGCCCCCACCGCTGAACGATCGGGCCAGAGGCCATCGGTCACGTGTTGGTGTACTGCGGGGCGCGGCGTTCGAGGAAGGCGGCCATCGCTTCGCGGTGATCGTTGGTGTAGCTGACCATGATCTGCTGCCGGTTCTCGATGTCGATCGCGGCCTGCATCGGCACCTCGAGCGCGGTCCACATCGCTTCTTTGGTCATCGCGACCCCCATCGGTGAGTTGAGCATGATCTGCTCGGCCTTCGCGTATGCCGCGGCGAGCAGCGCGTCGTCGTCGAAGACATCGACGACAAGACCGATCCGGTAGGCCTCGTCGACCTCGAACACGCGCCCGGTGAGCATCAGCTCCTGGGCACGGGCGACGCCGACGATGCGCGGCAGCATCCAACTGGTTCCGATGTCGCAGGCTGACAGACCGATGCGGATGAACGCGGCGTTGAACTTCGCCGTTCGCGACGCGAGCCGGACGTCGGAGCCGAGCACGAGCGCAAAACCGCCACCGGCCGCGGCGCCGTTCACCGCAGCGATGATCGGCTGGGGCATCGACCGCATCTGCGGGATCAGGGTGGCGATGTGCTTCTGCACCGCAAACCCCGTCTGCGTGCGCCCCAGGCCCTGCGTATCGGGCGCCTCTCCATACCCGCCGAGGTCGAGGCCGGCACAGAAGCCTCGCCCGGCCCCGGTGAGAACGACCACGCGGGCCGTGTGATCGACGGCGATCGAGTCGAAGGCCGCGTGCAGCCCCTGCACCATCTCCGTCGTCATCGCGTTCAACTTCTCCGGACGATTGAGGGTGAGCTGGACGACACCGGGCTGCGGGCGGGAGATCTCGAGCACTGACATGCCCGAATCGTGCCCGATCGACGCCGCCGCACCGCAGTCGAAGCAGCGCTTCGCGCTCGCCGACCGTCCCGCGCGGGCGTTCGTCGCGTCGGCTACGGTGCGTCCGTGTCGCCAGTCGGGCTCGAGCCGAACACCAACATCGCCGGCACGCTCGGCGCGTTTCGGTACGGCAGGTTCGATCCGACGACACGGGTGACGGATCGCGATTTCTGGCGGGCGACGCACACACCCGACGGACCTGCCACCGTGCACATCTGGTGGTCGCGCGGCCGGTCAGCCGGCCCGTCGGGCGGTCAGGTCGATGCTGAGTCGTGGGGCGATGGCGCGAGCTGGATGCTCGAGCAGGTACCCAGCATGATCGGTGCCGACGACCTCGGCTTCATCTGTCCGGACGACGCACACCCTGCCGTCGCCGCCGCTCACCGCAACCACCGGTCGTTCCGGATCGGGGCCAGTGGCACCCTCTATCACGAGTTGTTGCCGATCATTCTCGCCCAACGGGTGACGGCTGGTGAGGCGATCCGCCAGTGGCAACGTCTCGCCGCTCGGCTCGGCACCCCTGCCCCGGGGCCGGACCCGACGCTGCGCCTGCCACCGAGCCCCAGCAGCCTGCTCGGCAAACCGGCATGGTGGTTCCATCCATTCGGTGTCGAAGCCAAGCGGGCCGATGCGCTGCGATCCGTCGCCCGCCACGCAGCCCGAATCGGCGACTGGAGCCGCCTCTCCCCCGCTGATGCGTCGGCCAAGCTCGGCCTGCTGCGCGGCATCGGAGCGTGGACCATCGGCTCGGCGCTCGGTCCGGCGCTGGGGGACCCGGACGCCGTTCCCGTCGGGGATTACCACATCCCGAACATGGTGTCGTGGGCGCTCGCCCGTGAACCGCGTGGCACGGACGCGCGGATGCTCGACCTGCTCGCGCCATATGCCGGACAGCGGGGCAGGGTGATCAGCCTGCTGGGACGCGATGGGAACGCCGCGCCGAAATTCGGCCCCCGCCAGCGGATCCAGCCGATGTACCGGTTCTGAATCGAGTGTGACCGATGATGCGCACGGACCGGCTGTTAGCGTCGCACGCGCTGCGCCGCAGCCTGCCGCCATGACCGATACCGTTTCCAAATCACCGACACCGAGCCAGGCTTCGTCCGACGAGACTGATTCGGCGACCCCGATCCGCCGCCGGCGGCTGGCGTGGCCGACCACCGGGATCTTCGGCGAACGCTCGTGGCGCAACCTGACGATCCGGGCGACGATCGCGTACCTGCTCTCGCGCCTCTGCGTGGTCGCCGGTGCCGCAGTCGTCGCGGCCCAACGGGTGAAGGAGGACCAAGCCGACGGTGTCACCCGCCCAACCAACGCGGTGCACAAGATCATCGACGTGCTCACCTCGTGGGACGGCAAGTGGTACTTCGCCATCGTTCGCGACAGCTACCCGTCGCACGTCCCACCGCACGTCACGTTCGACGACTACCAGGCCCGCATCGCCTTCTTCCCGGTGTATCCGGCGCTGGTGCGCTGGTTCGACAAGGTCCTGCCCGGGGGCGACGTGTTCGCCGGGCTGTTCCTCAACTTCTTGCTCGGCGCGGCGGCGGTCGTGCTCGTCGGTGCGCTCGCCCGCACGATCTTCGACGATCGAGTCGCATATCGGGCGATGTTGCTCACTGCGCTGTTCCCCGGCAGCTTCGTGCTCTCGTTCAGCTACAGCGAAGCAACACTGATCGTCGTCGCCGCCGCCTCACTGCTGTGCCTGCAGCGTCGGCAATGGGTGGCGGCCGGGGTCTTTGCCTCGATCGGCGCAGCCACTCGGCCGAACGGAATCGCGCTGATCGCCGCCTGCGGGATCGCCGCGTTGCTCGCGATCAAGGACCGCCGCGAATGGCGAAGCCTCACGTCAGTCGTCATCGCACCGATCGGTTTCATCGGGTTCCACCTCTTCCTGTGGCGGCGCACCGGCGAGAAGAACGTCTGGTTCCGCGTCCAGGGCGAGGCCTGGCACGAAGGGACCAGCTTCGGATTGACCGCGCTGCGCAACACGATCGACGCGTTCAAGCGACCACTCGCCTCCCCGACCGACATCATCACCGCGCTCTCGTTCATCGCGATGCTGGTGCTGATCTACACCGCCTACAAGAAGCGGCTGCCCTGGCCGACCGCCACGTACACGATCGTCGTGCTGATCCTCATGCTCGCGCCGAGCACGGTCACGGCCCGGCCCCGGTTCCTGTTCACCGCCTTCCCGCTGCTGATCTCCGCCGCCGCGTGGCTCACCGAGTTCGAGGATCGTCACGCCGTCAAGAGCAGAGCCGCGGCCGCAGCGGCCTCGACCGACACGGTCATCGTCGAAGCGCACACCTACGAGCTGTGGATGATCGTGCTCGGCCTGTGCGCCGCCGGCCTCGTCGCGATCACCGGCCTCTACGGAGTCTTCGGCGCCATCCCGTAAAACGCAACGGGGCTGTTCGCCACTCGGCTGCAAACCCGCATGGAACGGGCCGGATCCACCGCGCCATCGTCTTCAGCCGGCTGACAACTGTCGAGGTGTCACCAAGCGCGCCCACGGTGCGGGTATGTGTCTGAGGGGACCCAAATCCCAACCGCGGGCGCTGCTTGTGACACGTCGGCTGACGTGAGCAGATCTCGACCCGTGATATTCCGCTCACGTGAGAGGTTCTCCACGGAATCCACCGAGATCGGCCGACGTGAGCAGATTTCGACCCGTGACAATCCGCTCACGTGAGAGGTTCTCCACGGAATCCACCGAGATCGGCTGACGTGAGCAGGACTCCACGGCGGCGTGTCATCGTGCGCGGTGCCGCAGTTGCCTCCGGGCCGACGCCCGCCCGTTCGCTGCCGATGCGCAGCCGAGATCCCATTCTTGCAAGGACCGCCTGACACCGCCAGGCAGAAACCTGCTCGGCGGGAGTTGGGGGCCCAACCGGACCGACTAATGCGGTTTGGCAGGTTTGTGGCGGAGCTTGGACCAGGTGTCGGCGACGGCCCAGCGGGTGACGAGGGCCATCGACTCGACGATGATCTTGCCGGACATCTTCGAGGTGCCGAACTCGCGGTCGACGAACGTGATCGGGGCCTCGACGACCCGGTAACCACCGCTGACGAGCCGGCGGACGAGCTCGGTGAGGAAGGCGTAACCCTCGGCCGCTGTCGATGTCGGCTTGATCGCCTCCAGCGCTGTCGCCCGGTAGGCCCGAAAGCCCGACGTGCAGTCGTGAATGTGCAGCCCGAGCACCCCGCTGGTGTACCGGTTCCCCCATCGCGACAGGATCCGCCGGTGGATCGGCCAGTTCACGGTACCCCCGCCGGCGACGTAGCGCGACCCGATGACGGCGTCGGCGCCTTCCTCGATCCGGGCGATCAGCGCGGGGATCGCAGCCGGGTCGTGGGAGAAATCGCAGTCCATCGACACGATCACCTCGGCGCGCACCGCCGTGAGCTCATCAGGAAATGCGACGCCGCGCAGGACGTTGTCGAAGCCGTTCCGGTACGCGCTGCCGAGGCCGTTCTTGGCCGTGCGATGCAGGACGGCGATGTTGCCGAGCTCGATCGCAGCCTTGTCAGCGAGATCGCCGGTCCCGTCCGGGCTGTTGTCGTCGACGATGAGGATGTGCGCCTCGGGCACGGCCGTGCGCACAGCCGTCAGAAAGCGGACGATGTTCTCGGCTTCCTGGTAGGTGGGGACGACGACGACCGTTTGCACGAGCCGCCACGCTACCCGCAGCGACGGTTGGCGAGCGCACTCCCGTGCTAGATTGCCGGACCTGGCACATCGTTGCCGCCGACTCATGACCGACTACTTCGACGCAATTCTCGCCAGGATTAGACGGTCCCGAACCGCTCTCCACGTGGCATTGCTCGTGGCGTTGGCCTACCTGCCGACGCTGACCGCGGCACCGGGCAAGATGCCGAGCGACACCAAGCTCTACCTGTACCTCGACCCGGGGCGGCTGACCGCGGACGCGTTGTCGACGTGGGACACCCGCCAGTTCGCGGGGTGGGTTCCACACCAGACGCTGAGCTACCTGTGGCCGTCGGGGCCGTGGTACTCGTTCTTCAGCTGGATCGGCGCGCCCGACTGGGTCGCCCACCGCCTGTGGCTCGGCACCCTGTTCATCTGTGGCGGCCTCGGTGTCCGCTGGGCTGCCAAGCACCTGGGTATCGGGCCGGTCGGTGCGCTGATCGCGGCCCTCTTCTACCAGCTGTCGCCGTACGTACTGCCATACGTCTCGCGCACGTCGGCGATGCTGCTGCCGTGGGCTGCGGTCGGCTGGCTCGTGGGTTTGACGATCCGCGCGGCGACGCGCAGCAAGTGGCGCGACGTCGGGATCTTCGGCCTGGTGATGCTCACGGTCGCGGCACCGAACGCGACGGCCATCCTGATGATCGCGCCCGCACCGGTGCTGTGGCTGCTGCACGCGGGGTGGACGCGCATCGTCTCGTGGAGGCGAGTCGGCGTCACGGCAGCCAAGATCGGCGGCATCAGTGCGCTGATGTCGTTGTGGTGGATCGCGATGCTGTCGGTGCAGGGCAAGTTCGGCGCCGACGTGCTCGGCTACTCGGAAAGCCTGCAGGCCGTCTCGCTGACGTCGAACAGCGCCGAGGTGCTGCGCGGGATGGGGTACTGGCTGTTCTACGTCCGCGATCCGATTGGATTCGCGACGACCGCCTCGTTCGACTACATGTCGTCCGGTCGAGTGATTGCGATCAGCTTCGCCGTCCTCGGCCTCGGACTGCTCGGCATCGTCACGACCAAATGGACCGGCCGACGCTACGCGGCGCTGCTCGTGTTCGTCGGCGTGGTGCTCGCGGTCGGCGTCCACCCGATCGACGATCCCTCGCCGCTGATGAGCGGCTTCGCCGACAACTCCCGCTCGAGCATCGCCCTCGCGTTGCGCAGCAGCACACGCGCTCTGCCACTGAGCACGTTCGGCATCGCCCTCGGCGCCGGCGCGTTGGTCACCGCCCTCGGGCGGACGCGGCTGCGCGGCCGCAGCCTCGTCCCGTGGATCGCGGGTGGACTGGCGATCGCCAACCTGCCCGTGCTCTTCAACGGCGGGATGGTGGACCCCAACCTGATCCGCGACGAGAACCCGCCCAAGGCGTGGACCGATGCCGCGAGCGCGCTCGACGCGGCCCCCGCCGGATACCGCGTCTTCGAGCTGCCCGGCCAGGAGTTCGGCGCCTTCCGCTGGGGATACACGGTCGATCCCCCGTTGCCCGGGCTCACCACCGAGCCGTTGGTCACCCGCGACCTGTTGCCACTCGGCAGTGCGGGCGCGATGGATCTCATCTACGCGCTCGACAACCGGTTCCAAGAGGGCGTGGCCGAACCGGCCGAGATCGCGCCGATCGCCAAACTGCTCGGCGTCGACACCATCTGGCTGCCGAACGACGCCGCGTTCGAGCGCTTCCGCACTCCGCGGCCGGAGCTGACCCAACAACTCTTCGCCACGAATCAAGGCACCGACGGCCTCGGTGCGCCAACCGACTTCGGCACGCCCACGGCGAACGTGCCGACCCTGCCGATGGTCGACGAGCAGTCGATCAGCGAAGCCGCTGTCGGCGAACCGCTCGCGCCGGTCGCACTGGTACCCGTCGAGGACCCCGTGCCGATCATGCGCACCAAGACCGCCGAGGTCGTCGTTGCGGGCAGTGGCGACGGCGTCGTCGATGCCGCGGCCGCGGGCGTGCTCAGCGGCGACGAGTTGGTCCGATACGCGGCCGACATCCACCCGCCGCGGGCGGGTGACGCCGATGCAGTCAGCGACGCACCCCACGTCGTGGTCACGGACAGCAACCGCGATCGCGCCAACCAATGGCGCAGTGCGCAGGACGTCTCCGGCTTCACCGAAGACGGCAGCGGCACCGGGGTGCTGCGCTTCGACGCCGCCGATCAACGCACGCCGGTGTTCACCGACACGACGAGCGCCGACGACACGATCGCCGAGCAGCGCGGGCCGTTGCGGGCGTCCGCCAGCGCATACGGCGCACCGTCCGCGTACCTGCCCGAAGACCGGGCTGCGATGGCAATCGACGGCGATCCGTCGACGGCATGGGTCGTTGCCGATCGATACAACGCGGCCGGCGAATACCTGCGGATCGATTCCGACACCGCCATGTCGACCCTGACGCTGACCCAACCGCAGGACGATCGCAACCGGTGGATCACTCGAATCGACGTGACCGACGATTCCGGCACGTACGCGGTCGACCTCACCGATCAGTCGCTCACCGCGATGGGGCAGAGCGTGGCCCTCCACGCAGCGTCGAAGCGGGTGACGCTGACCATCCGGGCCACCGGGCACGCCGACCTGCGCCCCGGTGAGGGCCTCGACGCAGTCGGTTTCGCCGAAGTGAGCGCCGGCACCGGGCCGACCGAGGAGGTCGTCCGCGTGCCGAGCAACGTGCTCCCGCGGGTCGGCGACAGTCAGCAGCTCGACATCGTCCTCAGCCGGCTGCGCACCCGCCCGACGAACCGCTGGCGAGCGGATCCGGAGGATCACCTCGTGCGCTCGTTCACCTTGGCGACCAAGCGCACCTTCGCACCGGCCGTCACGGTTCGTCTCGATCAACGCAGCCCCGACACCGTGATCGCCGACCTGATTGGCTGGAAGGGCACGACGGCCAACCGTCGCCTGACGGGCGTGCCCGCGATGGGCGGGTGGGCGGCGACCGACGGCAACCCCGACACCGCCTGGGTCACACCCTTCGGCAAGGCCGTCGGGAGCACGCTCACGATCCCGCTGGCGACGCTCAGCACGGTGACGTCGTTGCAGATCAACCAGCCCGCGTCCGCGCAGTACGGAATCATCACCGAGGTGACGGTCACGAGTGAATCGGGATCGCAGACCGTCGCCGTCGATCCGCCCGACGCGAACGGCAACAGCACACTGTCGTTCCCGGCGCTGACCGGGACGTCGCTGGCGATCACGATCGCGGCCACCAACGACGCGATCACGATCGACCGCCGCTACTCCGAACCTGTTGCGCTGCCCGTCGCCGTCGCCGAGGTGGCCGGTACCGGCATCATCGCGGCCACGCTGCCACCCACGATCGAGACCGGCTGCCGCAACGACTTGATCACCATCGACGACGCGCCGCTCGCGGTGGCGATGAGCACGACATCGGTCGCCGACCTCTTCGCAGGCAAGCCGGCCGACGTGCACGCGTGCGACGACACGCCGAGTCCTCTGGCTGCGGGTGAGCACATCGTCCGCACGGCGGTCGGAATCGAGTCGGGTCTCGACGTCGACCGGATCGTCCTGTCCAGCGGTCGCCCCTCGACCGGCACGGTTGCACCGCCCGTTGCCGCAACCGTGGTCAGCCAGAGCAAGACCTCACGCACCGTCCGCGTCGAGGCGTGCCCCGACGGGTGCTGGTTCGTGTTCGGCGAGGGCTACAGCACCGGGTGGGAGGCGACGATGGACGGCGCCGGGCTCGGTCGGCAGACGCAGGTCGACGGCGGCTTCAACGGTTGGTACCTGCCCCCGTCGAGCAAGGCCCGGACGATCCACCTCCGCTTCGTCGGCCAACGAACGCTGGTGATCGGGCTGGTCCTCACGGCGCTCGGCCTCCTCCTCTGCATCGCGCTGATCGCCTTCGACAAACGCCGCACCGACGTCGAGCCCGCCGACCAGCCGACACTGATCCGCCTGTGGGGACCGCCGACGAACTCGCCGTACCGTTGGAACAGTCCGGCGACGGTGAGCACGATCGTCGCCGCTGCAGCAGGCGTGCTCGTGATCGCTCCGCTGTGGGGCTTGGTCTGTGCAGTGATCACGTTCATCGGTTGCTTCATCCTCCGCCGGCCGCGTGTGACCGGGTACGCCGCCGTCGCGATCGTGGCGTACATCGGGTTGGTCATGATTCGGCGCGTGACTTCGCTGCACCCGTTCGCCAACGCGGGCTGGCCCGGTGAGTTCGAGGACCTTCACCGCCTCGGCATGTCCGTGATCGTCCTCCTCGTCGCCGGTACGATCGGCTCGTTCCGCGCCCGCCCGACCACAACACCGGTGCCGGACTGATGCCGAGCACCCGGACCTCGTATCTGCCAGCGATCGACGGCCTTCGCGCCTTCGCCGTCGGCGCAGTCATGCTGTTCCACTCCGACCACATGAGCGGCGGGTTCCTCGGGGTCGACGCCTTCTTCGTGATCTCCGGGTTCCTCATCACCCGCCAGATGCTGATCGAGGTCGACAAGACCGATCGGATCTCGCTGCGAGAGTTCTGGGGCCGCAGGGCCCGACGGTTGCTGCCGGCCCTCGTGCTCCTCCTGGTCGTCGTCATCGGCTACGCCTACCGATTCGGCTACGCGTCGGAGCGGTTGAAGATCCGCGACGACGCGCCGTGGGCCCTCGGCTTCGCGCTCAACTGGCACCACATCAGCGCGTCGACCGACTACTGGCACTCGCTGTCGTCGCCGTCGCCGCTGACCCACTTGTGGAGCCTGGCCGTCGAAGAGCAGTTCTACCTCATCTGGCCCTTGATCACGGTGCTGTTGGTGTGGCGTCGGCGCGACCGCGAACGCACGATGCCGATCGGATCGATGATCGGCGCACTGTTGTCGTTCGCGCTGATGGCGGTGGTGTTCGACCCCGCGACGAGCACCCGCGCCTATGAAGGAACCGACACGCGCATCGGTGCGCTGCTCGTCGGCGCCCTGTGCGCAACGACGATCGTCGGCGACCGGGCCGACCGACTCTTCGGCGCGCTCGGCCGCAGGCGCGACGTCGTCCTCGCGGTGCCAGTGATCGTGCTGGGATGGATGTGGCTGCGTGTCGATGGCCGCGACAGCTGGCTGTACCGCGGTGGCTTCCTGCTCCACGCGGTGCTGTTCGCCGCGCTCCTGCTCGGCGTCTCCTGCGGGGCCGCTGCCCAGGCGGGGTGGCTCGCGAGGTTGCTCACCCTGCGGCCCGTGCGCTGGTTCGGGCAGTTGTCGTACGGGCTGTACCTGTGGCACTGGCCGGTGTACATCGCGCTCGGTCCCGATCGCGTCCACCTGTCGCGATGGCCGTTGACCGTCATCCGCGTCGCGGCGACCATCGCCGCCGCGTCACTGTCGTACTACCTCGTCGAGCGACCGATCCGCTACGGGCTGCAGCGCAAGCCGGTGATCCGCACGGCGATGCTCTCTGTCGCGGCAATTGCCGTCGCAGCCGTCGCGATCATCGTCGTTCCACTGCCCGAGTCGAGCCCGGCGCCGATCAACGTCGCCGCCTTGACCCCGGTCGTTGCCGCCGCCACCACCACAACGACAGTTCCGACGACCACTTCGCCATCGACGACGACCTCTGCCGCACCCCCCTCGTCGATCGACCCGACGGTTGTCGAGAACGCTGTCGACGGTACGACCACGACGATTCCGGCGGAGACGACCACGACCGTTCCGCCCACCACGGTGGCGCTGCCCGAGCTGCACCGCGTGTTGTGGCTCGGAGACTCGATCGCCTTCACCACGTCGCCCGGTCTCGTCGCCGCGATGGGGGCCATCGGCGTCGAGGTCTTCGACGGTTCGTTTCCCGGGGTCGGCATGCTCAACGAGACCGGCACCGCTCTGTTCGCCCAGATCTCGAGCCGGACGACGAGCCAGAAACCTGATCTGGTGATCTTCCAGATGTCGACGTGGGACGAGCCGTTCGGAGAGGACGCGATCTACAACGGCCTGACGAGGATGCGCGACCTGGCCAAAGCCGTCGGCGCGCATCTGCTCCTCCTGCCCGTTCCTCCGCTGCGTGCTGATCAGGATCACGACGGGTTCCCCAACGACGCAGGGGCGGCCAAACGGCTCGCGGCCGATGACCCGGCCGATGTGTCCTTCATCTCGACGACCAGCCTGTGGGGAACCACGTTCGAGTACGACCTGGACGGCGATCACATCCCGGAGCGGCTGGGTGACGGCGTGCACCTCTGCCCGTCGGGTTCGGCGCGGTTCGCGATCTGGCTCATCACCCAGCTCGAGGCCGACTACTCGAACCTCTCCGTCGCCGATCCGAGCACCTGGGCGGTCGGCGAGTGGACACAGGATCAGCGTTACGACAGGGTCGACGGCGGCTGCGCCCTGCTGCCATGAGATCGTTCTGGGCCCGTCTCACCTTTGCCCAGCGCCTCACCATCGTCGTCGCGCTCGGTGCGCTGTGGCGCTACGGCTACGTGATCGCTGCGAAGTGGAATCAGACGCTGCTCCAGAATGACTCGCTGTACTACAGCTGGCAGGCGGCCGGCCTCACCCGCGGCGAGTTCTTCAAGGACATCTATGGCAAGCTCGAGGCGGCCGAGCACGGTCCGCTGACGTCGATCGTGCTTGCCCCTGTCAGCTGGGGCGCACACGCCGTCGATCAGCAACGACTGCTGACCGCGTCTCTCGGTGTGGTCACCGTCGCCCTGATCGGAATCCTCGCCCGGCGCATCGCTGCCGCAGCGGGCAGCGTGAATGCCGACCG
>Ga0075364_10001127_pt1 | contig 14261 bp, 8 predicted proteins | sample EndMetdeltDD1764_FD_71517 | JGI IMG/M metagenome (GOLD analysis project Ga0075364, IMG submission 71517) | Populus endosphere microbial communities from Tennessee, USA - Endosphere MetaG P. deltoides DD176-4 | ecosystem: Host-associated > Plants > Roots > Endosphere | place: USA: Tennessee... | reverse complement strand
GACGGCAACACCTTCCGCGACAGCCACAGCGTCGACAAGCGCCCCCTGGTGGCCGAAGGAGGTTATGGCCTGGCTGTGATGCGCGGCAAGTGGAAGTTCGCCCTCGCCCGCTACCACCGCACCCGCGAATTCGAAACCCAGCGCGACCTGCCGGCCTACGGCAGCTTCACCATCAGCCGGATGCTCTGACCCGGCGCACCCGCGGCGGTCCTGCCGTTGCCGTTGCCGTTGCCGTTGCCGTTGCCGTTGCCGTTGCCGTTGCCGTTGCCGTTGCCGTGATTTTGCTTTGCCTTTGCTGTGCTCTGGCTCTGGCTCTGGCTCTGGCTCTGGCTCTGGCTTTGGCCCTTGATCCACTCGAGCCGTAAAGCGAGCCGAGCATCGCAGGATGACAGGGGCGAAGAGCTGCCCTTGTCTGAGCGCAGCGAGTTTGGGCAGCGTCCCCTGTCAGCCGAGAAGCGCAGGGGACCGACTGGCGCAGCCAGTCGGATCGCGTCCGGCGACGGCGGTTTTGCTTACTTTTGCCAAGACAAAAGTAAGCCGCGCAACAGCGCGGAAGCCGTTGCCTTTTGGCTTTGGCTTTGGCTGTCGCACGTCGCACGTCGCACGTCGCACGTCGCACGTCGCAAGCCATGCAACAGCAAGTGCGTAACCCACAGCAGAAGCAAACGCTTTCGCCCTACCCGCTGCGCGGGCCGGAGCGAATCCCTTTTCTTTGCCTGTGCAAGGAAAGGTAACCAGAGGAAAGCACGGCCGGCCCACTCGCCGGCGCGGCTGCGCCACGCCGGTGCCCTGTGCTTCTCGCACGTCGGGGGACGCCGCCCAACCCGCTGCGCTCGGGCAAGGGCAGCCCTTCGCCCCTGACGCGCTGCGATGCTCGGCTCGCTTCACGGCACCCGGAAGTCAAAAGCGGTGGAGCAAAGCCGAAAGGCCGAGGCAGACACAAAAGACCAAGACAAGGACTGAAAGCGAAGCGAAAGCAAAAGCACGGCAAGCCATGCCAGCAAGGTGAGGTGAGGCGAGACGCGATGCTGGCACCCACGCTCGACGCCAGCCGATCCCCGGAAACGACGAAGCCGGCTCACGCCGGCTCCGCCCTGTTCACCTGGGACGCGCCCGACGCGCGGCCCGCAGGATCACCTCGACAGTTCGATCATGGTCGACGAGACCCAGCCCTTGTTGCCCAGCTCGTCCTCGACTTCCCACATCATCCCGTCCTTGTTGCCGGTCGGGTACAGCATCATGCCCGGCTCCAGCGTGCGCACGGCGCTGCCGGTGCCCTGGGCGTTGGCCAGCAGGCGCGCCGGCTTGGTCACCGTGACCGCCTGGTGGGCGCCGGCGGCCGAGGCGTTGTCCGGCAGGCCGCCGAGCTGGTCGACGATGGCAATGTAGGCCTGCAGGTAGGCCAGGGTGATCACCTGGCCGATCTCGGTGTTGGCGTAGCCGCCCACGCCCGCCGCGCCGAAGCCGCTCGAACCGAACAGCGCGCCGCTGCCGTTCCAGCCCAGGTCGGTCTTCTTCGCGTTGCCCTCGGCCATCGCGACCTGCTCGGAGGAGCGCACGTCGGTCACGGTCAGGACCACGTCGGCGGTCTTCTTGCGGAAGTTCAGGCCGGCGGCCGCGCGACCGACGTCGCCGCCGATCAGGCCGCCCAGCAGACCGCTGACGGCATTGCCGCCGGCGTTGCTGTTCTGCGAGATGAGGTCGGGGACCATCACGTAGTCGGCGGCGCGCACCTGGCCCTTGCCGACGTTGGACTGGCCGCGCAGCTCGCCGCTGGCCGCCAGTTCGCGCTCGAACTGGCCGGCGGCCATGCCCGCGCCACGATCGACCAGGGTGAAGCAGCGCGACTTGCTGACCATCACCTTGATCAGGCGCGACGGCGCCGGCAGCTGCTGGCCGGTCCACCACTGCACCGAATCCTCCGGCTCGAGCACCGAGAGCGTGCCCAGCGGCTTCTGGCACACCGGGATCTGGGCCATCTGGTCCTGGCGCTGCTGCTGGGCGCTCGCCCGCTGCGCCATCGCCGGCGCGGTGGCGGCGAGGCCGATCAGCAGGGACACGGCAAGCACGGACAGCGACGAATTCCCTCTACGCATGGTCGATCCTTCTTCTGATGGTCGGCCGTGCCGGCGTCGGCGGTTCGGCCTTGGAATGGAGTGCCACCGCAGCGCCAGGCAGCGATGGCCGGGCGATCATAGAGCAGGGTCCGGCCGGGCGTCAGTGCCCTGGCGCTGGCCGGTTCCAGAAGCGTGATCAACGGTCGATGTCGGACGGGTTGCCCCCGGTCCTACCGCCCTGGCCAGGCCTGTGGCCCGCCGGGACGGTCACGAACGCCCGATGCGGTCCGGGCCGGTCCGGCGGGAACGATGTCCTCCAGGAACGTCCGGTACCGGCCGCGGGCGACAGCACGACATCAGCAGGTGGCGCGGCCCGTTCAGCCCGGCGAGACGTGCACCGGGTACCGGCTGGCGACAGGTCCGGGCGGCGTCCCGCCGCCGCGCTTCGCCGGGTTCGCCGCCCGCTGTGCCGCGGTGCTCGGCCATTCCATCGTCACCCGGGCGGCTGCTGACGCATCCGGCCCGCGGCGCGCCTCACCGGGTGGCCGAGATCCCGACTGCCTGCCGCGTGCGTCGCGCGCGCATCAGAACCCGTAGCGCAGGAATCCGCCGTCGACCGCGATGCACTCGCCGGTCACGTAGCTCGACGCCGGCAGGCACAGGAAGGCCACCGCCGCGGCGACCTCTTCCGGCTCGCCGATCCTGGCCATCGGCGTGCGCGCGATGACCTCCTCGTAGTACTCCGGATCCGACAGCGGCCCGGAGGTGCGGCGCGTGCGGATGTACCACGGCGCGACCGCGTTGACGCGGATGCCGTCGCCGGCCCATTCGCAGGCCAGGTTGCGGGTCATCTGGTGCATCGCCGCCTTGGTCATGCCGTAGACCACGCCGCTGCGCACGTGGGTCAGGCCGGACACGCTGCCGACGTTGACCACCGACGCGGCGCCATGACGGGCCAGCAGCGGGTGCGCGTAACGCGACAGTTCGAACGCGGAGAACAGGTTGGTCTCGAAGATCGAACGCCACTCGTCCTCGGTGTAGTCGACCGCCGCCTTGGTCACGTTGCCGCCGGCGTTGTTGACCAGCAGGTGCAGCCCGTCGCCGTGGTCCTCGACCCAGTCCAGGATCGCCTGGCGGTCCTCGTCGTCGGCCACGTCGGCGGCCATCGCGTGGATCTCGCGGTCCGGATGCAGATCCAGCAGCTCGTCGCGGGCCTGGCCGAGTGGATCCTCGTTGCGCGCGACCAGCAGCAGGTCGGCACCCAGCGCGGCCAGTTCGTGCGCGATCGCCAGGCCGATGCCGGCGCTGGCGCCGGTCACCAAGGCACGCTGTCCGTCCAGTCGCCATCGTGGTGTCGTCATCGGCGTAGGATAGCCGCACGACCCCGTGTGGAGGTGCCAGACGATGCCCATCCTCGTCCGCTCGATCGCCGCAGGCGCCGTGCTCGCCGGCACGCTGTCCCTGGCCGCCTGCCGGCCGGAACCGCCGCCCACCGAGCAGCCGCCCGAGCCGCAGGCGCAGGCCGCCACCGAGCTGCGCGATGCGATCCAGGCGCCGCAGGACACCGCGCGTGCGGTGGAGAAGACGCTGCAGGACAACGCCGACGCGCAGCGCGCGCAGATCGACGCCGCCGAAGGCGGCTGAGCCCGTTCACTCCAAGCGGTCTGGCGCGGCGGTTCCGCCATCCGGACATGCCGGGGATCCAATGTAGGCGGCCGCCGTGGCATCGACGCCGCGCCGCTGCGCATTCCCGATTCGATCCGGAACGCTCCACGATGCCCGTCGCGCGGGCGGTCTGGCTTCCAGTCCCCCCTGCGCTGCGGCATTCGCACCCGAGCACGGTAAGCGCGCCGGCCGCGTCCCCGCCCGTTGGCCCGCCGGAAACGACGACGGCCCGGCGATGAGGCCGGGCCGTCGGGGATCAAGCCGCCGGACGGGACGCCGTCCGGCGTACCGTCACAGTCCGCAGAAGCAGTACGCCAGCGACTTCACCGGCGCGCCGTTGCGGTCCTTCAGCGCGTTCTCGACGAAGCGCAGCTGGGCCTCGGTCTCCGGCATGGTCCTGGCCAGCACATTGCGCGCCAGCCCGGAATCCTGCAGCAGGGCCGCGCCCATGCGGCTGCCGGCGAAGCCGCTCATGAACTGCTCGAACGGGCTGCCGGCCTTTTCCACGTAGCGCACGCGGTACTTGCCGCGCTCGCCCAGCTTGGCGCGCTCGGCCGCATCGGCGACCGCGTCGGACAGGCCGCCCAGTGCATCGACCAGACCGCGCTCCTGCGCCTGCAGGCCGCTCCAGACCCGGCCGCGGGCGACCTGGTCCACCGCCTCGACGCTGGTGCCGCGCGCCTGCGCGACCTTGCCGGTGAAATCGGCGTAGCCCTTGTTGATCACGCTCTGGATCACCTGGCCCACTTCCGGATCCAGCGGGCGGGTCACGTCGAACGCGCCGGCGAAGCGGGTGGTGCCCACGCCGTCGGTGTGCACGCCGATCTTGTCCAGGGTGCGGGTGAAGTTGGGGATCAGGCCGAAGATGCCGATCGAGCCGGTGATGGTCGATTCGTCGGCATAGATGCGGTCGGCATTCATGCTGATCCAGTAGCCGCCGGACGCGGCCAGGTCGCCCATCGACACCACCACCGGCTTGCCGGCGGCCTTGAGCTGCTCGACCTCGCGGCGGATCTGCTCGGAGGCGAACACCTCGCCACCGGGCGAATCCACGCGCAGGACCACGGCCTTCACGTCGTCGTCGTCGCGGGCCTGGCGCAGCAGCGCGGCGGTGGACTCGCCACCGATGCGGCCGGCCGGCTGGTCGCCGCCGGTGATCTCGCCCTCGGCCACGACCACGGCGACCTGCGCGCGGTTGTCGACCGGCGAACGCTTCGCATCGAGCTGCTGCATGTAGCCGGCCAGGTCGACGTTGCGGAAGCCGCGGTCGTCGTCCTCGTCGGCCACGCCGTTCTCGGCCATCAGCGCATCGACTTCCTCACGCGTCTTCAGCCCGTCGACCAGCTTCTGCTCCAGCGCATGCCTGGCCAGGTCGCCGCCGGCGGCCTCGATGCCGGCGGCGAGGTTGTCGACACCGGCCGCCAGCTGCGCGGCATCGATCCCGCGCGCCGCGGCGACATCGCCGAGGTAGCGCTGCCAGATGTCGTTCATCCAGAACAGGTCGGCTTCCTTCGACTCGGCCGAGGCCGCATCGAGGATGTAGGGCTCGGCCGCGGACTTGTACTCGCCGACGCGGAACAGGTGCATGTCCACGCCGAGCTTTTCCTGCAGGCCCTGGCGGTAGTACTGGCGATAACGCCCCAGGCCCTCGAGCATCAGCCCGCCCATCGGGTCCAGGTAGATCTCGTCGGCCTGCGCGGCCAGCAGGTACTGCGACTGCGAGATGTTCTCGCCGAAGGCCACCACCGGCTTGCCCGACTCGCGCAGGTCGGCCAGCGCGCGCGCGACCTCGCGCATCGAGGCGTAGCCGCCGGGCTGGAACTTGTCGAACTGCAGCAGCACGCGCCCGATCCGGGCATCGTCCTTGGCCGCCTCGATCACGCGCAGCAGGTCGCGCAGCTGGACCTCGTCGGCCGAGCTGTCGCCCAGCGCCCTGGTGAAGGCGCGGGTGACCGGGTCGGCGGTGTACTGCTCGACCAGGCGACCCTGCGGCGCGATCACCAGGGTGGTGCCGTCCTGCAGCGGCTTGACCCCGCTGCCGCGGCCGAGCGCGGCCAGGAACACGATCAGGATCAGGAACAGCAGGCCGAAGAACAGGAGGTTCAGGATCAGCCTGCGGGTGAAGTTCATCACGTCCCACAGCCCCACGAAGAACGTGGCGATGGGATTGCGGGGACGCAGGGGAGGCGGATTCATCGATTGCTCCGGCAGACGGACGTCTGGATGTTCGTGTTCAGGGCCAGCATAGCGGCTGGGACCAGGGGTTTCATGCGCCTGAAGTCACTGTGCCCGCCGGGGCCGGCAGATGCTTCAGGCTGTAGGACAGGCGCAGGCCCATCAGCACGGCCGCGGCGGTCAGGCCGATGATCAGGCCGGTCCACATGCCCTGCGGGCCGTAGCCAAGCCACAGCCCCAGCCCGGCGCCCAGCGGCATGCCCAGGCCCCAGTAGGACAGCATCGCCAGGAACATCGGCACCCGCGTGTCGCGCAGGCCGCGCAGCGAGCCGGCCGACATCACCTGGATGCCGTCCGGGAACTGGAACGCCGCCGCGTACAGCAGCAGGCTGGAGGCCAGCGCCGCCACCGCCACGTCGCTGGTGTAAACCGCGACGATCGCGTCGTGGCCCAGCAGCAGCACCGCGGCGGAAACGCTCTGGGTGATCAGCACGATCACGTAGCCGGCGCGGGCGGCACGGCGCACGCCGTCGGACGAGCCGGTGCCCAGCGCGTGGCCGACGCGCACCGTGGTGGCTTCGGCCAGGCCCATCGGCACCATGAAGCACAGCGCCGAGACGTTGATCGCGATCTGATGCGCGGCGGCCGGGACCTCGCCCAGGCGTGCGATCAGCAGCGCGGTGGCGATGAACAGCCCGCCTTCCATCAGCACGGTCACGCCGATCGGCAGGCCGGTCGCCAGCAGGCCGCGCAGTGCGCTCCAGCGCGGCGGTTCCAGATGCGAGAACAGCGCCAGCGGCGCGAACCGGCGCGAATTGGCCAGGTACAACGCGAACGACAGCGCCTGCAGCCACATCACCACGGCCGAGGCGATACCCAGCCCACCGGCGCCCAGCTCGGGGATCGGGCCGATACCGAAGGTCAAGGCGTAGCCCAGCGGCGCCAGCACCGCCAGGCCGCCGAAGCCCAGCAGCATGGTCGGCAGCGTCCAGTGCAGGCCTTCGCTGAGGTAGCGCATGCAGAAGTACAGGATCAGCGCCGGCACGCCCCAGCGCACGCCATGCAGGAAGGCGGTCGCGCCGGGAATGATGTCGGCGGCGATGCCGAATGCGGCCAGCCCGTACGGCGCCGCGCTGAGGAAAGCGAACATCAGCAGGCCCAGGCCGACGCCGAGCCACAGCGCCTGCCGGAACAGCGGCCCGATCTGGTCGCGGCGGCCGGCGCCGTCGAGCTGCGAGATCGACGCGGTCAGCGCGATCAGGGTGCCGATCGGCACCATCATCGGCAGCCACAGCAGCGCCGTGCCCACCGTGACCGAGGCCAGCGTGCGGGTGCCGTGGTGGCCGGCGATGACGTTGTCGACGAAGCTGATCAGGCCGGTGGAGACATGGCCCAGTACCAGCGGAAGGGCGAGCGAAGCGGTGGCGCGCAGCTCGTGGCCGAGGCGTGGCGCCGGCCGGGATGTGGTGGACATGAGGGACACACGATGCGGGCTGCGGCCGTGCGGAGAGCACTGGCACCGGGCCTCGGCGGGCCGCTATCTTAGCCGCTGACCGGGGACCGCACCATGACAGCCACCAGCGACAGCCATCCGGCGGCGTGCGCCAACTGCGAGACGCCGCTGCAGGGAGCGTATTGCCACCAGTGCGGGCAGACCGCGCACAGCCCGGTCCGCAGCTTCGCGCACGCGGTCGAGGAGGTGTTCGAGTCGTTCTGGCACCTGGACGGGCGCATCTTCCGGACCCTGCGCCGGCTGCTGGTGCCCGGCGGCCTCGCGGACGATTACCTGCACGGCCGGCGCGCGCCCTACGTCGCGCCGATGCGGCTGTTCGTGATCCTGTGCGTGCTGACCTTCTTCGTCGGCAAGGGCGCGGTGAACATCGGCGACGTGGTGCGCGGCGACGCGTCCGGCGACGCCACCACGACCAGCACCCAGCAGGCCCTGGCGCAAGCGACCTCGATCGAGGAAGTGCGGCGGATCCGCGACGACGCACTGGCCGGGCTCGAGCAGGCGCGCGACCAGGCCGGGCCGGGCATGGTGCGGATGCGCCCGGTCTTCGAACGCGGCATCGCGGCCGTCCATGTCGCGGCGGACCAGCGCATGGTCGCCCTCGGCGGCGTGGCCGAGGCGCCGGCCGGCATGGATCCGGACGCGCCGCTGGTCGTCTCGGTCGCCGATGACGACGCGGGCTGGATGGCCCGGCAACTGCGGCGGATCCAGGAGAACGCGCCGCGGCTGCAGAAGGATCCGGAGCTGTTCAAGTACGCGTTCCTGGGCAGCGTGCCGACCGCGCTGTTCGTGCTGGTGCCGCTGTTCGCGCTGCTGCTCACGCTGTTCTACGTGACCACCGGGCGCTTCTACCTGGAGCACCTGGTGGTGGCGCTGTACAGCCATGCCTTCCTCTGCCTGGCGCTGCTGGGGCAGTTCGCGCTGGTCGCGGCCGGCCGCTGGATCATGCCGCATGCCGCACCGCTGGCCGCCGCGCTGGACTGGATCGCACTGGCGCTGTGGCTGTGGATGCCGGTGTACCTGCTGCTGATGCAGAAGCGGGTCTACCGCCAGGGCTGGCCACTGACCACGCTGAAGTTCTTCGGCATCGGCGGCCTGTATGCCGGTGCGCTGATGCTGTGCGCGATGGGCCTGGCGGTGGTGAGCCTGGTCCGGCTCTGAGCGGTGGCTCAGCGCAGCCGCTGCGCCAGCCACGCCGCACGTTGCGGTGGCGCCTGGGCCAGCAGCTCGCGGCGCAGCGCATCGCGGGCGTGGCCGGGGGTGCGCTGCGACAGCACCGCCAGCTGCGCACGTTGTTCGGGGCCGAGCTGGCGTACCGCCAGCAGCACCGCATCGCGCTCTTGCTCCGGGACGTAACCGAGCAGCGGCTGCAGCGCCGGGTAGTCGGCCCCGAGCGCGGGCCCCAGGCGCCAGCCGGCGCGCTCCATCCGGTCGAGCGCGACGAAACGGGACTGCAGCGCGAGCTGGCTGTCGCCATCGAGCGCATCGAACGCGACGGCGCTCTCGCGCAGCCGCGCCTGTTCGACCGCATCGAGCGCCGCCCATGCCGCGTCCAGCCCGGTGCCTCCCACGTCCAGCGCAGGCGCCGGCGGGATCGGTGTGTCGGCGGCCGCTTCCACCGGCGTCTCTTCGCGCTCCAGCCGCGAGGCCGGCGCGCCCGCCGCATACCAGGACAGCAGATCCATCCGTGCGATGACCGGATCCGCCGGCGGTTCGGGCATCGCGGCCGGCAGCATCGGTTCCGGTGCCGGGCCCGAGTAGGCCGGCAATGGCTCGACCAGGATCGGCCCGCGATCGCGCACGCGCACGTCGTCTGGATCGGCCACCTCGTCCTGGGTCGCCAGGCCGACCGGCCAGGACCGGTCCCGGGTCGCGACCAGCGCAACGGCGCAGAGCAGCACGACCAGCAGGATCCAGGGCCAGCGACGGCGCGGCCGGCGGGCAGGCCGCGCGTCCGTCTCCCGGGTGGGAGTCTTGGTTGCGGTCGGGGCGAGAGAGTCCGGCGGCGATCCTGCCGGCGCCGCAGCCAGCTCCTGCTCGCGCAGCGCCGCCAGCCGGGCCAGGCGCGCCGGCGGCAGATCACGGCCGGCCTGGTGCACGCCCTCGGCCAGACGCCGCCAGGCGACCGCATCCGGCCTGCCGCCGGCATCCCGCGGGCAGGCCGCCGCCAGCGCCTGCTCATAGGCCGGCACCTCGACCGACAGGATCGTGGCGGCCTCGTCCTCCTGCAGGCCGCCGGCAAGACGCAGCAGCAGGGCGCGCCGGGGCGCCGGGGCCATCCCGGCCAGCGCCGCCAGGCCCTCGGGCCAGCGCCCGGCCGTGGTCTCCGGCAGGGCCACCAGCAGGCGCCAGAACGCCGCGGGCCACTCGGCCATCGGCAGGCGCTCGGCCTGGGTGCGGAAGGCCCGGATCGCCGCCGCCAGCGCACGGTCCGCGCGTGCCTCGTCACCGCCCTGCAGCCACAGGAACAGGAAGGCGCGGCGCTCGGCTCCTTTCAGGAAGGCCACCAGCGCGGCGGGGATCTCGGCAGCCTGGTTCAACGTACGCGTCTGCATGGACTACTGCTCATCGGGCGCCATCATAGCCGCCGCTGCCACCGCTGCCCGATCCGACAGCGCTTGACTTCCAGCTCCGGTCAGGTTCGGTACGCCCAGGCCAGGACGAGGGTTGTGCACAGCGGCAATCCCTGCCATATCCGGCGGCGGCTGCACACCCCACCCGGTTGCGTTCAGCAGGGTTTCACGGATATCCACTTGATTTTGAATGATATTTTTTGATGGCGCTTTTTTGACCAACCTGAGCGGGTGGCTTGTGGCAGCGTGCTTGCGGCGTGAACCATCGGCCTGATGCACAGGCTTATCCACAGCTTGTGTGGATAAATCGAAAAGTCCTTCCGCAACGGCCGTTTAGCGCCGTAACCGTGAGCCGGCGCACAGCAATGGCATGCAACCCGGTGAGCGGCATGTCGCGTCGCTGCGGCCAAGCCGCAGTCGGATCGTGCCCGCACCAGAAGCGTGCAGCGGTCGCCGGCCCGCCGGGCCGAAGCGGCGTCCTGAATGGCCCGGGTAAACTGGCGCGATGCCTGCTCCTGCCTGCCTGCGCATCGCCCTGCCGGTGCCGCTCCCCCGCCTGTTCGACTACCTGCCGCCCGACGGGACGGCGGCATCGGACGCGCTGGTCGGCTGCCGGGTGCGGGTGCCGTTCGGCAACCGCGAACTGGTCGGCCTGGTCGCCGCCTGCGGGCCGGCCGACACCGATGCCGAGCTGCGCCAGGCCATCGCCGTGCTCGACCCGGTCCCGCTGCTGGCCGGCGAACTGCTCGACTCGCTGCGCTGGCTGGGCCGCTACACCCACGCGCCGCTGGGCGAGGTGCTGACCACCGCGCTGCCGGTGGCGCTGCGCAATGGCGATCCGCTGGCCGACACCCACGCCTGGGCCTGGCAGCTGACCGAGGCCGGCCGCACCGGCCTGGACGGCCTGCGCCGCGGCAGCCGCCCGCGTCATCTGGCCGAACTGCTGGCCGGCGGCCCGCGCCTGGAGGATGTGCTGGGCAGCGTGCTGGCGGGTTGGCGCAGCGCCGCCCGCAGCCTGGCCGAACGCGGCTTCGTCGAGCGGATCGCGGTGGCCGCCGCCGACACCGCGCCGGCGCCGCAGCCCGGCCCGGTCCTGAACGACGAACAGCGGCAGGCGCTCGACGCGCTGCGCGCCCTGCCCGGCTTCGCCCCGGTGCTGCTGGAGGGCGTGACCGGCAGCGGCAAGACCGAGGTCTACCTGCAGGCGATCGCCGACTGCCTGGCCCGCGGCCGCCAGGCGCTGGTGCTGGTCCCGGAGATCGGCCTGACCCCGCAGACCCTGGCCCGCTTCCGCGCGCGCCTGGGCGTGCCGGTGCACGCGCTGCATTCCGGCCTGGCCGACGGCGAGCGTGCCCGCGTGTGGGCCGCGGCCTGGCGCGGCGAGGCGCGGGTGATCGTCGGCACCCGCTCGGCGGTGTTCACCCCGTTGCCCGACGGCGGCCTGATCGTGATCGACGAGGAGCACGACGGCAGCTACAAGCAGCAGGACGGCATCCGCTACCACGCGCGCGATTTCGCCCTGGTGCGCGGCAAGGCGCTGGGCGTGCCGGTGCTGCTGGGCAGCGCCACGCCGTCGCTGGAAACGCTGCACAACGCCCGCGCCGGCCGCTACGCGCATCTGCGCCTGCGCCAGCGCGCCGGCGGCGCGCAGCCGCCGACGGTGCGGATCATCGACGTGCGCAAGCGCCCGCTGCAGGCCGGCCTCGCCCCGGACACGCTGGGCATGATCGAGGCCGCGCTCGCCGACGGCGGCCAAATTCTGGTGTTCAAGAACCGCCGCGGCTATGCGCCGGTGCTGCTGTGCCACGACTGTGGCTGGAGCGCGCGCTGCCCACGCTGCAGCACCGAGCTGCACGGCAGCCCGATGACCGTGCATGCCGGTGGCGGCAAGCTGGTCTGCCACCACTGCGGCCATCGCCAGAGCCGGCCGCAGGCCTGCCCGGACTGCGCGAGCCTGGCGTTGCAGCCGCAGGGCATCGGCACCGAACGGCTGGAGGAACTGCTGGCCGAACGCTTCCCCGACGTGCCGGTGCTGCGCATCGACCGCGGCACCACCGCGCGCCGCGACGGCCTGGCGAAGCTGCTGGGCGAACTTGGGGAGCGCCCGGGCATCCTGGTCGGCACCCAGATCCTGGCCAAGGGCCACGACCTGCCGCACCTGACCCGGGTGGTCGTGGTCGGCGTCGACGAGGGTCTGTTCTCCTCCGACTTCCGTGCCGGCGAGAAGCTGGCCCAGTTGCTGATCCAGGTCGCCGGGCGTGCCGGACGCGCGCAGCGCCGTGGCGAGGTCTGGTGGCAGACCCACCATCCCGACCATCCGCTGCTGCACGCGCTGATCGGCGGCGGCTACGACCGCGTCGCCGACGACGAGCTCGCGCTGCGCGCCGCCGCCGGCTTCCCGCCGTCGGCCCATCTGGCGATGCTGCGCGCCGAGGCCCAGCACGTCGATGCCGCCACCGCCCTGCTGCGTGCGGCCAAGGCCACGCTGCAGGCGGCGCTGCCGCGCGGCAATCCGGCCCAGATCAGCCTGCTCGGCCCGATCCAGGCGCCGATGCCGCGCCGCGCCGGCCTGCACCGGATGCAGCTGCTGCTGTCCTCGCCGACGCGCCCGGCCCTGCACGCGCTGCTCGACGCCGCCCTGCCCGGCATCCATGCATTGCCCGAAGCACGACGCGCACGCTGGTCGCTGGATGTGGATCCGGTGGATCTGTACTGACGTCATGCGCTCACCGGCTGCGGGTATCGGACCGCCGTCGACACTCCACAGCGATGCAGCGGCATCGGCCGCCGTGATCGTCAGCACTCACGCCGCCAGCGGAAACTCCAGCCTCAGGCGGGTGCCACCACCATGGGACTCCAGCTGCAGCGGCCCGCCCAGGCGCAGCGCACGCTGGCGCATGCTGGCGATGCCGGCCCCGCCCTCGCCCGGAGCGCCGGCGGACGCCGCGCCGACGCCGTCGTCGCTGACCTCGACCCGGAGGCTGCCGTGCTCGCGCGCCACCGTGACCTCGACCTGGCGTGCGCGGCTGTGGCGGAACACGTTGGTCAGCGACTCCTGCAGCAGCCGCAGCAGGTCCAGGCTGCGGCCACTGCCGAGCTCGACCCCGGCCAGGTCCCGCAGCGACCAGTTGACCTCGATCCCCGCCGCTTCCATCAGCCGCGTACTGCGGTGGCGCAGCGGTGCGATCAGTTCCTCCAGGTCGGCATGCTCGCGCGCGGTGCTGTCGATCACCAGCCGCAGGTCGTCGCGGATCTCGCGCAGCAGCGCCACCACGACCCCGCGCGGCGGATCCTGCGGGGCCTGCTCCAGCCGCGCGATCGCGCCGACCAGGGTGCCGCCGAAGCCGTCGTGCAGGTCGCGCACCAGCTGCAGCCGCTCGCCGGCACGGCCATGCGCCAGTTCCAGCGCATGCTGCCGGTTGAGCGAATCGGCCAGCTCGGCGGTCGCCTGCCGGACCTTCTGCTCCAGCTCCGCGTTGAACCCCTCGACCCGCCGCATCGCGCTGACGAACCGGTAGGCCAGCAGGAAGCCGATGCCGGCCAGGGTGAACAGCGAGGTCAGCCCGAGCAGATAGGTGCCGCTGCGCAGCCAGCCCATGAACACGGCCATGTCGTGGAACGACACCACGATCGGCGCCAGCACGCACAGCGCCAGCACCGTGGTGTCCACGCGCCGGCGGCGCCAGGCATGGACCAGGAAGAAGCCGATCGCCACGTAGAAGAACGCCGCGCCCAACACGATCCACGGCGTGCGGGCAGGCCCCATCCAGCCCGGCAGCAGCAGCGCGCACAGCACCGCCGCCACGCAGACCGCGCCCATCGCGCGCTCGATCCAGGGAAAGCGGCGCTCGCAGTAGCGCAGCAGGAACATCGTGTAGCTGCATGCCGCGCAGACGTACATCGCGGCGATGAAGGCCTGCCAGCCATCGGTGGTCGGAAACGGCCACGGGCTGGAAACGATGAAGTTGGCGTTGTACAGCGAGCCGCTGAGTTCGGTCAGCGCGAACCAGCCGTAGACGCTGTCGTTGCGCCGCAGCAGCCAAACCATCAGGAAGATCGCGCCGAGCACGCCGGCCATGGCCAGGTTGACCAGTTTGATGTCGTAGCGGCGCAGGTGTTCGCGCCGGAACTGCGCCTGCACCTGCGCGGGCTCGCCGACCACCACCGCGCCCAGCCCCGGCTGGTATGCCGACAGGCCCGACACCCGCAGCAGCAGCGTGTTCTCGCCCTGCCGCAGCAGCGGTGGCGACAGCAGGAAGTACTGCGGGCGGACCCAGCCGC
>Ga0075364_10001126_pt1 | contig 14276 bp, 15 predicted proteins | sample EndMetdeltDD1764_FD_71517 | JGI IMG/M metagenome (GOLD analysis project Ga0075364, IMG submission 71517) | Populus endosphere microbial communities from Tennessee, USA - Endosphere MetaG P. deltoides DD176-4 | ecosystem: Host-associated > Plants > Roots > Endosphere | place: USA: Tennessee... | reverse complement strand
GCAGAACGTTCTGCGCCTCACGCGTGTCGACGCGTGGCTGGATGAACAGCGTGCCGGTCGGTGAGGTGTCCTCACCAGCGTGGAAGACGGCACCTTCCTTGTAGCGCGGCATCGGCTTGAACCGCATCTCCAAGATGTAGCGCTTCAGTGTCGGCACAAGCGACGCGGCGTGAATGACGCGGTCCCGTAGCGCGGCGACCCGCCGATTGGTGGGTGAGATGACCCTCCCGACCGTGGTGGAGAGGTCGATCATCGCCCTGGCGTGTTTGCGTCGCTCGACGTCGTAGGTATCGAGCAGCGCATCGTCGGCGTGGCCGTTCACGACTGCCGCGAGCTTCCAGCCGAGGTTGGCCGCGTCGCGGATGCCGCTGTTGTAGCCCTGCCCCTGCCACACAGGCATCAGATGTGCGGCGTCGCCACCCAACATCAGGCGTCCCTTCCGGAATGCCCCCGCGATGCGCGAGTGGTGGGTGTACACCCGGTGCCGAATGATGTCGACGCGCTCCGGATGCGGGACCAGCTGCGCGAGCATGCGCCTGACGAATGCCGGATCCTCGGCTTCTTCGTCGGACTCGTCACCGTGAATCATGAACTCGAAGCGCCGAATTCCGTGGGCGATGGAGATCGAGACGTATGGCCGCGCAGGATCGGCGCCCACTTCGCTGTTGGGATGGCCGAGCGGATCGTTGGCACAGTCGATGACGAGCCAGCGCGTCGAGGACGTGGTGCCGTCGAACGACACACCCATCAGCCGGCGGGTGGCACTTCGCCCACCGTCGCAGCCGACCACATAGCGCGCATGTACGGGCTCTTGGCCGTCCGCGAACTCGACCGTCACGCCCTCGTCGGTTTCCGTGCAGCCTTGCATTTGCCGGTTCCAGGCCACCTCGACGTTGTCGAATCGGTCAAGCCCAACCAGCAATTCGGCGTCAACCATCGGCTGAACGAAGCCGTTGCGCTTGGGCCAGCCGAAACGCGCATCCGGTGGCGCCATTTCGGCAAGCAGCTGGCGCTTGGCGTCGAAGAATCGCAGGATCTGGTTGGGCACGGTGTGCGGCAGGATGCGCTCGACCAGACCGATCGACTGGAAGGTGCGGAGTGCCTCATCGTCGAGGCCGACGCCGCGCGGATAGTCGATGAGAGAGGGTCGCTCATCGACCACCAATGTCTGAACACCCTGCAGGCCAAGGATGTTCGCCAGGGTCAGGCCGACGGGCCCGGCCCCGACGATGACGACATCTGCCTCTTTGCTCATCGCTACCGGCCCAACAGGAAGTCGAGATGCAGGGAGTTGAACGTCTTGGGGTCCTCGTACTGAGGCCAGTGCCCACACCCCGGCATCACCTCGAACCGGGCGCCGGGAATCATCGACGCGATGCGGCTGCCCTCGGCGACGTCGGCAGTGGGGTCGTCACTGGTCCACACCACCAACGTCGGCGCGGTGATCGCACCATACTCGGCGGGACCGAGCAGATTGCGGGCCCGGATCTCCGGATCCTGCAACGCCATAATGTCTTTCATCGCGCCGACGAAGCCCGGCTGGCGGTAGACGCGTTGCCGGCTCGCGACGATGTCGTCGTAGTCCTTGGACTTGTCGGCCATCAACCACTTGATGCGCGCCTGCACGGTCTCCCATGCCGGGTTCTCGGCGGCGGCCATCGACAGCGTGATGATCCGCTTCATCACCTCGGGATCGGCTTGCGAGCCGCCCGCGGTGTTCAGTACCAGCTTGTCGATCCGATCGGGGTGGTCGACTGCCGCGCGGGCGGCGACCCAGCCACCGAGTGACTCGCCGCTGATGTTGGCGCGCTCGGCACCAATGGCCTGGAGAAAGGCCATCAGGTGATCGACGTAGTGCCGCACCTCGAGGGGCTGACCTGGTTTGTCGGTGTATCCGTGACCGAGCATGTCGATCGACCAGGTGGAGAAGTGTTCGGCGTGGGCTTCCAGGTTGCGCACGTATGCCTCGGCGTGACCGCCGGATCCGTGGAGAAACACCAACGCAGGTCTGCCGGCGTCGCCGGCGTGCAGGTAGCGGGTGCGCACTCCCCCCGCGTCGAGGTAGCCCTGCGAGAACGGGACGCCCTGAAGATCGCTCCAGATGCTCTCGAACTCCGCCACTCGTGACCCTCTCTTGACGGCGAGAATCAGATTCTCGTATTTTGTAAGCACTCTGCTCATTTATCGCACATCCGTGTGCACTATAGTCAGAGCATCACTCTCGCGAGTGAGTCTTGTCAAGGAAGGGGCGCCATGGCTGCTTCGGTCAGTGACGCGAGCGGTACCGCTGCGCCGAACGGTGCGCCCGGCTCACAGACGCTGGCAAGGGGTTTGGCGGCACTGCAACTGGTCGCCACGTCGCCAACCGGTCTGACGGTGCAGCAGGTCGCCGACGACATCGGCGTTCACCGGACGATCGCATACCGGCTGCTCAGCACGCTGGCGCAATTCCGGATGGTGGCCAAGGGTGAGGACGGCCGGTACCGGTCGGCCGCAGCACTCGCCGTGTTGGGTGCTTCGTTCGACAACAACGTCCGGCAGTTGTGTGTGCCCACCCTGCGCGCTTTGGCCGACGAGCTCGGCTCCACGGTGTCATTACTTGTCGCCGAGGGCGATCAGCAGGTGGCGATCGCGGTGATCGTGCCGACCAATGTCTTCTATCAGCTGTCCTTTCACGAAGGCAGCCGGTATCCGCTGGAGCGGGGAGCGGCGGGGATCGCCCTGCTCGCCAGCATGCCCCCGCGCCCAGGAGAACGTGACCTCGTTCCGCAAGCGCGGCAACAGGGTTGGGTCATTACCCACGGCGAGGTCGAGCCGAACACCTTCGGCCTTGCCGTGCCGGTACGGCGACGACCGCCGTCTCCGCCGACGTGCATCAACCTCATCTCCCACCGGGAGGACGTGGTGATGGACGGCAGGGACGCGGTCATCAAGGCGGCCGACGAATTATCCGCGATCCTCAGCTGAAGGGATGAAACCGTGACCGACTGGGACAACGAAGTCGACGTGGTCGTGCTCGGAAGCGGCGGTGCGGGATTGACGGCCGCGCTGACCGCGGCGACCAACGGCGCCTCGGTGGAGGTCTACGAAAAGGCTGCGACCGTCGGCGGGACGACTGCGGTTTCCGGTGGCATCGTCTGGATTCCCGCGCATCCGCGCTCCCCCGACGGCGAGTTGCCGGTCGAGGATGCGATGGATTATCTGCGCGCGCAGTCTCTCGGGTTCATGGACGACGACCTGATGGAGACCTTCGTCCGCACCGGTGCGGAGATGCTGGATTTCGTTGAGGCACATAGTGATCTGCGGTTCGAGGTCGCCGAAGGCTTCCCGGACTACAAGCCGGAGTTGCCAGGCGGCCGGCCCTCCGGCGGGCGGTCTCTTAATGCCAAGCCGTTCGAGCTGTCACAGCTCGGCGAATGGCGAGACAGGATCACCTCGTTCCCCGCTGACTTCAGCAATGTCGGCATCGACGCGGAGACACGCGCGAGGATCCACGCCTCGGTTGACGACGAGTCGGGTGACTACTGCGTAGCGGGCACCGCGCTGATCGCCGGACTGCTGAAGGGACTTCTTGACGTCGGTGTGATTCCGCGAACGGATGCCAGGGCCATGGAGCTCATCTCCGACTCGTCGGGAATCACCGGCGTTCGTATCACCCACGAAGGCAAGGCCTTCCGCGTGCGCGCGAAGCGTGGCGTCGTGCTGGCAACGGGCGGATTCGAGTGGGACGCCAAGCTGGTGGAGGCCTATCTACGCGGCCCGATGCGCGGCGCGGTGTCACCGCCGAACAACACCGGCGACGGGCTGCGCATGGCGATGGCACACGGCGCCGACCTGGCGAACATGGGCGAAGCCTGGTGGGTGCCGATCGTGCAACTCCCCGGTGACACCTTCCAGGGCCATCCTCGCAGCCGAAGCGTCCGACTCGAACGGACCCGCCCGCGAAGCATCATCGTCAACCAAGCAGGTAAGCGGTTCCTCAACGAGGCGGGCGAGTACAACTCGATGGCGGGCCCGTTCCAGTACCTCGACCCACGCGATGGTTATGCGAACGACCCTGCGTGGATCGTCTTCGACTCACAGCATCTCAAGCGCTACGGCTTCCTCGGTGTGACACCCGGCGAGCCGGCCCCGGAATGGTTCTCGCCGTCGGCGGATCTCGCAGAACTTTCAGCCAAGACCGGCATCGACGAGGACGGATTGAAGCGCACGCTTGCAGCGTGGAACGACAACGTCGCGCATGAGGTAGATCCCGACTTCGCCCGAGGGTCAAGCGCTTACGACGGATATTGGGGCGACACCAACGCCGCAACGGTTGCCGGCCAGACGCTGGGACCGATCGACACGGCGCCGTACTACGCGGTGCCGGTATGGATCGGCGCTATGGGTACCAAGGGCGGGCCGCGCACGGACCGCGACGGCCGGGTGCTTCACGTGGACGGGTCGGTCATCCCGGGCCTGTTCGCCGCGGGCAACGCGATGGCCGGTGCGACAGGTAAGGCCTACGGCGGTGCAGGCGGGACGCTCGGCCCGGCTTTGGTGTTCGGCTATCGCGCCGGGCTGGCGGCGTCAGGCGGCTGATCTCAAATCGGTTCGCCTGATGAAAATGACTGCAGTCACAGCTTTTTTAGTGCGCGCAGGGTCTTGACATACGGCGCGGTGGCGGCCGCACTCTTGGACAAACTCGGTTGGATCGCGCCGATGTTGCCCACCGCCAAGCAGCGCAACCCGTGATCGCGGAACTCGGCTATCTGGTCGACGACATCGTTCGGCATTCCGACGACGAACAACTCTTCCACCAAGGATCGTGGGACCTTCGCCGCATACGAGAGCGCCGTCTGCTCGTCGATCGACTGCGGCACAAGGTCCTGCACCCCGGTGAAGTCTGCGCCCATGGGATGTTCCGCGCCATGGCGGGCCCAATCCTTGGCCGGGGAGGTCAGGCAGAACACCTTGACGATGTCGGAGTCGACGACTTCGGCGATCTCGGTGCGTGACCTCCCGGTGAGAATGAACCGGATGAGCGCTGGCGTAATCGCCATGGGATCGCGACCGGCGTCCGAAGCGGCGGCCCGGACGTCGTTGAGCTGCTCGCCGTACTCGGTTGCTCGAGTGGTACCCGGAAACCAGCCATCGGCATACCGACCAGTGGCTCGGATCATGCGCGGTCCGTGCGCGGCGATCCAGATCTCCGGCCATTTTCCCTTGTAGGGAGGAAGCGCGAAGAGGGCGTTGTGCAAAGGGAAGAACGGTGAGTCCCGGGTGACGGGTTCACCGTTGGCATCCCACAAAGCCCGGATGGTCGCGAGGGCCTCTTCGAAACGGGCGACCGGCTTGGACCAGTCCACGCCGTAGGGCGCGTTGCTTTCGCGCTCACCGGTTCCGATGCCGAGGATGGCCCGGCCGCGAGTGAGAAGGTGTAACGAGGCCACGGCCTGCGCGGTGACGGCGGGGTTGCGCCGGCCCGCGTCGGTGACCGCCACCCCGAGCTTCATCCGTCCGAGCTTGTTGTGCCCGGCGAGGTAGCCCAGCATCGTCCACGGCTCAAGGTGGGCGTCCATCTTGGGAATCAACTTGGCGGCGCCGACGTACTTAGGTGTCCACATCGACGGCGGCAGGACGGACATGAGGTGGTCGGCGACCCAGAAGGAATCAGCACCCGCGGCTACGCCGGTCAGATAGTCGCCATATATCAACGGCTTTGGGCCGACACTCGAATTGATCGTGTTGTGCATGACGCCCACATGCAAACGTGCCATCGTTTCACTCCTTTGGCGTTCGGGATGTTCTACGCGCCCTCAGGCCGATGGCAACGGTTCAACTCGAGATCGCTGTGCCGACGAAGTAACTGCCCAACAGACACACGGCAATGAGAACCACCCAGGCATCGGTGAGGCGACAGAGCAATGCGGGCGCATGGCGTACTTCCATGAACTCCCGGAAGATGATGCGCACCTTGATGAGTGCGATCACGATCGCGCTCACGGTGACTACGGTGCTGGCTCTCAGCGTCCCGTTCTGATCAACGGTGTGATCAATCCAGACGTATGCGAGCGTCATCGACGTCAGGATCAACCAGACGATCAGCAATCTCTTGTTGAAAGTGGTGCTCACAGCTCACCTCACGACGTAGAGCAATGCGAAGATCAGGACCCATAGGAAGTCGACCGTGTGCCAGTAAGTGGCACATGTTTCGACGAGTTGCTGAGATCGCCTGGCCGGACTCCACAACTGATAGACGGCAACACCCAACACGATGAAGCCGATCAACACGTGTATGCAGTGGATCGATGTCAGGAAGTAGTAGTGCTGAAAGAACTCGTTGCTGGTGAATGTGTTCCCCATGTGGATCTCCTTGACCCACTCCAGCACTTTGGAAGTCAGAAACACGAGCCCGAAGGAGACGGTCAGAAGCGCGTTGATCAATGCGGACCGGTATGCACCTTCTCGGGATGCCTTGACACATCGGGCAATCGCCCACGAACTCAGTAGCAAGGCGATGGTGTTGAAGACGCCGATGCGGAGATCCAGGTCTGCCTGGGACTGCAGGTAGAGCTGTTCGTTCTGGGTGCGGGAAACGAGGTACACCGAGAAGTACCCGGTGAAGAGAAGCGTTTCGAAGAGAACGAACATCCACATGTCGGGCTGCCCCGGCACGAACTTGGCCGACTTCTCCTCGAGCCGCGGCTGGGAGTCTGCAAGGTTCGTCATCGGACCGCCTCGGGTAGCGGACCGGTGCCGAAGTCTTCGCGTTGGATCAACTTCCGCAACAACACAATGAACACGCCCGTGTAGAGAACGAACACGACCATGTTGATCCACCAAGCGATTGCACCGTTCCACGCAAAGGCGCCGCGGTGGAAGATCCACGCCGGCGCGACGACGACTTCGGTCAGCGCGTTGCACAGACTGAGATAGCCATACCACTTCGGGAACACGCGGTTCTTGTCGAGCAGGACCGCCACCAAATACACCAAGGAGCCGATCATGAACACTCCCATGGTTCCGCTGAACGACAGGAACGCGAAATCGTAGAGCCAGTGGATCATTTCGGGGTCACGGTCGGGCCGCAGCGCTCCGACGGTCATCGCGATGGCCATCACCAGCATGCCGGGGACCGCGGCCAGTGAATAGATGATCAAGTATGAGTAGGCGAAGAGGCGACTCACCGACATCCGGCGCATCGAGTACGCGAGGAGGGCGTTCATCGGGGCGCACATTCCTGCGACGAGGAACACAACGCCGAAGCCGGCACGAACGCCGAGGCTGTGGTCGTCGAACCAGCCCACGACTGTGGGGGTATCCCACGCCGGGCTCGGCGGTGGCTGCACGCGAGTGACGAAGAAGAACAACACACCGTAGAGCTGGTAGAAGATCACCATCACCCACCACGCGAACCACAACTCGCGCTTGGGATGGTAACGAAGGTTCCAGACGAACCGGCCCACCCGTGAGTCGGCGGGCGGGTCTGGCACAGTCACCGACTCCGTTGTCGATGTGCTCATGCGGCGACGGTCTCCAGGGCTCGCTGCTGCCGAATCGTCTGGCCGAGAACGATTCCCATGACGATGATCCATACGAAGATCGCGATGTTCTTGACCCAGAACGACAACAAACCATCCCAGGCAAGTGGGCCGGTTGACGCCAGAGCGGTGAAGGCGGCAGGAGCCAGCGCAACCGCGATCAGCACGTTGAAGTGTGCCACCCACGGTTTGAAGACCGGTTTTTCCTGCCGATCCCAGTAGATCGCCAGCGCGAATAACAGGCACTGCGCGATCAAATAGGGAACCAGAACGGTGAAGGTGAGCCACGCGAGATCGTTGAGCAACTGGGTCAGCTCGGGGGCGCGGTCCGGGCGGAAGGAGCCGAGCAGCCAGAACATATTCGCGATGAGAAAGAGCGTTGGCGGGCCAGCGGCGCACGCGATGAGACTGTAGGACAGGATCGGCGTGCGGTGAGCCATCCGGCGGATCTGCATCGCCAAAAGGATCACGACGGGGATCAGCCCCACACCGAACCAGTTGAACAAGATCATGCTGTAGCGGATCCGTGCAGTGTCATCGCGGTAGAAGGCCGCGACCTCCTCCGCGGACATCGTCGGTGACATTGGATGGAGGAAGCCAGGAAACAGGAGGAACGCGGACACCCAAATGATCGCCACGACGGGCAGTGTCCAGAAGAGGATCAACTCACCATCAGTGCGTTTCATCGTCGACCTCTTCATACCTAGCGCTGGTTGCCGATCGGCAACTTGGACGGTAGCCGATCGGCAACCAAGCGGTCAATCCTCCGCTACCCTCGTCGCTGTGACGTCCACCCAAGCGGACCGCAGGTTCAGCGCGATCACGCGCACGGCCGCCCAAACCCGCGTGCTGGACGCGGCGCTGAAACTGATCGCCGAACGCGGAGTGAGCGGGACGTCCCTGCAGATGATCGCCGACGCGATGGGCGTGACGAAGGCTGCCGTGTACCGCCAGTTCAAGACGAAGGAAGAGATCGTCATCGCCATCACCGAAAGGGAGATGAGCAGGCTCGAGGATGCGCTCGAGGCGGCCGAAGCAGAGGGGCACCCCCTGCGAGCGCGAAAGGTCCTCCTCGACCGGATGATCGAGCAGGCCATCGATCGCCGCGGCGCCTTCAGTGTTCCGATGTTCGATCCCGTGATCATTCGTCTGCAGGCCGAGTACGAGCCGTTTCAGCAATTCATCGAACGCCTGTACGCGGCCTTGCTCGGCACTGAGGCCGGGGTTGAGGCGCGCCTACACGCAGCAATGCTGTCGAGCGCCATCAGCGTCGCCGTCATGCATCCGCTGCTCGCGGACGTCGACGGCGAGACTCTGCGCGCGCAGTTGAAGGAGATGACCCGCCGGATGCTCGGACTTCCCGAATGACGATCCAAGCCATCGCCGACGAGCTCGCGATCCGAAGTCTCGTACACCGGTACGCCGATGCCGCGTCCCGCCGCGACCCACTAGGCGTCACAAGTACTTTCACGGACGACGGCGAATGGCGCGCTCCCGAATTGGGCCGTCACAAGGGCCGTGATGCGATGGTCACCTTTTTCACCTCGATGCTCGACGGCTGGAATGTGTTTCTCCAGGGCCTTATGTCGGGCGTGGTCGTCATCGACACGACGAATCCCGATCGCGCGACGGGCCGATGGTTCGTCCAGGAGGTCGGCCAACGAGCCGAAGGCACCAACCTCACCATCGCGGGCGTCTACCACGACGAGTACAGGCGCGAAGCCGGAGCGTGGCTCATCAACCGCCGCCGATACGACCCGCTCCTGCGAACCGTGGACGGCGCCGTTACCGCGTTGCCGTTTCCCGTGGATGTGTCTGCAGTCCAGTAGCTTTCATGGTCGAATGCGGGTGAAGAATTCCGCTGCCTCTGCGATGGACTCTTCAACCGGCCGTGGTTTCCAGCCAAGCTCGCGCTCGGCTTTGCCGTGGTCCAGTGGCGACATCAGCTCGGCCATCCGCAGGCCGACGACGGCAAAGGGTAGATCGCGGCGAAGCAGACGTGCGGCGAGGTCGTTCATGTGTGCGGCGAGATAGAGCAGCCTCAGTGGCAGTTTGATCCGAGGCGGTGCGACTCCTGCGGCGCGCGCTGCGATGGCATGAACTTCGCGGGTACTCATGTACTTGTCGGAGATGATGTAGCGCTCCCCTACTCGACCCCGTTCGGCGGCGAGAACCATTGCCCGCGCGGCGTCTTCGATCCCGACCACTTCAGAGGAAAAATCGAAATAGAAGGGGAATGCGCCTTTGGCGACCCGCGCGATCACCGATCCGTGCGGTGTCGGCTGCCAATCATCGGGGCCATATGTCGTCGAGATGCACAATGCGACCGCCGGTAGGTTCTTTTCCCGGGCGTATTGCATCACGACATTCTCGGCGGCGACCCGCGATTCGATGTACGAGCCACCTGCATTCCAGTTGTGTTCGTCGTCCTCCGTCACTGGAGCGGTATCGCTGATGGCGAGTGTGCCAGTTGTGCTGGTGAAGACGAACTTTGACAGTCCAGCTTCCACAGCGGCGTCCAGCACATGCCGCAGCCCATCGACGTTAGTGCGGAACAACGGAGTCGAGTCGCGCAGCCACATGCGCGCGTCCACGACGCAGTAGTACACGACATCGCAGCCAACCATGGCAGCACGCAGTGCGGCGTCGTCGAAGACATCGCCGTAGCAGCGTTCGACATCGAGGTCGTCAATGCCCTTGGTCGAGCTTGTTCGGCGCAGCATTACGCGGACGGGGTCGCCGCGATTTGCGAGTTGACGGACGACGTGGGACCCAAGGAAGCCGCTGGCCCCGATCACGAGCTTCGCCACACCCTGCGAACGCACGATGGCTAGCCCCCGGTGATCGCCTTGACTTTGGAAACAACCAGAGAGATTGGAGCGTCCGCCTGGATCACAGTGCCATCCGGATTGATCAGATCGAGGCGGGTGCGGGTGAGCTTGGAGGTCTTGACCACCCACTGGCCGTTGACCTTTGAATACGTGTCGTTGTAGTGGCCATAGCCGTGAACCCCGAGTGTGCCGCCGAAGATCAGCACATCGTCCAACGTCCACAGGCCCTCGGCGGTCGTCGCGGACTTGAGCTTGATATGCGGGTCATAGCCCTGATGGTGCGTGGTGGCGCCACCCAGCGTGAGCTGCAGGAAGGCGATGAACGGGTCCCTACCGTAAAGGATGGGTCCAGCGCTGCACGTGGTGTCCTCCACGACGTCGGGGGCGAGAAGGTCGCGCAGGCCGTCCCAGTTCTTGGCATCGATGTTCGAGAAGTAGCTTGCCTTGAGTGTCTTGATCGCATTGACCTCAGTGCCCGCGTCATCCCCGGGCGACGAGAAGCCACAGAGAGCCGGCAGCGGCAACAACGGGTCGGCATTGGCGGTCGGGACGCCGATGCCACCCAGCATTATCGCCGCCGCGCCCAACGCCGCAGCGGCGCGCAATGTGCGTCGCTCACCTGATCTGGCCAGGAACCGGCGATCATTTTCTACAGGCATACCTTCTCTTCTCTTCATTGAGCTCACCGCAGCCCCGGCCTGGTCGACCGACGTTACGCGCGTACGTTACGCGCGTAACTAAACGGTGTCTAGCAGCCCTAAGGAACAATTCGGTCGGAAGTTAGGTTGACGCCCGGTGGATCAGGGTCGCGACCTCGGCGGATGTCGCTTCTTCCCCCGACTCTGGATAGCCAAGCTCGGACATCATCGCCTCGACTGCAACATCGACGATCGCCGTGGCGTCGAACGCGATCGTCGTCAGTGGGGGCGCACTGACCTCACCGGCCGGGATCGCGTCGACTCCCATCACCGCCAGGTCTTTCGGGCAACGCAAACCGGCTTCCCGGACACCGTGCAGGACGACCAACGCCGTGTCGTCGCTCTGCGCGCAGACTGCCGTCACACCCCTATCCACCCAGTCGTTCACCACATCGGCGGCGTCGCGGGCCGTGATCTCTGCGACCGCCACCTCAGGCAAATCTCGGTCTCGCGCCGCAGCCTGCACCCCGGGGAGCCAGTAATCACCAAGGGGCCGCCACTTCGTCGCACCGGAGTATGCGAAAGCGAGCCTGTGATGGCCCCGCGACGCCAAATGCCCTACCCGCATCTCGCCTACGGACAGATGAAGCGTGCCGATCGTATTCAACTGACTGCTGCCAAGGTGGATTTGCGGCACACCGGCGGCCACGACGGCCTCAGCCGCGGTACTGGTGAGCGGAAACAGGCTCGTCACCGCGATGGGATCAAGGTCGGCGATGGCTTCGGCCACATTCTGACCGTCGTCGGTTTCGAACTGGAGTACATGCATGATTCCGCGGCGAGCCAACGCAGTCGTGAGCCGGCTGCCGACCTCAATAGGCAACTCTCCCAACGCCACCCGGGGCATAACGTAGAGCACGACCCCGCTGCCACCCCGTGCCAGATTGCGTGCCGCCAGGTTGGGTCGGTATCCCAGCTCCTTGGCGGCGCGGCGAACGGCCTCTCGGGTCCCCGATGAGATGGTGCGCCCCTCGGCATTGTTGAGCACATAACTGACGGTCGCCGTGGACACGTTCGCCAGGCGCGCGACATCGGCTTTGGTCGGCCGAGCCGATCCTCCGGCGCTGACCCTATTCACTCTCTGACTCCAGTCGTCGACATCGCCCACCCCATCGTGGCACGAAGAATCGCCGCTGCGATCTAACTGAGCCAGGCGCGCGGTGTTTGGACGGGGAATCAGCGCTCCGCCAGTGCCGCCGCCAGGTCGATCGTGCCGGTTTGGATTGCGGCGACGGCACCGCCGTCGACCAACAGGTCCGTGCCGGTAATGAACGCGGCGGCGGGGCCGAGAAGAAACTCGGTGGCCGCTGCGATGTCTTCAGGCGTGCCAATGCGTCGCACGCCGGAATTATCGACCATCGCCCGCATGAGCGCTCCGGACTCGCTGCTCAGTTCCAGCCGACCCATCGCAGTGGAGATCACTCCCGGGCTGATGCTATTGATGCGCGCACCCCGCTGACCCCACTCGCTCGCGGCCGCGGCAACTCGAATCTGGTTGGCACGCTTGGCAAATGGATAAGCCAGGCGGCTATCGGTGATTGCTGAGCAGGCGTCAAGATTGAGCAGTTCGTCTGTGGGCGTCTGGGCCAGTTGCCGCTGCACGTCGGCATCGAGCGCCGGGATCATATGCGCCGCCATGCTGGCGATGATGACGGCTGCGCCGCCCGGTTCGATGACGCGGCCGAACTCGTCGATGCTAAGAGCGACACCGAGCAGGTCTACGGCCAACACCGCCTGGGCGGACGCCTGCTGCGGCGAAAGGCCCGCCGTGTGAACCACGGACGTAACCCGACCGGATGACGCGGCCAAATCGGCTATGGACGCAACCGAGGCGCGGGATGTGACATCGACCGGCTGTGTCAGGATCTGGTGACCGTCGGCGCTCAGTCCCTCGGCGGCCCTTTCCAATTGAGCTTCACTGACGTCGGCCAGCACGATGACACGCCCTCCGCCGCTGCGGCGCGCCACCGAGACGCCCATCCCGCCGGCGCCAACAATTACCAATACTTCCCGTTGACTGGACAAGCTGCCCTGCTTTCTTCTCGAGGTGGTGGCGTGGGTTCATTCTTCGGCGGGGACCGCGAAGAGCTGCTCGGCGGCGGTGTACGGATCGCAGCGACCCTCTGCGACCGCATCGGCAAGGCGAGCGACTTCGGGATGGTTGCGCAGCTGGGTCTGCGCCAGCGAAAGAATCTGTGCACGGGCACGTGCGGCGCGTCGCTCAGGTGTATCTGTACGGTGAAACTCGTCGATGGCGGCGACAAGCTCTGGTATCCCTTCGCCTTGAGCCGCAACGAGTTTCAAGATGGGCGCCTTGGTCTCGGCGCGCAGGTCTCGGACCGTTTGGTCGGCACCCTCGCGGTCGGCCTTGTTCACCACCACAATGTCCGCGACTTCCAGGAGACCGGCTTTGGCGGCCTGGACCGCATCGCCCGCACCGGGGTTGAGGATCACGACCGTGGGATCGGCGATCGCGGCGATCTCAATCTCCGACTGCCCGACCCCTACCGTCTCGAGCACGATCAGGTCGTAGGACAGTGCGGCCAGCAGCCGGATCGCTGCCGGAACCGCCGCCGCCAGCCCTCCGAGATGCCCGCGCGTCGCGACCGAGCGGATCAGCACATCGGGGTCGTTGATATGCGCGGCCATTCGGATCCGGTCGCCGAGCAGTGCACCTCCGCTGTACGGCGATGACGGATCGACGGCGAGTACCGCGACGCGCAAATCGCGCTCGCGATACTTCCCGACTATTGCGCCGACCGTCGTCGACTTTCCTGCGCCCGGTGGGCCTGTCACGCCGACAATGCGGGGAGGCGATACCGCCCCGAGCGCGTCGAGCACCTCGTTACGGCGGCGACTCTCGACCAGGCTCAGCAACTTTCCGGTTGCTCGTGTGGATCCCTGTTGTGCGGCCGAGATGAGCTCGTCGATGGTCATCGATTCGAAGTCTGCACGGGTGTCTCCGTTTCGCATGAGAATGGTATTCTCTCAGTTCGAGAGTGCCAGTTGCAAGAAGGGGAACCATATGCAAATCGCAGGTAGCTCGGCGATCGTCGTCGGGGGTGCAGGTGGCCTGGGCGAGGCGACCGTCCGGCGTCTGCACGGCGCGGGAGCCAAGGTGGTGGTCGCTGACCTGGCCGATGACAAGGGCAAGGCGCTGGAGAGTGAGCTCGGTGTGCGCTATGTGCCGACCGACGCCACGTCCGAGGAATCGGTCAACGCGG
>Ga0075364_10001125_pt1 | contig 14277 bp, 11 predicted proteins | sample EndMetdeltDD1764_FD_71517 | JGI IMG/M metagenome (GOLD analysis project Ga0075364, IMG submission 71517) | Populus endosphere microbial communities from Tennessee, USA - Endosphere MetaG P. deltoides DD176-4 | ecosystem: Host-associated > Plants > Roots > Endosphere | place: USA: Tennessee... | reverse complement strand
AGATAGATCAACCAGAACGACGGGAAGATCCAGCGCTGCCACCCGCCCCGCCAGCGCCATGAACCCTCGACGCTGTCCTCGCTCGTCGTTGCGTCCGGGCTCCACCACGCCGCCGGCTCGGATCCGGTGGCGGCGTCAGCAGCGTTCGACATCTCGTTCATCGTCGCGCCGTGGTCAGACTCGTTTGGTGTCACGGCGGTAGGCCCACCCGGCGAGCGCTGCCATCGCCACCGACCATGCTCCGATCACGAGCCAGCCCTTGAGCTCCCACGACGGAGCTCCGATGCCGACGTAGCTGGCACGGGTGAGCCAGAACGACGGGATGCACTCGCCGATGATGTGCAGCGCGCCGTGATCGGGAAGCGGATACCAGACACCACCGAGGAACCCGAAGAACGCCGAGCCGCCGCCGATCGCGGGGCCCATGCTGTCGGAGGTCAACAGGTGGCCGACGAGGACACCCATCGCCACGAAGGGAAGGATGCCGACGATCATCAACCCGGTCATCTCGATCCACCGCGAGAAGGGACTGATGCGGACGCCGTACATCAATCCGGCGGCGAACAGCAGGGCGATGCTGACGAGCGCCATCGCATAGGACGTCGTCACCTTCGTGCGGAAGTAGCCGGCGACCGGCAACGGTGTCAGGCGCAGCTGCCGGTTCCAACCGGTGGAGCGCTCGACGGCGATGCGCGCGCCGGCCGAGAGCGCCGCGATCATCGCGCCGTAGCCGGCCATGCTGACCATGTAGAACGTCCGGAAGTCGATCTTCACCGCGAGGTTGGGGATTGTCCCCTTGTTCGGGCCGGCGATGACGAGATACAGCGCGAGCGGGAAGATCAGCGAGAAGATGAACGCGCGCTTGTTGCGGATCAGGCGGAGCAGTTCGTACTTCGTGTAGGTCGCGTTCACGACTGAGCTCCTTCGTTCGAGGCGGTGAGTTGCAAGAACGCGTCCTCCAACGCGGCTCCTGTGATCTCCAGGTCGCGGATCGCCGGGTAGGACTGCAACAGGGCTCGGACGGCGGCGTCGGAGTCCCCACAGTTCAGCGTGATCGCGTCGCCGCGCAGCTCTGCTCCGCGCACGCCGGGCAGCGCGAGCAGGACGTCGCGATCGGCGCCGGGAAGCGTGCCGCGGATCTGGCGCCCGCCCGTCGCGGCCTTGATCTCGGTTGCGGCACCGTCGGCGACGACCTCGCCCCGCGCCATGAGGATGATCCGGTCGGCGTTGGCGTCGGCCTCTTCGAGGTAGTGGGTCGCGAAGAGGACAGTCTTGCCGCGGCCGGTGAAGACGCGCATCGACTCCCAGAACTTGTGACGAGATTCGACGTCCATGGCGACGGTCGGCTCGTCGAGCACCAGCAGGTCCGGGTTGCTCACCATCGCCACGGCGAAGCGCACCCGCTGCGTCTGGCCGCCCGACAACTTGTTCGTCCGCCGATCGCCGATGTCGGTGATGCCCGCCAGCTCGAGCGTCTCGTCGACGCCGAGGGGATACGGGTACAGCGAGCCCATCATGTCGATCAGCTCGCGCACGCTGAGGTTGTCGAGCACGGCCCCGGTCTGCAACATCGCCCCGATCGCGCCGTGCGCGACCGCCTCACTCGGAGTCATCCCGAAGACATGCACCTCGCCGGCGTCAGGCTTGGAGAGGCCGAGGAGCATGTCGATCGTCGTCGACTTCCCGGCGCCGTTCGGGCCGAGCAAGGCGACGGTCTCGCCGGCGGCGATCTCGATGTCGACGCCGCGCACGGCGCGCACCGGGCCGGCCGACGAGCGGAACGACTTGGTCAGGCCGATGAGCGAGATGCTCGCCGCCGAACCGGCCGCGCCGCGAGACAGGAGGGTGGGGGTGGATTGCACGAGTCCAGCGTGCCCGATTTCGTGGTGGCTGAGAAGTGCCGCATCCGCGGACCTCCCCATGACAGTTGTCAGATTGGGGATCAGATCTTCATATCGCGTCGGGTCCTTCTTCGCCGGTGCGGATGCGGGTCAGGCGTTCGAGGTCGGTGATCCAGATCTTGCCGTCGCCGATCTTGCCGGTCGCGGCGGCGACACGGATGGCGTCGACGAGCCGGTCGACGGCGTCGTCGTCGACGGCGATCTCGACTTTGAGCTTGGGGACGAAGTCGACGCGGTACTCCGCACCCCGGTAGGTCTCGGTGTGGCCGCCTTGACGGCCGAAGCCGCGGACCTCGGTCACGGTCACCCCCTGCACGCCGACGTCTTTCATCGCGGTGATGACGTCATCGATCTTGAACGGCTTGATGATCGCAGTGATCAACTTCATGGGGGGAGTCCTTTGCCAGGTGGCGTGAGTTGTGTGGACCGAAACGGGCTCGTCCCCGGGCTCCGAGGAACCCGGGGACGAGCAGGGAGGTTGTGCTCAGCGAGCGTCAGTGAGCGTCAGTCGACGTATGCGTAGGCGCCCATCTCGGGCATGTCCATGCCTTCTTCCTCCATCGCGGCATCCGGGCGGATGCCTCCCTTCATCAGTGCGTTCTGGATCTTGAAGAAGGCGAAGGCGAGGCCGAGGATGACCGTCCAGATGACGGCGAGGCCGAGGGCCTGGGCGCCGAGCTGTCCGAACTTGCCCTTGATCACACCCTCGACACCGGTGACGGACGAGCCGTTCCATCCGCCGCCGTACTTGCCGTTGGCGAAGATGCCGACACAGAGCACGCCGAACGAGCCGCCGATGCCGTGAACGGCGATCGCTCCCACCGGATCGTCAATGCCGCGCTTCTCGATGAAGTAGACGGCCTCGATGACGAGGACCGCGGCGATCAACCCGATGACGGCAGCAGCCCACGGTGCAACGAAGGCGCAGGGAGCCGTGATCGCGACGAGGCCGGCGAGCATGCCGTTGACCATCATGCCGGCGTCGGGCTTGCCGCCCTTGAACCACATCATGTAGTACATCGCCACGACAGCACCGACCGCACCAGCGATCGCGGTGTTGGCGGCAACCGTCGCGAACTGCACGTCGGTGACGGCGAAGGTCGACGCGGCGTTGAAGCCGAACCACCCGAACAGCAAGATGAAGCAGCCCAGCTGAGCCATCGGGATGTTGTGACCCGGGATGGTGTTGGGTGTCTTGTCGGCGTTGTACTTGCCGAGGCGCGGTCCGAGCACGATCGCACCGGCGAGGGCGGCGACGCCGCCGACCGCGTGGACCACACCGGAGCCGGCGAAGTCGACGTATCCGGCGCCGAGGTCCATCGAGCTCCACGTCTTGGCCAGCCAGCCGCCGCCCCACGTCCACGCCGCGAAGATCGGGTAGTAGATCGCTCCGCAGAACAGACCCCACTGCGCGAACGCTCGCCACTTCCAACGCTCGGCCATCGCGCCGGTCGGGATCGTCGCGACCGTGTCCATGAACGCGACCATGTACAAGAAGAATCCGATCAAGGCAGGCGTCGCGCCGTCACCCAGATGTCCATAGGCCCAGTAGAAGATGCCGCTGTTCTTCCCGCCGATCGCCGGCAGGCCATCGCCGTTCATCGGCACATCGAGGCCGAAGGCCGAGTAGCTGAAACCGCTGAAGGCCAGCGGGAAGCCGACGAACAAGAAGCCGACGAATCCGAGCCCGAAGATCGCGAAGTTCGTGCTCATCACGTGGTTGGCGTTCTTCTTCTGGGTGAAGCCCGTCTCGACGAGAGCGAAGCCGGCCTGCATGAAGATCACCAACACTGCGCCGATGATCACCCACAGGAGGCTCGTCTGTTGGCCGAGCACCTCCACGGGGTCCGCTTCTGCGGCGAACGCCTGCCCCCCGAGCAGCAGCGTCATCGCGCCGGCGCCGAAGACGGCACCAAACGTGTACTTGAATCTCTTTCGCAACGGAGTCTCCCAAGGGTTGTGAGTTGTCGATGAACAACGAGTGGATGACTGGCGACGGCGCTGGCTTCAGTCGACGCGAACGATACGAAAGCAACGTTTCTCTGCTGTCGCCACAGTGTTTCGGGAACATGGCGATCGTGCGCGGCTGTCCTCGACGCTGAATGCCACGAACAACCAGGTCAAAAGGATTGCCTGCGCGGGGCCGGTTCAATCCGGTCAAGATCCCCACGTCTGACGAGCACAATCACGTAACACGCATGAAACCTGACGGCGACCTTGCGGTGACACGGCGTCTCTAGGCTGCGCGGAGATGAACGCGCGAGCACACGCCGATGAATCGCCCGCGGCCGCGCCCGGCGACGTCTCTCGGCTACCACTCGAAGCGCCGCCGCGGATCCTCGTCGTGCATGCGGCGAGCGCGGCGGCGGAAGCGTCTCGGTTCGTCTCCGAGTTGGGCGATCTGGGCTATGACGCGGTCCCGCTGCGGCTCAGCCGCACCGTCGTCGACGCGGCCCTCGCCGACGACCCCGATCTCGTCATCATCGCCAACACCGACGACTCGTTCGATCTCGTGCGCGTGTGCCGAGCCTTGCACGGTGCTCTCCATTGCAGGATCTTGATCGTCGGCGGGCACGATGAATCCGCCGCCGAGGCCTTGGTGATCGAGGCGCTGGACGCGGGCGCCGATGACTACATCGCCGGCTCGACCCCGCCGCCGGTGGTGATGGCGAGAGTCCGCGCCGCGTTGCGCGCCCGCCCGCGGCGCAGGAGGCGAGCGCGGACGATCGAGGTCGGCGACGTGGTGATCGACGTCGACGCGCATTCCGTGCTGGTCGGCGGAACGGCTGTCAACTGCCCGCCGCGTCAGTTCGACGTGCTCGTCGCGCTCGCCTCGCAACCGGGCCAGATGGTGCTTCGCGACTCGCTCATCTCGAGCGTGTGGGGTGTCGCTGCGGGGTCGGTCAATCCGCGCCGAGTGCGGATCGCGATCAGCCTGTTGCGTGGTGTCATCGGTCGCGGACCGCGCCGGCCGGTCATCGAGTCCGTGTCCCGAATCGGCTATCGGCTCGTGGTCCCGCCGACGAGCCCGCTCTGACGGGTTCGTCGAAACCGCCGTCGCGGCCCGGCGCCTTCGATTGCCTTGCGGATCCGTTGCTCTGCGACCGTGTCGAGCTTCCGGCCGACGCGGTCCGAGATCGTGAACCGATCGGCGACTGATCCGTCGATGGTCGCGATTCGGGCCGTGTGGACGACGACGTCCGCGGCGGCAAACGCGGCGGTGATGGCCTCCAGCGTCCCCGGCTGATCCGGACCGGTGACCGAGCACACGGTGTGCCATGGCATCGCGTCGGAATCGAATGCGATCTGGAGCCCGGCCATGGGTCGCTGGGGCAGCGGCGCGCGCAACGATCGCTCCATTGCCTCGGCCAGGTGCTTGGCCCGCGGGCGGGTGACGGCACGAACCGTGAACGTGTCGACAACAGCCCCGTCCGGCCAGGTAGCGATCGAGGCGTAGGCCACCGGGAGCTGCTCCTCGGCGAGCACCGAGGCCAACCGCGCGAGCAGTCCCTTGGAGTCGCGGCAGGCGACATCGATGCGCCACACATCCGGTTCGGGATCGGGACTCACCGCGACACGGACGACACCGGATCGGGGGAGCGGTTCGACGAGCTGTGCCTGACGGGCCAGCTCCACCGGGTCATGCGACAGCAGGTACGAGACGGACGCGTGGCCGAGGCGCTCGACCACGTCCGCGCCGGCGGCCAACCGTTGCGCGGCCTTGAGCCTGGAACCGGCGAGGTTGCCGGCCTCGCGGCCGCCGAGCTCTGGATGATCGAGCACTTCGGCGAGTTGCTCGTACAACGCCGTCATCATGTCGGCGTGGCGCCGGGGGAGACCTCCCATCGCGACCGCGAGGGTGTGTGCGCGGCGCGCGTAGACGGGATCGGCGAGATGCGCGGCGAGCTGCAGCAGAGCAGGCTCCTCGAAGCTGGCCGGATGCGTCGCGCTGGTGCGGAGCAGCTGTGCGTCGGCGACGAGGTCGGTCACCCGATCTGCCTCGCTCGCCCGGCCCAGGCGGCGGGCGAGGCCCTGCGCGCACGAGGTCTCGCTGGTTGCATCCGCGCAGACGTCGGCCGCCAGGGCGGCGAGGACGAGGTCGTCGTCGTGGACGAAGCCGTGGGCGGGTAGGTCGTGCAGCGCTTCGACGATCGGGAAGCGCAATGAGCTCAGCGGATCGAGCTCGCGGATGTCCGACCGGCGACGTCGCATCGAGGTGGCGACCTCGGGCAGCGTGCGTTCCAGGACACCCGTGACTTCCAGGAACCTCCAAATGCCGATGTCGGCTCGCCGCAGCAGGTTGACGAGCGTTGGCGTGTCGTCGGGGTCCCACTCGATCTCTGCGTCGCGGTGTCGCCCGAACCAGTCGAGCAGCTCGTCGGCCGGGCTCGCCTCGTCGAGGCGCAACGCGGTCTGCAATGCGATGGCAACCGTGTGCGTGACCGGCGGGGAGACCCGTAAGCGGATCTCACCCTCGACGACGTGCACCCAACCGCCCTCCGGCTCGACGGCATCGGCCACGATGGCCTCGCCGGTGGTGTCGAGCCGTCGGCTGTTCGTGCCGAGCCGGATGCGGAGTAGCGGGGGTGTGAGGAGCGTCGTGACCAGCACGACGACGAGCAGCGCGCCGTAGAGATCCTTGTCGAGCACACCGGCGGAGAGGCCGATGCTGGCGAAGATCAAGCCGACCTCGCCCCTGGGGATCATCCCCAAGCCGATCAGGAACTTGTCGGCGCGAATCCCAACTGCGCCCCATCCGGCGGCAACCTTGCCCAGGATGCCGAGTCCGGTCAGCACGGCAGCCAATCCGAGCACGCTTGGCTTGGCCATCGCAGCGAGGTCGGCGTTGAGGCCGATCTGGACGAAGAACAGGGGGATGAAGATGTTCCCGACCGATGCGAGGTCGCTGCCGATCCGCTCGTGGTGCGCCGACCGTGAGAACGACAGGCCGGCCATGAACGCGCCGATGATGAACGCCAGCTTGGCGACATCGGCCAGCTCGGCGAATCCGAGCATCAGGACCATCGCGGCAACCACGACAGTCGACGACGACGTCCAGCGGTGGAGCTGATCGAGCAGTCGGGGAATCAGCAACAAGCCGATGATGCCGGTGCCGACGAGGAAGGCGATCGCCAGGCCGAGCGTGCCGGCGACGGTGCCGAAGCCGACGCTTCCGCCGGTGACCACCTTGACCACGACCGTGAGGATCACCAGGCCGAGGACATCGTCGGCAACGGCGGCACCGATCACGATTCGTGCCTCGGTCGTTGCGAGCGCGCGCAGGTCACCGAAGACTCTGGCGGTGATGCCGACGCTCGTTGCCGTCAGGGCGGCACCGAGGAAGACCGAGGTCTTCGCATCGTGGCCGAGCGCGACACCAGCCACGGCTCCACCCGCGAACGGAAGTGCGACGCCGACGACGGCCACCAGCAGTGACGCCCGCCCGACCTCGCGCAGCTCGAACAGATCCATCTCCATGCCGACCTGCACCAGCAGCAGCAGCACGCCGACCTCGGCGAGCACGGCGATGGAGACACCCCGAGACCCGTCGAGGTGGAGCAACCCGAGCGCGGACGGCCCGATCGCGACTCCCGCGGCGATCTCGCCCAGGACAGCCGGGATGTGAAACCGCTCGGCCAGCTCGGCGCCCAGCTTGGCCGCCGCGAGCACGATCAGCAGATCCAACAGGATGCGAGCCAGATCGACGCCTTCCGTCGCGGCGACCATCATCGTTGCGGGCGCGTGAGTCGACGGTGGCCGCGGTCGTCAAGCATCGCCCGCACGGTAGTGAGCCGACGTTTCCCTGTTGTGCAGACAATGTGAACGGCGTGTGAACGAGGTCGTGGCAAGCGCCGAGGATCAGGAAGTGTCGGGCGGCATCAGGCGATACCCGACGTGCGGCTCGGTGACGATCCGTGGGCGCTGCGGGCCCGTGCCGAGGCGCTTGCGCAAATGGCTCATCGCCCCGCGCAGACCATCGGCGTTCGACACGCCGTCGTCGCTCGACGAGGCCATCGCCAGCTGTTTGTGGGTCAGGACCCGGCCGGCGTTGCGCGCCAGCGCGGTCAGCAACCGGAACTGCCGGGGAGAGAGCTCGATCGGTGCGCCGTCGGCGAGCGCGATGTGGGCCTCGACATCGACGAGCAGGTCACCGATGTGGAACACGGTTGCTTCATTGACGGCTGCCAGCGCTGCCGCATGGCGCAGGGCGACGCGCACGCGCGCCATCAACATGTCCGGACCGTACGGCTTGGTGACGTAGTCGTCGGCGCCGATGTCGAGGGCCATCACCATCCGCCCCTCGTCTCCGTCGGCGGTGACGACGATGATCGGGCAGCGGTGGGTCTGGCGGATTCGGCGGCACAGCTCGACCCCGTCGAAGTCGGGGAGACCCAGGTCGACCAGGACCACGTCCGGCTCCTGAACCGAAAGCACGCGCAAGGCCTCCACACCTGTGCCGGCGACGACCACGCCGAGGCCGCGTGACTCGAGCGCGGCACGAAGAACGAGTTGCTGGGCGATGTCGTCTTCGATGACGAGGGCAAGGGGTGCGTCACTCGGCCGTCGGGATCGAGAACGTGACTCGTGCTCCTCCGTCTGGTGCGTCATCTGCGGTGATGCTACCTCCGTGGGCTTCGACGATCGCTTTGCACACGGCCAGCCCGATGCCCTCTGCGCCGGTGATGCCGGACGGCTTGAAGAACTCGAACGTCTGCCCTCGTCCCGAGTCGCGAAAGCCGGGTCCGCTGTCGATGACGGACACGGCAATCAAACCGGGCCCTGCGCGGCGGGCCGTGACCTCGATCGTGCCGCTGCCGGTCGCATGGCGTTGCGCGTTCTCGATCAGGTTGGTGATGACCTGGTCGAGTTGAACCCGGTCGACGAACGCGTCGGGCAGATCGTCGGGGATGTCGATGGAGATCCGGGCGGGATCAGCGGTGCCGCCCATCCCCCGTTCGAGACGCCGCGCGCTCGCGTGCGCGATCTCTGCCAACGATTCCGGGGCCTGATCGGGTGCGAGTGCCCCGCCCTCGACACGGCTGAGGCTGAGGAGGTTGCGCACGATCCGATCGAGCCGGTCCGACTCGGCGAGGACGAGGTCGAGCAGCTGGTTTCTCGTCGCCGGATCGCCGATCACATCGGCACGCAGATCGGCCGACGCGGCCCTGATCGCGCCCAGCGGGTTGCGCAGATCGTGGGAGACGGTGCGCAACAGCACAGCACGTTGCCGCTCGCGTGCGTCGCGCCGCGCGTCCGACCGCCGTCCCATCTCGCTGATGAAGATTGCGACGCCGACGAACGTCATGATCGACACAGTGTCCTCGGTGACACCGAATCGAATCGTGCCGATCGGTGCGACGAAGTGGAACGAGTAGGCCAGACCGGAGATGAGTGCGAGCGGCACCGATGCCTTCCATCCGCCGAGCACGCTGGAGATCGTGACGGGGACGAACAGGAGCAGCAGCGGGATGGCGCGGGTGACATGCGGATCGAAGATGACGAACGCCGCGTTGAGCAATGCGATCCCGATGAAGCCGACGGCGGCCCCGAACAGCGGCCGCGGTCCCCGGCGTGTGGGCGATGGTCGCAGCCGGCCCTTCGACCCCGATCCCGACCGCGCCAGCACCGGGGACTTTGACATCTCCTCATTCTCGCGTGCCGTTCTCGCGTGCCGTACAGTTCGATCGATGCTGCGAGTCGCGATCGTCGACGACGACGAATGGGTGCGCAAAGGCCGCGCGGTCGCGTTGGCCGAGTCGGGCCAGGTGACGGTCGGGTTCGTCGGACCGCACGCGGAGGCACTGGCGTTGCCGCTCGACTCGTGGGCGAACACCGATGTCGTGCTGATCGATGCATACGACACCGACGCGTCGTTCGATCACTTCGCCGGCGTCGCCGTCGTCGAGCGGATCCACGAGATCCCGACGGGCGCGCGGCCGGTGCTGATCGTCATCACCGGCCATCTGCTCGACGACGTCCTGCGCCTGCGCATGGCCGAAGCCGGTGCAGACTTCTTGTTCGGGCACAGTGAGGTGCGTACCGTCGACCAGTTGTTGGCCTCGATCGAGGACCCTGCGTCGGTACGTGCACCTGGGCCGCCCGACGCCGAAGCGCTCGGCAAGCTGGGCCTGTCGCTCGACTCACACCCCAACGAGGCGATGCACTGGGTCGACCAATCCGGCCTGGCAGACGTGTTCATCGAAGCGGCCGAGGGTGAGAGCCAGAAGACGTTCGAGGTCGGCCGCCGCCGCATCCGTGCCGCCCGTCAACAACTCGCCGCGAAGGGCGGGTTCCGGCGCACCGCCGATGGGCAGCGAACCTCGGTGCCGGAATGGCAGCAGATCGTCTCGATCGTGTCCGCCGCGCGCGGAAAACGGCGCAAAGACCCGCCTCGCTGAACGGGGTGTGCGGAGCATCCGCGAGACTTCGGGCGTGACAACTCTCCGCGAGCTCCTTGCGACCACGGCGTCGATCGCCGCCGATCATCGGGAGGGCGCTGCCGAACGGCCCGTGTTCCCGACCACGGCCGACCTTGCTGCGGTCGCGAGCGCGCTCGGTGCACTGCGCGACTCTCCGATGGACGCGGCCGACGTGATCGCCGAGCTGGTTGCCGCGGTCGAGCCGGCGCTCGTCGCCACGTCCGGATCGAGGTACTTCGGGTTCGTGGTCGGCGGTGCCCTCGACGCCGCAACGGCTGCCGACGTGCTGACCACGGCGTGGGACCAGCCGGCGTTCAACGCGGTGACGTCGCCAGGAGCGGCCGTGGTGGAGGAGGTGACCGGGCAGTGGTTGAAGGAGTTGCTCGGGCTCCCGGCTCACGCGTCGTTCGGGTTCACCACGGGCGGACAGGGGGCGAACACGATCTCGCTGGCAGCCGCCCGTCATCACGTCCTCGCCCGAGCCGGCTGGGATGTCGAGCAGGACGGCCTGATCGGAGCGCCGCGGGTGCGCGTCGTCGCGACCGGCCAACGGCACGCGACGATCGATCGGGCGCTGCGCCTGCTCGGATTCGGCGCCGGCTCGCTCGAGCCTGTTGCCACCGATGCGCAGGGCGCGATCGACGTCGCAGATCTGGGACGTGTGCTCGCGTCGGCAGCGGCCGGGCCGACGATCGTGTGCCTGCAAGCCGGCAACGTCAACACCGGAGCATTCGACGACCTCGCCGCCGCGACCGCGATCGCCCACGAACACGGCGCGTGGGTGCACGTCGACGGCGCCTTCGGGCTATGGGCTGCCGCGAGCCCGGCGCTGCGGCATCTCGTCGCCGGCATCGAAACCGCCGACTCGTGGGGCACGGACGGCCACAAGTGGCTGAACGTCCCGTACGACAGTGGCTATGCGTTCTGCGCGCATCCCGATGCGCATGCGGCGGCGATGTCGTACACGGCGGCCTACCTCACCGCGCCGTCGCCGGCGGCGGGGTTCGGCCAGCGCGCGCCCGGCGACTTCGTCTTCGAGTCGTCCCGCCGCGCCCGGGGCTTCGCGACCTGGGCAGCGCTCCGCGAGCTGGGGCGTGTCGGTGTGGCCGATCTCGTCGATCGTTGCTGCGGGCTCGCACGCCGCTTCGCCGAGCAGTTGGCCGCCACCGACGGCGCGACCGTCGAGAACGACGTCGTCCTCAATCAAGTGCTGGTCGGCTTCGGCGACGACGAGCAGACGGACCTGGTCATCGCCGCTGTGCAGCAATCAGGGGAGTGCTGGATGGGAGCGACCACTTGGCGCGGGCGCAGGCTGATGCGGATCTCGGTGTCGAGCTGGCGCACGACCGAAGACGATGTCGACCGCTCCGTCGCCGCGATCCGCGCCGCGCTCAGCTCGCTGCGATAGCCGGGCCATCTGTCGGACCCGCCTCCGGGTCGGTCGACGGGTCGGTCGACGGGTCGGTCGACGGGGCGGTCGTTGCGTCGGCGCGGTTGGCGGAGAGCAGTCCACTCGCGGCGAACTCGATCCGCCGCTGTGTCTCCGCCGCGACCCGCCTGTCGAGCTTGTTGCGATTGTCGGCGAGCAGCGCCGCGGCCCGCTCGATCGAACGCTCGACGAGGCCGAGCATCCGCTGCCGGCCGGCGCGGCGGGCGTCTTCGAGGCGTTGTTGATCGCCACTGTGCACCTCGGCCTGGATCGCGGCCGAATCGGCAGAGATGGCGTTGGCGAGCGCGGCCGACGACGCTGCGGTGGTGAGCGGCCACACGAGCTCGGCGAGGAGGTGACGCACGGATCGAGGCCGTGATGTCCTCGCCAAACCGACGGCGAGCGAGGCGATTGCGGTCGTCGCCATCGCGCGGCGTTGCTTCGGCGACGTCGTGGCGCGCGTGAGCTCGGCGATCATCAAGAAGCCCTGTAGTGCCTGCGTGAACGGGAACCGCGACACGCCCTCCGGCGTGAACGGCCGGCGCAGCCCACGCGGCGCGACGAACGAGTAGACCGCGAGGCCCACACCGGCGACGGTGAGCGCCAGCCGCGGATCGGCGTGCCCCGCACGGCGCGGGTCGGATGACTGCTTCAGCGCGACCGCAGCTCCCGCGCCCGCGATCGCCACGGGCAGTACGGCCGCCGACCAACGCAGGTGGTCGCGCGCCGCGCCGGTTGGTGCCGCCATCCACGCCGCTGTCATCAGCAGGCCAACGGGGAGCGGATCGAAGTACAGCATCGCCGGCGGGGCGGTCATCACCATCGGCAACGCGTGCTCGCCGAGCACGATCCGGTCCGGCTCGACCCGTAGTGCGACCCGCCCGCGAGGGTTGATGTCGTCGAGGAACTCGTTCAATGCGTCGACCTGCGCGGCCGAAAGCACATCGGTGCGGTGCCGCACCGGCACGTCGATGCGCACGACGGCGCGCAGGTCGCGGGCGATCGCGTTGTGCAGCGCCTGCCACTGTGCCACCGCGTCGCCTAGGTAGGCGCCGCTGGCCCGGGTGAGGTCGGCCATCGTCTGCTTGATCGCGCCGGCATCGAGGTCGCCGACGAACCGACCGCGGGCGCCGAGCGACAGCTCGATCAGCGTCGACGCACGCTGCACGCTGTCGAGCAGGTCGTCGGCGAGGATGCCGACGTCGTTCATGCCGGCCAACTCGGCCGCGACGAGCGACGGCCGCAGCGCGTCGAGATGGCGTGCCATCTCCTTGCGCCGCCGGCGGCGACCGATGTCGGCCAGCAGCACCGATCCCATGATGCCCCACACCTGCCAGCCGATCTGGCCGAGGCGAAGCGAGTGCCCGCGGCGCTTCCGGACGATTCCGGCGATCGCGGCATGGGCCAGTGGAAGCACGAGCGCGGCGAGCTGCTTCTCCGCTCCGACCTCGGCGCACAGCGCCGCGCCGGGGATGATCGCGCAGCGTGACGACTCCGGTTCGTCGGCGGCGAGCGAGCTCCACACCGCCGTGTCGAGCAGGTCGATCGCGACCTGCACGTTGCGGCGCCGCCGAGGGATGTCGAGCATCCAGCGCGATGTCGCGACGTCGGCCGCGGCGAACCCGGCGGCAAGAGCTCGGCGAGGGTTTGTCTGCGCGGCCCCGAGTGGCGACATCACCTGCCAGAAGCGGCTGCCGAGATGCTGGCCGAGGTGCAGCCGTTGGCTCTGACGCGCGATCGCGGCGCCGATTCGCGCCCGATCACTCGCATCTACCGTCGTGTCCGCGATCACCTCCATCAGCTTTGCACCAAACGGCATGCCCGGCTGCGCTGCGGCGAACTCGATCTGGCAGGCTCGCCGGATGGCAACAACGCGCACATACCTCGTGACGGGATCGGCATCGGGCATCGGCAAGGCGACGACCGAGTACCTCCGCGAGCGTGGTCAGCGGGTGATCACGCTCGATCTGCACGACGCCGACGTCGTCGCCGACCTCGCCACACCGGCTGGGCGCGAGTACGCGGTCGCGGGAGTGCTCGCCGCGGCCGCCGGGTCGCTCGACGCCGTGATCGCCTGCGCCGGAACGTTCGAGCAGTCGGGGCTGACCGTGCGGGTCAACTACTTCGGTCTGATCGCCGTGCTGGACGGGCTGCGGCCGCTGCTTGCCGAGTCTGCGTCGCCCCGCGTCGTGGTGATCTCCTCCATCGGCATCCTGTTCGGCACGATCGCCGAGGAGGTCGAAGCGTGCCTCGCCGGTGACGAGGAACGGGCTGCGGCCGCGGCGATGACCTCGCCGATGCTCGCCTACGGCTCCTCGAAGATGGCGCTCGCCCGCTGGGTGCGGCGCACCGCGCCGACGGACGAGTGGGCCGGGTGCGGGATCGCGCTGAACGCGATCGGACCGGGTGTGGTGGAGACGCCGATGATCCAGCACCTGCTTGACGATCCGTTCGGCGTCGAGATGCTCGACAAGGGTGTGCCGATGCCCCTCTCCGGTCACTCGTCGGCCGATCAGATCGCGCCGGT
>Ga0075364_10001124_pt1 | contig 14283 bp, 15 predicted proteins | sample EndMetdeltDD1764_FD_71517 | JGI IMG/M metagenome (GOLD analysis project Ga0075364, IMG submission 71517) | Populus endosphere microbial communities from Tennessee, USA - Endosphere MetaG P. deltoides DD176-4 | ecosystem: Host-associated > Plants > Roots > Endosphere | place: USA: Tennessee... | reverse complement strand
GGATCGCACTCGAGGCATGCGGGCGGAAGGTGGCGGGCCCCAACCGGTCCACGGCACGGGCGATGCGCCGCACGGCGGTGAGCGAGGGCGGCGCGGAGGCGTGGCCGCCGTCACCGCGAGCAGACAGCCGCACGGTCATCACGCCCTTCTCCCCCACACCGATCATGGCCGCCCGTCCCGGCACGAAGGGCAACGGCGCATCCACGACCGCCCCGCCCTCGTCGACGACGAGCCAGGGCACGACCCCGCGGTCCCGGAGAACCCGCGAGATCTCCTCCGCCGCGCGCCCGAAGGTCTCCTCATTGCCCCCGAAGGAGAGGTAGACGTCACGCGCCGGCACGAATCCGGTGGCGAGAAGGTTCTCGACCGCCTCCAGCACGACGATCAGTGGCCCCTTGTCATCCAAGGCGCCGCGGCCGTGCACCGAGCCGTCGGCGACCACTCCGGCGAAGGGCGGATGGGTCCAGGCGTCGCTCTCGTCGACCGGCACGACGTCGTAATGCGCCATGAGCACGACGGGACCCTCGGATGCCGGGCCGCTCCCCTTCCAGTGGAACAGGAGCCCGAAGTCCGTGTGCCGCTCCCGCCGCAGTTTCTCGTGTGTGAGCGGGTACAACTCGGCGATCAGAGTGACGAAATCCTCGAACGGCGCAGCGCCGCGCTCCTCGAGCTCCGCCGAGACGGTCGGCATCCGGATCATCTGCGAGAGCCGGTCGGCGATGCCGGGGCGCACGGTCGCTGTCGTCACAATCGCCATCGTAGCGATCGGCCCGTCGCTGCCCGTGCGGGAGCATCTCGGGAGGAGTATGAGACCGGAAGAGGAGAGCTCCCATGAAGATCGCCGTCGCAGGAGGAACCGGAGTGGTCGGTCGACACACGGTCGAGGCGGTGCGCGCCGCCGGGCATGACGCCGTCGTGCTCACCCGCTCGCACGGGGTCGACCTCGTCACAGGAAAGGGCCTCGCTGCTGCTCTGATCGGCGCCGACGCCGTGGTCGACGTCGCGAGCATCGAGACGCTCAAGGCCGCCGCCGCCATCGAGTTCTTCACCGCCGCGACCGGGAATCTCGTTTCCGCTGCCGCGGATGCCGGCGTCGCACACGTCGTGCTGCTGTCGATCGTCGGAATCGATCGCATTCCCTACGACTACTACGCGGGAAAGGTCGCGCAGGAGAAGGTGGTCGAGCGGTCTCCCGTGCCATGGACGCTCCTCCGTGCGACGCAGTTCCACGAGTTCGCGGCGCAGATGTTCGACCGTGCGAAGATCGGCCCGCTCCATGTCGCACCCCGAGCCCGCACGCAGCCGGTCGCGGCTCGCGAGGTCGGCGAGCGGCTGGCGGGTCTCGCGGCCGGACAGGCCCAGGGCCGTGTCCGGGATCTCGCCGGACCACGCGAGGAGCAGCTGGCCGAGATGATCCGCTCCTACGCGCGCCGCGAGGGGTATCGCGGATGGATCCCCGCGCTGAACGTCCCCGGTCCGCAGATGAAGGGCATGCGGGCCGGCGACGCGCTGCCCGGCCAGGATGCCGACCTCGGAGTGCAGACCTTCGCGGAGTGGCTCGCCGCGCGCTGAGCGGGGCACGGATCGGGGCGACAATGGAGGGGTGAGTCTCTTCGCCTTCGCCCCGTCGCGAGGCCCGCGGTGGCCCCTTGCCGTACAGGCGGCGATGGGCATCGGTGTTCCGATCGCCGTGATGACGATCCTCGGTCAACCCTCGCTCGGCTACATCGCGGCGAGCGGCGCGTTCACGGTGCTCTACGCCGGTTCGGCTCCCACCGTCGACCGCGCACGGATGCTGCCGCTCGTCGCGGCGGGCCTCCTCCTCAGCGCGGCATTCGGAGTGCTCGCCGCCGCCGATCCCTGGCTGGTGAGCGTGGGCGTCGTGATCGTCGCGATCGCGTCGGCCGCCCTCGCGTTCGGTTTCCGCCTGGGGCCGCCAGGACCGCTCTTCTTCGTGCTCGTCTTCGGGCTGTCGGCGCATGTGGTGGACGTGTCCTCGATCGCACCGGGCGTCTACCTCGCCGCACTCGCGGCGGGATGCGTGTTCTCGTACCTGGTCGCCATGGCGCCGCTGCTGGTTCCGCGCACCCGTGCGACGCCCGCACAGCCCTTGCCCGACCTTCTTCCGGGGCCCTCTCTGGGGGCGGGACCCCGCATCCTGCTGCTGCGCGTCGCCATCGTCGCCGTGACCGGCGTGCTCCTCGGACTCGTGATCGACCCCGCGCGCACGTATTGGATCGTGGGCTCGGCCGTCGCGGTCGTCGGGGTCGCGGCCGCGCGTCGCGAGGCCTTCCAGCGCGGCCTGCACCGGATGCTCGGCACCGTCGTCGGGGCCGGCGTGTACGCGCTTCTCGCTCTGCTGCATCCATCGGGACTCTGGCTCGCGCTCCTGCTGGCCGCGCTGCAGTTCACGATCGAGCTCGTCGTCGTAAGGCACTATGCCCTCGCGCTCGTCTTCATCACCCCGCTGGTCCTGCTGCTCACGGGGGCGGCGACCGGAGAGATCGGCTCGATGGACGTGGCGGCGGAGCGCATCGTCGACACCGTGGTCGGCGCGGCTCTGGGCGCGGCATCGGGCCTGCTACATCCCCGGACCGGCTCGGCATCGCGCTGACTCGAAGAGCACCGTTCCTCCACAGCGCCGGCTGCAACGGAGTTCGCCCCATCCGCTGCCGCGCCGTTCATCCCCTTGGCAGGATGGAGGTCACCCCCGAGAATAGGAGCGTGACTGCCTTGACCGAACCCCAGATCTGGACCATGATCGGCGCCGTCATCGCGCTGATGTTCGGCATGCTCACGATCGTGTCGACCCTCTTCGTCCGCGTGCTTCGCGCGGAGATCGGCGGCTTGCGAGGCGAGTTGATCGGCTTGCGAGGCGAGATGATCGGCCGCTTCGACGCGGTGGACGAGCGATTCGCCGCGGTGAACTTTCAATTCGACTCCGTCAACTCGAGGTTCGACGCCGTCAACTCCCAGTTCGACTCCGTCAACACGCGCATCGATGGCCTGGACCGCGACGTGCGTGCTCTGGTGAAGCACACCTTCGGACTCGACCGAGGGTGACGCCGTGACTCGACCGTCCGACATCGTCGACTACCACCGCAAGCTCGCGCCGGCGGATCTGGCGATCTGCGAGCTCCTGGCCACGCAGATCGAGCGGGGGCTCCCCGAGGCGCAGTCCAAGGTGTGGCACGCGCACCCCGTCTGGTTCCTCGACGGCAATCCGATCGTCGGCTACGACCGCCTGAAGGATGCCGTGCGGCTCATGTTCTGGAGCGGGCAGTCATTCGGCACGGCGGGACTCACTGCGTCTGGCAGCTTCGAGGCAGCAGAAGCACGTTTCACCGACGTCGACGACGTCGACACCGAACGCCTCGCGGAGTGGCTTTCGGCGGCGCGCGACATCCAATGGGACTACGAGCACATCCGCACGAACCGAGGACTGGTCAAGCGCACCGACTTCTGAGGAGAGCCGCCGGCACCGGGAACACTCCGCAGCGGCGGACGGTTGCATTCGTCGAACCCGATGTCCCGGAAGAGAGGTGCGCATGGAGCTGACACTGGTCTCCTCATCGTTCTGCGGTGCGTGTGCGCGCACCCGTTCGGTGCTCGCGGACGCCGCGCGCTTCCTCCCGGACGCGACCGTCACCGAAATCGATGTCGCCCGGGAACCGGATGCCGCCGAGGCCCTCGACATCGGTTTCACCCCGACCGTCATCATCCGCGACGGGTCGGGTGTGGAGGTGTTCCGAGCGGAGGGCGTGCCGACGGTTCCCCAGGTGCTGGCGGCGGCCGTGAAGGCGCTCCCGGCCTGAACCCGGAACCTCTTGCCGTGGGGCGGAACCTTCGGCATGCTGGTCGACCGCTTCGGCATCCCCTGGATGCTGCACGGCAACCCGGAGTGAGCTGAGACCCCCCGCGCCCGGATCTCGGGCTGCGCTCAGTGCAGCGCATTCTCCTCGATGAAGGCCCGGAGCGCGTGCTCGTCGTCGGCCATCTCGGTCACGTGCTGGGGGGCGTCGAGCATCTCACGCAGCTCGGGCGCGTACGCGAGTTCGATACCGATCGCCTCGTGGATCGTCTCGGCGAACTTCTCCGGCTTCGCCGTCTCGAGCACGAGCATCGGCACTCCCGGCTCCAGGTGCTCGCGGGCGATCCTCACGCCATCGGCCGTGTGCGGGTCGATGATCTCGCCGGTCGACTCGTAGACCGAACGGATCGTCGCGAGCCGGTCCTCGTGGGTGGAGGTGCCGCTGACGATGCCGAACTCCGAGGCGAAGCGTGACAGCTCCGCCGAGAAGTCGAAGAAGCCCTGGTCTTCGAGCTCGTGCCAGGCGCCCACCACGCGGGACGCGTCTCGCCCGACGAGCTCGAAGATGAACCGCTCGAGGTTCGATGCCTTCGAGATGTCCATCGACGGGCTGGACGTGGCCAGCGTCTGGGCGGCGTTGCGAGGGCGGTAGATGCCGGTGCGGAAGAACTCGTCGAGCACGTTGTTCTCGTTGGCGGCGAGGACGAGACGGCGGATGGGCAGCCCCATCTGCTTGGCGTAGAAGCCGGACAGGATGTTGCCGAAGTTGCCGGACGGCACGGTGAAGGAGAGCTCCGTCCAGCCTCCGGCATCCGTCGCCCGCAGCCAGGCCCAGAAGTAGTAGACGACCTGCGCGGTGATGCGCGCGAGGTTGATGGAGTTCACCGCGCCGAGGTGCTGGGCGCGCTTGAAGACGAGATCTCCGGCGAGGTGCTTCACCAGGTTCTGGCAGTCGTCGAAGACACCCTCGACCGCGATGTTGTGCACGTTCGCGTCGTCGAGCGAGAACATCTGTGCGCGCTGGAAGGCGCTCATGCGACCCTGCGGCGACAGCATGAACACGGCGACGCGCTCCTTGCCGCGGAGCGCATGCTCGGCGGCGGAACCGGTGTCACCCGAGGTGGCGCCGAGGATGTTGAGCACCGAATCCCGACGCTCCAGCGTGTACTCGAGCGCCTGGCCGAGGAATTGCATCGCCATGTCCTTGAACGCCAGCGTCGGCCCTTCGGAGAGGCCGACCAGCGTGATGTCGTCGTCGATGGCGCGGAGCGGCACGACGCCGTCCGGGAAGTCCTCATAGGCGTCAGCCGTCATCCGGGCGAGGTCTTCACGCGGAATATCGGTCGCGAAGAGTCCGAGCACCTCGGTCGCCAGCTGCGGGTAGGTCAGCGCCCGCCAGCGTTCCAGCGTCTCGCCGTCGACCGTCGGCATGACCTCGGGAACGGCGAGCCCTCCGTCGGGCGCGAGCCCCTCCAGCAGCGTCTCGCTGAACGACTGCGGCTGCATGCCGCCGCGGGTGGAGATGAACGGCACGTGGGCTCCTCGGATCGGGACTCGGCGTATCCATTCTCTCAGGCCAAGATGGTCGGAGATGACGGGATGACGGATGCCGTGGCAGGGTCAGAAGAGCGACGTCGGCAGGGCGCCCTCGAACTCGAGCAGCCACCGTTTCGTCGCGAGTCCCTCTCCCGGGTTCCCTCCGGAATACCCGCCGAGACCGTCGCCGGCGACGACGCGGTGGCACGGCACGATGATCGGGATCGGATTGGCTCCCATGATCGAGCCGATCCCGCGAGCCGGCACAGCGGTTCCGCTGCGTGATGCGAGCTCGCCGTAGGTGACCGGCTTGCCATAGGCCACGGTCTCGTGCAGCGCCGTGAGCACCGCCTGCGTCGCCGCGGTCTGCACGCCGAGATCGATCGGCAGATCGAACGCTCGCAGCTCGCCCGCGAAGTAGGCACGCAGCTGCGCGAGTGCTTCATCGAGGAGCGGATCAGGCGACGGGTCGGCGTCGTCCGGGGCGGGCGCGCGCCAGCCGAGACGCGTGATGGCCGTGCGGTCGCTGACCACGCCGATCACTCCCACCGGAGTGGCGAGCGTTCCGAACGTGGGCATGTGCCGAGGCTACTCCCGAGGGTGCACCCGCCGGGCGCGTCACTCCGTTCGTCCGAGCTGCTGCCACAGCCCGGCCCAGTGCTCGGGCCGGAGATCCCGCGGCAGACGCGGCGTCGACGCACCCGCCGCCGCGAGCGCCTTTCGCGCGCGTGGCCGCGACACCCGGCCCGCCGTCGCGATGACCGCGTCGAGGGTCCCACCGCGGGCGGTGAACATCGCTCGGACGAAACCCTCGTATGCGCGGCGTTCCGCGACAGGCACCAGCGGCGAGCCGCGACGCGAGATCGAGAGCAGGCCGCCGTCGACGCTCGGCTGCGGGGAGAACCCCCATGCCGGTACCCGTCCCTCGAGCGCGAATTCGAACCAAGGCGCCGATTGCGCGGTCATCATCGTGCCGCCGCCGACAGCCGCCCGTTTGCGCGCGACCTCCCACTGGGTCAGCAGCACCGCGTGCTGCCAGTGCCCGGTCGCCAACAGGCGGCGCAGGATGGGCGTCGTCAGGTGGAAGGGGATGTTGCCGACCACGACCTCGGCGGTCAGCGGATGCCGGGTCGCATCGGCGGCCTCGACCCGGACGCCGGGCAGAGACTGCCGCAGTCGACGGACGCGATGCTCATCGATGTCGATCGCGGTGAGCGGGCGGCCGAGTTCGGCCAGCGATCGGGTGAGGGCGCCGTCGCCCGCCCCGAGTTCGAGGATCGAGCCCGAGGTGCGACCGACGAGTCCGGTGATGCGCCGGAGGGTCGGACGGTGGACGAGGAAGTTCTGGCCGAGTTCGTGACGGCCGCCATGGATTGAACGAGGCATGGGTGCGCTCCAGAAGAAAGATCGGAGCACCTCGAAGGAGGGAGAGACGCGGAGAGGCGTCGATGAACACTGCCCGTCCCGAGGTGCGATGACATCTCGGTGACGGCGCGCGGTTGCGTGCGGGAGCGAGCGCGCCGTCAGGCGCGGCGTTCGCGGAACACGAGGGTGCGCCCCATCACGGGCGCGAAGAATATTGTTCCCACGTCGGACAGCCTAGCGGGCACCCCGCAGGCGCCTCCCGTCAGATCCAGCCCCGCTCCTCGGCGATCAGCACGGCCTGCTGCCGGGTGCCGACCGACAGCTTGCCGAGGATCACCGAGATGTGATTGCGCACCGTGCCCGGTGCGAGCGCGAGCGCACGGGCGATCTGCCCCGTCGTCTCGCCGCGTCGCCCCGCCCGCAAGACGTCGAGTTCGCGATCGGTAAGCGGCGAACGCTCGTCGCTCAGGGCGTCGGCCGCGATCTCCGGGTCGACGTAGCGCGCGCCCGCTGCGACCCTGCGGATGACGGCTGCGACCTCGTCGGCCCCCCGCGACTTCGGCAAGAAGCCCGCGACGCCGGAGGCCAGGGCGCGGCGCAGCACCCCGGGCCGCGCGTGGCGCGTGACGACCACGCAGCGGGTCGCGATCGCCCGGTTCAGTCGTTCGGCGACCTGCACGCCGTCGAGCCCCGGCATCTCGAGATCGAGCAGGCAGACGTCGGGTTGCAGACGCAGGGCCTCGGCGACCGCCTGCTCGCCGTCGGCGCACTCCGCGACAACCTCGATGTCGTCCTCCAGCCGCAGCAGGGCGGCGAGCGCCGATCGGATCATGCCTTCGTCGTCGGCGAGCAGCACGCGGATCATCGGGTCTCCTCGACCTTCGACGGGACGGTCACGACGACCGCGAATTCGCTTTGCTCGGCGCGCACGTCCAGCGTGCCGCGCGCCTCCTCGATCCTGCGGCGGACCCCGTCCAGCCCCGACCCTCCAGATCCATCGCTCCCGACGCCACCGGCCACCATGTCATTGGTGATCTCGTAGCGCCAGGCATCCGGAATCCTGGTCAGCACCAGACGGGCGCGGCGCCCTCCGCCGTGCCGCAGCACGTTCGTCGTCGTCTCACGGATGACGGGACCGAGTGCGGATCCCGGTGCAGAGCCGGCGCCCGGATCGATCACCGCCTCCACGTCGAGGCCAGCGGCGCGCAGCAGGTCGCGCGCATTGGCGAGCTCGTCGCTCAAGGGCACGGAGCGGTAGCGCGTCGCGAGGTCTCTGGTCCCCTGCCGCGCTTCGTCGACGCTCACCCGTGCGGCGCGGAGCTGCTCCATCCCGGCATCCGGGTCTCGCGGGAGCAGGCGCTCGGCCAGCTCCAGCTGGAGTGCGATGACCTGCAGGTGGTGCCCCTGCAGGTCATGCACGTCGGTCGCGACCCGCAGCCGCTCCTGTGTCGCCGCGAGCCGCGACTCGGATGCACGGGCGCGGTCCAGCGTCACGAGCACGTCCCAGAACCACAGCGAGCTCACCGTCATCGACGGCAGCAGCGCCGCATAGGCGCCCGGCAGCCAGGCGGGGACGCCGGCGCCGAGCGAATACGTCGCCGAATCGAGGAAGGCGAGCACGACCAGCAGCAGGGTCGCTGCCACGACCACGCGGAATCGCACACCGCGCGGCCAGTTCAGCAGCACGACGGACTGCGCGAGCGGCATCACGGCGAGTTGCCAGCTACCGGTGAGCCACCCACCCACTGCTCCGAAAGCCACCGCGACGATGAACGGGACGATGAGGCGCTTCCACGGAACTCCCGGTCCGGCGTCGAAACGATGCCGGTAGTCGAACAGGAGCAGCAGGGTCGAGGCGCACCAGAGCAGCCCGCCGACCGCGATCGTGAGGACGACGGCGCCGCTGAAGTCCGTCGCGGCCACGATGCCGGTCCAGGCGCCGATCAGCGCCACCTCGATGAAGACCACGGCGGTGAGCGTGTACCACCAGGTTGCGGCGACGCCGCGCGTCAGAGAGATCGCCGCCGCGCTCGACGGAGCGGGGGCGAGGGGCTCGGTTCGGCTGCTCACGCTCAACACGATACGGGCGTGACACATGTCACGGATACGGCGTGCGATCCGCTCGGAAAGCGGTGACGTCCCGGCACTGCCGCTCTCGGCAGGAGACCAGTGGAATGGAGTCATCGCGACGGAGACGCCGTTCGCAACGATCACCGGGAGCACCCCATGAACCTCATCGAGATCTTCCAGAACTGGGTCGCCCAGGTCCCCGACCTCCTCCAGCCGCTCATCGTCGCCCTGGCCGGTGCGATCCCCTTCATCGAGGGAGAGGGGGCAGCGAGCATCGGAATCATCGGCGGCATTCATCCGGTCATCGCAGCGATCGCCGCGATCGTCGGCAACTTCGTGTGCGTCGCGGTGCTGGTGCTGGCGAGTTCCGGAGCACGCAGCGCGATCGTGAACCGTGCCCGCGCCGGTGAGCCCACTCTCGCGACCGGCGGAACGGCGACGGACGCGGCGGTGCAGACGGTGAAGACCGATCGCAAGGCTGCCCGTCGGGCGAAGTTCCAGCGCGCGTTCGAGCGCTACGGGGTGCCCGGCGTGAGCCTGCTCGGCCCGCTGCTGCTGCCGACCCACTTCACGGCCACGATGCTCGCCGCCTCGGGCGTGGGCAAGGCCCGCGTGCTGTTCTGGCAGGCGCTCGCGATCATCGGCTGGACGACCGTGGTCGCCGTGATCGTCGGCAGCGCGGTGTATGCCATCCGCTGAGTGTGACCGACCCCGCGGCGGATTCTCTGGACTCGCGTCATGAATCGTCCGCCGCGGGGTCTTGCCTATGACGGAGGTCCGAGTCTTTGGGGATATTGACTCGCTTCGTCGCCGGCCGCGCACCCCTCACACCGAGCGGCCTGCGGGTGGGATCCCCTTCCCAGGGATCCCACCCGTGATCTCGCAGGCGATCGTGTAATGAGAACGATTCATCGCCTCGGCGCACATTATTCTCGGAGTCGCCCGACGCGAAGACGACACCACGGCAGGAAGCACGAGGACCGATGGCCGGCACCGACGACGCCGACGCTCTCCCGGACGCGGTCCTGCTCCAGCGCAGTCGCGACGGCGACCGGTGCGCCTTCTCCGAACTCTGGCGGCGCCACGCGCCGACCGCTGTGGCCTACGCCCGAAGTCTGGGCATCGCCCCTCCCGACCCGGAGGACATCGTCTCGGACGCCTTCCTGAGCATCCTGCAGCTGGTGCGCACCGGAGGCGGGCCGGAGGAGCGGTTCCGGCCCTACCTCCTCACCGCAGTGCGCAACACCTGGCTGACAGCCGCCCGTCGCGTGCCTGCAACCGTCCCACTCGATCAGGTCGACGATCCGCCCTCGGACATCGGAACGATCGACGTCGACGCGATGGTGAATTCCACCGCCCTCAGCGAGGCCTTCTGCTCGCTTCCCGACCGCTGGCAGCACGCACTCTGGCTGAGCGAGGTCGAGAAACTCCCTCCGCGCGAGATCGCCGAGGTGCTCGGCCTGAGGGCGAACGCCGTGGCCGCCTTGACGTATCGCGCCAGGGAAGGACTCCGGAAGGCGTGGATCTCCGCACAACTGCGCCGGGCCCCCGCCGGGTCAGACCATGCACGCGTCATCGAGTTGCTCGGAGGATACGCGCAGGGCGCGCTGGGTCCCCGACCGCAGAAGGTCGTCACCGAGCACCTCGCCTCCTGCGCAGACTGCCGTGCGGCGGCCGGGGAAGCCCGCCACCTGGCGCGTGCCATCACCCTGGGTCCGCTTCTCGTCGGCGGAGCCGGACTCGTCATCGCTCCCGCGTACTTCGGGGCGGGTCAGGCAGCCGCCGCCGTCACGACCCTCGCCGCTCCCCTGCTCTGGCCCGTCGCGGCCTCCGTGGCCGTCGCCCTCGCCGTCAGCGGAAGCCTGCTCCTGCGCACCCCGGTCGAACCGGATGCCACGGGCGTCGAGGTGCCCGTCGTCGCTCTGCCTCCGGTGCCGGCGTCCCCAGAACCCCTCTCACCGTCTCCGGATCCCGCACCGCGCGATCCCGGCATACCCCCCACCGTGGGGTCGCCCGACAAGAAAGCTCCGACCGTCGACACCGCGACCGGTCAGGTTCCGGCACCGGCTCCGGACGCCGAGATCGACCTCCCGGTACCCGTCGACGAATCGGCAGGTGCGCCGGAGAGCATGCCGAGTGCCGCGCCGCCTGCGGAGGATCCCGCGCCGACGACCTTCCTCCGGCGCGCGCCGGTGTGGTGGCTCGACGTGACCGTGACGCCCTCGGGGATCAGCGGATGCCCTCCGGTCGCCTCCGCCACGATCGGCGGAGTCGCCGGGTCTGTGATCCTGATCGTCGTCGATGGCCGGAGCAGCGGCGTGACGGCGACTTTGGATGCCGCCGGCAGCTGGACCGGCGACATCTCTCTGACCGCGCTCAGCGGACGACACACGGTGACGATCTTCGGCTCCGGCCCGGATGGCGGGTTCAGCGAGCAGGTCGCGGAGAGCGTCGTCGAGTACTGAGGACGCCTGCTCCGACTTAGTTCAGGATTTCCTGTATTCAGGTTCTGCTGTACTGTGATCGCATGACCACGGCGACGGCATCCCTCACCCACACCGCGGCGGTGGCACGTCTCGGGCACGCACTCTCCGACCCGACGCGGGCCGGCATCCTGCTCGCGCTGCGGGCGTCGGACGGCTACCCCGCCGAGCTCGCCGACCGTCTCGGCGTCTCCCGTCAGGTCATGTCCAACCACCTCGCCTGTCTTCGCGGCTGCGGCCTGGTCGAGAGCGTGCCCGACGGACGTCGGAGCAGCTACCGCCTCGCCGATCCGCATCTCGCGCCCGCACTCGACGAGCTCATGCGGGTCACACTGATCGTCGAGCCGGACTGCTGCGACGACGAAGGATGCACCTGCTGATGTCGATAACGCTCACGGCCGATCGGCGCGAGACCCTCCACCGGCGGATCCGACTGATCGTCGCGATCACGATCGGATACAACCTCGTCGAGGCCGTCGTCGCGATCACCGCCGGGTCGATCGCCTCGTCAGCGGCACTGGTCGGGTTCGGCCTCGATTCCACCATCGAGGTGCTCTCCGCCGGGGCCGTCGCGTGGCAGTTCACGAGGCGTGATCCCGAACGGTGGGAGAAACCGACCCTGCGTGTGATCGCCCTCGCGTTCTTCGCACTCGCCGTGTACGTCACGGCCACATCCGTCCTCTCCCTGGTCACGGCCGAGCGTCCGGAGCACAGCACCGTCGGGATCGCCCTGACCGCCATCAGCGTGGCGGTCATGCCGTTCCTCTCGCTCGCGGAGCGGCGAGCGGGTCGCGAAGCGGGATCGGCCACCGCCGTCGCCGACTCGAAGCAGACGCTGATCTGCACCTACCTGTCGGCCACGGTGCTCATCGGGCTGGTCGCGAACTCGCTGCTCGGTTGGTGGTGGGCGGATGCCGTGGCCGGACTGGTCATCGCGGCCTTCGCCGTGCGCGAAGGCATCGAGGCATGGAGAGGCGACGCCTGCGCGACATCCGTCGGGATGATCTTCGAGGATGTCCACGACGACGACCACGACCACCTCCACTGACCACTTAGGTTGGGGGGATGGATGCTCCCCTCCCGCAGTCGCGCGATCTGGACGGTCGCACGATCCTCGTCACCGGCGCCAACGCGGGCATCGGCTACTGGTGCGCCGAGCGCCTCGCCGTCCGAGGCGCACGCGTGCTCCTGGGGTGCCGTTCGCCCGAACGCGCACAGACAGCCGTCGACGCGATCGGAACGCAGGCCCCCGATGCGGAGCTGCGCGTCATCCCCGTCGATCTCGGCTCGCTCGACAGCATCCGTTCTGCGGCCGCGGACATCGATGAGCGCATCGACGCGGTCATCTGCAACGCCGGAGTGAAGACCGCCAAGAAGGGCGCGCGGACCCACGACGGCCTCGACCTGATGATCGGCACCAACTTCCTCGGTCACTTCGCGCTCCTTGCGCAGATCGCGCCGCTCCTCGCCGACGATGCGCGCGTGGTGGCGGTCGGCTCGCTGGCGCATCGATTCGCGCACATCGAGCCCGACCGCCTCTCGGACCCCTGGCGCGGATCTTCTCTGCGCCAGTACGGGCGTTCCAAGGCGGCACTCATGGCGTTCGCTTTCGAGCTCGACCGGCGCTGGTCCGATTCCTCGCGATCTGCGCTGTGCGCGCACCCCGGTTACGCGGTCGACCCGCTCACCGCGCCGCGTCCCGGACTCGTCGAGGTGCCGCCCCTGCTGCGCACGCTGGCCGCGGTGAGTCGACCGTTCGTGCAGGGCAAGGACGACGGCGCCGCTCCCCTGATCCACGCGGCCACAGCATCCGATGCCCGCGGCGGAGACTACTGGGGGCCGGGCGGGACGCTCGAGTTCCGCGGAGCACCTGTCCGCGTGCGCGCGTCCGACGAGGTACGCTCGCCGACGACCGGCGCCGCACTCTGGGATGCCGCCGAGCAGCTCACGGGCGTGACCTTCCCAGCCTGACGCCGGTTCCCGCATCCGCGCAGGTCACACCTGTTCCGCGTCAGAGTTCGCGTGAGCGGTCACCTGCACGCGCGAGATCCGTCGACGATCGAGCTCGGCCACGCGCAGGGTGGCGCCATCGACCTCGATGCTGTCGCCGACCACGGCGAGACGCCCGAGGTGCTCCGTCACGAAGCCGGCGATCGTGTCGGATGCGCCCCGGGGAATGGTCAGGCCCGTGAGCTCCTCGAAGTCCTGCAGGTTCAGCCGGCCGTCGACTCCTTCATCGGCAGAGAGGGACACTTCCGCGTCGTACTCGTCGAAGATCTCGCCGACGACCTCCTCTACGAGATCCTCGAGCGTGACCAGGCCGTCGGTGCCGCCGTACTCGTCCACGACGACCGCGATGTGGTGGCCGTCTGCACGCATGCGGGTCAGCGTCGGGAGGACGCGCGCGGTCGACGGGATGTAGGGGATCTCGCGGACCAGGGCCTTCAGAGGAGCGGTCGGGTCACCGGCGGCGGCCTCGAAGAGGTCCCGCACGTGCACGAACCCCGTGATGTCGTCTATCGACCGATCCGAGACCGGATAGCGCGAGAACGGCAGTTCACGCACCTGTGCCACGGCATCCGCCACGCTCGCCGATTCGTCGAGTGCGACCACCTCGGGACGAGGGCGCATGACCTCGCTGATCTGACGTCCTCGCAACGAGAGCACGTCATCGAGGATCCGACGCTCGTCATCCGGCAGACCCTGGTGCGATGCGACGATGTCTCGCACCTCATCGTCGGTCATCTCATCGCCGGTCTTGTGCGGGTCGCCGCCGAGCAGGCGCACGAGCGCATTGGTGGATGCCGACAGCAACCAGATCACCGGGCGCATGACGATGGCGAAGCCGTTGAGCGCAGGTGCCACCGCATACGCGAACTGGGCGTTGCGCTGAATCGCCAGCCGCTTCGGGACCAGTTCGCCCAGCACGAGTGACAAGTAGGCGATCACCAGAGTCAGCACGATCGTCGCGATCGTCAGGGCGAGGGCGGGAGCTGCGCCCCAGGCCTCGAACAGCGG